>Ga0180434_10000815_pt1 | contig 45582 bp, 67 predicted proteins | sample SS_ome_7_FD_132453 | JGI IMG/M metagenome (GOLD analysis project Ga0180434, IMG submission 132453) | Hypersaline lake sediment archaeal communities from the Salton Sea, California, USA - SS_1_D_2 metaG | ecosystem: Environmental > Aquatic > Non-marine Saline and Alkaline > Hypersaline >... | reverse complement strand
CGACAACTACAACAACAGCCGCGACAACTACAACAACAGCCGCGACAACTGGAACTACTACAGGAACTCTTGTAACTGCTCCGACAACTAGTGCATCTATTAGCCCATCTGTTCCTGGACCCGGCCCGATGGGTGGTGATCCTGGAGGACTCTTCTAAATGAATGTTTCAATTGTGATTGCAGCTTATAACGAGGGTCGTGATCTTCTTACCACAGTTGCTCACGCCTATTCATCGAACCCGGAACCTTATGAAATTATTGTCGTTGATGATTGTTCAGATGAACCTATCGCGGATCGACTCGGTTCCTTTCCAGGCGTAAATGTTGTTCGGACTCCTGAAAGGCTAGGAGCTGGACCCGCAAAGAGATTTGGGGTAACTCGTTCTTCTGGTGATTTGGTGATCGTCTTGGACGCTCATATGAGAATGCCTCAGGGATGGCTTGGGCCAATCAAGCTAGCGGCTGAGAATCATCCTTACTCAATCTTCTGTTGTGCCTGTTCAGGGTTTGAGCTTCACAACCAAAGACAACTCCTTGGAGGAGCTTCTTTTGCACGTCGAGGAGACTCTTTTGCCATCGGAATAAGTTGGTTACCTAGGGGACCGATTACACAAGTTGAAATCATCCCATGCGTTCTTGGAGCTTGCTACATCATTCCTCGTCCTATCTGGAGAGAACTTGGAGGGTGGAATCCGAACCTTTATGGATGGGGGTTTGAAGAACAGGATCTTTCACTCCGGTCTTGGTTGAGTGGTTTCCAAGTTCGTCGGATCAACGAGGTAATCGTCGGTCATCGGTTTGATCGTGATATGAGGGGATACTTCATGAACAGTTGGGAGGCCTCTTTCAACCAACTGGTTATGACTTATTCCCTTTTTGAGGATGGGGTTTTCGAGAAAATCTATCATCCCTTCCTCAAGCAGCTAAGTCCTCTCAAGGCTCTGGAAAGGTTTGAGAAGGAGTTTGAGGACATCAAAACCTTTCGTGCCAAGATCCAAAGTAACCGACGATATGGGGATGACGAACTAGAGTCCCTCTGTGGGTTCAGACTTCCAACCTTGAAGGAGCAAAGGGAGGATGTTCAGAGAATCTTTGATTTGAGGGCATCAAAGAAATGAAGATAGACGACCTTCCAACTGAACGCCTTCGAGAGATGATTTGGGTTTATGGCCTCACCCGAAGTGGAAACCACGCAATTGTAGATTGGATTGGGGCTAGGTTTCCTGGTTCAGTCCATCACAACAACTATCTACCATCAAAGGATCTTCCAGATATCCCCCCTGAGGGTAAGGAGATCATCACCTTTGAGAACAAAACCGAGATTCCAGACACCCCAGGTCAACGAGTTGTAGTCTGTCGTAGTTTCTACAACATGATGGCATCCAAGATTTGTTACTGTAGGGACCAGAGAAGAGGAACCCCTGACTGGAGTGATCAGATTGAGCTTTGGCCCTACTACATTGAGAATGCAACGATCTTCTACGACAAGTGGCTTATAGATCCTTACTATCTCCTCAAGGTTGAATGGAAGTATGGGTGGTCTCATCATGAGAGACTTCCTTCACTAGCTTGGGTCGGATCTAGTTTTGGCGATTCGACTGTAGAGCCAGATCGCCTTCTGAGCCGATGGAGGCTTATGAAGCGTGATGAGGATTGGGATCAGGTATTGAAGGATGATAAGTGTAGATTAATCAACTTAAGGTACTTTGGATGGTCGCTTAACAGAAATGGAGAATTGATATGGAGTTAACGATTGACAGAATCTGGGACGCTGAGACAATTGAAGCTCTCGTCCCTCATTGGGTTTTCTCTGACGGAAGTCTGCGTGAACCATTTCTTCAGGAAGTCCTCCACACTATCTTGACCAACCCTGATTCAATTCAGATCCTTGTTGCGAGGGATGAAGATGGCAAACTAATCGGCTCAACAACCTCTCGTAACCCCGGACGTTACTTTCCCTTTGTGGAGCTATCCCAAGCATGGATAGGCTATCCAGACTACCCCCACCTTGGAGACCGCTTCCTTTCGGAAATCATCGTGTGGGCGAAGGGTCTCAGAAAGAAGTACATTCGTGCAAGGACGATGAGAGATACGGATGCACTCTACAGAAAGTATCGTTTCAAAACCATTGCTTCTGTCGTGAAGCTCAATCTGGTCGATGACGACCTTTTCGACAAAGTACAAAGGAGATCCCTCAATGGGCGACTTCTTCGAACCGGATGTTAAGACGGTTGATCCAAGAGTCTTGAGCCTTCTCTCTGGTAAACAGGGAAGGCTTCAATCTCGACTGGCGGAGCGTCTCTACGAGTCTCTTGGCGGGGAGGGGGCTTTTGAGCCGAGTCCAGAGGATATCAAGAAATATTGGAAGGGTAGTGTCCTTCAACCCTCTCTAAGGTCTTTTGAGCAAGACATCTCTCCGATGATCGAGGCTGGATTTTCTAGACATGGAGGCCTTAGCTCTCGCAAATCAACGGTGTTGGCAAGGGCCCTTGGAGATGTCTATTCCAATGCTACGGCCCAACTTGCACAGATGCAGCTCGCAGACCTGATGAGTGCAAGGCAGCAACAGCTTGGTGCTCTTGGGATTGGGCTGCAGCCTACGAGGACTGGGGTCCAGCCGCAGGCTTACTCAACTCCTGGGCTTGGGTCACAACTCTTCGGTCTTGGTGGTACTCTCCTCGGTGCGGGACTCTTCGGTGTTCCTGGGATTCCTAAACCTGGTGAGGGTGGCACTGGCATCTTTGGTGGAAAGTGAGGTAGGTGATGGCAATTCAACAGATGGAAGGTCCAGTTGACTCCCTTACAAGAGGTTTCCTCGCTGGCCAGAAGATCAAGGCTAACCTTGCGGCTATCCAGACTCAAGCTCTGCAGAATGAGTTGTTGGGGAAGCAAGTTTCTTCGTTTGAGGAGATGCAAGATCTCCAGCAAGCTCTCACTCAGTCACGAATATCCTACCAAAACCAGTTGACTGAAACCTCTCGTCTTGCTGCTGAGCACGCTGCGGCGATGCTTCCACTTGAAGAGGAGAGGACTAAGGCTGCTACAGCGGCATCCAAGCAGGCCACAGCTACTGCGAAGGCTCAAGAGCAGAAGTCTCGACAACAACAGCTGGAGTCGTTCTACAAGGGAGTGGGCGAGATTGCGGCAGGAGACCTTGAGCTAAAGCCTGGTGAGATCGAGGGCTACGTGGCGTCGAGGCTTGGAGAGATCCAACAGCTTTATCCTTACCCAATTCAAGAGGGTGATGCAACCTTTAACTTCCTCGTCTCGTCTGCGAAGGGGGTTGCGGATACGTTGATGAGGGAAGGGAAGAGGCAAGATGAGCTTCACGACGTCTTGATGGGGTTGAGAATGGCTCAGACCGAGAAAGAGTCAGCAATGGCTGACTACTACGGAGCTGGGAGAGCTCCTCGTCGTCAGTATCTCACCCCACAACAACAGGCCCAGGTAGATGTTCTCCAGACTGAACTCAAAGCTGATCTTGATCTTCGAAATCAGCTGCGTGATGACTTGAGCGATCAAAGGAATTTCGGTTATGATATGGAAGGCCCTGAGTACAAAGAAATCGTAAAGGCTTTCGAGGCTGTCACGAGAAAAATTGAGGATACAAGGAAGAAGATCACCGAGGTCACTGGGACTCCTGCTACTGGAGGTGGGACTTCGACTTGGTCTCCCGAGCAGCTCGAACGGGCTGAGGAGATCGTGAATTCTGGAAGAGCCCTTGACGCTCGATTCGACCCGTCAACTGGGAAGATGATGTACGAGGTTCCAGATCCTCTTGGTGGCACAAGTTGGGTCTTTGAGGAAAATCTTCCAATATTTGAGAGGAGAGCACCGTGACTTCCCCACCAGAAGGGACAATCTCTGTTCCCATCAGAAGGAAGAGAGCACGAGTCAACTGGTGGGATACCATTCCCTATCCAGAAACTCTTGGAGTTGATTTCACAGGGCTCGCACAAAGTGGTCCTCTAGCACCATACCATGAGCCTTCACCCCTTGCGAAGTACCCATTGGCAGGTACACTCAGTGGTACCCTGATTGGATCTGCTGCAGTTACAGGAGCCCCAGAGGCACTGCTTGGTGCTGGTGGGGATGTCTTGAGGAGGATTGAGGAAGCTCCACGGAGGACTAGAACGCGGATTGAATTCCCGAGAGATGATGAGGGAAGGATGACTTCATTTGTACCATCAAAGATTGGGGAAGTCCCAATCTTTGAAGGGAAGATGAAGAGAGGATCAAGAGAGATTGCAGGAGCTGGAAGGTTCCTTCTCTCTTCCATGCGAGATAGTGCACTCTTCAAGGATATTAGAGAGTGGAGAGCGAAATGGGGAAAGGAGATTCCGACTAGACTAGCTGGGGAATACCCAGGGATTGACGAGCCATTCTCGTGGAAGTGGTTCTTATATCATGGTCCTGAGGCTACTGCCACGATGGGCACGATCATCGGTCCAGCGTTGGCTGCTGGAGCAGTTGGAGGTCCTACAGCTGCCGCAGTAGTTGGTGGGACTATTGCTGGTGCAATGGAGGCTGGCCTCAGCTATGACGATTATAGATTCAAGCTGATGGAAAAGGGGTACTCGAAGAATGAGGCTGAGGAGATTGCAGGATCTGGAGCCATAGGCTATGGCGTAGCTGCGGGGGTTGTAGAGGTTTTCCCATTGATGAAAATCTTTGGGAAGGCTCCTGGGCTTCGAGCGAGGTTCATGAGAGCCCTAAGCTCTGCGGTTGCTGAAGGTTCAGAAGAATCAATCCAGGACTTCCTCGATAGAATCACCCAGGTGCTGAGTGGAGTTGATGAAGAGGCTCTTGAGAAGATGACTCCGTCTGAGTTCCTTCAATCCTTTACTCTTGGTGCAATGCCTGGGTTTGCCTTTGGTGTGTCGACGCCTTCTTCTCTTGAAGCAAAGATGGAGAAAGCAAAAGGGAGACTAGAAGAGCTTGAGAATATCATTCACGAGAAGGCTATCGATGAGGCTAAGGCAAGGAATGAAATTGGTGCTGTAAAGGAGATGGTTCGGGAGATTCTAACTGCCCCCTCGAAAGCTCTTCAAAATAAGAAGTTATTGAGGGAGCTCGCAGATGCTAGACAGAGGATTGCAAAGGCGGACAGAGAGATCAAGTAGCGAGAAAGAGGTGCGAGGGTTCTTGGGACGAAGCCGAGGGAAGGGGGACTCACTAAAAAGGAATCGAAGGCTCTTAGGCAGCAGACCAAGGAGAGGCAAAAGGAGGCTCTTGAGGCACAGGTTGAGGAGGAGGTTATTGAGTCGGTGGAGGAAGAACGTCCGCCGGTGAAGTTAACGATGGTGGAGGCGATGGAGGGAAAGACGATTGAGGAGAAGAAGCTGGAGAAGGCTCCACCTAAGCCCGTCCGGGTCGTGAGGCCAACGGCTCCAGCACCACCCACCGAGGCAAAAGCGAAAGGAGTTGGTCCGAAAAAGTCACTCATCAACGAGCTAAGGCTGGAGGAAGTCTTTCTCCGAAATGGCAGACCAGCAGTGGTAAAAGAATTGGAGTTCACAGAGGATGGTCGTCTGGGGTCTATCACAATTTCTCAAGAAGGTCAAAGAACTAAGCTGACTGGGAGGGAGATGCAACGTGAGTATGTGTTGGGTGAGTCCCTTTTTAGAGAAATGGCAGAGTGGGAGAGGGCAAGACAGTCCAAGGAAATTAAGTTTCCACCAATTATGATCGAGATTGCAAAGGCAGCTCTAACTCCTCCAACTACTGCGGGAAAGATTGGTCCGGACGTTGCACCGAAGGGAAGTCGAATAAATGACTTGGGGGTTGGGGATTTTGTTTATTACGCTGACACATCAGCTAAGGTAGCCTCTATTGCGAGGGATAAGAGTGGTAGAGTTACAGAGGCCAAGGTTGTCCCAATTGGTGATCCCTCACCTCCGTATACTGTAACAGGAGGTCAACTCCATAGAATTGTTGAGGATCGAGTACTTTCCTTGGTAAAAGAGTGTCCTTCGTGTAAGCTGAGGCTTGAATCCGAGGCAAAGCCCCCTGAGCCTTCACTTAGTGAATCCTCAAAACTCTCTCCTGAGCTCGCCACCAAAGGAGAAGCCTTCTACAAAAAGCTCCTCTCCACCCTTCCCATCAAAGCCTACCCCGCCAAGCCTTGGACAGGCTCAGGGAAGGCTGAAACGGAAGGTGAGTTGAGGGCGGAGTTCAAGGAGGTCTTTAGAGCACCTGAGGCTGATCTTTTCTTCGACTGGCTTCTCTCGACTGAAAGGGCTCGACTTCCACGAAAGGCTGGAAGACCAAAGTCCTCAATCCAACGCAAGACCATCAAGACCCCAATCGAGGAGCTTGAGCAGCAGGCAACAAAAGTCCGTAGCTCTCTCGGGACGGAGTTTGCCCAGGAAGGCTTGGCTGATAGCTTCGCCCCTCGTCCGTCCAAAGCAGAGAAGGCTGTGACTGACGAGGGTGGTATTGATCTTGCCGGAAAAGAAGAAGCCCTAAGAGCATTGAACCGTGCGATGGCAGACCTTCCTCAGGATCAGAGGAGGGTCCTCCAACTCAAGTACACTACAAGGATGGACAATGACCAGATCGCAGCGGAGTTAGAGATTCCCGTTGAGGACATCGAAGTCCTCGAACAAGAAGGTCTTCAGGCTCTGAGGGATAAGATTGTGGAAGCCGTAGATCCTGAGACGGCTGAAGACTTGAGGGAAGCCCTCAACCGTAAAATCGAGCGTCGGGGTATCATCTACGTTGGATGGGTTGAAGACATCGCGAGAGAGCTTAAGACAGCCTATCTAACGGCTCAAATGGGCTTCTACCCAGCCTTTGACTCTCTCAAGTTCCTCGGACAGAAGTATGGGTTGAGAGGAGCGACGTTCATCGAACAGTTTGGTGAGTCAGGCCAACGTCTCGCCAAGGATATTCGAGAGATCGACTTCGACAGCCATAAGGCTGCCAGAAATGACATTGAGGACTTGAAAAAGGTCCTTCGTGATTTTACAGCAAAGCAGCGTGAGTTCATCATGCAGCTCGTCAACAGTCGTTTGGAGACCATTGAATATCTGAACGACACAGCAAGTGATGAGCTTCTTGCGAGGATGCGAAAGGCTGCAGATCAGACAAGAGAGATTCTAGACCGAGTACTCCAAGCGTGGATCAACGTAGGTGGCCAGAGAAGGGTTGGGAAGAAGCTCCTCACACCAATCTTTACCGGGATGGCGTTCCCTCAAGTGTTGAACGTTGAGGGTAGGAGAATCCTTGATCAGTTCCGAGAGAATCCTTCTGGAGCTACCCCCGACCTCATTACAGTGGCCGAGCACCTTGTCAAAACAGGCCAAGCAAAAACCCGCCAGGCTGCAATGTCTAAGCTCGCAGCCTTCAATCGAGCTAGGCTCCGTGGAGTCAACCCCTATCTCGAACAGACGAGGGTTGAGCTTCCTCTTGAGATGGTTGAGTGGAATCCCAATAATGTCCTCCCCAATACTATTGAGGGAGCCTGGAAATTCGTGGAGGCTGTGAGGAGATGGGGCTATGCTCGGACGACTTTTCCCAAGATGGCCTCTTACCTTTCAGATATCCAGATCAAACACTCCGCAGGGGATGATGCCGTCAAGGTCATTAGGCCATTCTTGATGGCTGAGTTTGGCCGTCCGGAGACTACACCAAGGCGTGAGATGGATGTCCTGATGGCCGTCAATAAGTGGGAGACTATCACCAAGCTCGGTCTCAGTCCTCTCTCAGTCCTCCGAAATGGTCTCGACCGATATTCAAAAGGTTTTGCTGTTGCAAGCTTTTGGACCAATGTCCAAGCAACACTCAAATATCCTCCGATCATAAACCAGTGGTTCAAGTCAGGGAGGAAGATCCAAGAGCAGGTGATCCGTGCCGGTGCCCAGTGGTCTCTCACCCATCTTTCTGAGGGTGCTGAGGGTGCAGGTAAACTTACCCACTTTACAATGGCAATGTTTAAGGCGGCTGAGCGGGGAAACCAGTCTTATCTTGCCCTTCTCAAATCGATGCAGGTCCAAAAGGATCTTGCGACACTCGGGAAAATCGAAGCCTCCGGAAAGGTTCACAATCGTATTCGGTCCCTTCTAAGTCTTGGATGGAAAAGTCGAGATGAACTTTACCGACGTCTAGAATCATCTTGGGTTACAGAACGCTCAACGCAAGACATTCTCTTTCGAGCGACCTCTTCTCCTGGCCTCTCACAGAATGATCTTGATTCAATTATGCACCGGGCAGTTAGGGACCTTGCTTTCCCAGTCTCTCTCTCTACAAAACGAATCTGGTGGAACGACAATCCCTGGTTCCGTCTTGCCTTCAAGTTCAAGACTTGGGGATCTGACCAGGTTGGGCACATCTACAAGGACGTCTACAAGAGAGCTCTCCACGGTAATATTGCACCCCTTATTCGCTTTGTCGGGGCGATGATCTTTGTTGGAGAAATCTACAACCTCCTTCGAGACCTCCTCTTTGGAAAGGAGGAGAGCATTACGATGTCGATGTTGAAGCGTCCGGATCGACGTAATCCAAGGGACATTGCAGCTCGGTGTATGTATAACTTCTTCGATGGAGGAGGGGTTGGAATTGTCGCAGACCTCACATATGGAGTGACTGAGTTCATCGTCGGTCCAGTCGGTTCCACCTTCGAAAACTTCGCATCCTTCGGTGTCCACACAGCTAACCGTCCATCTCAGATCCACAAAGCAGCCTTTGAGTCCCTCAAACAGGAGTTCGTGGCGACGAGGCAGTTTGAGGCTGCAATTAGTACGATTGATAAATCTCTCGATCCTGAGAGGAATCAAGTTCAGAACTACACAAGGTGGAGGGAGAGAGTTTTTGATTGGAGGGAGAAAAACGGAAAGGGAACAGAGGGTCGAGTCGATGCTTTCGTGACCAATGTCCTCACGGGCTTCAAGAGCGAGCACGAGGTTAGTGCCAATACCCTTACTTTTGATCTCGCGGCAAGACAGATTACGCTGGGGGATGTTGATGATGCCTCAAACCACCTTGCGGCTCTTATCAAGAACAAAAAGGGTAAAGAGAGGGTTGACATTATTGAACGTATTGAGGCTTCAATGCGTCAACGATCTCCCCTTGGGAGACTTGCGGAGGAAGACGAAGCAGCTTTTATGAAAGGATTCACTCCAGAGCAACGTCGAGAGGCTCTTCGATTCGATAATCTCTGGAAATCTCGGTACCAGAAAGCTCTTGGGATGGCCATCCGAAAGGCTTGGTCGTCTAAGAAGGCCCCTTGATGGCCTTATACATGAGCTCCCCTCCTATCGTATCCAACCGAATCTGTCTCGACTGAGTGAGGGTTTGGATGATCTTCCCAAGCTCAAATGCATTCATCTGGTGTGAGAAACGCCTTTGGAGTTCTGACCTTGTAATTGCCCCTTCAGGTGCGGCCTGGATCGTCCTCAACACTCGATCCGTCATCGAGCCAGTCTCAGTCATAATGATGCGATTGAAGACTGTTGGGAGTTCGGCCTCAAGGTCTTCCAGTGCAACCTTTGCTCCTTGAAGGTGGTGGACATCAAGGAAAAGGTTTCCACTCCCTTCGGCTGCCATTAAGCACATCGCAACCTTCAAGAGATGCTTGTCTCGACGAGAGGCATAAGCATGGAACTGTGGGTCCATCTTTGTACTCTCGTAGAAGTATTCCTCATATTCCTCGTCGAAGAATCTCTCAGCATCAGGCGTGAAGGTAACCTCGCCCTGGAGGGAGGAGAGGGATTGGAGATGTCGGATTAGCTCCTCCTGAGTACGACGAAAGGCGGCACTTTGTCGGGGTCGTGGTACGGGGGTTGGCATTTGATCAACATACACAAACAAGACTCTGGAAGTAAATCCGTCACCCATAGCTTGAATTGGTATCGCCCCACGAAGATTGTGGACGGTTGTGGCTCCGAGAAGGGTGAGGTGGCTGTAGTGGAGCTCCTCGACGGGTCGATTTCGAGTTCGATACTCGAATTTATCGGCACAGTTCCACAGCTCAATAAGGAGAGTTCCAAGTCCACGCTCATAGGTGTCTTTATTAAGGAACGACACGAGTTCTTCCGCGATGACAATCCCACCACAGCTCTCCTTTAGCAACTTGTCTTGTTCATCGGAACGAATGATACGAAGGGCATCAATGAGGGCTTCGGGGGTACACTTTTGTGCGACGATCCTTGGCCCTGGATCAACCCTCGAGAGGAGCTTCTGCGTCATTATGATCGCAGCTCCCTTTCGCATCCTTCCTGAGTCTGCCACAAACACGATAAACATGTTTGGGTAGATCGTGAAGATGCTCATGTCAATCCAGATTCGCCGTTCAAGCATAGCGGCGACGCAGGCGATACCACTCCACATGGCGAAGCGTTCAGGAACCTCGGTGTTCTCGAAGAGGCTTGTAAACTTCGAGAGGAAGTTTGATTCAATCTCAGGAGGCATCTTGGCCCCAAGGCTTTACGTCGTACCAGTTTGGTCCAACGGAGATTTCCACTGGGATTACAAGGGGTTGTTCCACCCCAGGTACTTGAATGGGTATCTCCATTGCATTTCTCATTTTCTCCACGGTCTCCTCCACCTCTTCTTCGGGACACTGACACACTAGCTCGTCGTGGACTTGGAGGAGGATCTCAACTCCTTGTTGGTCGAGGGTTACAATAGCTTCGAGAATGATATCCGCGACGGTAGACTGACAGGTGTGGCTGTAAGCAGCTCGGAAGGTAGCGTCGTCCATACGACCAAAGAAGATTCGCTCCCGTCCGAAGGGATTACGTAGTTTTCTTGTTGCTCGGAGTTCATCCCTGATCCTTTCTTGCCATCTCAAAAGCTCTGGTCGTACCCTCTTCCACCGCTCCAAGATCATCTTTGCCTGTTTGAAATCCATGTCGTAGAGGCGAGACATCTTCAACGGACCAGCCCCATAGTTGCCCGCGTAGACTCCATTCTTCGCTGTTGAGCGTTGGGTCTTTGTGATCTTGTCTTCTGGGATATTGTAAATCATCGACGCGTTGAGGCGGTGAATATCGTATCGGCTGTCCAGCGTGTAGGTTTCAATGAGGCTGGGCACAGGAGCAAACCAGCAGAAACACCTAAACTCGGCCTGTTCGAGGTCTGCTTTGATGATGACTTTCCCTGGGTCCGCTCGGAAAATTCGACGGAAGTCTCCACGAGGGATATTCTGTAGGTTTCCCCCGTATCCGTCAATCGTCTTACTAGACGATATTCTTCCGGTGACAGTTCCAGCCAGATTATACGACGTCTTTGATCGATGATCATCTGTGAGCTCTGCGTTTATATAGGTCGATAAAAGGACTCGAAGAGAACGGTGTTCTAAGATGTGTTGAATGAGTCCCTTGTGCTGTGGAAACTTTCGACTGAGGGCTTGGAGAGCATCATCACGGGTGGTGATTGAACGAGTCCCAGGAGCCTTTTGTGGTGGAAGATTGAGCTTTCCATAGACAAGCTCTTTTACTTGCTTGGGAGAGCCTGGATTGAAGTCCTTACCCACAGCTTCGGAGAGCCATTCTCGATGGCCGAGCATCTTCTCCTCAGTCTCTCTCCGTACCCTCTCTCGTGCCTCAATGTCGATCAGGACTCCTCGGTTTTGCATTCGGGTAAGGGCGAAGACTGCAGGGTGGATTACCTCCTGGTAAAAGTCCCACATATCTCGTTCCTTGAGCTCAGCCTCTACCCGTTGTGCGACCATCCACGTTACACAGCAGTCATAGCAGTTGTAGGTAGCATTGTTTTGGTCGCTTCCAGTCTCTTCCCAGTACATCGGGAAATCGGTATGGATCGAGGTGAGAAAGTCGAGCGACTTAGGTAGCTCTGAGTAGAGTAGATGGTGCCCAAACATAGTGTCGAGTTTGACATTAGACACATTGACGCCAAACTCTCGCGCCAAAACTGTAGTGTCGAAGGGAGCATTCTGGAAATACTTCTCCACACTAGGGTCTTCAAGATACTCCCGGAGGGCTGAGAGAATCTCAAACTCCTCTTCTTCGGTCCAGCAATGGTTGCCGCCTCGGATCAAGGGGATTGAGATTGCCTCAGTCTCGCTCCAAGCTAGTCCAATGCAACGAGTGTGAAGCTTCGAACCGAGAGTCTCAAGGTCCACGGACACAGGGGAGTGTCTTTCTGCCAGCCAGCAAAGTATCCCATCAAGTGATGGGAAGGTGAAGAAATCCACCCGTGGCGTCGATGGGGATAAGGCTTGCCTGTACGCCTTAGCGAGATCCATCTCAACGATGGGCCGAGTCGAATAGATCCTCTGGACGTACGCAGGGTGAAACGTTGGGATAACGCGTAGTTTGTAATCTTGCCGATGATCACGCTCATACATCATTCCCCTATACTTGGTGATGCCCTTCTTCTGGATAAGGGACACCATTGCCTGTTCTCCGAGGGCTACGATGACCTTCGGCTTTACCTCTTCAATCTCCTTCCACAGTCGAAGGCGAAAATCTGCGAGCATCCGCTCGTTTCCCTCCTTGAGAAAGAAGTTGAAGTCGTTATTTGGAGGACGGACGTTTGCGACATTCGTGATGTAACAGCCATTTCGTCCAACGCCGATCTTGGAGAGCATTTGGTCAAGGAGAAAGCCTGACTTTCCCACGAAGGGGATTCCACGAAGGTCCTCCTCACGTCCTGGGGCCTCACCCACGAGGGCGAGAGGGGGGGAGTTGGTTGGACCAATGGGTTTGACGGATCTCATTCTGCTCCTTCCGCCTCAGCGGCTTCGTGTCGTACCCACGGCATATCATATTTACCTGATGCGTAGTCGGAGAACGATACACGATGTTGCTGCCCACAGTTGCGGCATGTCAGCACCACGCCGTATTGCGAACCATCTGCCGCGTAGTAACAGCGACGACGTGCCTCGTCGCGTTCAGCCTCCAACTCCTCCACCCGCTTGCGGAGGGCGGCGAGTTCGGCGTCTTTCGCTTGTTGGGCCTTCATCGCCGCGAGGTCGAGGTTGTTCGCAGGGTCGTCATAGAATCCAGCATCGGCCAGCATCTCGGCCGCTCGCCGCATCTCCTCATCTCGCCGCCCTTTCGTCGTCTTGATCTCAGCATGTCTGTGCTCATCACTTGGCATCACTCTGCTCCTTTCCGATTGAAGATCCGTCCGGCACAAACATCGGTCGCTCACCACGCGCCCTCGACTCACGGTACTCGATGAACGCGCGTATCTCTGATGGATATGCGTAGATTGGCAGCCCGTACAAGTGACCTGGCATCATTGTCCGTACAGCGACCTTCGCCAGTCTTCTATGGATCAGATAGGAGCAAATGATCCGGTCGTGGTGGATGCGCGGGAGTTGGCGCAGCGTGTCTCGCAAGTTGTCAAGCGTCACCGGCGGGATGTTGCTAGCTGAGCAATAAGTCGCGTCAAAACCGTTCATCACTCTGCTCCTTCGCCGTAGCGGCTTCGAGCCCCCTCAACATATCCACCACAACCTGTGCAACCGTTCTCAGGCCGTCCTCATAGGTGAACGTATATTCCTCGTCAGGATCAAAGGGGTCAGCATCATCTGGCATCTGCTCACTATGCCTGATGATCTGCTCACAGCATTTAATCGCATCCTCCACCCGCTCGCGGAGGGCCTTGATGGCGCCGATGGCTCGTCCACACGGAAGCTTATCTGTGGGCACCGTCGACACATCCTTATCCGTCAAGAACCGCCTTTCTCGTAATCGGCGAGGGCTTGCCCGGCTACCCATTGCGGGGCTCTATTGATAAAGCGTCCGTCGATTTCCCCGTAGTCCTCGTCGCGGATTTTCCGCAACGCCTCCAGCAACTGCGGCAGGGTAGTCTCACGGTTGATGAGTTCAGCCAACCTATCACGGTACTTCGTTGGCAGATTCATGCATTCAATCAACTCATCTGCCGCTCTCATCGCGGCGGGTGTGGGGTCAGTCATCTCTGGCCTCCCTTCGTCGCTTCTCGGCGATCATGGCGTCGGCGATGTCGTAGGCGGCAATCGCCAGCGATATCACTTCGTCTGGCTCACCGCAGTCCTTCCACGTCACCACGTTTGCCATCGCCTGCCCCGCGAACCAGTCGCGGAGGGACATGCCATCTCGGAGGTAACCATACTCCAGACCCACGGTCTTTGGCTCATGCTGCTGGCACTCGGCAAGCTGGTGCTGGAGGTCGTCTATCATTGTGACCTTCGCATGGATAATGTTGTCCTTCTCAACGAAGATTGCCTGTGCAGCATCAACAAGTGAATGAAGATCATTTACAACCTTATAGTTCGTCATGTCGTTTCTTCACTTTCTGGCTCTGTGAGCCTTTGTTGAGACCTTAGAAAAGCTTGATGGTCAATCTCGAACCCAATCGCCTTTCGTCCAGCTTTTCTCGCAGCAACGAGTGTTGAGGCTGAACCCGCAAATGGGTCGAGGACAATGTCTCCGTGGGTTGACGACTGTTGGATGAGGGTCATCAGTAGTGGGATAGGTTTCTCTGTGGGGTATCGACGGAGGTTCCGTGGAACATCGGGACACTCAATAAGGTTGTATTTTTGCTCATTGAGACGCCTTCCACGAGGGGGCTTGTGACCATAGATGATGGCCTCACACTTTGAGAGATAGTTGTAGCCATAGCCGGGAGATGAGGGTTTCCCTCGGTCCCATACCAAGAGAGGAGGCTGGAACTCAAGATAGGGTTTGAGAGACTCGATGAAATCTCCAACGTACTGGAAGCCACAAAACATGTAGAAGTGCGACCCAGGCTTCAAAACCCTGTGAAACTCTGGTGCAAGGGCCTTTAGGAGCTTCTTGACTTCCTCCAGGGTAAGGTTGTGGGTCTCACTCATCAGGCTATGACCAATCAGCTTATCCGAGCCTGGTTTGCGGAGAGCCTCCATCTTTTCAAGGCCATAGGGTGGGTCAGTCAAGAGCATTGTCACAGAAGCTGTCTCGACCTTTTTGATGAGCTTGAGACAATCCCCGTGGTGGAGGTCAGTCGAGAGAGTAATTGAACCTTGGTCCCTGAGCCGTTGAACCTTCTCTGCTTCTTCGATTTGCTTGATCTTTTTCTCCGCTGCATGGAGAGGCATTCCCTCACAAGCAGCCTTTAGATCAGGACGTTCCTTATACTTCTTGTTGATACTGATCTTAGAGGCTACATCTCCAACAGAGCGGTTCAGGAGGTTCGCTGTCTTCTCAATACTCCAGCTCTTGTCCTTCTGCTTTCGGAGCTCAAGGATCTTAGTGAAACATTCTCCTTCTTCCTCAAAGGAAATGTCCGCTCGGCAGACGTTCTCCTCGTATTCGATCTCAGCAAGGAGAAGTGGATCATCCTCACGAAGGGTTGCAGGGACCTCAGCCACTCCTGCGAGGATCGCACCTTTGTAGCGTCGTTCTCCAGCCACCAAGATGTACTTCCCTTCTTGATCGGCCGGGGCGACGACGATTGGATGGATCAAGCCGAGCTTTTTGATGGACTCTGCCATCTCCGCGATGCGGGTGAAGGTCTTTCGAGCTCGATCACGTGGGACAATGATGTCTCGAAGATGGACTGTGAAGGTCATCTTTTCTCCTTTAGCAAGAATAAAGGACCAAGGGAGCTTTCGCTTCCCCTGGTCCGGGAGGTGGAGGATGTCACTAGCCTTCAGCGTCGAAGAGGTACTTCTGGACGTTGCGGGCTTCCATCGTCTCGCCGGTGTCCTTGTCCTGATAGGTACGAGGCTTGACGATGGCCTTCACAGTGGCACCGATCAGGTCTGCGGAATCGGGCTGTCCACTGCTGATGCCGGCAGACTTGCAGAACTGCTTGAACTTCACCCGTTGCTGTTCATACTTGAAGTTAAAGCGATCCCAGAGGCGACGCTCGTGGTCTTCAGTGTCTGGCATGTTCACTTGGAGGGAGACTACCTGGACGTCTTCTCCCTCGGCATTCTGTTGCACTTCAATGTCTAGGACATCAAAGGTCTTGACGCCGGGGGTGACCAGTGGGATGTCATCGGGTGTCTCGTCAAGGTTTAGGTCAATCAAAGGGGACATTTGTTGTTTCCTGTTGAAAAGATTAGATCAGCCAAAGGTGGTTCACTCATTTTGGTCTTTACACTAGGTCAACTCGTTTTCTCCTTTATCGCTGGTATCCATCCAATCTCTTTGAGAAGCATCCACATCGACACAGAGTCAGTTGTGGAGGCCTTGGGATTGAGGGTTGCGATCTTTCGACCAGTTGCGAGGCCACGACCGGAGCGGCAGGTGATTATCTGGGTGGCGAGGGTCTGGATTAAGATTTCGTGTTTGCCCTGGCCAGAGGCTCGCATCTTCAAGTACCAGATCTCGCTAAATTGACGAGTGATCTGGCCTGGGAGCTTTCGGCCTGGGATGGCGATTTGGATCTTCGCAAGGTTGTCCTCTCCACCACCCTCGGGGACAATCACTTCTTCGTGAGCGAGGATGAAGGTTGGGATTGGGAGACCTTTCAAGGCCTTTACAACGTTGGCAATCTCAGTGATGATAAGGCCCCAGTGTTGAATCTCTGGATTCTGGCCTAGCCTCCCGCTGTTAGCCATCACATAGTCTTGACACGCTACTGCAAGAGATGTGAGGGAATCAAGTCCGAAAGCATCGAAGGGGAAGTTTCCTTTTTTGATCTCCCCAGGAAGTCCATAGATATACTTCTTTGCCCTTGCGAAGACAGTAGCCTTTCCGGCTGGGTCGTCTTCGAGGATTTGCCTTACGTCGCATTCCATTCTCTCAGCGTGGAGGTTGTCCTTCAGACCAAGGGCAACATCGGCATTCCCATCGAGGTCGAGGAGTTGGGCCTTTTCACCAAGGGTCATGAAAAGGGAAGTCTTGCCGAGGCCTGGAGGGCCGTAGATCAGGATCTTTGGAGGCTTTCTTGTTAGCTCGGATGGTTTCATTCCGTTACTCTCTTATTGCTAGGCTTGATTCGCCAGTTATTGTGAGGCAGATGTCTCTTTTGAACATTCCCTCACACAGAGGTCCCTTGACCTTGATTTCGTCCATACCAAGGTTCTTTTTCACTGCGGTCAGGAATGCCAACACCGGAGGTGGTTCCCTACCAGTTGGCTCGATTTCGATGGTTGCACCGAGTTGGGCTGCGTCCTTCAGGATTGATATACTGGCACTTGGCCAATCCTTGAAGACCTCCCCTGGGAAGTCTACCGTGAGTAGACCATCAGCGTAGTAGCCATAGAGGTGGATTAGGTGAGGCTCGAAGGGGACCTCATCGTGGATGCTGTATGTTCCTGTCCAAAAAGGCTCAGGAAGGTAACAGAAGGAGATTTCTTTGATGTCTTTCCTCACTCAAAAAACTCCTTCAGCTCTTTTCTTGCATCTTCATTCACTGAGTAAAACGTAAACCTTCCTGATTGTTGTCGGTCAAGGAGACCTACGTTGTGCATTCTCACCAAGTGGTAGGAGGCTATCTGAACGGTTGTGTCCATCCTTAGTCCGACGGCGCTCGGGACTTCTGGCTCATCACAATTGAGCAGATAGGTAAGTATCTGTACGCGTTGTGGTGATCCAAGAGCACTAAACCATTTTGCGAACTGCGTCACCTGAGATGTCGGAAGGGAAGGATTCTTTGAGGAAGTCATGTTCCTCACTCACTTCATAGAGATCAGTCATGGACTTCCAGTCTTCTGCCTTGCAGAGGTCCATGTACTCGCAAGGGAACATTGGCATGTAGTAGTGGACGTAGGGGGTGCAGCCGGTGAAGTTTTTCAGGAAACAATCTGCTCCAAAGGTACTGCATTCAGAGCCCATATAATCTTTTTCTGCTTGTAGAAGACTACCACCAACTGTCTGAAGCCAAATCATGATGTCATCGAGATGATGTTGCATCACCGGAACAGGCTGAGCCATGTTGTCGACCTTGTTCTTGTCGACCAACATCGCCTCAAGCATCACTCCCTCGACCTCCACACCATACATCCGAGCAACGAGGACATAAGTGAGGGTTTGAGGGTACATCTCGTGGGCGTCCATCAATTGAGCATTGACTCGGGAGGCTGTCTTGAGTTCCCAAACCCACTTCTGTCCGGTGTCACGGTGCTTACAGAGGCCATCAATTCGTCCCACGAGTGGTACAGGGAGACCAATGTCAATAGCCCACGCCAGTTCCATGTCAGAGACTTTATCGTCAGTCTGGATTCCCCCCTCGGGAGGGTCGATGAGGTTGTAGATTGACTTTCCGTTTGCGTGAGTGTGGATGAAGTGCATGAGGGCGAGTCGTGCACGCCCACGATTTCGCTTGGGGTCGACGAGCTTGATCTTGGTGGGGTCATCAGCCGCCTCTCCCGCCTTGATGGCTTCGTTGAAGAGAGCCTTCTCGGCGTCTTCCCACACGCTCAAGAACGCAGCGAAAGCCTTGTCGATGTCTTCCGTGAGAAGGGCAACGGGGACGGCTTTGTGCATGGCCTGGCCATAGATGGGAGCGATGGCAACTCCTGGGGTTCTGAGTCCACACTTACGGTAGAAGTATCGCCGCGGACATCGAGCGTACTCGATAAGGGTTGAGATTGAGAGATAACGACGTGGGGCGTACTTTGGTTCGGGCATTTCTAGGTTCCTTTCACTCTATCGAGTGTAAGATGATCTGATCTCCAGTCTATATCCTTCTCTAGAGGGAGTCGAAAGATTATGATGATTCGCCCTTTGTCAATATTCTGAGACGTCTCAGACGTGAACCATCCACCTCCGATCCGATAGACTGTACTCCAGTAGGTTTTTGGTTTTGGGTCATCGCCAATGTGATTTCTCAATAGAGCTACATATTCTTTCTTTGGTATCGGCATTTCTAGGTTCCTTTGAATAACGACATTTGATCCCTGTCTTTTTCTTCCAGCCGGAGCTTTACCAGCTTCTCATTTTCCTCTTTCAACTCCTCAATGAGGTTTCGATTGAGGAAAGGATCACCCTTCAAGACGATGTGGAAGGCGTCCCTTTGGATATAGCACATGCAAAAAGGGCTAAGACCGTCTCGGGCTTTCAACTCTTCGATGAGGTCTTTTGTTGGAAGATCTCGAAGTTCCATTTCGTTGTCCTATGTAAGCTCCACCCGCATCTTGTAGAGGGAGTTTTTCAAGAGCTGTTGGACAGTCTCTCTTTTGAGTCCTGTTTCGGCTGAAGTCTCTTCAAGCGTCTTACCGGCGTAAAAACGCAGCCAGATAATCCTACGCTCAATAGGCGATAGAGCCTTGACGGCTTTCTCCACAGTCGTCTTAAGCTCGATTGGGGTGGAGGCTTTTGGAGGTTCGGTTCGGAGGATGTAGAGGACATGGACCATCTCCTCATTTCGACGTTCTTCACGCTTTTGGTGACGCCATTCACTGATACACTTATGGCGGACATAGGAACGGCTTACGGACTCGACTCCAGCCTCCCAACTGTGGAGGATTATTGTGTCAGTGATAAAGTCTCGATCAAACGATGGTGGGAGGAAGGTGCACACAAGTCGATGGACTCGATTCCTTTCCTCCTGTGAAACCACCCCTTCTGACTGCATGGTTTGACTCCGTTCATCTCTAAAGTCCCATCATCTTTTTCATCTGCTCCCTCATCTCAGGGGGCATCTTCTCAAGGGCATCCATTCCCTTCTTGTCAAGCGTCATCTTTTTCTTCTTTGGGGTTGAGGTCTTCTTCCTCTTGGGTTTTTCGGCTTCGGGCTCAAGGAAGAAAAGCTCACGAGAGTGGCGAGCTTCTTTGAGCTTGGCGAGGGTGAAGGGAGTGAAGTTGTCGAGAACAGGTCGCATAAAAGCTCTCCCCAAGATTTCTCCTGGGAAGAGCGGACTGGAGAGAGGAAGGAGTTTAGTCTTCGTCTTCGTCCTCAGGCTCCTCGGCGGGTGCACCAACCGAAGCCTTCATCCCGGCCTCGATCGCATCCATTCGACGCTGGATCTCACGCTGCACGGCAGCCTCATCCCCAACGAGATGGCTATAGTCCCCTGGGCTGTTCGCCATGTCGCTGAACAGTTCACCTGTGGCACGCTCGCGGAGACGTTTCTTCGAGGGGCCTTTGACGGCTGCGTGACGAACCTCGTTCATCGCATTCGTCCTCACCTGTGCGTTGAGGAGTTCAAGAATGCGAGCCTCTCCCATACCATAGTCGGGATGGTTGACGGCTTCGTCGAGACTATCGTACTGAGGGTATGTCGCGATACCGACGACTTTGGTCTCTTCCTGTACCCTCGACTTTACTTCCTGGTCATCAATGATCTTCATCTTGTGGTTCTCCAATAATTCCACATGCACGTTTGATAAGAGTCTCTAGCTCCTCCATGTAGAGAAGAGCGGGGGATCTCTTGCAGTCGCTCTCGTTGAAGGCAAGGACTCGCGGATTGATGGTGTCTCCAAGGTAGATCCTCACTATACGGTGACCTTGTGGGGTTGGAGTGTAAAACTCGACAGTCCGAGGAGCTGTGTGGCGACTAATGTAGTTGTACATCTTCTTCTACGACCGGGCCGTCAAGTACTTGGCGAACATTCTCTACTCGGCAGTCGGTGCGGTCTCCATTTAGATAGACGACTCTTTTTACGGACTTTACTGCGTCTCGGATTTCGGTATGCAAATCTTCAATGAGGTCTGTCTCTTGTCGCTCGAAGTCTGTGCTTTCGAGGAATCTTTTTACCGCTCTCCGCACCCTGACGTTGACAACACAGTGCGAGAGGTAGACTTGTTTTCCCGCGATGAGGAAGAAAGGCTTGAGAGACTGGCGTAGCTGGAGATCCTCTCGAAGGAGAGCCGCAATCACATCTGGACGACGGTCTGCAATGGTGCGGACGCGGTTGGGGATGCGACAGAGGAGGGTTACTCCAGCGTTTTGGAGGAACTCCATCTCGTCGTCAGTCTTGGCATGACCGAGAGCTGTGTTGCAGTAGATGATGGGGAGCTTGATCACTTCTCACTCTTGGGTTTTCTTGTTGGATCTTCGATGAGTGGCTCCTCAAACCAGTTGTAGTCACAGCGAGGGCAGTGCACAAAAAGTTTGTCCAAATGCCTGCGGTATTGGAGTGAGAGCTCTGAGAAGCCACACTTGTGACACGTGAGTTCATCAATACGGGTTGGTCTTTCGAGGGTCATCCTTTTGCCTCTCTGATGACCTGTGAGACTCCCTCCCACAGCTCCCTCCGGTCCTCGTACTCGTTTGACTCAGCCACAGCCAAGAGAGCTTCACACTCATCATCTGTCAAGACCACCAACTCCTCCGAAGATCGAAGCTTGTCCCGAAGGTCGATACAGAGCTGGAGGTCTGCTCCTATAAGGCTGATGCTTCCAGTAGCTTTGGGCAGGAGGACTCGACGACTTAGAGACTCGATAGAGAGAAGAAAGTCCTTCTCTCGGTTGAGCCAACCGATGAGTTGAGCCCGTTGGGCGTCGGTGAAGTTGATTGTGGGCATTACTGTCTCATTCCGTAGATGAAGCCAGTTACGATGGCTTCAAGAATATTACCGAAAGTCTCAACCTCGTCCTCGTGGGGGGTCTTGACCCAGGAGAAGTCCACGACCGGACGTTGATCTGTTGGGTGTAGACCGACCCCTTCGATGCTTTGGTTCCAGGTCACAAGAGCATTTTCAAGGGCTGCCACTTCGGAAGGGTCCAGGGCCTGGGCAAGGTTCAAGTGGTATCTGATTGTGGTTTTGAGGGTCTTCATTCTTTTCCTCGTGTCTAAGGGTCTAACGCCTCACAGCGCCGGAACAGCATTCACTTAGTGAAGGCTCAGGTCGAAGCATCAGCCATCACGTCATCAAGCAACGTCTTGAGGTTTTGGATGTGCCTTTGGTCGCTTGCCGTGACGCCATAGCGATAGAGCTGGCTGGAGAACTTCACAGCGAAGTCGTCGATTGTCTTGTCCTTCAGGTGTTGTTTGGATGGCCACTTCCAGACTTTCCTCCAGTACTCATTCACTTTGACCTTGTAGCTCCCTTGCTGGACTCTCCCCAATCGTAGTTTTTCTCTCTCCCTCACTGTGAGGACGTGTCTTTTCTTTGTCATCTCTAAATCCTTTACATTCTACAAGACAAGACTGGTTGGTGAGAGAGGCTCCACACTTCTTGCAGAGGACACCACGATCTGGTGCTCCGTCTGGCAGCCTTGTCCACTCATGTCCTAAGAGGTCGATGTAGGTTTTCGGCTCTTTTCTTTCTTCCATCTGGCTTTTAGACTCTTTCGTTGTTGTTGACTTAGCTCATCACCATAAGGGACTCCTTTTATCTCTGCGATGAGTCTAGCCTTGTCAAAGGTAGAGAGAAAGGTTGACCTCTCAATCACACTACAAGAGAACTTCTTTCCTCGGACGCTCCAAGCAGTGATGGCGAGGAGAAGAAAAAGGGTGCCAAAGAACCATAGGAGGGGGATGGCAGTCATTTCCACACTCCAGTCCCTGGTGGTAAAAACCCCACCACGGGTTCAGAGGAGAAGAAGTCCCAGTGTGGGGATGGGAGAAGAAAGGTTCCCGTGGTGGGGGAAGGAGGAAAGATCACTGTTGGTTGAGCCTCTTCCAATTTTCAAGGTCTTTACCACAGAAGGTCTTGAAGCGAGGAATCCGGTCGTAGCCGACGACGACGAGTTCACACTCTGTCCACCCGAGGGAGATGTCGATGCGGAAGGGAGCGTGGTGGATTTTCATTAATCCACCTTCTCTAACGGATGGGTCTGACCTCTTGTATCCGTCCCGTCGAAGTCGTTGAATGAGGTCACGTATCTCACTTGAGGTCTTAGCCTTCACACTAACGTAGATGGGGTATTCCATGGTCGTGAAGGGGACAGACGGAGTGAAGCTGAGGATAAACTCATTTCCGAGCTCTTCCTGCAGACCCTCGATGTAATCGATGTCCTTTTCGATGGAGTGAAGGATCTTCAAGATCTTTTCGTGGTACTCTATTTCATTCTTGAGTTTTTTGTGCATCTCTAAAACTCCGTTTTAGGGTGAATGCACTGGGCAGGATTCGAACCTGCTTCGAGGTTACTACTCAAGGTGTCCAACTTCCTCAATCCCACCCGTCCTATCCCAATCATTGAAGATCCTGTTGGCTCACCTGCGTTTCCCACACGCCGCCAGTGCAAAGGCCCACCAACACGGTCCCAAAGGTCGCTGTTCGTGGTGTTGGTGGGCGCTCATAAAAACACACTCACTCGGCCTCTCCGCTAAGCAAATGTTCCTCTTCCTCGCCACATCCAGTGACGGTTGAAGGTTTTTCTTATTGTCGGTCGATAACGGCGAGTGTCTTTCCACATTCCTATCCATCGAGCGGGTAGACGAATGACTTCGTACCACAAGATCCGCCAGATGGTGGCGAACATCCCAAGCCTTTCCATGAGGGAAAAAAGCCCCGGCAGGCATACCCTGCTTACCGGGGCCATGCTTTTGTATAGCGACAAAAGGTGTGTGCTCACGCAAGCTCGTCAGCTTTCTCCGTTTAACCCAATTCTCATTTTGAAGTTCCGTCTGCTCTACCAGCTGAGCTACCCCCCCTGAGTTGGAGAAAAGAGGGGGAGCGGATTCGAACCACTGACCGACGGAAGAATCCATTGGGGCTTGATCCAACGAGCAAACACAGTGAGTCTTGGACGATAGACTAAGACGTGAGTCCACGGGTGCTGCCTCTGCCAGTTGGGCTACTCCCACGTCGTTGGGGAAAGTGGGAGGCAGGATTCGAACCTGCACTTTGGCAACCGTGTTGGTGAGACTAAGGCTCATTCTGAGTCTGTGTCCAGAGATCAGGTAACAAGCTGCGGTTTTAGAGGACCTTAGGGTCCAAAGACAAAGTCAAGGATCGCTGAGCCGATCTGTTGATCCTTGACCTCAATCGAGTTTGCCTCCTCTCTTGCTTTCTTGACGGCTTCGAGCAGTCCCTGCACGCGTCGGAGCATTTCTTGTTTCTTCTTGACAGGGATGGCCCCCGCAAGCTCTACAGTGTCCCAGAAGCCCACAATCACATCCTCGGTGTACATCCGTACCAGGGCAGGATGTTCTTTGGTGGCTTCGGCGAGGACATGGTTGCGGGGGACCTTTTTCGTCCGAGTCGTCTCTTTTCGAGATGTCTGGTAGATGCCATTGGCTGTTGAGGACTCCCACCTCTCTCCAACGGAGAGGATGGGGAGCTTGGAGATGAATGTCCTCAGATCAGTCAATCTCTTCTCAAGGAAGAGAAGGACACTCACAGGGACACTCCCCAGCAACACACCCTCGTCTGTCACCACGTCAGCCCTCGCCTTGGTGTTGGCGTACTCCTGTGTTGCCACGACATCAAACCAGTCGATGAGGGGGAGGCGAACAGCCTCAATCTCATCCACGACTGTGGCCTGGACGAGCTTCTCCTTTGGGGGGAGGGTCTCTCCCTCCTCATCCTTGGGACGGTAGGTCCTCCGAATGCCAGACAAGAGACTTTCCTTCTGGAGGCGATGGTGAGCCTCCGTGAGGCTTTTCTCTGCCTGAGTCTTTTTGGTTGGGAGAACGGCGATTACCTGGTTTAGTCTTGTCATTACGCTACTCCTTGTACTGATGCTTCAAAAGCCCACCTTGTCGACTCATCCATCTCACGAGGTTGTTGAACGGCTGGCCGACGAACCGATGGGTGATTGGAGCACTCTCTATAACAAGACCCGAGGGACTTACGGTCACCGTCGTGGTCAACCTACGGGATGAGAGCCAGTAGCGGCTCATTACCACACCTCCCACTTCAGGGAGTTTCTTGTCCTTGTTGGTGGAGGAGTCTCGAGCTTTTGAAGATCGGTCTTCACCTTTCTTCTCATCTTCTTCCACCAGTTTCTCTTTGTCCACCTTCCAATACTCCAAGCCCCACCAAGTGAGGGAGGAAACTCATCACACTTATGGAATCTCCAGGCTTTGTCCTTGTGGGTTCTACTCATTCCTCATCCCTGTAAAACCCACCTCACCCCACTCAAGGGGTGGGCGGGTGGATCGGACCATGCAGTCTTAGGGGTTTTTGGTCATCCTCTTTTCCTTCCTGCGGTCTTCACCTTACCAACGCCCGTCGGGCCGGGGGCAGCGGCTCATTCGGGAGCCATCAGCCCTAGAGCTCATCAATTATTTTACTCAGCTCATTGAGCTCTTGAAGAAGCTCTGTGACTAGTTGCTCCAGTCTTCTCAAACATGATTCTGCCGGTTGGTCAGGTGCTGGCTCAGTTTTCTCTTGAATGACTGACGCACCACGCATTAGGTGGACGAAGTGTGTCAGCCTCTTCTGATCGACCCTGACATCATCAATGAGTTTGGCCAGTCTGCAAATCTGCTCATCGATGGATGCTGAGCTCACATAACTGGTTTCTGTCTTCGGCTCGGTTGATGTCATTTCTGTTCCTTTCAGTCTTGGTGTGCTGCTTTTCTTGCCTTCAGCTGCCTTTCCCACTCCTCTAGTTCCAGGATAAGTTGAGCTGCCTCACTGTGGACCACGGCGTTTACCTGACCACCACCCCTCATAAGCTCCCCCTTGTATTGAATGGCTCGAAGAATCGCAGCCCTGAGGCTCCTGCGGGTAAACTTCTTGTATTGCCCAGCGTACACAGCCCAACCCTTGCTCTTATGGTCGTAGTCGATATTGATATCAATCACGTCTTGGCTCTCCTCCCCTTCCAAAGCGTCGAAACCCCAGCGTAATCAATCTTCACCCCCTTCTTCTCCATCGCTTTGAGCTTCCTGATGTAAGAGCCTTGGTTGGTGAAGTGAATGGCGACTGGGTAAGATGAGAGGAGATTTGAGGTGCAGGAGGGCCCAATCCTCTCACGGTACGCGATGACGTAGATGACTTCCATCAGCCTGATCCTTCAATGAGGAGTGACATCACAGACATACCGATGAGTCTCTGGAGATCATGTATTGCCTTCTCCTCTTTCCTAGGCTTCACCGACCCACTGACCTCTGCCATCCTCCGAAAGTCTTCCTTGAAGTCTTCTGAGTTTGGACTGTAGATCTTCGAGAGTATGAGACAGGTCAGCTTCAAGACTGGCTCAAAGCATTTATTTTCCTCGACTAAGAGGGCTGTTGAAGTGGCGATGAGCATCCCAACAGGTCCGTTTACCCTTTCACCATCGGAAAGGGTAAAGTGTCGTGGGCTTGGGAATCTCCTGTTGAGGTCCACCATCGCCATTCGGCCTTCCTGGCTGTTGCTACTGGATAGCCACGTCAAAACGTCGTTGATGATGTCTCGTTGTTCTTGTGGAATGTCCTCTAACATCAACGACCTCTCTTTCCTTTACTGACGGCTTCTTCTCCCGCGAGTAGGGAAAACAGAGGAAGGGCTGGGATCAACGTGAGAAGTTTCTGGTAGAGATCATTCCACTGTTCCCAGGCCTCCCTGGGACTAGCGTCCTCGTTCGAGATCATCTCAGCCATCCTGAGGACATCTTCCCGAAGCTCATCTTCATGCCCGTGATAGGCTTCTTGAATTGCTTGGGCATGCAGGATGGCTACTCTAGTGTAGACCCTTTTGCTCTTCCCATAGTGGTGTGCGGAGAGCATCGCGATAGCTGCAACTCCACCACTCATCTCTACGTCCCCCACCTTAACTTTCGTCGTGCAGGGGAGTTTTTCCTCGAGCCTCTCCAAAGCCAGAAGGCTCTCGTGTTTTGGTTGGCTGAGCATGTCTCCAACAAGTTCCGCGACTTCTTGCGTTCCATCTCTCATGTGTGGCTCCTTTCGTTTGAAAAGCCATCTCTAGAAACAGTCCTAAAACCCTCTCCACGACCTTCGTCATGGAGAGGGGAGGTAGAAAGGAGCCTCAGCCCCCATCGTTTGGTCTGCTCGACCTCGTTGCTCGCTGGATGACGTCCGCTGTCGCAATCTTCGAAGCTTGGTTGAACAGGACGCCAATAATCTCAATCCTTTGGCTGTTGGTGACCACCCCATGGCCAACTCCGACGAGTCGAGCGTAGTTGTCCATCAATTCCTCGATGATCCAGTCCAGAAAGTCATGATCGAGGGGTTCTTCCTCTTTTCTATCCTCTGTCAAGAGACGATTGGCCTTTTGAAGCCCACTGATGACCTCGATCAAGAATTGCTTTCGTGTCGTACCCATTCTAGATTCCTTTACCATAGTTGACACGAGGGTTTGGGGAGATTCTCTCGCCTGCAAGGGCAAGACGCCTCGCCCTTTCGGCTGTGATCCTAATGCCCTTCGAGGGGTCTGGGTGGCAAGCACACCATTTGAAGGGCTTCTCAGGCTCTTCTTCTGTCGTGTTGGTCTGAGGTTCTTCTGGCATCGAAAGGCTCCTTTTCTAGGCTCTCACAGGTCTAACGCCTGCGGCGGCCGGTACAGGATTCAGAAAGTGAATCCTCAGTCGCTCGTCTGAGACAAGACTTCCCTCGGTATTCCTGTCTCCTGGATGACCCAATCGAGATCAACCTCAAGCCACACCCGTGGCCTTGGGTCCCCAGGACTGGAAAAAGCCTCAAGTTCTCTTTCACAGAAACAGAATCCTGCGGCCTCGAACGGTCCGTTGTCCACAACACAGACAATGGCACGACTGGCAGGGGCAGGCCATTCTGGTGCTTCATCGAGCAGGATTGCTCTCGCCTCCTCCATGTGGAAGATGTGTTCGGCCTTTCCCTTCGTGGGACCTTGGACATAGTAACCCATTTCAGTCTCCTTTTTCGATCGTGATTCGAAAGACAACAGCGTCTCCTTGGACAGCCACATCGGCTGGGGTGTTGGTCCTGATATAGACCCTCTCCCCAATCGAGCCTCTCTCATCTAGCTGGTCCCAATAGTCTGGGCCAGCCGTTGAGAAAAGATCTCCTGGCTGGAGCTGAGAGCCGAACATTTGCTCACACTTCACTTTCATGATAACACCTTCACAACCAGCCCATTCTCTACCCTCACCCTCGCATACCACGAGGGTGGGGCGGGGTAGTGAGGGCCTTCAACACTTGTGTCTCCATCAGTCACGTCCGGTCCAAAGGGTCCAGGTTGAAAGACCCTGACCTGTTGTCCACTGGTGATGGCCTCGCGTAGGGCTTTTTTCGTCTTGAAGTTTGGGTCAACATAGGTCATAGTTGATATCCTTTCGGCTCGAAGATAATCTTCATTTCACTTCTCCGTTTTATCTGCGAACCAGCCTTCAAGCCACGCGTCCATATAGTCCACAACGTTGGTGCAGAGCTGCATGACCCTCTCCGTCTCCGGGGTGGACTTCATCGACGTCTCATACACCATCGAGACCTCTCGGCCGTTTGGCTGGTCCACAATTACGAGGCAGAACTTCTCCTGAAGTTGTGGCTTGAGCCTTTCCCAAGCCCGCTGTGGGCAGGGCTTTCCGAGCTGTGCCACGCAACGGAAGGATCGCTCAATGAGTCTTATTGTTGTCATCTCGAAGGGTTCCCTTTTTCTACGCCCAGGTACGGTGGGCCTCAGCGACCCATTCCACACCATCGTATTCCTCGATGTGCCACTCAACACCTTCAGGCACTTCAACAATCTTGAGATGGGCATGGCAGCCGTCTGCTGCCTCACCAAGCTCTTCCACGACCCTCACAAGGTGGTGGTCCGTTCGAGGGACATCGGGCGGGAGGCGGTTTTGGTCTTCACCAAAAAAGTCACTCACCTCCCCGTCTGGCCACGGCTCACCGATGAGCACAACGGCCTGTGCCCATTCACACCTTTTCCCCCTAAGCCAGTGAATGGCCCTGTCCGAAAGACCAAAGCCACCAAAGCACTTGTTTATCACGACCTTCATCTAGGGACTCCTTCTTGAAGGGTGGAGGGTTGTTCGAGCGGGGCTCGGGCAACTCAATCACTCCCAAGGATACAGTCCGTCTCCATCCCAAGACACCTTCGTGCCTGGCATTGGGCGCATTCCCAGGCTTGGGTGCCTACACTGAAGTCGCCTGGGTCACACTCACATCCAATCGGGTCCTGTGCCCACTGGTGGACCAACAGCCAAGCCTTGGTGAACTCCTCGATAGGAGGATACTTGACATCGCCTCCCTCTTCTGGCCGGACAGCCACCAGAATTTCAACAGGCTCAAACGTCTCCACCACTTCCTTCCCCACGCTGAAGTAGACCTCTTCTAGGTCAACCACCATTGTCGCATTCTTGAAACGTCCCATTCTAGGCTTCCTTTCTCGGGCGGGTGGCCCGTTTTTTGAGTCGTCTATCCGAGCGATGCTCGGGCGGGCTTACATCATCCTGCTCAAGATGCGCTTCACCATCTTCGTCGACCCATAAAGCTCAACCAAGACGTCAAGCGGAATATTCTCTCCATACGCATGGACGATGATCTCTTGAGGAGACTCTTCAACCCCAAGACTCTCACCATCCACTTCCGCGAGCCAAAGGTCTTCTGGCTCTGCTGTCAACACTAGTCGCTCCATCTCAAAAGGCTCCTTTCTTGGGCTGAGGCCACGAACGCCTCAACACTCAACATTCCCCAGACCCTGACCAACTAACCAAAACTTAGTCGAGGCCCGGCCAAGGGGGTTCACTTGAAAGCTCATGCGAGATTCCTGATGAGAGTCTGCTGAGGATCTCTTTCATCAGAGACTCTCTCACACGCCAGATGTACATACTCCACAGGACGCAGACTGTCATCAGCTCGCTCGCATGAGCTTACAGGGCCGGGGCCGCCCGTCGACTAAGTTTTGGTTAGTTGGTCAGGGTCTAGGGAATCTTGAGTGTCAAGCCCAACAAACCCTCAAACGGTCCTAGTTCACGACGCAAACGGTGAAAGTCATGATCCTTTCCTTTTTCACGACCTCGGAGACGTACTCGAATGCTCTCTTGAGGCCGAAAGTGGTATCGTGAATACGATCTCCACTCTGGTAGATGGATGTATGATCCTTTCCATCAACCTCAAGCTCAGTCACGATGTAGAATATCATCTCAACGGCTCCTTTCACGGTAGAGACGCCTGCAACGGCCCGATACAGCATTCACTAAGTGAACCCTGCACCGACCGGGACGAGAAAAAGCCCCTTTCGGGGCTTTTCCTGCTAGTGCACCTCGCCGTAGTAGTCTCTGGTAAACTTGACCTTTGCGGCGTACCGAGTGAAGACCCTTCGCTCGTCTCGGTCCCGACGCTCGGTCTTCTTGATGTTGATCGTCTCGGGTACAGTGGTGTCGGTGACGTCTCTCATGATCTGATCCCACAGATCGGAGAGCGCCTGTACTCTGTTTTGAGTCATAGTTGGCTCCTTTCAAGCCTAGGTTTTGAATCCCACCACGCGACTCTCGTCTGGTGGTGGACTATCGAGCCGGGTCTACGTCGTCTCAACTGGGGTTTACACGAACGTACTCGGTCCACAGAGCCTCCAACTGCTCTTTCGTCGTAGCCGTCGACAACGCAGTCGCGAGGGTCTGCATCTCCTGGGTCTTGCCGAGGGTAAACAACTCAAACCCTCGCCGTTTCAAGGCATCCTGCAGCCCGCCGATCGTCTTCGGAGCGGTCAACGCCGAGCGATGCTTTGCCATCGCCTTACCGGCGAGCCTGTTCCGAATGCCGAATTCTAGGGCATCGGAGGCCGACGCACGATCGCCGTCGAAGTACTGGGTCACGAAGGCTGCCAGCTCATCGGGCAGGTCTCCCAAGGAGACGACAGGATAGTCGTACTTCTTGGTGTAGGTCTTCTCGGCCTCTCCACCCTTGTCCACAGTCATCGTGGCAGTGGTGCGTCCGACCTTGAAGCCATCCTGCTGGCGATACTCGATCTTGGGACGGGTGGTAGTCATGGGAATGGCTCCTTTCCCGACGCAAGACCCGGCTCGATATTCACTTGTCGGGCGGGCCGTTTTTCGGCCGACCCGCCAATATAGGGCGAAATCGGGAAGTCTCGCCTCCTACCCTAACGCCTCAACGGGGACACATCCCCCACCCCCCGGAGCTGCTTTCAGCATTAGGCCCCCCGTGGATGCGTAGGACCTGTAGTCATAGTCAAGGGTTCGGGCGAACCGTCGACAGTGGCGGGCCGCGTTCGGTCTATGGACGGGGGGTCGGTCCAAACAGCCCCAGGAGACCTCAACGTGAGCAAGACTCAGGCAGGAGAGATCAGGGAAGGTGGGGCGGGCTGCCCGAGAGGCCGTATAGATAGCTTGGCCCCAGCGGGGCGGGGGCGGGCCGTGCGGGCGAGTTCGGGCCGGGCCGGGGGGTGGGGCGGGTGAAAAACGGTGGCCTTAGACGGCGTTTTCCCGTTCGCCTTTTGTTCGGTACCCTCAACCAGAGACTCCAAATGAAAGACACAGACCTCTTCCTCAAAAACCTTCTCACAGCTCTTTCTTGGGTTTTCCTCGTCGCAGCCCTCGTGTGGCTCACGTCGTGCAAGATCACAGTGCCTGTTGACTCCGCCGGCCAGCCTCTCGGGCAGGCCACCGTCCAGCCTTCGGAGAGTGGAGAGATGGAGGCAGTCACAGTCGACCCCTCAGGGGAGGAAACTCCGGTCAACCTTGATGTGGAAGGGCCTTCGGCAGACGAGATTGGAGCGGCCATTTCGGCCGGCACCTCAACCTTGCCTCCGCCTTGGAATCTCCTCGGTCTCCTTGGAGGAGCCATTCCCCTCTTCTTCAGAAAGGACGAGAAATGAAGCTCAATGGGAATAAGACCTATATCGTGATGGCAGCTCTCCTCGGCTATCTCTTGGTGAGTGCCCTCACCCAGACAGAAGTGACGGAGGAGGTTGTGTACAGCCTCCTTGGGCTTGGGGGACTCACCCTGAGGGATGGGGTGAGGAAGGCCGAAGGACCAAAAGATGGCTAGGTACACCGCCACTCCAACCTATGCCTGTTACCTTGATAGCAGCAACCCCAACACCAGTTACTATGGTGCCTCGATGCGTCTCGTTCCTTCGGGGTTGTCTGAGAAGGTAGTCCTTCTTGAGATTCCAGTCTCCATCCCCGTTGGAGCACTAATCCTTTCCGCCCAGCTCCGGCTTTGGATCACCACAAACACTGGCACCAAAAAGATCTGGGTTGCGAGGATGATCCAAACATGGGACTGGGAGGACGCCACCTGGAACGAGTGGGACAACTCTGCTAATGAGGCTTGGGACACCGCTGGGGCAAAGGGTGCAGATGTAGACTACAGCACCACTAATGACTTTGAGGCAACAAGGGTCAGTGGTACGGATGCTTATAAGACCATCGACACTGGAACGGACTTCGTGGCCCTTGTCCAAGATGCCATTGACTCGAGAGGTGGAGCTCTGAGGCTTCGTCTCGCATTCCCAGCTGGCATTGGAATAGATGATCTCCGCTTCCACGGCATCTCAGGAGACCACCCCCCTAAGCTTCGGGTTGAGTTTCAGGATAGCGGTGGGGGAGCACACGCTCTTGGAGTAATCTAGTGGGATCAACAAACAGATTTGAATTGAAGCGACTAAACCCTCGGCATTTTCAGATGGTTGATCTCCTTGTGGCGGGGTATACCCAGCGGGAGACTGCGGAGATCATTGGGTGCAGCCATCACACGGTAAAGATCGTCGCTCGCTCACCCCTCTTCATCGCAGAGTTCAACCGTCGGATGAAAGTGAGGAATGCTGGAGGGGTGGCGGAGGAGAAGGAGGCTTTCGAGTCGAAGGCTCGCTCAATCCTCCAGCAAAACAGCACTCGGGCTGCTGAGACGCAAGTCGAGCTGCTCGATTCAGATGATGACTCAATCAAGCTTCGAGCAAGTGGCTCGATCCTTGATCGAGTCCTTGGAAAGCCCAACGACAACGTGTCGGGGGGCATCTCAGATGGAGTCGGTATCCAAATCTCAGAGAAGACAGCCGAGCTCCTCATCACAGCTCTCAAGGAGTCCAGAAATGGCCAGCAAAGGCACTCAGCCGACGGCCCCTCAGCCGAAGCCTCCCAAGACGAACAAGGAGATGTTCGTGAAACGTCCCTCCTCGGATCGGGGCTCGGACATCGGAAAGCCCAAGCACTCTGTAGCGGGCAAGTGATTCGAGACTTCCTCCCAGAGGGGAAGACAAGTGAAACGGTCCCTGAAGAGGGCCCTCAACCAGTGAAAGGATCTTCAAATGGCGAACACGAGAGCGATCAAGAACAAGATTGCTGAAGAGTGGGCCATCACTCGTTCTGGCGGTGGTCCGGTGGGGTCGACGTGGTTTGTCGACTCCACAAACGGCAGTAACAACCACGATGGTAAAGACCCTGACCACGCCTTTGCAACCCTTGCAAAAGCCATCACAGCCCTTACGGGAGATGACGACACCATTGTTGTCCTCCCAGGCCATGCCGAGACTGTCGCAACCCTGATCACAGTCGACCACGGTGTCCGCATTCTCGGGTTTGGTGTCGGCCAGAACCGACCAACCTTCACCCACGATGGCTCGACTGCGATCGACATTATGTCCATCACTGCAGACGACGTCTACGTCGAGAACCTCCGCTTTGTGGGTGCGGCGAGTTGCACAGCCCTTTTGAACATCGCAGAGAGTGATGTCCACATCAACAAGTGCTCTTTCGAGAGTGGTGCAGCCCCAGTTGATGTGGTGACTGTGGCAAGTGGACACCGTGGCATCATCGAGAATTGCCTTTTTCTTGGGACGGCTGCGGGAGCGGACAACGCTATCATGTTCGAGGCAGGCTCTGGAAGCTGCTCGAACTGGAGAATCAGCGATTGCATTTTCAACTACCTCCAGTACGACATTGACGAGAACATCATCGACATCCCGGCCGACGCTCACCCAGGTCTATTGATCGAGCGTTGTCAGATGCTTGGAATTGCAGTTGCAGCCCTCACCATCAAGTCTTCTGTGGCGAACCAGTTTGGTGCGATGATCGACTGCCATCTCGTCGCCCACGCCGCAATCACCACCATCGAGAAGATCGTGGGGACGACGATTGAGGGGATGTTCTTCAGTGGCTGTCTTGGCACTGACGTGACGAAGACAACCGCTGGCGTTCGTGTCCCGAGCACAACCCCTGCGTAAGGACTCCAAGCGTGAAACTTGCTGTATGCACACCTTGGGCCAGTCCTTTCATCTGGACTCGCTACGTCGACGCAATGCTCGACCTCCAGCACCCTTCCTCTATCAACAACCCACTCGGGCAGCCTGAGGCTGCCGAGACAAGGTTCTTCAGGGGAGCTGGGTGGTGTCCAGCACGTCGACACATTGAGGCCTGCGAAAAGGCTGTTGGGTGGGGAGCGGATCTGATTTGCATTGTTGGTGCAGACCAGATCCACCCTTCCAATATGCTCCTTCGACTCGTGGAACGATGGAACGAGGGTTGTGAGGTTATCTCAGCCCTCATTCCAACGAGGGGCTATATCTCAACAACCAGCATGAAGCCCTTCCAGCCGATGGCTTACCGTCTTCCATACTCTGGGAACGGTGACCTCAAGATTCAGCAAATCGACGATGCTGAGAAGATCGTCGAATTGATCGATCCCGCCGATGGAGAGGTCCAGAGGATCAATTTTATCGGCTCAGGCGTCTTAATGTTCCATCGTGACCACCTTCTCGCCCTCGAACGTCCGTGGTTCTACGAGACGGTCGACCAAAAGACACAGGGTCGTCTTGCCTGCATGGACACTAAGTTTGTGTGGCGTTTGCAAGTGGAGGCTGGAGCCCAGGTGTGGGTCGACACCACAATCCAGGTAAGACACCTTCACGCGATGGAGATCGACGAAACCTTTCAGGATCGCTTTCTCGATTGGAGGGAGAGTGGAAAGGGAGACCCTGCGATTTGTGTCTACAAGAATGGAGGGGAGCCCACCCATGCGTAAGGGGCCTCTAATTGCCATCCTTTCTCTCACCTCTAGTGGGTTTGCTGTTGGAGGAGCCCAAGCCCTTCCACCTTCCTCAATCCCAATCTGGGCAACGATTGGTGGTGTGGTTGGTCTCTGTACTATCTCCGTCTCTGTGGCGGTTGTGATTCAAAACCTCAAAAACAGTGTGACCTCCCTTCGACTGGCCAACACGGAGTTGAGAGGAGTGTTGGCGGATATTGCGGCTGACCTGAAGGTTATGAAGTCCGATAGCTATCAGCGTTACGTTGACCACGAGAAAAGGCTGATCAAGCTGGAAGAAAGAGACCACTAAGATGCCCTACCGTCGTGATGGCAACAAGGTCCTCCACAAAAAAGGTGGGAAGTGGTCCGTCAAACAAACCTGTAGGACACCCGAGACTGCGAAGAGGGCCATTAGGCTCTTGAGGGGTGTGGAGCATGGAATGAAACCTCGTGGTAGGAAGAAGAAATGACACTAGTAGATGAGAAGACATTGAACGAAATGATAGAGAAGTACACCAAGCTCTTCCGTCTGACGGACTGGAGGATTGATGTTGAGGTTGTCCCTGCGTCGGATCTTGACCACGAGTATGGGGTGACAACCTATGACTTGGAGATGAAAATTGCTCGTATTCAGCTTGCAGACTTAGACTATCGCCGAGCAGGGCTTCGCAAGAATCCAGCCCCAACTCTCGAACAAACTCTCGTCCACGAGCTTCTTGAGCTCGTCTTTGTGAGGGTACGAGATGGAGACGACAGGCAAAGTGCTAGGGTCGACTGGGAACAAGCCCTTAATTGCGTAGCGAATGCTGTTGTCGGTCATGAAAGGTCTTTGGTATGCTAGCCCCGCTTGAGGATTCACTTTCTGAACCCTCAACCGCCAACCTGGACCTAGACGAACTCCGCCAAGCGGCTGAGGGAAGTCTCTACTTCTTTGCCAAAGGCATTCTCGGCTTTGACTGGCTCGTCCCCCACATCCACGGTTCCGTTTGTGATACCCTCCAGAACGCTGACCTTCGAAGGGTTCTTTTTGTCCTCCCCCGAGGCTGGCTCAAGACCACCCTCTGCTCCATCAGCTTCCCAATCTGGGCAGCCGTCCGCAACCCCAATATCCGCATTCTTCTCGCCCAGAACAACCGTGACAACGCTCGAGCCAAGCTCCGCGTCATCCGAGATCAGTTTGAGAAAAACCAATTCCTGAGAACACTGTGGCCCGATGTCCTCCCAGGGCGAAGCTCTGTGTGGAGTGCCGACTCCCTTTGTTTGACAAGGGAGGAGTCCCACCCCGAGTCAACCTTCGAGTGCATCGGTGTTCGAGGCCAAAGTGTCTCCCGTCACTACAACGTCATCATCGAGGACGACACCGTCGCTCCAGACTTTGATGAGCTTGGTGAGGAGATGCTCGCTCCAACCCACGAAGACGTCACAAAGGCTGTGGGTTGGCATCGTCTCGCGACACCCCTCTTGACAAATCCCAAGAGCGACCGCATTATTGTTGTTGGGACGAGGTGGTACGAGCACGATCTAATCTCCCACATCCAAGAGACCGAGAATTATGTGACGACCACGAGGTCATGTCTGGAGAACGAAGATGGGGAAAGTGACATCCGAGGAGAGGTCACTTACCCCGAGCGTTTCGACCAGGAGACCCTAAACGACCTTGAACGAACTCTCGGCATCTACTTCTTCAACACCCTAATGCTCAACAACCCTGTTCGCTCAGGCGATATGGTCTTCAAAAGTGAGTGGATCAGGGAATACGAGCTAATCCCTCCACGCCAGAGCCTTGAGGTGTATACGACGATTGACCCTGCGACAGACCCTGAACTCTCTACGGGTCGCCCTGAGATGCTCGACTACTCCGTTGTGATGACCTGCGGTAAGGACCTCATAACCGGCTACATCTACGTCCTCGACTACTTCCGTGCTCGTTGCTCTCCTGGCGAGCATGCTGCAGCCATCTTCGACCACGTACTCCGATGGAGACCAATCGTCGTCGGCTATGAAGACGTCGCCTACCAAAAGTCCATCGACTATTGGCTTAAGGATCTGATGCGCCGCAACCAGCAATACTTCTTGCTGGAGCCAATTAAAAGAGGTGGAAAGACCCGCAAGGAAGACTTCATAATGGGTCTCCAACCCGTTTTCGGCTCTGGAGCCGTTCACATCCGCCCTTACATGCGAGAGCTTGTAAAGGAGCTTTTGAGCTTCCCTCGTGGAGCCCACGACGACTTGATCGACGCAATGGCGATGCAATTGCAGCTCTGGCGTCGTACAAAGTCTAAGAGAGAGGTCAAGAGAGGTCCTATCGACCCAGCTGACGCTTATTCCGTAGAGGCCGCAGTCGCTAACATTCGTTCCCGCCACCGAGACCGCTTGGCCTCTCCCATTTTTCAACCCCTTGAGCTTCCCTCTCTCTCCAGCCTTCCAAGGACAATGCCTAACTAATGCCCTTCCGAGAACTAAAACCTGTAGAGTGGCAGAACGAGATCGATGATGGCCTCGACTATCGTCGTAAGTTTGGCATCGAATCAACGTGGGCTGAGATTGAGGCGATGTACTACAACGTTCATCCCTCAATGGCGAACGACGGTCCGAACATTCTCATGTCAATCGGAGACTCTCTCCTATCAACCCTAAACGTCCCAAGGCCACGCTACATCGTAAAGCCCGAGCGACGAGAAGCTGTCTCAAAGGTTCGCCTCGTAGAAAGCGTCGACAACGTCCTCTTGCGAGAACTGGATATTGCTGACGCTGTGGATACCGCAACCCTCCACGCCTTTCTCTTTGGAACAGGCTTCACGAAGATGGGTTACGACTCTGAGTATGGTTTCGACCCATCTCTCGATCTTGGAGGCTTCCTCCAGCTTGGTCTCACCCTCACCCAATACGACAAAAAGGGCGAGCGTCGTCTTGAGACCGATTCTGGTGTAGCACCTGGGATGCCTTGGGTAAAGGCCGTCGCACCTCACGACATTGTCGTACCTTGGGGTACGATCTCCATCGAGAGCTGCCCCTGGGTCGCCCACCGCTTCGTCCGTCACATCGACGACCTAAAGGCTGACCGTAAATACTCCAACACCCAACGACTCTCTCCAACTCTTTCAATGGAGGACTTTGTTGAGTCCTACAAGAGCACAATCCGTGTGGCAAGAAGCGGAGTTGCTCACAGTCCAACCGGCAGACCCTACACTCGAAGGGGGATGACCTCTGAGACCTCCCGAGATGTAGCCTACGTCGAGCTCTACGAGATCCACGACCGCCGAACTGGCCGGATCTACGCGATTGCTCCAGGCCACCCAGGCTTCTTGCGAAACGACATCAACGCCCTTCAAATCGAGAACAGACTACCCTTTGCAGAGATCGTCTTCACTCCCCGAAGTCGTTCACTCTGGTCCACTTCGGACGCCTACTACCTGCGACATCTCCAGATCGAGCTAAGCGACCTCGCGGTCCAGCGGACAAAGATTCGACGTCTTTCTGTCCTCAAATTCCTCTACGACCGAGACGTGATCAACGATGAGCAACTCGCAAAACTCACTTCTCCAGACGTAGGAGCTGCAGCCTCTATCGAGGCAGGCCAAGACCTCAACAAGGCTGTCATCAAGATGGAGACCCACCCTGACCAGACCCTCATCCTTGAAGAGGAGCATTTGCGGAGGAACTCACGGGAGCAGGTAGGCTTTAGCCGCAACCAGCTTGGAGAGTTTACAGGAGGCCGGAGGACGGCGACGGAGGCGAAGATTGTCGACACAGCCTCAGCCCTTCGGATGAGCCGAAGGGGAAAGGCCATCGGGCGGCTCTACGAGAAGATTATCGAGACCGTCAACGGCATCATCTTCAACCACTGGACAACCCCTCGGTGGATCCAAGTGGTAGGTGAGAGTGAGGCTGAGGAGTGGGAGCAAATCACAGGACCAGCCTTGAAGTCTCGCTACTCCTACGAGGTAATCTTCACCGACGATCAAGAGCTTCGACAACGACGGATGGAAGCCCTCCAGCTCTACACCTATCTCGTACAGGATCCTTCAATCGATCCTGTTGCCCTTCGCCAGTACATCAGTGACCAATACAACGACCCTGAGTTTGCGAGGTTATGGAATGCCGATATTCAGGATGCGATGCGAGTTATGCGGATTGGAGCAGGAATGGGCGGACTACCGGGGCCTCCTGGCAGAGGCGGACAACGACAAGCCTCCGGACTGCCCCAATTGCAAAGTTCCAATGGTCAAGGCGGGCTCGGTAATCTTTCCTTTAACCTGGCCCAAGGAGGGACTAGTGCTGGAGCACGTTGAGGAAAACCCTCGACGATTCATGACAAGGAGAGAGCTCAGAGACTATTGTAGAGAACACGGAATCTCAAGTGGAGCATTATTGTGATAGATGTCAAGCAAGTAAACCTCGTTGAAGCAAATGGAAAATGGAGAGTTGAATTCAAAGGCCCTGTAAATCGAAGAGACCTCCGTCGGATCCATCGTTCGATTGATGTCGAGTACGCGAAGATGACTCGAAGGAGATCCTTGGACAGAATCAAAGCCGAACGCCTGAAAAGGACGGCAGAAAATCAAGAAGCGGCTCCTCAAGAGCCACAACCACAAAAGGATTTGAAAAATGCCCGTGTCTATCGACCCTGAAAGAAAACCGAAGGAACCTGAGCAGCCTTCCGATGATGAGACTCCTGAGACTGAGGAGGAGACCCAGCCTCAGACCCAACAGACTCCTAGGTTCGACGCGAGTGAGTTCATTGCTGGAATGATGAGTGACCCTGAAATCCAAGCCGTCATCGCAGCACGGAGAGAAGGGAGAGACGTCCAGGTGACTGACCGCAAACCGAAAGAGCCTGAGCCTCCACAGAGAAAAAAGCTCTCTGAAGAGATTGGCGACGACGATGAGATCGATCCCACCATCAAAAAAGTCCTCGACTTGATCGAACAGCGAGTTGACTCGACTGTTGGTCCGCTGAGCGAGAAGCTCGCAGGACTTGAGGAGATGGCCTCTGGATTCCAGCGTCAGACAGTCAATCAGCAAATCGAGAAGACAGCTGCCAAGTACAATGACTTCGACAAGTACCGTGGTGAAATGGCCAAGATTGCGAGAGAGACTCCAGGCCTCAACATGGACGAACTCTACCTAATTGCAAAGAGCCGTGCAAACGACCTTAACTTCTCACAACCCTCGACAGAGACCGAGAAACCGGTGTCTGCGACGGCTGTGCGGAGAGGTCTTCCCAAGAAACCCAAGTACGAGAGGGGTCGAAAAGGCTGGAACGATATGCTTGCAGACAGCCTTGAGAAGTTGCCTTCTCGACAGGAGTAACTAAATGGCTGATTCACTTCCTTCCTTCACTCGCACCATTGACGACGATTTCGTAACCACCTGGTACGAGATCCGAGAGGAAGCGATTGACAACATCCTCGGTGCGACCGTGACGTGGGCAGCCCTCGTCGGAGCAGGCTGCTTGACGCCCCAAACCGGCTCCGAGATCATTACTCGCACAATCCGTTATGGAACGGTTTCGGCTGAGAATGTCACTGAGGGCCATGTGATGACCCCCGGCGATCCCGATCTGGAGACGATGGCGATTTGGTACTGGAAGTACATTGCTGTCAACATCCAGCGTTCCATGATCAAAGACCAGCAGAACGCAGGCCCATCTAAGATCAAGTCTTACGTCGGCAACCGCATCACTGCTGCGAGAGATGCCCTCGAACAGCAACTTGAGTCCGACATTTGGAGTGCTCACGACTCCACCGAGGCGAATGCCACAATCCAAGGCCTCAACGACCTTGTTCCCTCCTACTACAGTGGCTACTACGATGGTGGGACCTATGGTGGCATCACCCGTGCCAACACCTGGGCTGCGGAGTCCAACGGCGTCTATAAGCCCTCTGGTGGTACCAATCCTTGGTGGGGCAACAACTACTACGATGGCACAGACGCAAGTGTAGAGGACGACCTCCTCGACGACATGAAGAAACTCTACAACTCCATCCACGCCAACCAGAGCCCGCCTAATCTCTTGATCTGCACTCAGGATCTCTTCGAGATCTACGAGACCTTCGCAGTTGACATTTCGCAGATCATCAAGGATGAGTCCAATCGCCTTGCGGACCTTGGCTTTGAGGTTCTCCGCTTCAAGGGCAAGCCGCTCATCTGGTCTAAGGACTGCACCCCTGAGAACGGAACGGGCTTTATGCTCATGCTCAACACCGACTTCATCGAGCTCGTCTACGACCCGATGTTGTGGTTCGACATGACTGACTGGAAGCCCATCACCTATGAGTTCGACCGCGCGGCCCAGATCATTCTGTGTGCCAACCTCATCACGACTCAGCCCCGTCGTCATGGGCGTCTTGAGTACGAAGATTAAGGCTAATGTGTCGATTTTCCCTTTTCTCTTTCAAAAGGAATTCCCCCAATGCCTCTCAAGCAACATTTCAAGACAGCACTCACCGACACGTGGTCTAGTGTCAGTGATGGAGACCCCGTTGGCTCCATTCGATGGGAGTGGGACTCTGACAACAATGTCATGCGGTGTTACAAGTGTGTCAAGTATGACAATGGTGATGGCTCTGTCGCTGCTGTCGTCGGTAAGCTCGCGATGTACATCGATGACACTGGCTACGCTGCCAGTACCGTGACGATGGACAAGACCAACGGCACCACAATTGCGGCTGGTATCTTCATGTCCATCATCGCAGATGGCTCCTATGGTTGGATTCAGATCAAGGGTCGTGCCGTAGGCGTCAGTGGTCTCCTCAACGCTGCCTGCAATGACAACCTTACCCTCTCGGCTGTTGATAACACGACCGATGGTGAGATCGGAGTCCCTAATGCAGATACTGAACAGGTCTGCGGTTGGGTTATCGACGAGTCCGCCTACGAGATCTACTGCGACTTCCCCTACTAAGGACCCAAGAGATGGATCGAGAAGACATCCGAGACCTTGTCATTGAAACGACCGGGAGGAGCGATAAGACAACGCTGATCAACAGCGCCATCAACGTCGCTCTCGGAAAACTCTCGACCGATTTCTTGTGGGAAGACCTCTTGACTGAGGGGTCGGGGACCATGACTGCATCAACAGGCTACGTCAGCCTGGCCTCAGACTACAAACGCTTGTCTGAGTTCAGGTACATGGACGGCCTTCAGTCTTACCAACTCGATATCCGACCCAAGAAATGGGTCGTCAAATGGTATCCCGACCCCTCGGCCTTTTCAGAAGACAAACCCGTCATCGGCTATCTCCAGGAGAAAAAGGTCTTTTTCGTCCCCTACCCAGACGACGCCTACAACTACAGCTACAGCTACTATCGTCTCCATCCTGATCTGACGGCTGATACGGATGAGATCCTAATTCGTGGAGGCGAAGAGGCCATCATCTCCTATGCCACCTATTGGACCTTCAAGGCTCTTGAGAAGCATGAAGATGCCACGCAGTGGAGAGCTGATTACGCTGATCTGGTGAAAGGACTCCGCCGTGCCGATGTCTCTCCAGCCGTCAACCACATCGCAGACCAGAGAGGAATGGGCACAAGAGTACCTGGAAACTTCCACTTGATGCCTTTTGTAAGGAGAACCCCCTGATGGCCCTAGGCGATGGAACAGGCTGGGACGAAGCCAACCCTGAAGATACCGACTTCGTGAGTGCTGGTGCAGCTGAGATCCGTGACCTTCGGAAAGGTGTGCGGATTCGCATGGAGAAGGAACACACAGATTTTGGGGGTAGTTCAGCCGGTGGTGAACATCTTGAGGGGAGTGCTGTAGCTTACCATCCTGCTGATACGGACAACATGCCGAGTACCAAGCCTGATGGTGGTGCTCTTGACGCGGTCGATGAGGGACGGATAGCGATCGTCAACCAACGGTCTCCTTGGTTCCTCAACAGCGGCCAAGTATGGAAGAGCATGTTTCTCCGGAATAGTCTCGCTGTGACAGACTCCTTCAGCAGTTGGGTGGACATACAATTCCCAATCAACGGCATTATCTTCTCTTCTGACAAGGGTCCGAGCTTTGCAGTGGCTGCGAGAACAGGAGAGAATGATACGAATATAGAATGTGGCACAGTTTGGGTTGACGGAGGTACTCCAGAGGTAGCTTACTTTGTTATCGACATTGACCAGTCTACTGCGGGATCAGAAAGATTCCGCATCAAGTCTGGTAACTCAGACTGGAATTGTACCCTCAAGTATACGATCATTCCATGAGGCCCGACTCAGGCTACATCCCGATCACTCTTCACCATCCCCTTCGTGGGATTAAGACAGACGTCCCTGCAACCCAGCTAGACCCGTCGTTTTCCCCGAAGATCGACAACATGTTCATCCGGGATGGTGTGGCCTTCAAGCGTTCTGGTTACAAGGAACTTGTTGCCCAAGACCTTGACCAGAACGTAATGGCTTTAATCAATTTCCAGCTCCTCGATGGGACGAGAAAGTTTGTGGCTGTAACGGAGGATCGCCAATACGTTTACGACAACTCAAACGGTGAGTGGGATGATGTAACAGCAACGGAGTCCGTTCATGCCATTCAGCAGGCCAGTGCTCTTGTGGATTACTTCAAAATCTCTGGCAACCACACGGCCATGTTTCGACTCCTTTCAGAGTTCGTCGTCACCGGCTCTACTGGCAATGATGGTACTTACACGGTTGATGATGATGTTGTGAGGCAGCCGTCTTATGACTCTGGAGACGACTTGACCACCATTTATGTTGACACAGGTGGTGGAGAATCAGTTGCCACTAATGCGGTTGATGGTCTCATCACGGGAGTTTCCTACCCTGTGACAGGAGCTAATGCCGTGGCTGATACTTTTGATGTGGCCGGAGACCATGAAGCTCTATTTACTGCCGGAACAATCTTTCGAGTGGATGACTCAACAGGCGACGATGGTTTCTACACCGTAGCCTCATCCTCTCACGCTGGAGGCACTACAACGATCACTGTCGATGAGGATGTTGATCCTGGAACAGGTGATGGCAGCATCCGAGTTCTCCGTGAGATGACTTCTACGGCTGGAGACTACATCGACTACGCCGTTGGGACAGACGATGACTACCACCGTCTTTACATCACCAATGGTAGGGATCGACCGAGGTATTGGGATGGTTCCTCTGACTCTTTCTATCTGTGGTGCCCCGAGTTCACGGGCTTTGAGACTTGTCGGACGATGGAAGTCTTTTTCGACTACATGGTTCTCGGTTACATCACTCTCGCCAGTGATAATCCGAAGACGATTGCATGGAGTGACACGTCTGACTTCCAAGAATTCAACGACGATAACTCTGGTATTCTCCTGATTCCAAGCCTTTCTGGAGACATTCAGCGGATCGAGCCTCTTGGGGACCGTCTCATTGTCTACTCCGATGACAGTATTGCTTCTCTCACCCTTGTAGGGTATCCTACAATTCTGTCTTCTGAAGTCTTGATCCCCAAAGGTGTGAGGCTCGTGAGTCCGAGAGGAATTGCATCTTTTGGTCCTGCCCATCTCTTCGCTTCCCAAGAAAACTTCTACTTCTTCGATGGAGGTCGAGCAATTCGCCCGATCGGGGATGCTGTTCGAGCCCTCTACAAAGAAGAAATCAACTTCCAGCATGGTTCGAGTCTCTTTGCATTCAATGATGTTGTTAAGAGGATGATCTTCGTCTTTGTTCCCACCACCGATGACGGTTCAGGCAACCTGAGTGGTGGAACGATTTTTACTCTCGACTACAACATTTACGACCTTCGTGACTTCAAATGGTCTCATCTTGAGACAACTGATCTCCCAACCTGTTTCGGCTATTACGTGAGGGAGACAGGAGCAAGATGGAGTGATTACCCTGATGTTGCGTGGGTTGATATGGAGGGAATCTGGATTGAGGAAGCCGGGCAGGTTGACTTCCCTGTGAGGATGATGGGGGCTGGATCTGAGGTCTTCATGTGGGATGAGACCATTGGGCTTGATGATGCTGGAGATAGTGACACAGCCTATACAGCTTTCTACCAGACACCTGATCTTGTCGTGCCTGAGGTTTCCCAGTCAACTCTAGGGAGATGGCTTGAGTTTGAGGTTGATCTCGCTGGAGTTGAGGTGACTCTGGCCTACTCGACAAACCACGGTGCGACGTGGACAGACATTTCAACACAGACCTTGACTGGAGAGTTCCAGACCTATAGATTCCTGTTTGACGTGTCCTCAAGATTCGTCCGCTTCAAGCTCTACTCAATGGAACAATTTCGTTTCCGTTGGGGTCGGGCTTGGGTTCGTGTGGGAGCTCCTCGTTGATGACTACTGAGGTTACACTTTCCAAGATCCTCTCAGGAGAACCACTACCTCAGCCTCCTCCTCGTCCTTTTGATGAGGTGGAAGTCGATCGTTTCCACCAAAATCTCCTTGACTACCTTCGGAGACTGACTAGCCGTTTCACGAGTGACAATATCGTCTCGGATGAGAATCTTCGTATAGATGACCTCAATGGTCACATAGAGTACCCTGCGGCTAAGAGCTACATCCTTTGCATCGATGTAAAGTTCAAATGTCGGGTTCTTGAGATTACCCACTGGATGAGATCCGGGAGTTGCTCACTCAAGGTTTACAAGAATAGCTACGGAGCTAGTGCGGGGACAGAAATGACTGGATCTGGAGATTCGAGTGTTTCGACTTCTAAGGGGACTTACACTTTTGATCTTGGGGGAAGTAACGTCTTTGAGGTTGGGGATGTTATAACCCTTAGACTACATAGTCTTAGTCTTGGAACGAACGCTGATTTGGCCTTCACCCTGAAAAGGGAAAGGTTGACTTCAACATGAGTCTGGTGAGGTCAAACTGGTTTTTTATTGGGGGGACCACAACCACAACCACTACTACGACAACAACAACAACAACAACTACAACAACAACTACTACCACCACAACGACAACTACAACAACAGCCGCGACAACTACAACAACAGCCGCGACAACT
>Ga0180434_10000814_pt1 | contig 45606 bp, 27 predicted proteins | sample SS_ome_7_FD_132453 | JGI IMG/M metagenome (GOLD analysis project Ga0180434, IMG submission 132453) | Hypersaline lake sediment archaeal communities from the Salton Sea, California, USA - SS_1_D_2 metaG | ecosystem: Environmental > Aquatic > Non-marine Saline and Alkaline > Hypersaline >... | reverse complement strand
ATATAGGCAAGCCGATCTCACGGCATCTGCTTTGTTACAGGGTACTCGCGGTGAAGGACCACAGCTTCGCACCCTGTGCCTCGCATCTGCAGCAACCTCGGCTTGTGAATAATCCAGGTTAATTGACTTTTTGGCAATGACAAAAAACAACATCCGTTAAAAAACAAGTGGTCTAAGTCTGAGAAAGGGTGTGGTGTGGATTATTGTAGCGGGAATTAGAACTTATTAATGCCGATGGTAAACCTTAGCCACGATTTTCCATCCATCATTAAATTTGAGAAGGCTCAGATAATCGGTAAAAATAAGGGTATTGTCTTTTGAGATCTGTATTTTGGCAGCCGCAGCACCGCCGGTTATATCCAGACTGACAATCCGGCAATCTCTGATAGCCTGATCAGGATCAAAATCCGGGTTGTTCTTTTTCTTCTCTATATCCTGGATCCAGGTAGCAATGGGATACCTGCTCAGCTTCTTTCCTTTGGCTGAAAATATGGCAAAATCGGGATGAAAACCTTTTTTCATGTTTTCAGTGTCCAGGTCATTGAATGCCCCATTAAAATAGGCTTTTTTGATCACTTGTTCCACTGCTGCTTCGTCATCCCCGGCAGATACGGTCCCTGAAATCGCCAGAACCAATATCAAACCCCAGACAATTAGAATTTTCTTTTTCATACTATGCCTCCTAAAATAATTTTCATTCCATTCACTTTGATTTATACTTGCTTTATTGAATAAAATTTTTCTTCTATTTAGCCTTCAACCAAAAAAATCATTCTCATGGGTGTAAGATAATTAACCTGACTTTTGGATTCACCCGTTTTTCTTATGTTTATCACTTCGCTATGAAGATTGTTCTTTTCAATCAATGCTTATGGATACCGGAAAGCAATGCCCAAACACTGAATAAGACCTGGAAGAATCAAACCCCTTGGCTGCTTTTGATTTTTCCGTTTTTGTAAAAGAATCCGTCCCCTTGTTTTAACGGATACCAGAACTCGGTCTCTGGAAAATTTTCCCGGCCTAGAAGGATCATCTCTTCACCATCTGATTCCTGACCTCCCAAATGCATGGGCATCATAACACGGGGCTTGAACTGATCTATGGCATAAAACTCTGCATCATATGTGGGACTCCCGAAAATGGAAAGAAACGCCAGGTCCGTCACCCTGGACTGTTGACACAAATAATCAATATTGTCCTTATAAACCGGATTCAGGTCCCCAGCCCAACCTCCGTGATCACCTGAAAAATAGATGGTCAGTCCATTCACTTCAATCAAAAAGGCTGACTCCGGAATGTTATCAAAGTTGTGAAAAATATTCATGGCCTTTAATGGACCGATCGACTGAGTTGTGCGGTCTTTGCCAAATGCGTGATGTTCCTGTGCCTCTGGAGCCCGCCAGCCAAACACAAAAGTGATATTGGGGATCACTGTCTTCCAATCAAGAATTTTTCTATCAAAATGGTCCCCGTGACCGTGGGAAATAAAGACAATCACGTTTTCGTCTTTAATGGTATTGGGATCAAGAAAACCGTCCGGCACATAATCAAAGATCAGAAGAGTGCTGGCTGTCTTTACAGCCCATCCGGAGTGATAAAGATACCAGACCGCGGCTTCCCTATTTTCCAGTTGGATTTCTGAAATCCTGTTGATGTCTTGATTTCCTTGGGCACTGAACATTGTTGGCGGATCAGTAAGGATAGCTGCCAAAATCATTATACCGATCAAGCCAGAAAACATTCGTATAAAATTCATTTATTCTCCTCTCCTATAACTTTCACGTCTCTCTTTTGAAAATCGTTCATTCAATAAGTCCTTGTCTCTAAACATAAAAAAATTATGCCCTGAAAGGACCATTAAGTAAATAAAAAAGTGAACGGGTATGAAACCACTTTATATCTCACTAATTTTTCTAAAACTTCCAAGCATACTTTTTCACCTAAGATGCCATCCCCTATGATATCAAATTTTGCTTTGGGCATAACAAACGTGTTTTGGGCAATCCCTGAACCCTGATTAATTTGACCCTTTTGACTCAATAAGGCTTTTGGATACAGTGAAAACGTTATAAATAATATCAAAACAATGACAAAATTTTTTTCCCTTTGTGGTGTATGTCTCTTATTGTTCATCTTCAAACCTCATTTTTATTGATTTTGCTTTTTCAGCTTAGGAAGGTTATTTCACCCCTAAAAATCGGGTTTTAAGCACAAAAAACGCCCCTGAATTTACGTAATTTATTTTATATCAATGAGTCTTAATTTCCTTAATTTATCTTAATTTAACTCATCTGGTTTCAGTTCTTCAATGATTTTTCCATCCTGAAGCAGTAGCTTATTGTTCTGGCGTTCGCTATAAAACCAAACTCCTTGATTTTTAGTCAAAAATTTGATGTATTATTTAAAGGAGAGGTTTTCAATCATGGGAGAATATCTTAAGAGGAGGGATTTTTTAATTGCCCTTGGCACTGGAGCAGCAGCCCTGGCTGTTCCTGGATGCCGGGGGATTTTTAAGAAAAAAACCAAGTTTCCCAATATTGTTTACATTATTGCCGATGATATGGGATATGGAGATGTGGGCTGCCTTAATCCGGATTGTAAAATTCCAACCCCTTACATGAACCGTTTGGCAGAACAGGGAATGGTGTTTAAAGATGCCCATGCCGGAGCTTCTGTGTGTACCCCAACCCGCTATGGAATTCTAACCGGGAGATACAGCTGGAGGACCCGATTGAAGTCTGGTGTATTAGGGGGTTATTCCCCTCCATTAATAAAAAAAGATAGAATGACCGTGGCTTCCTTGCTTAAGCAATATGGTTACAGCACAGCTTGTGTGGGCAAATGGCACCTGGGATGGAATTGGAGGTATCGGGAAGGATATGCGGACGGCAAGGAAAAAGAGTATTTTGTGGATTATACTAAGCCCATAATAAACGGTCCACTGAGCAGAGGATTTGATTATTTCTTTGGAATTCCTGCATCTCTTGATATGCCTCCTTATGTTTATATTGAAAACAGAAAAGCCCTCAAACCTGCAAGTGAAACAACTGAAGGAAGCACAGGCTATGAGTTTTACAGATCTGGGCCCATTGCCCCTGGTTTTGAGCATTCAGAAGTGATGCTACGGTTGACTAAGGAAGCGGTTGGATTCATTGACAAGCACGCAAAGACAAGAAGTAATGATCCATTTTTCCTTTATTTTCCTTTCAGTGCTCCTCATACTCCAATTCTACCAAACAAAAGATTTGTGGGAAAGTCCGGGATCGGAGCATATGGAGATTTTGTATTCGAATGTGACTGGGCTGTTGGCCAGTTTATGAAAGCTCTTGAAAAACATGGAATGACCGAGAACACTCTGATTATTGTGACCAGTGACAATGGGTGTTCTCCCAAAGCTGGATTTGAAGATTTGGCAGATCAGGGACATTTCCCCAGTTATCATTTTAGAGGATATAAAGCAGATATTTATGAAGGAGGACATCGGATTCCTTTTATTGCCAGATGGCCGAATCAAATAAAACCAGGAACTGAATGCAGAGCTATGATATGTCTAACAGATTTGTTGGCTACTGTTGCAGATTTAACCGGCTATGAGCTTCCGGACAATACAGGAGAGGACAGCATAAGTATTTTACCCTACTTTTCGGGGGAAGCTGAAGAACCGGAGAGGGATGCTGTGGTTCATCATTCTATTAATGGATCTTTCGCTATACGTAAAGGAAAATGGAAGCTGGAACTCTGTCCTGGTTCTGGGGGATGGAGTCACCCTACGCCCAAAGAAGCCAAAAAACTCAACCTGCCTCAGTTCCAGCTCTATGATTTATCAAAAGACATAGAGGAAGAAAATAATTTATACAATGAACGTCCGGATATTGTTTCTGACCTGATATCTTTATTGAAAGAATATGTTGAAAAGGGCCGAAGCACTCCCGGGGCGCCCCAGGAAAACGTAGGGAAAGTAAATATCTTCAAATAAACGGGTCGGGCCGGAAATCCCCTCTGAGATCAAAAGGCCTGACCAATACTCAAGAAAAATTTAGACTTTGGTTCTCCAGGCTTAGGATCCAGCTTGATTCCCCAATCAAGACGAAAAACCAGAAAAGATGTGTGGATCCTAAATCCCAATCCCGCGGTTTTTCGTATATCAAACGGATCAAAATCCGACAGACTTGAATACACATTCCCCATATCTATAAAAACCGCGCCGCCCAATATTTTATACACAGGAAAGCGCAACTCTTGATTGAGAATAAAAACAGCTTCTCCGCCCACAGGATCTCCAGTGAGAGGATCACGAGGCCCCAGGCCATCTTTTCCAAAACCTCTTATTGTGGTGCTGCCCCCGGCAAAAAACCTCTCACTGGGCATCAGCTCACACCCTATTCCCCTGGCAAGCCCCAAACGCAGTCCTGAAGAGTAGACCAGAAAATCCGCAACCGGCTTATAAATATACGCCTGTCCAAAATATCGGATAAAGTTTGTGTCTGATCCTAGAAACTTAGGAGCGTACTTAATGTTTTGTGATAAAAACATCCCCTGCTTGGTATTGGAAAGGCTGTCCCTGGTGTCCCTTGTTATGGATATACTGAAACTGCCGATATGAGCCGTAGGATCAAAATCCAAAGGACCTGAAAGTTTTAAGTCAAATGTTCGGTTTTTTTCATAGGTATAATCATAGGAGAGAACATAATATTTGTTCAACTCAAGCTGCTGCATGAATGTCACGCCGCTCCTGTCTACTGTAAATGAGGGCTTGTATGTGCGGTTAAAAAACGCGAATGCTTCGGTATTGATTTTCTTTCCAAAGAAATAGGGAGTACGAATAAAGGCTTTCATGTCTTGTTCGTCCTGGTTGACTCTAAAACTTGTTCCCACCAGCTGTGCTCTTCCTAAGAAATTCCTGTTGACCAGCTCTCCCTTCAATCCAAAAAGCGTTTCTGTATCGAATTGGACTCCATAGCGCAGCCTGTAAGGCTGAAGCTCATACACCCGGGTCCTTATCTGATATGTCTGAATCTGTGGTGTCTCTGTTTTCGGCTCATCCTTGGATGATGGGCTCCCATCTGAAGGAACGGCTTCTATGTCCACACGCTCAAATATACCCAGGTCATACAATTTTTTCCGTGACTTTCCGATCTTTTGAAAATCCAGTGTTTCTCCCTCCTTAACACTCAATTCACGTCGTATGATATTTGTCTTGGCTTTCTTATTCCCTGTAATATCAATCTCTTTGATAATTCCCTGCCTGTTCTCATGGATGATAAAGACACAATCCACAAGACCCTTCTCCTCTCGAACTTCCACTTCGGAATGGACTTGAGCATTGATAAAACCATTTTCAATATACTGATCTCTAATCTTTAAACGGCCCTCACTGATTTTTTCTTGAGAATAAAATTGGTGCTTCTCAAGCTCTCCCGCTTGTATGATCTGTTCATGGTTAAAAAAGCGGTTCCCCATGACTTTTAACTCTCCAATCTGAAAACGAAGTCCTTCATCAACAGATAGAGTCATCTCAGCGGTCTGGTTTTCTGATTCAAATCTGGGTTTATGGGCTGTGAATTTTGCTTGAATAAATCCAATCTGTGAATAATAATTTTCGAGGTTTTTTATCACTTTTTCAGGACTGACAAAAAGTGTTGTGAGCTGTCTGGTCTTTTTTAAATAATCAAGTAACTTTTTATTCGATAAGGATCTATTTCCCTCTATATTCACAGAATAATCAGAGTACTTGGTTCCCGGATGGATTTGAAAAATAATCTCTTTTATCTTCTGTTCTCTTTTAGTTTCTTCGACATTAATTTTTGCCTGAAAATATTTTTTCTTTGTAAAATGCACGAGGAGCTGCTTCTGAGCTTCAGCCAATGCCCAACCTTTAAAGGCTCCTCTTATAAGGGTGTCTTTAATATTTTTTCTGAGCTTTGGTGGTATTTCAGCATTCTGATAATGAATGAATATTTTTGGTCCCGGGTCTATGAATAATTTTAAAGAAACACCGCTCTTTTCTTCTTCTTTATCCACACGTACGACTGCGCTAAGGTGCTCCTTTTTTATGTAATATTTTTTTATGCTTTCCAAATCTTTCTGAAGAGTGATGAAATTGAATTTCTCTCCCTTTTTCAGCCTCATCTGAGAAAGAATGTTTTTATCCAAAGGCACAATGTTTCCCGATTCTTCAATCCGGACCAAACGCAGCACTTTTTTTTCAGTCACTAGTTCTTTTCCAGGACGCTTAGCCTCCTGTGATCCAAACCGTAAGTCGTGCTGTAATCCCACTGTGTATTCGTTTTCATCCCGTTTTATTCCCTGGATATTGACATTACGGACAGGATTGTAGTTCACAATCCACATCCTGTTTCTTGCATCTTTTAAATCATGGGAATACACAAGTTCGATATTCCGGCTCACATGCTGACCTACAGTGATCCGCGCGCTGGGATTCTCCTCAGCAGCAATCAAGCTTGCATCGATCTTTACGCTTTCCAGGCCAATAGTCTTTTTGGTCGCTTTTTCCAACCTCCCTGTCAAAGAGCTGTTAATATAAGATGTCGCCTTATTTCCTGCCACACCTAAAATTTGACTGGACGCACTTTCAAGAGTCCTTCCCGTAACCAGAAGAGAAATGATATCCGGCTCAGAAAGAGGGGGCTCGCTCACTAGCCCTGCATTGAATTTATCAGGAGTTCCTTTAAGAAGAAGGCGGATATCATATTCTCCCACCCGAGTCAGGGCTCTTATATTTAAATCCGGTTCGATCCGAGTGGGATTGATAAAATCAGCAGAACCTGTTTCAATCACAAACGTGTTGCCTCCAAAATAGATCTCTCCTCCTTCTTCAAACTGAGCTCTCCCGCTCAGTATCGGTTTGAGGAAAGTCCCGGTCAAGATAAGGTTTGCGCTCAAGAGCGATTTGGAGATGTTATTCTCAAGAAAAATACTTTCCTGAGCTGAAATTGAAACATTCAGCTTCAACTGAGTCAAAAACTCGTTGGGCTCCATAAAAGAATCAATGGAAGCCTCTTTCCTTAAGTACTGAAGCAGAGCTGATTGAATCCTGAACGGTTCTGTGTATTTTGCATACATAATATTAAGATCCCCGGACAGCAAAGCCCCATCCTTACTGTAAGAAAAGAACATATCCAAGGCAACCTCAGACTGCATCCCTTTTGGAAAGTCCAAAAGCACTCTCTCTGCTGTGATTTCAAGTCCGGCTAAAGGATGTTCCTTGGTTCCTAAATCAAGTTCACCGCTGACTTTGATATCTCCTCCATTGAGGTCTCCACTGATTTTCTGTATATAAATCTTTGTTTGGTCAAATGATATTCGGCCTTCAACTCCTGAAAAATGCAGAGGGGGCTGACCAATCCGCCATCCGGCGCTGCGGATTTCCAAATTTCCAGATAAATGGGGGTTTGACAGGCTTTGAGTCAGCTTTGTTTCAAACAGGACTTTTCCTGACAGGGAATCGCTTCCTAAAAACGGCTGCAGTACAGATAAATCCGCTTCTCCCTCAAGAACAATATCAGACACCTGCTCTGGAAACAAACCCAAAGCTCCTGCCAATTTTAAGTGGCTGTCCTTGCCCATAAATTCAGCAGCTCTCAAAAATAAGGTTCCTTTGGTAAATTCAAGAGAGGCAGGTTTCCTTAACTGAAGAGAAACATCCGGGGTGCTGAAGTCAAGCTTGTTTACGTCAGCTTTTCCACTGATCCTATCCCACTGAAATCTGCGACCGGTTATATGAAGCTTGCCGTCGGATCGGCACTTGAATTTTGAAAAAATTTCATTAGAAAAAAGAGAGCTTAAAACAGAAGTCTCAAAATTCTCCCATGAGGCATCCACAGCAAACATTCTTCCTTCCGGAACTCCAGTCAGATCTTTCTCTTGGTCCATGAAGGTTTCAAAGGGGATATCTCCATTTAAAGTGTAACTACCGTTTTCACAATCAAAAGAAATTGAAGATATCTTAACTGTTCTCTCTGAAATCATGATATCCGCAGTAACTTGATCCAGAAGAAGACCCGGTTGAATAAAAAGCAGCTCCCCTTCCGTCAGATAAAGAAAAGCCTGTATTTTTGTGAAATCAAATTGCCCGGGGATGAAACAATCCGACTTCAATTTTCCCTTTACTTTCACCCCATCAAACAGACTATTAATGAGGGAAAGGTCCACATCTGTATGGAATGACAAATCTTGAACAAAGGGAAATGTCCCATTTATACGGAAAGACCCATGGCTCTCCGAAAGAGAGGGATGATGGATGGCATTGTACTGCACCTCTCCGCCTTTTGAATCTATATTTAAATTCATGCTTCCTATCTCTATTGTCCCCTTTTTTAAATCACTGAAATTCACTTCCATTTGAAAATTTGGAGAGCCCAGATTCCCTTCTCCTTCGAGCTTTACATCCATCAATCCGCAGAAAGGCTCATCTTTCTGTTCAAACACAAGCTCTTCAATTTTTAAAGAATCTGTAACTAAATTGATCTTATAGCTTCTCTCTTCCAGGTTTACTTGCCCTTGAGCCTTGATTCTGGGCTCTGCTTTAAAACCTTCCAAAGGATCCAAAAAGAGTTTTCTGTCATCGGGAAACCCGGCCTGGATTTCAACAGATTCAAAGCGTACGGTCTTGTTCTCGTACTCAAATTTTCCTGAAAGCTTCATATCCTTGAAATCTTTCACAGAAAACTGCGAAGATTCAATTTTAGCTTTAATCCGTGGTGAACTTAATTTTCCCCCTATGGAGCCGGAAGCAGCAGCTGCACCGTCTATTTCCCACTGATCCATATCTTGAGGAAGATTCCATGCAGAAAAAAGAGAAAGATAGGGCATCAAATCATTAAGATTCAAGATATTAAGGTGGTAGTCTCCGGATATTTCTTGAGAGTCCAATTGAATTTTTCCGGAAAGCAAAGCACCCGGGATATTTATTTTTTCAGCATTTAATGACAGCTGCCCTGAATCTAAATCAGCATTGATCCTTCCTTGGAGCGGCAGAAAATTTTTCTTTAAAACAGATCCCTTAGCTTCTCTGAAATCCAGGCTTGCCTTTGCCTTCAAAGCTTCAAATGATAGTCTATCCCATGTGGCTTTAAGATTTCCTGATGCTTGAGTGTTCATACCAAAAGGAATACTGAAAAAGTCAAGCCAGAGATTGGGATCGATAGATTCCCACTTCAAATACAGATGACTGCCTTTGTCCCAGTTTAAGGGATTGAGTTCAGCCCTGGCATAAAATTCTCCATCAGGGGTTGTGATATTAAGAAAAGGAAAGATAAGCTTCTCTTCTCTCCATACAACTTCTGCTTTAAAGTCAGAAGCTTTGACAGGACCATATTGGAATGTGCTGCTGTTAAGTTTTACCTCTGTATTGATTGAATCCATAGAGCCATGTATACGACTCTTGAAAGCAATTTTTCCAGATATATCCTCTTCTATCCGAAAAAATTTCTTTATATTTTCTGTATCAATACTTCCCCAAAGATCAAAATCGATCAAAGGGTCAAAAAAATCCTCCATGTGCCCCGAACCAGAAATGTCGCTCTTCAAAGCTCTGACTCGAAAATCTTCTAAGAAGACCCCTTTTGTACCCAGTCTTCCCCTCAACATGACCTCATTTACAGGAAAGATGTTTTTTTTATACTGAAGAGATCCTTCTTCCTCTATATTCAAAGACATTTTATGCTGGCTGTCATCAATCCATGAAATCCTGATACCGAGCTGAGAAAACTGAAAAGCTATATCTTTTTTTTCATCTCGTATGTCAACTTGTGCGTTTTCCAGTAAAAGCTTCTTCACCGTAATTTCAGGAAGAGAATGACCTGAAGATTTATTTTTGGAGACACTCCCGCCAAACGGCAGATTGCTGGAGCTGTCTCGATGGATAACAAAGCAAAATCTCGGCTGGGTAACTATGATTTCATTAAAACTCAGCTTATTTCTTAAAATAAGTTTCAGAGGCATATCGATTTTGACTTTTTGGGCCTCGAAAAAAGGAGTCTGCTCTGATTCAGTCTTGTCTATAGTCCTCAGAGAAACATCTTTTATTGAGAATCGGAGCTGAAGCAGATTGTAACTCAAGGACCCTGCAGAAAGCCGTATATTTTGGGTCTCCTCCATATATTTTGAAGCGTATCGCAATACTCTTGACTTGACGAATCCCGTATGAAGAAAAAAAAACAAAGCCAGGATAAAACCAGATCCAACAGCAGTTCCTATAAAAAGTTTTTTCTTCAGGGATTTTTGATTCTTTTTTGATTTCATGAGGCTTATTTATTTATCCTGACCTATTCATAAAAAAATGGCGGTGCTTTCATTATTTCATTTTCAACCATATGTAATTTTTTTTGAAACCATGACTTACCCATTTTTTCTGTTTGTATTTTATATTTTACTAAATTTGTCTAGAGAATAAAATTTATGAAGACATGGGGTTTGTTTTGTATGTTTTACCCTGATTTTAATTCCAGGATTCTTTATTCTAAGCACATGGCAATGGTATTCCATGGGATAATTCGGGATCATTTTTTTTCCGAGTTTTCCGAATGAAATCCTCTGGACAAAAATATCCTGAGGGGGAATCCATATAAGTATGAATCTTACATTTTCAGGATCCAAGATAATGGTAACGGTTCGTTATTGTTTTGCCCAACCGCTTATGACAAGCACCGTGCTTTTCATATCTGGTTGACTGGAATTGTTTTTTCTGTGTATTATGGACGATAGATTGGTTTATGAAATGGGAATTTTATGAAATTGAGAAAAAATTATTACCCAAAAAAGGAAAATCCTATGTTAATGAAAAGATTGTCTTGCCTCTTTTTTCTTTTTGCGCTGCTTGTGATGTTCAACATAACACAAGCAGCGGTTAGTGATATTCCAGAAGCGGATAAAGTATACCTCAACGGGAACATCTATACTGTTGATGAAGAATTCAGCACCGTTTCTGCCATCGCGGTAAAAGACGGCCGGTTCATCTATGTGGGAGATGATGCTGGTGTAGAGGCTTATATCGGCCCTCTTACCTTTGTTTTTGACCTGGAAGGCAAAACCGTGATTCCTGGTCTCCATGATGCCCATGTCCACATTAGGTATGGAGAAAGAGAATTGTATCCCCGGATTCCAGATATCAGGCCTGCCATTGGGGAGTGGGCTTCAGTGGAGCAAATGCAGGAAGTGATCAAGCAATGCCTGGCTACCGGGCAAGGAATGCGACCCGGACCTGAACCACGATGGCTGGTATTAAGGGGTTGGATGTCAGATGTTTGGGATCCGCCGGAATTCCATAAGGAGCTGATTGATGCTGTAGCTCCTGATAATCCTGTTTATATTCACCGATACACCCATGGCAGTGGGGCCAACAGCAAAGCCCTGGAACTTGCTGGCATTACCCGCGACACCCCTGATCCTCCGGGTGGTCATATCAAGAAAGACAAGAACGGAGAACCCACGGGCGAGTTTATCGAGAGGGCACCATCACAATTAACACGTCTTATCCCACCCCTGCCTCCAATGACCGATTATGAAAAAAGCCGCAACTTGGTAGAAGGGACTCAATTGGCTGTAGCCAGCGGACTCACTACTATTCACGGCGCCAGCGGGACGGGCTATGAAGAAATTCAAAGACGCATAAAGCTTTATGAGGTAGGTTTGCTCAGAATAAGAATCAACGAGATGGTTAGCGAGAGTGCGGCGAAAAAGCTGGGAAAGCCGTTTGATTATAATAACAGATACTTTATCCGATCAGTCAAGGCTTTTGCAGACGGAGCTCTGGGATCAAGGGGAGCTCATTTCCTTGAGGAGTACAGTGATTATCCAGGTTACTGCGGGGAATCGAGGCAAAGCGAAGATCACTTAGCTCAATTGGCGACAGAGCTTCTAAAAATGGGTTTCAATATGAGGATACACTGCATTGGTGATGCGGCGAATCAAACGGCCATCAATGCCTACAAAAGGGCTCTGAAGGCAACGGGTACAGATAGTGAAGATGCCAGGTTCGCTCTTGAGCATTGTCAGGTCCTTTCTCCTGATGATATTCCCAGGATCGCCAAGCTGGGAATAGTGGCTTCCATGCAGCCTTTGCATGCGACTGAGGATATGCACTTTGCTGAATCCAGGTTGGGGCCTGAACGGATCAAGTATGCCTATATTTGGAGAGATTTATTGGATCTTGGCGTGGTGATCGCAACAGGGACAGATTATTCTGTATCTCCATATAATCCCTTTTACACCCTGCACGCCGCAGTAACCAGACAGGACCGGAATAACAATCCTCCGGGCGGCTGGTTCCCGGAGCAGGCCATGACAAGAGAACAGGCTTTACGGGCTGCAACCATGGGTGGTGCCTATGTTATGTTTGCGGAAGAAATCCTGGGATCTATCGAGGTAGGGAAGCTGGCTGATTTTGTGGTCATTCCTGTTGATTACATGACCATCCCGGTTGAGGACATCTGGAAAATCAAACCTGACATGACAGTTATCGGAGGTGAGGTGGTCTATACAAAGCCAGTACAAGAGCAAAAATAAATGTTCTCCATCTGTTATTCTATCCCACCTCCTGGTTATCTTTTGATCACCCGGACTCCAAACACAGGCCCGGCTGTATTCCCCGGGTGAGCTTTGAATGTCACGGTAATCTTTTCTTTCCCAAAGGTCAGCTTATCAGGGATATCATAGACCACATTGACAAAGTGACCGTCTTTTTTATTGGAGATATCTTCCGTGGAGATCTCCTCGCCTTCTACCAAAATATCAAAAGTTTTCGAACCTGGATAACCTCCCCAATAATCCACGGCTAATGCCATGGGCTGCCCCTTAAAGACTTTGAGTTCATAAGAAAACCAACCCTCTCTGGCCTCCCTGTACATACGCCGATGGAAAGAGCTGGCCCGACTTTTCTCTCCTTTGAAATGATGTTCTTGTTCCAGTTTTGGCTCCCCAGGTTGGACAAAGTCGATTGTCATTTGTTCCAGCATTTTTTGATACTCCAGCTCCTGCTGATAAGCTTTCTGCCGTTCCTTCCATGACTGTTCTGTAAATAGATCCCAGTATATGGAATAACGACGCTCATGGGTTTTATAAAAAGGCTTGAGCACCACATCTCGCGGTCGGCCTACATCCTTTGTTCTGAAGGTATTGGGCTTTCCGTGGACAGGTTCGGTCCAATGGGATGGATTTCGGTCCTGAGTCATGAATACGGGCACATACATGGTGTCTTTAGCTTCAGGGTCATCAACAGGTCCCAAGTCTCCGGCTAATACCAAAGGTCCGTACATCACTGCCACCCGGTTTTTATCATCAGGCATGGCCTCCAGGCGCAGAGAAAAAGGAATATGGATTTCGACTCGATCCCTATCTTTCCACTCCCTCCTTACAGCCACAAAAGAACCAGGCTCTCCCTTCACTTCCTGACTTTTTCCATTTACCATGACCTCTATTCCCTTTTCTGCCCAATAAGGATAACGGATTTGCAGAGTAAAGAGCGCTGGATTCTCGCAAATAAACTCCAAGGTTATTTTCGGTTCCTCTGGATATTTGGTGATCTGACGAACCTTTATTCCTTTTTCTTTCCAGTTAAGCTCAGAGGCGATGTACTGGAATAGGAAAAGTTCTTTGTCATTATGAAAGTAGATATTCCGGCTGTATTTGGAGTGATTTTCCATTCCTGTGCCCACACAGCAGGTGAACCAGCAAGGATCCTGATAAACCTTATACCCTCCCATTTCTAGGGAAAGACTGTAAATCACTCGTCCGTCTTCAGGATGCTGGGAGGAAAGAATATGATTGAAAAGGGCCCGTTCATAAAAATCACTGACCTGGGCTTCAGCCTCCCACATAAACAGATGGCGGGACAGCTTCAGCATATTGTAGACATTACAGGTCTCGGTGGTTCCCTGGCTTAATCGATCTCTCAGCTTGTCCGGCTCACCAAAGTATTCATGATTGCCGTGTCCTCCCGTCACATAGGAATGGTGATGGACCACTCGATCCCAGAAATATCGAGCGGTTTTCCGGTCTGTCTCGTTCCCAGTAAGTTCATACAACCGAGCCAATCCAATGATTTTTGGTATCTGGGTGTTTCCGTGTTTTCCGGGAAGGATATCTTTTCCTTCTGCCAAGGGATCCAGGATGGCTTTATGATGAAACAATCCTGCCATTTTCAGATAACGCTCATCTTGGGTATCTGCATAAAGATTTGCCAGGGCTTCATTGATGCCTCCATGCTCACATCCAAGCATCTCTTGAACTTGTTCCTCACTCAACCCTATCACCACTCCCTCCAGCCAATCAGCAAGCTTCTTTTCGATCTCCAAAGCTTTCTCAATGCCGCAGAGGTGATAGGCATCATTCAGTCCGGACATCACCTTATGCTGAGTATAAAATGGCGCCCAAATGCCGTTTAAGTTAAAGGCTTCAGCCCGTATATTCCCTTGGGCAATTTCTTGTTCAAAGATGCGCTTCCCATCAGGAAAAGCTCCGATATAACCATCTCCATCCGCTTTTTGGCATTCAATCAGTTCGTTGACCATATAACTCACTCGTTCCAAAAAACGGGAGTCTCCTGTGGTTTTATACATCAGAGAGCACGCACTCAGATAATGACCCAAACTGTGCCCGGCCAGGGTGTCGTCCTCCCAGCCGTGGTAATGCTAAGCTTTGGGCTCAAGTCCGGCATTTTTGCGGAATTTAGCCAGAAAACGATCTGGTTGGTAATTGAGCAGGGACTGGATATTGAGCTCCAAAGCATGCTTGAAAGGACCCTCCCGAAGCGTTACTTCATCGAGCTCAAAAGGGAGAGCTCTGTAATCAACAACTTCAGGACTTTTTATGTTTGTTTTTTCGGCACGAGGTCCTTCAGAATTCTGGCACGAAGCGATCACCAATATTATTCCCATAATCATCATCAAAATTTTTGTTTTCATGACGTTCCTCTCATCTCAGTCCATGCCTGAATCTAAAAGCTAAAAAATACTTCTTTTGATTATTCTATATCTCCATTTTACATAAATCAATACCCAAATTCTAAAAAGAATTCCTTTAAACAGTTGACATTCTTAATAAAGATGTTACTATATCAAAATTAATAACACTTAGGAGTGGGATATGGCATACTTGAAAAAAGCGCTCTTCTTCCTTTTTATAATCATGTTCACATGTGGTTTTGTCTTTTCAGATCAAAGCAAAAATAAAGAAAAAGCAAAAGATGAAAAAGAAAAAAAAGAAATCCTTTTTCATCCCCATGAAAAAGTGCTGGTCACAGCTACCATGACCCGCCAGATGATCAAAGACTGCTCTTCTTCTGTGAGTGTCATTGATAAAAAAGACATTCAATCATTACCAGGGATCAGTAATGCCATGAATTTACTAAATAACCAACAGGGAGTTTTCATTCGACAGACCGGTCCCTTTGGGAGAGCTGATGTAGATATAAGAGGAATCGGGCAGAGAGGACGCCGAATCGCGGTTCTGGTAGATGGGCGTCCTGAAAAGATGGGATTATTCGGATGCACCGTGACCCATGCTTTCCCTCTAGATAATGTTGAGCGAATCGAGGTGGTACGGGGACCTTCCTCAGTGCTCTATGGATCCGAAGCTGTAGGAGGTGTGGTCAATATACTTACTCATATGCCTGAGAATAAATTTGAAACAGATTTCACCGGTTTCTATGGAAGTTACAACACCCAGCAGTATAACCTGCGGCACGGAGGTAACCTCAATCAATTCAGCTATTTTCTGACGGTGGACAGAAGATCCAGCAACGGACACAGAGAAAGTTCTGGGTACCAAGGAAATGCCCTAACCGGAAAGATTCAATATAAATGGACTGAAAATTTGCTGTCCAGCTTTCAGGTCAAATACTTTGACGGCAAAAAATATGAAGCAGGATCTCTTGATCACCCTCTCTCAGACTTCTGGAATGACTACAAAAGAGGCGCTGCTGACTTCAGTCTCAAAAATAGTAATCCAGAGGATGAGCTCTTTTTCAAACTCTATACTAATTTCGGACATCACCGGTTTTCTGACGGTTGGCATTCCAGAGATTATGTTAACGGAGGAGTCTTCCGCTATACCAACAAACAGATGGCTAACAATGAACTCACTGTAGGAGGTGATTTCCGCTTTCTGGGAGGAAAAAGTTTTAATTTTCCCCAGGGAGAATGGCAAAAAAACGAACAGGCAGTCTTTTTCCATGACCAATATGTGTTGTGGAAAAAATGGATCCTTTCTACAGGTCTCAGGATTCACAGAGATTCTTTGTACGGCCTTCAACTTTCTCCTCAATGGGGAGCGGTGTATCAAATAAATAACAACACTTCCTTCAGAGGGAACATAGGTAAAGGATTTCGCTCTCCCCAGTTAAACGAGCTTTTTATGTTTCCATCGGCTAATCCTGAACTCAAACCAGAAATCATCTGGAACTATGAGTTGGGATTTAAAAAACATCTCTTTTCCTGGCTTATTCTTGATGGAAACTATTTTCATATGAAAGGCTCAAACTTCATTGAGACCCAGCCCACTGATTCCCCTCCCCCACTTTTTCGGTTTAAAAACACAGGAAAATTTGTTTTTAACGGGATCGAAGCCGGCCTCAGAGCTAGATTACAGCAAAATCTCAACTTGCATATTTTTTATACTTATCTAAATACAGGAGAAAAAACCAAAGGAAGACCCGGTCATAAAACAGACCTTTCTCTGCGCTGGGATAAATCCCCCTATTTTGTCTTTTTACAGGGGCAGTATGTCACAGATTACTTTGCTGGAGACTTTTCAACCAGACATCTCCCCAGCTATTTTCTTCTCAACACTCGAATGGGCTTTAATCTTTCTCAGGGGATAAAAATCTTTCTGGATATCAATAACTTATTCAATGAATACTACAACATCTACGTGGAGCTTCCTGGAATCGCATCAGGAATCTATCCCATGCCAGGAAGAAATATTAATCTTGGAATCAAAATAAGTCCATGAGTTATCACGGAAGAGATGTGGTATTAGGCGGACTTTTTTTAGCGCTTGCCTTGGTTATTCCCATCCTGTTCCATACTGTGGGCTTGGGAAGCGCCTTTCTCCCCATGTTTTTCCCCATTATTACTGCTGGATTCCTGATCGCCCCGGCAGTGGCTCTGGCGGTAGGCATCACATCTCCGCTCCTTTCCGCTCTTATGACAGGGATGCCTCCCTTTTTTCCTCCTATTGCCTTTATTATGATGGCCGAAGGGCTGATTTTGGCAGGAATTCCTTCTCTTCTTTACCAGAAATACCGGCTCAACTCTTACTTGACCCTCATCCTTACTTTAACCGGGGACAGGATAGTCCTTTTTCTGGCTGTAATAGGGGTTTCCAAATGGCTTGACCTTCCTGAAAACATTTTGGGATGGGCCTCTCTTATTCGGGGACTTCCTGGAATCATCCTCATCATGCTGATCATCCCTCCTCTGGTAGAGAAACTGAAAACACGGATGGCCTTTATCTCTCTTATGGAGTAAGCAACATGGACCGCAAAACTTTTTTTGATAAGGAAGCTCAGAATTGGGAGAAAGAACACCAGTGTGAAAAAGAACGAGCCAAGCTCAGAAAATTGACCCCTTATCTCCCAATAAAAGGAGGAGACCGGGTTCTTGATGCCGGATGCGGGACCGGAAGACTCATCCCCTATCTGAAAAAGTCAGCGGGAGATTCAGGTCACATTGTGGAAATGGATTTTGCCAAAAAAATGCTGGATATCGCCCACAGCAAACATTCATTCTCCCCAATCTGGTTTATCCGATCCGATGCACAGCACATCCCGTTTAAAGAAAAATCATTTGATGTGGTGGTCTGCTTTGCCCTTTTTCCTCATATTCCTGATAAACAAAAAGCCCTTAAAGAGTTCAAAAGAATTCTTAAGAGGAACTGTCCCCTTGTTGTCGCTCACACCATGAGCCGAGATGAGCTCAACACTTTTCATAAAAAAGTCAAAGGTCCTGTGACTCAGGATCTTCTTCCGGATCAAGAAGAAATGAAAAAACTGTTTTTAAATGCTGGTTTTCAAAGTTTTACTATTACAGACCAACCCTCTCTTTATATAGCCAGGGGTGAAGCGTGAATCTTATTCGGTCTGAAACAGAAAACCATGATTCATCCTGTCTCATGAATCTGGACCCTCGGATAAAAATCATCACGACAACCCTTTTTATTCTTGTTATTGGTCTGACTCCTCCCTCAGCTTATGTTAAATTTTTTCTTTATTTTGGTGCGCTCATATCTCTTTTTATTTTATTCCAAATCCATATAAAAAAACTCATCTCCAGACTTTTTATCTTAATTCCTCTTCTCACTTTCCTGGGAATATCTGTTTTTGTTTTTGGGAAAAACACCTCCTCAGAAAGCATACACATCTTATGGAATCTTTCTGTAAAATCTATACTCATTTTTCTCTGCATTGGATTTTTGTTTCTTACGACTCCATTTTTCCATCTGATCAAATCTTTAGAGCTTTTAAAAACACCTTCCGTTGTGATTTCTATCTTAACTTTTGCCCACAGATACATTTTTCTTTTCTCTGATGAAGCTGAAAGGATGAAAAGATCCAAAAAATCAAGAACCTTTAAGAAACAAAAACTCAATAGTGAAATCAAAACATTAGCTCACATAGTATCCCATCTGTTTCTCAGAACATTTGAAAGAACAGAAAACATATATGCAGCCATGCTCTCAAGAGGATTTGACAGGAAAATCAAAACCCTGACTTTCTTTAAAACCAACAAAAAAGACTGGATTTTTTGTTTTGTTTTTTTGTTTTATCTCCTGTCTGTCGGAGTGATCTTATGAAAAATAAAGCAGTCCGGATCTCAGATTTGAGTTTCTCCTATCCGGATCATCCCATGGTGCTGAAGAACATTAATTTCTCTTTAGAGCAAGGAGAAAGTCTCGGGATTATAGGTCCCAATGGAGCTGGAAAATCAACCCTGCTTTTGCATCTGAACGGCGTATTAAAACAAAACGGGGCTGTCCAAATTTTTGGAGAACCCATTCAAAAACAAAACATCAAAGCCATCCGAAGAAAAGTGGGCATTGTGTTTCAAGATCCCAATGATCAGCTTTTTATGCCCACGGTTTTTGATGATGTGGCATTTGGCCCGCTGAATCTAGGAATGGATCGAAATCAAATTGAGGAAAAAGTCTATAAAACCCTTCAACAACTGGGACTTATGGAATATGAAGAGAAAAACCCCTCTCATCTAAGCCTGGGAGAAAGAAAAAAAGTCTCTCTGGCAACCATTCTGGTTCTTGAGCCCCAAATTCTTGTTTTGGATGAACCCACCGCTAACTTAGACCCTGGTTCCAAAAAATCTTTTATTTGTATCCTCCAAAATATCCACAAAACAAAAATCATAGCTTCCCATGACATGGATTCTATCTATGAACTTTGTGATAATGTCATGTTGATGAATAAAGGAAAAATAAAAGCTCATGGGAAAGCCGGACATATTCTTAGGAATCAAGAGCTTTTAGAAGCCAACAACCTGGAACTCCCCTCCCAACTCCGCAACTAAAAATTATTGACACAGATCAACACGGATAAAAATAGATATTGTTTATTTCCTCTATAAATAGCTGAAATAAATCAACATCCCTTCATAATCCTGGGAAATGAATTAAGAGAAAAGAATAACTCGTTAATTCTTGTGCTATGGCACAAAATTGATAAAGTTGTTTCTGCGCAAATCTGTGTCTATTGAGGATGTTTCTTCAGAAGTATTTCTTCAAAAAATTTCACTGCTTCTTCAGAATCTTTTTCTCCCAGCCAAAATATAGCCTGCTTTCTCACAGAAGGACTTTTATTTGTCTTGGCTATATCGATAAGCAGGGGTACAGATTTTTCAGAAGGAAGCTGGCTTATGGCAAATACCGCTGATTTCCTCACTTCTGTATCTTCATCCTCTTCGTCTACCACCCCTTTAAGGGCTTGAATGCTTTTTTCTGAGGCTTTTTGACCCAGCCAAAAAATAGCCTGCTTCCTGACTTCTTCAGAACCATCCTGTTTGGCAATTTTTATGAGTTCCTCCACAGCTTCTTCCCTATCCGAAAGGGTGAGGGCAAATATGATCTGCTTTTTAAGTTCTATGCTTTTTTCGCGCTTGAATATTTTTTGAAGCATGCTGAGACTTTTTGGATCTTTGAAATTACCCAACCAAAAAACCGCATTCTTTCTCACCTCTATAGATTCATTCCCTGAAGCTGTTTTAAAGAGAAAATCATAAGACAAGGGTGTATCATGGGAATAGAGTATAAAGGTGATGGTCTGTTTTAATTCTGAATCCGAGTTATCAAATTCCTTTTCCAAAAAACCAAAACTTTCTTTGGTTTTGGCACTGCCCAGCCAAAAAACAGGTTCTTTACTAAATTCATAGGTTCTGTCTAAGTCAAAAATATGCATGTCCGTTATTTCGGTTTTTTTATCTGATATTTGATGCATGACCAAAAGTCCGATAAGCTCCCCCTCTCTGGCTTCTTTTTTTGATTCCATGCTGAATCCCTCTTTTCCTGATTTTTTTCGGATTCTGATTTCATCTTGACCGCTGCTTACTTCATAAGGGCCTTTTGAATCATAATCTCCGTTCATGTTGATTTCATGACAACTCTGAAAAGCATAGCCTGTGAAATAAACTTGACCTTTCCCTTGTTTCTTAAATTTGTTTTCAGCGAGCTCCATTTTTTTGAGTAAAGAGGGACCCTCCTGGTCCAGATAAGAAACTCTGCCTTTAAAGTCCACCTCTTGAGATATTCCCAAAGCAGGGACCGCCAGCAAAACCATCAAAACTGCAACCAACTCTCTATGGCTGCCAATCAAATGAATTTTAATCTTCATGTTGGATTCCTTTCTTTTCTATTTAACTAAGATTATTATCGAACCAAATTATGTGTTTCATGAAATTCAGATGTGGCTGAAGCGACATTGAATATTTGCCTTCTGATGAATTTTTTCGAGGGTATCCAATGAAGCCGGACGACGAGTATGTCTGACCCACGAACAGGGGGAGTTACGCAGGAGCCGAGAAAAACGAAGAAGAATGGCGTTAAAAATCTGAACGGAGCCTAAACCATGCCTGAATTTCATTTTATTTATAAATATTTTAGGTTCTATTTATTAATGATTTCTTTGAGATACTCTATGGCAGCTTCATCCTGGGACTGACCAAGCCAGAAAATGATCTGCTTTTTTATTTCAGGGTCTTTTTCCTTTTGGGCGATTTTGATCAACTGTTCTACGGCTTTCTTGGAATCAATCTGAGAAATCTGAAAAATGATTTGCTTTTTGAATTCTGTTTCATCAGTTTTTGAATAGAAGTCTAAAAGCACAGCCAGAGATTCTGGTGTTTTTCTCTCCCCAAACCAAAAAATAGCTTGTTTTCTAAGCCTAGTATCTTTTTCATTTTTGGCAATATCCACAATTTTTTTCCAAGCCCTGGGGCTGTCTGAATCCTGAAGGGAAAATATCAGGTTCGCTTTAACTTCTGCGTCAGAGACAGAATCATAAAGCTCAATCATGGCATCTATACTCTGTTTGGTCCTTTTTTGCCCCAACCAGAAGATAGCCTGCTCTCTCACCTCTTGATCCGGGTCATTTTTAGCCAATTTGATTAAGAAAGGAATCAGTTCCGGATCCCTCCCCTGGCTGATGATAAAAACAGCTTTTTTCCTGATCTGGGGGTCTTCATTTTTATTGATGACCTCCTTCAGAATGGAAAAAGCTTTGTCCTCTTCCATATTCATCAGGGCATCCAGAGCCACCAGCTTTAATGCTGTTTCCGGATCCTCTTCTGATTCAGCCAGACTTCCGTTGATGTATTCTTTATAATTATTTAATCCTCTTTTTACCAACTCCTCTGAGATTTCGATCCTCAGCAATTTGGCATCGTTTACCCAGGAGCTTTGGTTCATTTCTTGGATCAATTTGTTGAGATGCTGAACTGCTTCCTGCTTGATTTGGATCTGCTGGTTGAAGTTATCCAATTCTCTGCTGAGTTTTTGCATGCTGTACCCCAGCCAGTACAATGATTCATCAAGATACCTGCTTTTTTTGTACTTTTGGACCATGTCTTCCAATTTGGAAACCGCATCTTCCCAGTCTTTTTCATAGATATATTTTTTGGCCTCATCCAATACCTTGAGAGACTCGTCTTCTTTGGCTTGGGGTTCCTTCAAATCAGCCAACGCGCTTCCCAAAAGCATGCATAACATCAAAATAAAACCTATGGATTTTATTTTTTTCATAGCTACCTCCTATAAAGTTCTAAACACTTCTATGGAACTCAAAAGTTCTTGACTGTTTATAAAATCCCTTATCCTTAAAAGCGTTCCTTTTCCTTTCTCATCCATATTTGTGATTTCTCTGAGGATCAATTCTATATCTTCCAAAAGTTGGTGAGCATTGGGATTCCTTTCAGAAGCCAGCCTTTTGAGAAGAATGTTCTGGACAAGAAGGCTTCCCACCAAATTTTTATCTAAAGTGATGGTCTGTTTGTCCTTATCTTCTCTGTAATGGGAAACCTCCATCAACAAAGGTTTCAAATCATCAAAATGCTCTTGAAGGCTCATATAAAAAGCTCCCCTGGTTTCCCCAGTCATAGAGCTTATGTCCGAACCTGGGGCAAAGGTGGTTCTTCCGATAATGAATCCAATGATAAGGACACACATCAAGGCTGCTGCGGTGTAAGCCCATTTGGGAAAAAACCAAAAAAGATTTCTTCTTTTTTTCTCAGGAGCTGAAATCTTTTCATCAATACTGCTCCAGCACTTTTCCCAATCAGCTTCTGGGATGTCTTGTTTTAGAGTATCCTTCACTAATTCAAAGACTTTTTGGGTGTATTCCCATTCTTTGGCACACTCAGGACATTTTTTCACATGATTTTTGAGTTCTTCCGACTTTTTTTTATCCAGCTCTTGATAGAGACATAAGATCATTTGGTTTTTGAATTGTTTACATCTCATACTCTTTCTCCCAAAAATTTTTTTTCAAAGATTTTTTCAGGTTTGCTACCGCTCTAAAAAGCTGTTTTTTGACGCTCCCTTCTGAACAATCCATATACTCAGCAATTTCTTTGATCTTTAGCTGTTGGAAGTGTTTGAGCACAAAAGCCATTTTTTGCCTCGAAGGCATATCCTCCAAAATCTGTTCTATTTTCTTGTTAAGGGCTTCTCTGCTGATCTTTTTCTCTGGGTCTGTTTGTTTTGCATCTGGATTTGTTTTATCCATAAGCTCCCAATCTGAAAGATTTTTTTGTATTCTTTTTTTATCCCTCAAAAAATCAATGCTGCAGTTAATCCCTATCCGATAGAGCCATGAAGAAAAACTTGAGTATTTTTTTGTTTGGAACTTTTTCAGATTGTGAAACGCTTTGATAAATGTATCCTGCAGTATGTCTTCCGCATCCTGTTTGTTTTTGGTGTATTTGAAAGCCAACCCAAAAACCATTTTCTTGTTTTTCTCAAAAAGCATATAGAAAGCCTCCGGATCGCCCTGCTGAGCGCTGTGTATCATCTCTATGACTTCCATTCTTTTTCCATTCATTAATCAAAACGGTTTAGGAAGCATTTTCGTTGACAACATTCTCGATTTGTATCACAAAGTCCCCCTTAAATAACATGGAATGTTTCCTTGAATATTAAGAGATGTTTTTTTTCTTAGCGAAAATATTACAGATTCAAAGAGTATAATTACTGCTTAATAAAATTATGGCATGGGGGGAGGGGTATTAAACATCTAAGACAGAGAAATGTAAAAAGTGAAAGGCGAAAGGATTATTTCTTGAGGTAATCAAGAATTTGTCTGGCTGTGGGAGCCTTGGGATGATCCGGGGCCAGTTCAAGAAAAGTTTCCATGTATTTGATGGCTTCTGTCATTTTATTTTGACTGACATAAATCACAGCAGCTTGATAGTAAGCATCCGCGTATTTTTCATCCAGGTCTATGGCTTTCAAGAAAGCATCCAAGGCCTCCTCTTTCTCTCCGATTTCGTAAAGGACTGCTCCGTAATTATAAAAGGTATCAGGATCGTCTTGATTGATGGAAACGGCTTTGGAATAGTATTCTTTGGCCTCAGACCATTTTTCTGCCTTGGCCAGAAGCTCTCCGGCTTCTTTATTGGCAGAGAAACTCTCCGGATTGAGCTCCACGGCTTTTTGGAATGCTTTGAGCGCTTCTTGGTTATTCCCTGCTTTCTTAAAAACAAGTCCCAGGTTAAAATGATAGGACCACTGTTTCGGATTCATATCAATAGCTTTTTTGTAGGCGTCTATGGCTTCCTCGAATTTTTCCTGCTGAAAGAGCTTGTTGCCTTTGACAAAATTCTTGTCCGCTGCGGAGAGTTCCTTTTGTTGTGCCTTGCTTGCTTTGTGCATGGTGATCTTGAGATTAACGGTTTCAGCGATCTCTACTTTCTTTTCTGTGGAGACCGGCATATATCCCTCTTTGGTTAATTGGATGGTATACCATCCAGGATAAATGCCGACCTGAACGAATTCTCCGTCTTCATTGGTCTGCACATGATGCTTTCTGCGGACATATTTTACGGAGGTTATATTAACATCAACTCCAAGGATAGGATTTCCTTGGTCATCAACCACAATTCCCTTTACCTTTCCCTGATACTGACATCGGAGAGGAAGAGAATACAGAATGAATAGGCTGATTAACAGAATAAAACTTTTTTTGATCATCCTTTCCTCCTACAGACTTTGTATATGAGAATCTTTGTTTTCTTTTTTATCTCAAAATTATAATCAAATTCTATTATATCAGTTTCTGATTTCATTTTTTTGGTTCTTTTCAATACGATCCATAAGCGATCTGATTTCTTCCTGATGGGGATTCATATCAATGGATTTCTTTAACAAAGGCAATGCTCTCTCCGGCTTATCCAAATGGATATAGCACTGAGCTGCCAAATTTAGTACGTCCAAGTCCACAGCCTGCTTTAACAGCTTTTCCAGATAGACCAGCGCAGACCTCCATTCTTTAAGTCCTGCATAATCCGAAGCCATAACCATGGCAGCTTCCCGGTCCTGGGTCGCTTCATATACCGGACCTACCACTGCTAGAGAATCCTGGTACTTTTTCATGGCAAAAAGGGTCTGAGCCAGTAGAATCTTTGCGGAAGTGCTTTCTTTCATGTTTAAAAGCCTTTCCAGATTTTGTTGGGCTTTTTGGTACTGTTCTTTTCGATAATACTGAGAGGCAATCAAATAGAGATGTTCCGCATTGGGAAATTCAGGATGCAGCCTCGAGTATGTCCTGGGGATGATGGGATGTGTCTGAGCCAGGATCACAAAATTGACATTCTCTTCGAGTATGGGTTTGTCTTCTTTATCAAGCACTGAAAGCTCCGCGCTATAATAGCCGGGTCGCAGAGAATCCAAAGAAACAGGAGCCACATTCAGACCATAACCATCCGGTTCCAAAAATTCAGAAATGTTTTTTTTCAAACGGAGCTCAGGGTTATCTGAAGTATCAGAAAAAATTTTTAATAAGCAGGACTTGTTTCTGATATCTTCCAGGTTAAAAACCTGGGCATAAATTCCTATGTCTTTCTCTGAAAGACAATTGTTATGGGCATTGGCCAGGTATTGATATCCAGAGAAGGAAAAAGCTTTTATTTTTCCTTCCTGATTGTCTCCCAGTTTTTGTCGCTCTTGATAAAGAAGCAGGTTGCTGAGTTGAGGATCTGTGTCTTGAGTGGGAACACTGAAATTGACTTGAGCGGAGGTAAAATCTTTTCCTGTTTTATTTTTTAAAAGAAGAAACAATTTGTACTCTCCAGGTATAACCGGAATGAGGTCCTGAAAAGCAAAAACCTGGCGGTTATAGCGCTCATATTCTTCGGGGGAAATTCTTAGGGGAATCTCTTCATCTTTTTCCAGCACCAGGTTTCCTTCCCTGTTTTCAATGCGGATAACAAGCTGAAACGAGGCATAAGTGACTCCTTCATAATTGGCAAAATTAATCTTTTGGGGTTCTAATGTCCAGTGAAGGTAATCCTGACCTTTGTTCTTGAATAATCTGTAATCAAAACGGTTCTCAATATATTCGTCCAGATACTCGGTCTCTACATGATCTTCATATTCCAAGAAATCTTTGGCATAGCTGTCGGTGAATTTTTTTTCCGGCACGTTGTAAATCTTGCTGATCAAAATATCTGAAGACAGGGCAGGGGTCATTAAGTTTGAATCCTCGGGAATATAAGAGAGAGAAGCTTTGGCCAATTCCGCTGCGCTCCTTCGGATGATTTTATAAGCTTGATGGCGGTTCAGAGTTTGGGAAGATACAGATGGGGAGAGCAGCCGGCGGGGGCCATCCACCCCCGGAGAATAAAGCCTGTATTCTCCCAGGCTGTGAGGCTGGAAAAAAATCAAGTAAAAGGAAGGGGGCAGCCCGTACTGAACCTCTCCCTGATAATACCACAGTTCCAGGGGGAGGAGATCCTGGGAACCTGTATAGGGCTCCCTGCTCAGAGGAGGCCCCAATATCAGATAAAACCGTCCCCGTTCGGTCCGGCTTCCCCTCTTGGAGGTATGTCTTCCGAAATTTCGATCAGCAAACCGAACCCTTTCCATGTACTGCTCATAGAACTCATTTTTCTTGGTATCCGGAAGAGGATCCCTCCGGTTCCAAAAAAGAGTGATAAATTTATCCCGCTGTTCCCGGGTCTGGAGCTGAAGAAAGATGTCTCTCTCTGTTTTGGTCAGAATCGGCTCTACGGTATCCAGCCATTCCTGATGGCGGGGCAAAAGCTCATCCTGACTGAAGAGGAATAAAGCTAAAACAAAGCAATACGTTATTAAAAAGAATATTTTTGTCGATTTCATGGATATATATTAACCTGACCTATTCATAAAAAAATGGCGATATTTTCATTACTAATCTATTTTCAGCGATATACAAGTTTTTATAAAGAACCATATTTTGAATATTTTTTCTGTTGACATTTTAATTTTAATCGCCATTTTTCACCCATTGAGGCGAGCCGATCTGAATTTTTTTAAGCTCTCTACTGCCTCGACTTGTGAATAATCCAGGCTAAATGCTTGATTTTAAAAAATAGCATAACATGATAAGAGTTTCAAGTGGGGTCTCGGCTCAAATCATGACCTCAAATTCAGGAGTTCCCCCTATATTTGCCTTATGAAATTTTAGTTGAAATTGTCTGAATAATCATATTAGAATTCAAATGGGAGTTTGTTTTTATCAAGAAATTGATTTGACCGACAAAACAAGGAATGATAAAATAATTCCAAAATGATAAGTGATTCTAGTGAAAAAAATTCAGAATAAAAGGAGGAAATATGAAAATTAAGCTGATTTTAACATTCCTTGTTCTTTCCTTAGTTTTCTCGCCCTTGCTCTTCGCTCAATCCAGAGAAACAGGCGCTATTGTAGGCACGGTTACAGACGACGAAGGAGTGGCTCTTCCCGGAGTGACTGTCACCTTAACCGGAGCCAATCTTATGGGAACCCGTACCTCCATCACAGATGAACAAGGCAATTTCCGATTCCCTGCTCTTCCCCCGGGAACCTATTCAGTAAGAGCGAAACTGGAGGGTTTTGGAACTGTTGTCCAGGAAAATGTCAACCTCGATATCACTGCTACCTTAACACTGGATATCACCATGAACCCTGCGGTGCAGGAAGAAGAAGTCACGGTTATTGCGGTATCCCCCACCATAGATGTGAAGTCCACAGAGACCGCCTCCGTAACCATGAGCAAAGAGCTTCTTGAGAATGTACCCTACAGCAATTTCGCCATGGATATTGTCAATCTGGCACCGGGTGTTTCTGGAAATGTGGCTTACGGCTCCTCCAGCAGTACAGGGGTAGCTTATCAGATTGACGGAGTGGATGTCTCTGATCCTGAAGGTGGCTCGGCTTGGGTTTTCAATGACCCCAATATTATTGAGGACGTCAAGATCATGGGTATTGGCCTCCCCGCAGAATACGGTAATTTTACAGGTGTTATCTTTAATCAGGTCACAAAATCAGGCGGAAACCAGTTCTCAGGGTCCATAAAAGCCATATACCAAGGAAAAAAAGATGAAGCCCCTAAAGGACTATGGAGCGCTGAGAATAACCAAGCTTACATCGAAGACTACGGGGAAATGCCTTCACCCATGGAAGCCATTCAGGACTTTTCCGGAAACCTCGGCGGTCCTATCATTAAGGACAAACTCTGGTTTTTTGCCGGTGCTCAGTGGTACCGGTCCTTATGGCAGCCGGCTGGTTTTTCTGAAGACGTAGACTACAAACAGCCCCGGTTCTTTCTCAAGCTCACTACCCAGGCTACTCCATCCACCAACATCAATGCTTTTTTTGAGTATGACGCGTATAACGGCGAAAACAGGGGAGCGGGTTCCAATGTGGATCCCATCGCTACCGTGACCCAGGACTCCCCGGATAAAGTGGGGAATTTGAGTCTCACCCATATTCTTAACGAGAGAACTTTCTTTAACCTCAAAGGGTCCTTTTTCATCGGCTATTATTACCTGGATCCGGCAGCCGGAGATGAATCAGCCCATTGGAGTATTAACGACAATTATTTATATGAAAGCGCGGGATACTATTATTATGCGGACCGGAATCGATACCAAGCCAATACTTCAATGACCCATTATGCTGAAGACTTCCTGGCAGGAGATCATGACTTTAAAGTGGGAGCAGAGTTTGAATACAGCGGAGTGAGGAACCGATTCGGGTACACCGGCCCGAACAATTTTTATTATGTGGATTATGTGGGATACGGTTATACCGGGAACTATCTGGCTTATCAGTACGAAGGTTATGACACCCAGACCAATTATGCCCGGCTGGAAGAATATGTCCAGGACGGATGGAGAGTGTCTGACCGGCTGAACCTGAGCCTTGGTGTGCGTCTCACCCAGGTGTGGGGCTTTGTCAAAAACGTAAGCGGTTCTGTGTATTCGAATTTCAGGATTGCCCCGAGACTGGGATTTACCTATGATCTTCTGGGAGACAAGACCACTATTCTTAAGGCGCATTACGGACAGTTTACCGAAGCCATGCTGTCGGCTTACCACAGCAGCTTGAATCCCCCAGAAAATTTCAGCGATTATGCTGGCTATTATTGGGACATTGGGTCAAACGAATGGGTCGAATTTTTCAGAATCGAGCACGAAGGTCTTTACACCATGGATGATAAAATCAAACATCCTTATATGGACCAGGTAGTGGTCAGTCTGGAGCGCGAACTTTTCAAGGACACTTCAGTCAGCGCCTCTCTTATCTACCGAAACTGGAATGATTTTGTGGGAACCATTGAACCCGGTGCTCAGTATGCTCCGGTGAGTTACACCGTACCTGAGACCGGAGAAACCTTTACCCTATACAACCGTTTGAATCCAAGCGACAGAGCTTATATCATCACCAACATCGATAAGGGAGATCCTTGGATCGATGTGGATGTGTACCGAAATTACTTAGGAATGGAACTGCTTTTCCACAAAAGGTTTTCCAATAACTGGCAGCTTCTCGCTTCTTATGTTTACGGAAGAGCTTACGGCACCCGGGACAATGAATTCGGAAGCGACATAGGATGGGGCGGAGACACCGAAAGTCCCAATTACTGGATCAACCGCGAAGGTTTTTGTTCCAATGACAACACCCATATGATCAAACTCCAGGGAACCTATGTGTTTCCCTACGGCATTAATTTCACGGCTCACTTCCATGCTATTACCGGAGACACCTGGCAGGCGGTGGACCGCTCACCCCGATTGAATCAGGGAAGAGTCACCTTTAATGTGGAGGACCAGGGAGCCCATCACCATGCCATAGCGCCTATTCTCGATCTCAGGCTGGAAAAGACCTTTACCTTTGCTGAAAGATACCGGATCGGAATCATGGCAGACATCTTCAATGTGTTTAATGACGATACCATTTCAAGTTGGGGAACTGTTTTGGGTGAGTCCTACTTTCCCGGAAACTACTATTCTGACCTGGGAGGATACACCACCACCGAAGGTCACTATCTGTACAACTGGCAGCGCGCGCGGCAGTTCAGAGCTGGCATCCGGTTTTCATTTTAAAACATGAAGTAGAATCTCATTAAAAAATAGAGAAGAATCTTAAGGGCAGTGGATTTTTCCACTGCCCTTTCTTTTTTCAATCCCCTATTCATACGAGCCCCGGGATTCTCCCTAGGTCAAGGGGATCCCGGACGCATTTGGAAAGATTCCGGGCATATTGACTTTCACAACAAATCTCCCTATGCTACAATATTTCTGGAAATGAATAAGAAAAAGACTTTTCTTCTCATCCTGACTCTACTGATAGTGGCTGCCGCCATCATTTCTGTGCTGATCCTGAAAAACATCACTTCTCCTGTTCCCAGCGGCAAAAACCTGAATTATGTGTTGATCACTGTGGATACCCTCAGAGCTGACCGATTGGGGTGCTATGGATTTTCAAGGATCAAAACTCCAGCCATAGACTCTTTTGCCCAGCAGGGAGTCACCTTTGAACGCTGCATTGCCCAGACTCCTCTAACCCTGCCTTCCCATACATCTCTGATGACCGGAACTTTTCCCACTTTCAATGGAGTGAGAGATAACGGAGGCTTTCTTGTTCCCGAGGAATTGAATACCTTAGCCGAGCTTTTCAAAGGAAAAGGCTATGAAACCGCAGCTTTTGTGGCTTCTTATGTTCTGGACTCCAAATGGGGGCTGGACCAAGGATTTGATCATTATTTTGACAATTTTGATTTGAGCAAGTTCAAGACCATCTCTTTGGGAAGGGTTCAGCGAAGAGGAGATGAAGTGATCGAGCAGGTCCTCCCCTGGCTTGAGGAGCACCAAAAAAATAAATTTTTTACCTGGGTTCATCTGTATGATCCCCACACTCCATACGAACCTCCCTCCCCCTATAAGGAACAGTATCCCGGAAAACCTTATCTGGGCGAAATCGCTTACACAGATTCCCTGATGTCCCAGCTTTTGCAGCATCTCCAGGAGAACCAACTGATGGAAAACACCATCCTTATTTTTGCCTCGGACCATGGAGAAAGCCTGGGGGAACATAAGGAAACCACCCATGGATTTTTTGTTTACCAGGAAGGAATTCATGTCCCCCTGATTTTTGTCACTCCTTTTCAAAAGCTCCGGGGAATCAAATGTTCTTCTGTGGTTTCCCTGGCGGATGTGATGCCCACCATCCTGGATTGGGCTGAGATTGACATCCCTCCAGAAGTTCAAGGAACAAGCCTTCTTCCTTTGTTCCGTAAAGACAAAAAGGGATCTGATTACTTCTCTTATGCAGAGACCTTTTATCCCCGGCTCCATTATGGTTGGAGCGAGCTCACCACTATCCAGGACAGTCGGTACAAACTGGTTGTGGCTCCTCGGTTGGAATTGTATGATATAGTCAATGATCCGGAAGAAGCCCATAACATTGTTAATGAAAAACCTCAGGAAGCCCGGCGGCTGAAAAGTCTCATCGATGATTTTGTGGAAAAAACCTCTCAAAATTCCTTTGATTTGGATTACACTCATATGGATGAGGAGACAAGACAAAAGCTAACCGCCTTGGGTTATATCGGCACATTCACCGAGCTGGAAAAAGAGGGCCGAAAACTCAGTGATCCCAAAGACAAAATCGTAATTTTCAACCGTCTTTCCAAAGCCAGAGAGCTGGGAATGCAGGAAGAATATGAAGAGTCAACCCGCATCCTCAAAAATATATTGGAAGAAGATCCTGAGGTAGTGGATGCCTATTTTGCTCTGGGTAATGTTTATTACAAATGGGATAAATTTGATCTGGCTCTGGAGAGTTTCAAAAAAGCATTTGAAAAAAGGCCTAATGATCCCTTTACGGTCATCAATATCGCCAATGCCCATATGAAAATGGGACAAGTGGATGAAGCGGAAAGCTTTATCCAATCGGTCCTTCCTTCCCTTCCTCCGGATTCACAGATTAACTTTATCCTGGGAAATATTTACAAAATCAAAGAGAATTATTCTGAAGCCGAGAAATACTACCGTGAATGTCTCCGGCTCAATCCCTCTTCAGTCTCTGCCAACAATGCCCTAGGAAAGATTTTTTTGCTCCAGGGACAATTAGATAAGAGTGAAAAATACTTGAAAAAAGCCAAAGAGCTTAATCCCAAACTGCCCAATCTTCACTTTAACCTGGCCCAGCTGGCTGAAGCCAGAGGAAATATGGATAAGGCCTTAGAAGAATACCTTATAGAGCTGGAGAATTCCCCTCATAACTTTGGAGCCAGCTTTAATCTTTCTCGAATCTACAGGCAGAGAAAGCAAACCAATAGAGAGCAGGAATATCTGGAAAAAACCATTGAATCCAACCCGAATTTTCCCATGAGTTACTTCTATCTTGCCCGAATCTACCTTTTTAAAGAAGAAAAATACAAAGAGGCAGTGGAACTGGTCAAAAAAGGAATCGAGCTAAAACCTCAAGAAAAGAACCTGCCTTTGGGCTATTTTCTCCTTGCTGACCTTTACAACCGTCTCGGAGAACATAAAAAATCCCAGGATTATGCTCAAAAAGGCAAACAACTTGTGCGACAAAACCAGGATCGATAAAGGCTCTCAAGCTTTTTTATCTCATTTAATGAAAAAAATAGACTGAAACGGCTCAAGCCCATTAAGACATCTGAGACTGGAAAAAAATAAATCCATCCAAAAAGAGAACCGTCCCCGGTTTTTCTTGTAAGATTTTAAGAAGTGATTATACTAAAGGGTAAAGTCTATCTGAGAGGATGCCATGAAAAGAACATCCGTGATACTGATGTGTGTGGTTCTATCCCTAAATTTTTTGTATTCTGAGAGAAACGGTTCTATTCCGGCTTTTGATATAGAAAAAAGCCGAATTTGCCTTGAGAGACTGGCTCAACCAGGTACTCCTTTTCATAAAGTTGGCCGCCGATTTGCTCTGCTTGGAGATGAAAGCGGTTCTTTTGAAGCCTGGGCCTATCCATTAAAATTGGTACGTGGTTTTCAATTCTCCTTTTTTTTGGGTACCTCCACACGTCCTATCCATGCCAAAGACATTGTGCACCGAATCTCTGTATCTCCCTGGTCCACCACCCTCACTTATACCTATCAATCTTTTACCATAAAAGCCATCTATATCACTCCGGTTTGGGAACCCGGTGCCCTCATCCTCTTGGATATCGATTCATCAGTTCCTCTTACCGTGGTATGCAGTTTTTTCCCGGTTCTTGAGCCTATGTGGCCGGCAGGCATAGGAGGACAGTATGCTTTTTGGGACCCAGAAGCAAAAGCCTATGTGATTTCAGAACCCACTGGAAAAAATCATGCTTATGTAGGTTGTCCTGCAGCTTCAGGTCTTTCCTACACTCCAGCCCACATGCTTTCTGACACACCCAATGAGTTTCAAATCAAAATTACGGATCCGGAGGAAATAAATAATAGGCTTATCCCTATCAGCATTTCCGGAGGCAGGGGAAAACGCGACCAAATTCATGCGGTTTTTCAAAAACTTCTGGAAAAACCAGAATACTATTACCGGGAAAGCAAAAAGCATTTTGAAAGTCTCAGTCAAAACACACTCAATCTTATAACTCCTAATCATAAAATCAATCAGGCTTTTGAATGGGCTAAAGTCACCTTTGACAATCTCATGGTGGACCATCCCACGCTGGGAAAGGGAATGGTGGCTGGTTTGGGTGCTTCAGGGACTTCAGGACGACCCGGGTTCGGATGGTTCTTTGGAGGGGATGCCTATATCAATTCCCTGAGCATGATGTCTTACGGAGCCCATGAAACCGTTAAAGAAGTCCTGAAATTCACCCAGAAATGGCAGCGGGATGACGGCAAAATGGCGCACGAACTGTCCCAGGCAGAAGGAACTATTGACTGGTGGGGAGACTATCCTTATGGATACATCCACGGAGACACCACCCCGTATTATATAACCGCCATGCATGATTATATGAAACTATCCGGAGACACCGCATTTATCGAGGAAAGTCGGCCCTCCTTAATGAAAGCTTATCAATGGTGCCTCAGCACAGATAAAAACAAAGACGGGCTTATGGATAATAGTGCAGCGGGCCTGGGAGCTCTGGAATACGGAGCCCTTACCGGTATTGAGACGGATATTTATTTGGGATCCATCTGGATAAAAGCAGCTCAATCTATGGCGAAAATGTCGCAAATCCTGGACAAACAAGGATTCCATAAAAGAGCACCTATGAACTTTAAAAAAGCCAAAAAAGCCTTTGATGAAAAATTCTGGGACCCAAAAAATCATTTCTATGCTTATGCTTTTAACCATCAAGGAGAAAAGGTTAAGGAGATATCTCCATGGAATGCCTTAGGCATTATGTGGGGATTTGGAGAAAAACAAAAGAGCCGTCTCTCTCTAGAAAAGCTCAGTTCTTCGGAACTAACCACAGATTGGGGCATAAGAAGCATTTCCCGTAAAAGCCAATATTTCCAGCCTCTCAACTATAATTACGGGGCAGTGTGGCCTTTTTTGACCAGCTGGGTTACCACTGCCCTATATAAGCATCACATGCCTTTAAACGGATATCCCCTTCTCTTATCCACAATGAACCACACTTTTGACCATGCTCTGGGATGTATCACTGAAGTTTTCTCTGGAATTCGAAATATCTGGCCTCAGGAAGCGGTTCCCCAGCAGGGATTCTCTTCAGCCGGAGCCGTACTCCCTTTGATAAGAGGACTCATGGGTCTGGAGGCTGATGCTCAAAGCAAAACCATTACTTTTGCCCCTCTTTTTCCAGGAAACTGGAACGAGGTAAAAGTCAAAAAATACCAGGTGGGAGACGCCGCCTTTTCATTCGACTATCAACGAAATGAGAATTTCATAAAAGTCAACATAAACCCGGAAAACGCACAGGGATATGAAATGCATTTTGCCCCTTGTTTGGCTAAAGGGACTTTCATCAAATATCTTAGTGTGAACGGAAAAACCATCCCGTTTGAAACAATGGAAAAAAATCAGGTGACGCAAGTGGATGCCCGATTTTTAGTTAATGAGAATCCTCTGGAGGTGGAGCTTTCTATAGAGCCCTGTTTTGAAGTCCTCCCGGTTATTCCCGATGTCAAAGTGGGAGATCCGGATTCCGGGCTTAAAGTCCTCTCCTTGAATCAAATAGACCAGATCTTGACTCTTAAAGTGGAGGGAATCAGCGGAAAAATCTACAACCTGCTGGTGAGACATCCTGAACTTATCCGCCATATTCAAGGAGCCATTGTAAAATCTGACCAGTTGATGATTAAAATTCCAGAAAAGACTCCTGAAGGATTTGTCTCCCATACTATCCGCATTGAACTCAAAACCCAGTAAGTGAATATAGTCTTAAACTAAAAGGCAAAAAGTAAAATGTGAAAGGTCTGGCTGGAATAATGAATCAATAGATAATATAATAAAAAGTAAAGGAGTGATCTCATGAGTTTTCCATTTATCCCAAACAAAACCGTAGAAATACCTGAAATCTCTTATGAGGATAAAGTTACTTTGCCTTCAAAAAAAACAGCCCTTATTATCGTGGATATGCAGAATGACTTTGTTAAGGAAAAAGGGAATTTAGTGGTCCCAGCCGCTGAAGAAACCGTGCCCGGAATAAAAAAACTTCTCCATTCAGCCAGAAAATCAAAAGTTCCTGTGGCTTACACTCAAGATACTATGAGGGAGGATGACCCTGAATTCGATATATGGCCCGATCACTGTAAAGAAAATACTTGGGGATGGGAAATTATTCCCGAACTCAAGCCCCAAGATAATGAAGTAGTCTGCCGGAAACTTCGTTACGACGGATTCTACGGAACATGGCTCGAGCATTATTTAAGTCACATATGGAATGTGGAAAACCTGGTCATTGTAGGGACGGTCTCCAACATATGCGTGCTTCACACCGCAGGTTCTGCAGGACTCCGATGGTATAAAGTGATTATTCCTGCGGATGGAACCTCCGCTCTTTCGGAATTCAATCAAGCCCTCACGCTAAGCCAGGTTTCCAACCTTTATTCCGGAATCGTGCTGAAATCCACAGAGGGAATCACCTTTGAGTAATTCCACCTCAAGAAAATGAACAAAAACAAAAATTTGGCTCTTCTGACCGATTTGTATGAACTGACCATGGCCGCATCTTATTTGGAACATGGAATGAATGAAACTGCGGTCTTCAGCCTGTTTGTCCGGAAATACCCTCCCCACCGTGATTATTTTGTTTCCTCCGGGTTAAAAGAAGTGCTGGAATATCTGAATGAGTTGAAATTTACAGATGATGACCTTGAATATCTGGAAAGCACTGGTTTTTTTAAGCGTGATTTTCTTTCCTATTTGAAAAATTTTAGTTTTTCTGGGGATGTGCATGCCATGCCCGAAGGAACCCTGTTTTTTGAAGACGAACCTATTATCGAAGTCACAGCTCCTTTGATTGAGGCACAAGTTATTGAGCCTTTTCTCATAAACACCATAAACCTTCAATCCATGATCGCCACCAAAGCATCCCGCTGTGTGCATGCCGCTGGATCAAAAGAACTGGTTGATTTTTCGTTCAGGCGATGTCAAGGATTTGATGCCGCCATGAAAGTGGCTAAGGCCAGCTATATGGCTGGTTTTATCGGGACCAGTAATGTTCTAGCCGGCAAACAATATGGAATTCCCATATATGGGACCATGGCTCACTCTTTTATATCCATTTTTGATAAGGAAAAAGATGCTTTTCGTGCTTTTTCTCAAACTTTTCCTGAAAATACAATCCTCCTCGTGGACACTTATGATTCTGTCTCGGGAACCATTAAGGCGGCCCAGGTAGGTAAAGAAATGGCTGACCGAGGAAAACATCTCAAAGGAATCCGCCTTGACAGCGGTAATATGGTTGAATTAAGCCGAAAGGCAAGAAAAATCCTTGATGAACATGAATTGAAAAAATCCATGATCTTTGCCAGCGGCGGATTCGATGAATTCAAAATCCAGAAATTGTTATCTCAAAAAGCAAATATAGATTCATTTGGGGTGGGAACCAAAATGGGCGTGTCTGCAGATGCTCCTTACCTGGACATGGCTTACAAAATAGCCAAATACAACGGAGAACCGGTTCTCAAATTGAGCACAGGAAAAATGTCTCTCACTTCAGACAAACAGGTGTTTCGGTATTCTTCTAAAGAGGGATTGTATGACCATGACGTCATTGCTCTCAGAGATGAGAAACCGGAAAACGGGACCCCTCTTTTAAAGCCGGTCATGTCCCAAGGAAAAATCATTGATGATTCTCCGCCTCTTTCGGAAATCCAAACTCAATTTAAGAAAAATTTCTCGCATCTTAAAGAAAAGTATAAATCCATCCAGAATGACAACAAAGACAAGCCTCGTTATCCGGTCAGAATTTCCCAAAAACTCCAAAAGCTCCAGGAAAAAACAGTAGACAAGTATAAGAAAAAAGAAATCGTCAAATAATATAATATTTCTAAAATCATACAAAACTTGACGCGGATTTACACAGAAAAAACAGATATTGTTTTCTTTCCCCTCAAAAAAGTTGAAATAAAACAACCCTTTATCTCGATTCATATTAAAAGGATTATCAGGGAAGAGAAATTCAGTGATTTTTGTGCGAAAGCACAAAATTAAAGGAGCTTTTTCTGCGTAATTCTGTGTCTCATATTGATTTTCAAGTCTATGAAGAAAATGAATTATAATTTGGATTTGACGATTTTGATCACAGACTTGAGTGCTTCTTCAGCCTTTTTTTCCAAATCATGGCATTTTTCTCTCATCTGCTCGCAGTAGCCAGCATCTTTGATGTCTTTGAGATTGATCAGCACATTATAGATTCCGCCTTTGACCCCGGCGAATGCCACTTCAGCACCCACTCCTACATCTGTCACTGAATTCGGGTTCCCGTTTTCAGCAACAATTTTGGCCACTTCAACTGCTTGGAAACACAACTCTGCCGTGCTCAAAGGAACATCCACGGCTTTTTTCAGACCCTCCTGCATGGCTTTTTCCCGCTCCTCCTTCTCTTTTTTTGTTTTTTGGGGAAGCCGCCGGGCTTCCATAAAAGCATTAAAAGCCTGGGTGTCTTCATCCACGGCTTGGACCAGACGTTCTTTGATTTCCTGGCATTTTTCTGCGGCTTTATTCAACACCTCATCCACGTCCTGGCTTCCCCTTTTATTGGCGGTAAGATTGCTGACCATAGACCCGAGAGCCGCCCCCAAAGCCCCGGCTAATGCGGCGATAGAACCCCCTCCGGGTGCTGAAGATTCCCGGGATACTTCATCCACAAAATCAGTTGTTTTCATCTCCACCAGTGCATCATCCGGATTTTTAGGAAGTCCGATAACTCTCTCTTCGATATCAAACTCAGCCGCATCCGTCAGTCCCAATGATTGAACTGCTGTGACCAGGATATCCCTCACAGGAACCCCTTTGGAACGGCCCTGCTTCTCCAAATAATATTTTCCAGTCTGAAGAAGGGCTCGATAAGGAACCATGCCTACGATCTCGCTTCCGGTCACCACCAGTCCCCGCTGTGCAGCCAACCGCCTGGCTTCATCCAGCACATCGTGCATGGAGGTGACTTTGTAATCCGTCAAATTGATGGATATCTGAGCTCTGTCATATTCAGGAACCATCCATCCAATAGACTTGCAGTGTTTGAATTTACCGGGTTTTTTGACCGGTCTTCCCTCAGGACTTTCATAATCAATATCATGAAGTTTCAGCAATTGTACCAGGTCATAACCATGTTCTTTTTCACAGTGTTGGATGGTTTCATCCATGGATTTTCCTATAAAATCACAATTGCCGCAGGGATAACTTCCCTTCTGGTATCTAATGATCTCTTCTCCCCAGAGATAAATCGAATCTGTATTTCCCCTGCGGGCGGAACGTCCCTTTTCTCTCAACTCAAACGCTATATCAGTGGCGTATTTGGCTTCTCGGGTATTCAGATTTATGTTGTAGGCGATGAGAAATTCTCTCACCCCAATAACCGTGGCACCAGCCTTGGGATTGAATTTGGCTGGCCCAAAATCAGGCTTCCATTCCGGCTTTTCCAATTTATCAGGGAGCGCTTCGTATTCCCCCTGTCTGATAAATGCCAGGTTTTGTCTTTCAGGACTGGTGGCAGACTTTTCATAAAGATAGACCGGGATTTGAAGCTCTTCTCCCACTCTTTTCGCCACCTTGCGAGAAATCTCAATACACTCCTCCTCTGTCAATCCATTTACCGGAACAAAGGGACACACATCTGTAGCTCCCATTCGGGGATGGGAACCGTGGTGCGTGGACATGTCAATCAATTCCGCTGCTTTTTTTATGGAACTAAAAGCTGCCTCCTGCACAGCTTCCGGGTCTCCGATGAAGGTGACCACTACCCGGTTCATATCCGGACCAGGGTCCACATCCAAAAGTTTGGTGCCCTCTACTTTTTCAATTTCATCCGTAATTTCCTTAATCACACTTTTATCGCGTCCTTCGGAAAAATTGGGTACACATTCGATGATCTTTTCTGCCATAGCTGACTCCCTTTTAAGAAGAAATATTAACTTAATTTGGTTCCATCAAGATATCCAATACTCTGTCTTCTGTCAAGACCGCCTTTGGGTTCTCCAACTATTCTCCATCCATCAATCTCTATCAAATCAAATTCAGATATGGTCGATTCCACTTTGAAGATTTAGCCTTCTGAGTGCTTTGCTTAAGAGTACTCGGTAGAGATGGATGGTGAGTATTTATTAAAAAAAATGACATTAAAAATCTGAAGGGAGCACAAGCCATGCCAGAATTTGGGTATTTCTATTCTTTCTAATGAGGGTTTCCGATCCCGATGCGGTCCAAAATGATGACCCCTTCTCTGCTTTGATCAAATACAAAATTTATTTTTTTTAATAGAACCGGATCAAATTCTGGATTCGCTTTGAAAAAACGAGAAAGGGGAAGCTCAAAAACTTGGAGGGTGGGCTCATAGGAATTTCCGTAAAGATTGTTTTCCTGGTTCATTTTGGTAAACTGGGATTCCAATACAGGGGGGATATTCCTAAACTCAGATAATTTCAATTGAGCAGAATTTCCTTGATAGTCCACCAGCTCAATACTGATATCAAGAGGTTCCTCTTTTGGTTCTTGCTTTTCCTTTTTCTTCTCTGGCTTTTTTTTATCTTTGTCTTTTTCTTTTTCCAGCTCAGGGGGTTTTTCCTCCGCAGGAGCTAAGGAAAATATCAAAAGGGATTGATCATACACATTCAATTTTTTTCCGCTGATATCTCCAAGAACAATGGAATAAACAGGGGTTTCCTCCTGTTTTTTCCATCCCACAAACACCACCTGATTGTTCTTGCTCCCTCTTCTCCGGAAACCCAGGTCTTCTTCCCTCCATACCGCTAAATTTCTTCCGGAAATGTGACTTTGCCCGAGAGAAGCTGTGGTGACCTCCACATCCTCCTCAAAATGAGCGATGACATTGAAACGGGAATCCTCAAACCGGTTGATATAGATATCTTCTGGTAACCATTCTTTGACACATCGGTAATCCCTAAACATAGGGATGTATCCCATTCTCCCATATAAATTGGCTTCCAGAAAAGCCGTAAAATAAACAAGAGCGATCTTTCTTTGTTTTTCTCCATCCAGCAAAGCTTTGCGGTTAAGGATCAATCCCTGAGGCATTGCCCAGTCACTGTCCCCCCAAACTGTATTAAACTGTCCGTGATTGGAACGGTATGAATAGAGATAGGCTTTAAACCAGTAATTTTGATCAGTAAATTCAACGCGATTGTACTGCCTTGCCCCTGAAAAGGAGGAAACATCCGCATCATGAGCTCCCTGGACAGTCAGATAGTTTACATTTTCCAGAGGAGTGGGCTGTCCCGCAGGTTCATACTGGCCGTCGCTGGGCGCAATGGCTATAATGGCTCTGATATGAAAATCAAAATCAAACTTGATGGTGGCATCGTCTGGATAATGGGAAAGCCGGCTGAATGAACCGGCAATAGCGGCAGCCTCTCCGCCCCGCGAGTGGCCGATCAACCCTATCTTTCTCATGTCAACCTTAGTATGAAATATATTTTCATCTTTTTGGCTCCACTCCCGCCATAATTTCAAATGCTGGAGAAGCATCCAGCCTCTTCCGTCATTTTCTTTCTTTAAAGAACCAAAAAAATGCCCATTGAAAAAATTTTCATCCACGGATACAAATATAAATCCCCGGCTGGCCAAATGTTTTCCCAAATAAGCATAACCCGGGTCCGAATATTCAGCCATATTGTGATTGCCGTGAACACAGAGGACCAAGGGAAAAGGACCGGGACCTGATGGATACCAAACCCGCCCGTTTCTGGGAAATCTTTCAAAATCAAATCCCCAGAACCAATGCCTGAGTTTCATTCTCCATCCTTTGCTTCCCTTGACAAATGCAGATGCATCCACAGGTTCGGTTCTTATATCAACTTTCTCACCGAATTCAGGCCTTTTTTGATCGGTTCCGCTACCATAAGTTAAATATTCGACCTCAAACGGTCCGGGTAAGGAAGGATTGGGCATATCCAGAGTTTCAAATTCAGAAACAGGGACTTTGGCATCAACCAGATGCCTGCTGCTTCCTTGATCAAAAAGCCAGAAAATAATATAAACATTTAAACCTACAGTGACAAGGAGGGCGACCACCACAAAAATCTTTTTCATCAAAGAATGCTGGTTGAACCTTTTCTTAAAAATTTGAGCCAAAGCTCCCCCCATAAGAGCCCAGGCAAGCCCTAATAAAATCCCTTTAAGAAGCCCCCATTTAAAAGGAAACTGCTTTATGTAATAGACGAAAACAGCCAATGCCGCCGTTCCAGTAATGGTGATGAAGCGAGGCATCACAAAAAGGATCTTTAGAAAAAGAGCAATCAATAATCCCATGACCGCTACGGCAATCAAATAGAAAAGAGTCCCGCTCAAAGGACTCAAAAGCCCTGGCAGTCCAGGACGAATAAAAAAACCATTAACCACTACTACTAAAAAAACCAGAAAAATGAGGGCCCCAGCAGATCCTTTTCTTATTTCTGGAGATGGCTTTAATTTTTCCCAATTTCTCAAAATCCAATGTGTGAATTTTTTCCAGAAACTCGGCTTCTTTTTATTCAATGGTCACTCCTTAAAATTATGATCTATGGAAATTTCTATGAAGAAAAATATTCCTCCATCCGGTCAAAGGCTTTATGGATCTCTTCTTCAGGGACACAAAAAGACATTCTTACATGTCCTTCTCCTTTAAAAGCAATTCCGGGCGTGGTTGAAACATGAGCTTTCTGCAGCAAATCAATGGCAAATGTGCGGGAATCCTGATCCTGCTGCCGGATCATTCTGGGAAACATGAGATAAGATCCATTGGGTTTTTTATAAGTAAACACATGATCCAGTTTGTCCAGCCGCGAGCACATCAGATTTCTGGTTCTGAGGTAGTGGGAATGGAACTGCTCGATACAGTCTTGAGGACCCTGCAGCGCTTCAAGAGCCGCATACTGGGACACCACAGGAGCACAGATGCACAAAGGAATATGAGCTTTCTTTATCTGAGCGATCCATTCTCTAGAGGCGTGTACATAGCCGATTCTCCACCCGGTCATGGCATAGGTTTTGGTAAATGTAAACGTACTGATCACCTGCTCTTTGATCTCCTCAATCGAACCAATACTGAAATGTTTGATTCCGTCAAAGGTAAAGTATTCATAAGCTTCATCTGTAATAATCATCAAGTTATTTTTTTGAGTAATTTCAGCGATGGTGCGCAGTTCATTCTCAGTATAAGCGGCTCCTGTGGGATTGTTGGGGGAACTGAAAACAATGGCCTTGGTCTTAGACGTCACCGAATCCTGGATTTGGTCCAGGTCCAGTTTAAAACCTTGATCTTCTAGGGTAGGAACCAGAACAGGCTTTCCAGACGCCAGTTCCACCTGTCTTATATGGGTGGAATATCCGGGAACCGGAATGATGACCTCATCTCCTGAGTCTACCACAGCCATGATGGCTGCTGACAAGCCTTCTATAGCTCCTACGGTGACCAATATCTCAGATGGATCCGCAGATATATTATTTTTGCGTTTGAGTTTTTTCACGATTTCCTCTCTGAGATCTTCCAATCCTGCTGTTTCAGAATAACCCCCTGTCTTCCCCTTTTGGATGGCTTCCGAGGCAGCCCGGTTGATGTTTTCAGGGGTGCCTGAAGTGGGTTTGGCCCAGGACAGAAAAGCCACATCTTCAATCTTTTTTGATAGCGCCGTCATCTCATGGATGGCTGATTTGGGAATGGAGGCCACTTTTTTTGAAACGAATTTTTTTATAGACATGATGACTCCTTAAAAAGAATGATCTGTGAGTATAAATATTTATTTGTATTTATGAAATACACATAAAAATTATATACCCTTGATCACTGAAATGAAACATGAATTTATAATACCTAAGCTTTTGTAGCATCCATAGATAACAGATCTGGTGGAGACTGGAATTGAAGGAAGGATTAGTAGCGCTACGGGGATTCGAACCCCGGTTTGATGGCTCTGGATGGATCGGGCAAAAATGGAACTCCTCACCCACTTTGCCGACTATCCTGGGTATAAAGTTGCTAATCCTGTTGTAAGTGACGGAAGACGCACCATGGCATTCCAATTCGCCAAGCAAGATGATCCGGCTGGTGTGGGACGAGGCATCCTGATCTTCGACCTAAAGAAGTACGAGGAAACAAAAAAGTAATAGGGTCAGGGGTGCTTAAAAGGATTTTGCATAACAATATTTCGTAGATTGATCTTTCTATTTTGGTTGTGATAATATTACAGAAAAGATTTTATAATTTTCACACTTTTTAAATAAAGGAAGGAAAAGACATGAAAACAGAGAGCTTTTCACGAAGAGATTTTCTAGGAGTGGCAGGCATGGGCTTGCTTTCTACTCTGGTTCCATCCAGAGCGAATCCAGCAATTGCGAAAGCCATGGAGGGACTTCAGGGCCGCGTTAGAATTACAGGAGTGAAAACCGCTGTAGTCCAGTCGAACTACACCTGGAATTATGTAAAAATCTTAACCGATTCCGGAGAACACGGAATCGGAGAAGCGTTCTGCAGCCCTGGGATTCCTGGCCTTGTAAAAAGATATGAACGAACTCTGGTGGGTCAAGATCCCTTGAATGTTGAAAAGATCTATAATCGGCTGATCCGGTCGTCGTTCTCTTGGCAGACTGGAGTGTCTGTCATCGCCATCAGCGGCATTGAAATCGCTTTGTGGGATTTGGTTGGCAAACTGCTCAAGGTGCCCTGCTACCAGCTTCTTGGGGGAAAGAGTCGAGACAAAGTTCCTCTGTACTGCGATGGAGGTGCCCCAAAAAATTTAAGCGAGAGCTCAGCCTGGCACGAGTACGCCCAGGAGATGGCGGAAAATAATTATGTCTTCTATAAGATTGATATCGATCCAGTCACATCTCGACAAATCCTTCCCCGCGATCCGGTCAACCGGAGTATTAGCAACTCGGAGCTAAAACTTATGGTGAAGCTGTTGACAGCGGCCCAGGATGCCTTTGGGGAGAGGCAAATGGCCGTGGACTGTCACGGCAATTATGATACGAACGACGCCATTCGCTTGGCTAACGCTATAGAGGATCTTAAAGTGTTCTTCTTGGAAGATCCCATCCCCGCCTTTAATGTCGAGGCATACAAGCGCATAACGGAAAGTACTGATACAACAATCTGCACCGGAGAGAACCTTTTTGGCCGCAATGGATTCAAGCCGCTCATCGTCAATCAGGCCTGCGATGTCTTTCAACCGGATGTCGTGAAGACAGGCGGGCTGCTGGAGTCCAAGAAGATTTCTGATATGGCCGATCTATGGAATATCCCTGTTGCCGTTCACAATCTCAGCAGCCCCGTCGGAACCATAGCCAGCGCCCATGTAAGCGCAACCATACGGAATTTTTGTGGGCTCGAATTCAAATTCAAGCGCCCCGACTGGTGGGACGATGTGATCATTCATGAAAAACCCCTGTATCAGGACGGCTTTATCGAACTCTCGAATAAACCTGGGCTGGGTATTGAATTGAATGATGAAGTCTGCCGGACGCATAAGCATCCAGACTTTCCATATTTTGATTAAAGGCTTACTCTCGAAGATTCCTGATAGTAAAATACGCGTTATTCATTTAGTTATGAGGATTTCTTTTTAATTTTGCCACTCCGTCATTTTCCAAGAAGTCTTTCCTGGATGGAAAAGCCAGCATACCTATGGTTCTGTTTTCATCAAAGACAGGCACGCCATCTTCCATGTCAAACTACTCATCAGTTCGAGGATTGTCCCATTGCGCTCTATGTCTTGTTTACGGGATCATACCCATAATTGCCTGACGGTGAGAATATGGTTCAGTTCTAAAATTAAAAAGAAAATAGGGGAAAAGCAGCTTGATAAGAGTGGTAGCGCTACGGGGATTCGAACCCCGGTTTGATGGCTGAGAACCACCCGTCCTAGTCCCCTAGACGATAGCGCCACCTAAGAGAGACCAAAAAAATAGCAGATTTGCCCGCCTATGTCAATTTCATATAATCACAGCCATGTCCAAGAAACTTGGTGGTGCTT
>Ga0180434_10000812_pt1 | contig 45706 bp, 52 predicted proteins | sample SS_ome_7_FD_132453 | JGI IMG/M metagenome (GOLD analysis project Ga0180434, IMG submission 132453) | Hypersaline lake sediment archaeal communities from the Salton Sea, California, USA - SS_1_D_2 metaG | ecosystem: Environmental > Aquatic > Non-marine Saline and Alkaline > Hypersaline >... | reverse complement strand
CCCTTCATCATCTTGCGCATGGAACGGGACCTGAACCGCCTGTTCCTGCCCAGCCCCTTCATCATCTTCTTCATCATCTCGTACTGCTTGATGAGCTCCCGGACCTCGTGTTCCCCGGAGCCTGACCCCCGGGCGATCCTCTTGATCCTGCTGCTATTGAGGGTCTTGGGATTGCGGAGCTCCTTCCTGTTCATCGAGTTCATTATGACCTTGAACCGCTTCATCTTGTCCTCCCCGACCTTGATCGCCTCGTCGGGCAGGGAAAAACCCATTCCGGGGATCATCTGGAGTACTTTCTTGAAGGGTCCCATGCCCTGGAGCATCTCCATCTGCTTGTACATGTCCTCAAGGGTGAACCGTCCCTCCAGGAACTTGTAGACGGACTCCTCCGTGATCTCCTCCTGCTTGGTGGCCTCCTCGAACTTCTCTATGAGGGTGGATATGTCACCCATCCCCAGTAGGCGACCCACGAACCTCTTGGGGTCGAACCGCTCAAGGTCCTCCACGGTCTCCCCGACGCCCAGAAACTTTATGGGTGCACCCGTCTCCGCGCAGGCCGAGAGCGCCCCGCCACCCTTGGCGCTACCATCGAGCTTGGTGACCAGTATGGATCCTATCTCCGTGGCATCCCTGAAGGCCTTCGCCTGTGCCCTTGCCTGCTGGCCCAGGGTGGCATCGAGAACCAGTATTATCTCGTTGGGCCGGACTTCCCGGGCTATCTCCTGCATCTCCTGGATGAGCCCGGTCTCCTCCTTGTGCCTCCCGGCAGTGTCGACCAGTATGAGGTCGTACTGCCTTCCTGCGAAGTCACTGACCCCGTCCCGGGCTATCTTGACGGCGTTATCCTCCCCGGGTTCACCGTGGACCGGGATCCCGAGCCCCTCGGCCAGTGCCTCGAGCTGCTGGAAGGCGGCCGGGCGCCATGTGTCGGAGCACACTATCGCCGTCTTCCTGCCCCGCTTCTGGAAGTACCTGGCCAGCTTGACCGTGGTGGTGGTCTTCCCGGATCCCTGGATCCCGACGAGCATTATGACCGTTGTATCCCTGCCGGGGGCGAAGGAGATGTCCTGTTTCTCCTTCCCCAGGAAGTTGGTCAGCTCCTGGTAGACTATGTTTACGACGTGGTGCCTCTTTGAAATTCCCTGGGGTGGCTCCTCGTTGAGGGCCCTATGCTCTATCCTCTTGGTGAGCTCCCCCACAAGCTGGACGTTGACGTCGGCCACCAGGAGGGCCCTCTGGATGTCCCTCTTGAGATGCCCCACGGTCTCGGCATCGATGCTGGTTGATCCCGTGAGCCTCTCCAGGGCCCCGTGGAGGGATCTACCGAGATTGTCCAGTACCATTAGGGATTCACCAAGGTTCCCGTGTTTGGAGGGGCTGAAAACTATTGCCTCGACCACGCGGTAAAAACCGGCCCCTTCGCAGGGGCTAGTAGTACCTCTTGGAGGTCGAGGAGTTCCTCGCGATCTTCGAGTCAACCTCCCTCATCACGGGGGCAACGAGGGTGTCAATGTTCTCCCTCATTATCTGCAGAACAAGGTTCCTGAAAAGAGGGTCGACCCTCATCTTGGCGACTATGTTTCGGTAATCCTGCTCAGTTACTGGCATGGCCACCACTTCAGATAAAATTATAACTAAAATAGGAAAAGGGACTTGCAATATTAATCTTCCTTTTCCATCGTTGTAAAAACAAACAGTACTGTTAATTCTCGCTAAAAATGAGGTCGACGAACCAGTCGGGGGAGAACTCCTGGAGGTCGTCGTAACCCTGGCCAACGCCGACGTATATTATCGGTTTCTTCGTGGTTTGCGAGACGGAGACGGCAGCGCCACCCTTGACATCTGCATCCACCTTGGTCAGTATGACACCAGTGATGTCGCACGCCTCGTTGAACTCCCTGACCTGCTGGACGATGTCATTACCGGCGAGGGCGTCCCCCACGAATAGAACCGAGTCAGGCCTGTTCACCCTGACGATCTTCCTCATCTCGTCCATGAGGTTCACGTTGGTGTGGACCCTTCCCGCCGTGTCTGCCAGTATCACGTCGATGGCCTTTGACTTGGCGTGTTTCATGGCATCGTAGATAACCGCCGCGCTGTCGGCTCCCCTCTTGTGGGTGATCATCTTGACGCCGAGCTTGTCGGCGTGGTACTGGAGCTGCTCTATCGCGGCAGCCCTGTACGTGTCACTGGCCGCTATGACGCAGGTGAACCCCCAGTCCATGAGCATCTTCGCCAACTTCGCTATGGTCGTGGTCTTCCCGGTTCCGTTGTAACCGACGAATAGGATGAGGTAGGGCCTGCTCTCGCCCTTGGCTCTGGATATCTCGTCCAGAAGTGAGAATCCCTCGACCCCCAGGACGTCCCTGATTGCCTCCATGATCGCGTCCCTCGCAGTCCTCGGGACGCTCTCCGTGACCCCGTAGGATTTGCCAGTTAATCTGTCCCGGGTCTCCTGCATGATCTTGTCAACAACCTCCAGGGCGACGTCGCTCTCCAGGAGTCCTGTTTCGAGCTCCTCCAGGATGTCCTCGATGTCCTTCTGGGTCAGCGCACGGCGCGTCAGCTGCTTGGTGAACCTGGAAACCCTGGTCTTGAGCCGGTCGAACAATCATCTCACCCGGGGGATGGAGTCCTCCTAGCGAGTCTGTTCCTGGAGTTCCCGGTAGAGGTTCTGCCAGCGAGGGGTGAGTTCCTCGAGGCGTCCGGATATCTCGGCAACCCTCTCCCGCGTCTGCTGGACCGCGGAGTCGGTCTCCTGTATCCTCTTGTCGACGATTGCCTTGGCCTCGTCGATCTCCTTCTCCACGGAGAAGCCGGAACCTATCCCGATGATGACCCTGTCGTTTTGCTTCAGTGTCGACCTCAAAAAGCTTCCGGTCCCAAGGGGCAGCAGCACCTCCTGGCCGAGTTCGGTGTTCTTCAGCTCCTCGAGTGTTTCCACGGTCTGTCTCATCTCCTGAACTGACATCGTCAGGAGCTCGAGGTTCTGGTTATGGGCGTTGGCCTGGTTCTGGAGCTGCTCTATCTCGGTGGTCAGTCCCTGAAGCTCGTTCTGCTTTTCCTCCATTCAATCACCCAGAATGTACTTGACCAACGGGTTCTCGGCCTCCGAGGGTGGAACCTCCGTCACGTCCTCGATGAACACCTTGTTTCTCTTGACCTTGTGCTTGCTCCCGAAGTCGGAGTAGACCTTCTCCTCCGCGTCACGGGGCTTCATAGCAATCAGCTCTACCTTGAAGGGCTGCATCCGCTTGCCCATCTGGAACTTGCCCTTGACCCTGTAGACCTTGGTTCTATCTTCTGACATCTAGATCACCACGCATCTTCCTCGAATACCTGTTGAATCTTTCCCATCTCGATTCCGCTGGTTGGAGTTCCGGCAACAACTCCTTTGGAATTGACCAGTATGCAGGTGCCAACATTCCCGACTCCGAAGTTGGCCGTTCCCCTGTCGGCATCCACGTGCAGAACGTCCTTGATTAGTTTAATCTCCTCGTCGGTGGCCCTCGGTGAGACCAGCACCCCCGTGTTGCTTGCCCTTGCAAGGGAGCCGACGATGCTGAGGCCGTTTATCGTCCCGGGTTCCACGGTGACCCCGAGGGCTCTGGATATCTCCTCCCGCTCCTCGTTACCGTAGACGCTGCCCACGACGGCCCCGGAATCGTTGGCGAGTACCAGGTTTCCCAGGGCATTGTAACGGGTTTTCACCGTTCCCACGTGGAGGTCCAGGGACCCGCCAAGCATATCCAGCTCACCATTCGTCGCGTCACCCGGGAGCAAAAGTCCCTTCGAGTTCGCCACCGCAAAGGTCCCTATGATCTCCGTTCCTCCGATGGAGGCGGGTAATGCCTCGACCTCAAGGGAGCTGGATATCTCCCTTATCACCTTTTCCTGGGCACCGCGGGGGTGTATCAGGTAGGACTCGTTCGCGACGGCAAATATCCCTAGGTAGGGGTTTCCATTGATATGGGTCCTATTGAAGTGCATCGAGGCACCTATTCCGCGAGGGAGACCCTGAAGGCGGCGGCTTCCTCCTCCTCCACTTCCTCCTCGGTTACCTTGACCCTTACCCTCGGAGGTATCTTCTCGATTCCCCTCTCCCATATCCTCTCGTTTATGCTCTCGTCTATTACGAAGGAATCCGTCTTCAGGTGCCTTTCCATGAAGGCCCTGATCTCCTTGATGGCCTTGGGGGCTCTTTTCCTCCGTGACTCCCTCTTGACCCTGTTTAGCGGGATGACGTAGATCCTTTCCTCGGGCATGCGGAACCCCCTATATCTTCAGCCTGGACCTTCTCCAGAAACGCATCTTCGGGTGCCTGCGCACGCGCCTGGAGGTCTTCATTATTACCCAAATGGGTACCCTGCCCGTCCTACGATGGGCCTTCGCTAGCCTCGTCTTCTTGGGTCTGGATCTGTGTCTCGACAAATGATCATCTCAAACTCTTTTTATTGTGGTGGACCTCGACCTCTGGCGTGACAGCTTCCGCAGTATCTCCTTCAGCTGGGTGTCCGTGACCTTGCCACGCAGGTTCCCCGACTGTGCGAGCCCTATGAGCTGCATCTCGATGGTATTAGCGTATTCTGGCCGGGAAAGCCTGAGGTTTGTGAGCCTGCTGCGGGCCTCGGGCGTTAGGATTGACCTAAGGATGAGTTGTTTCTGGAGCTGGGCATCCTGCTCCGCCTTCTCCTTGGACTTCTCCTCCTCGGCCCTCCTCTGAAGTTCAGCGAGCTTTCTCTGCCTGATCTCGTCGATGTCCTCCATGGGCTCACCCCGCGGCCACTTCCTCGGCGCATTTGTCAAGCATCGACTTTCCCTTGGGGCTCAGTATCCTGCCTTCCTTCTCTGTCTTCTCGATCAGGCCGGCGGCCTCGAGCTGCTGGCAAACCTTTCTCTGGATATTGCCGCTGCCCTTGGCGAACCTCGGGGGCCTGTTTCCCATGGACTTCTTTCCACCGTACTTCGTCCTCAGCCGCTCTATGCCTACGGGACCGGATGTGTATATCGTCCTGAGTATCGCGGCGGCCCTCACGTACCACCAGTCAGGGTCATCGGGTATCCTCTCTCTGTGGACGCCCGTCTTGGTAAAGGTGGCCCACTCCGGGGGCTTTACCTCACGGTAACCCTTGAGCTTTTCCGAAACATTCTGGATCAAATCATTGGTTTTGACATCAAAAGGAGTGGTCAATCAGGACCACCTGCACGAGAAGGTGGGCCACTATAAAAGGCCCTTGGGGCCTAAAGGCCGATTTCAATTTATATATCTTTTCTGCTTGCTGCCCCTCGCCCGGTAAAGCGTAATTGTGTTCCCGCGGGTTTCGACGATCCTGGATCGCGTTTCTTCTACCAGCCGGGAGACCATCCCCTCCCTCTGGGCGGGGTCGGATGTTCTTAGGAATTTTAACTTGACGATCTCGCCGGCCTCGAGCATCCTGTCCAGTTCCGCTAGGACCCCTCCGGACACCTGGCCCTTCCCGATGGTCATGCCAGGCTTCAGCATGGCAGCCTTCCTGCGGAGCTCCTTGATACTTTTCTCAGACATTCTCGGTACCTCACATCACGGCGCCATCGAGGGCGTGCCTGCACTGGCAGTCATCCTCCAGCGGCACGCGGGGTATGACCTCGGTCAGGAGCTTCTTGACCTTGCCGACGTTCTGCCTCATGGTCCTGACGACCTCCATGCCGTCCACCACCCTTCCCGTCATCCAGCAGTCGTAGTCCGTCACCATGGCTATCGTCGCGTAGCAGACCTGGACCTCACGCGCCAGGACGCATTCCGGGTACATCGTCATTCCAATGACCTCGGCCCCCCATGACCGGAAGAGGTTGGACTCAGCTCGCGTTGAGAACCTGGGGCCCTGTATGCAGATGTAGGTGCCCCGGTCGTGGGCATCCATTCCCAGTGAGGAGGCACTCTCGCGTAGAATCCCGTGGAGGGTCGGGCATACGGGATCGGCGGTGGATATGTGACAGACCTGACCTCCCTCGTAGAAGGTGTCATTCCTCCCACGGGTCCGATCGATGAACTGGTCAACGAAAACCAGGTCCCCCGGCGAGTATCCCTCCTGAAGGCTGCCGACGGCGGCGGGGGCGAGTATCGATTTCACACCAAGCTCCCTCAGTGCCCAGATATTTGCCCTGTAGTTTATTCCGTGGGGAGGTATCGTGTGCTCCTTGCCGTGCCTTGGGAGGAATGCAACGCCCACGCCATCATACTCCCCCACCTGTACCATGTCCGAGGGACTTCCGTAGGGCGTGTAGACCTTTATCTCATGGACATCCGAGAAGAGCTCCGGGTCGTAGACCCCCGTGCCGCCGATGATTCCTAAGGAAATTTCCGTGCTCGACATTCGATCACCTGGTGGTACATTGCCTATGCTACTAAAAGATTTTAACCCCGCTCTGGCTAGAGCTTCACGACCCTGCCCGTCGCGCAGGATTCCTGAAGACCGCATATTGTCCGGGTCACCCAGAGACCGTCCTCGCCCCCCACGATTGGGTCCTGATCATCCAGGACGCAGTCCACGAAGTGCCAGATGCTGTACTTGGCAAAGCCAATCTGCCTTCCATGTATGTCCAGTGAGGCCAGCATGTCGGGGTTCTCGCGCTTCCCTGCGGTAAACTTCTCGGCCATATTGGTGTGGCTCGCACTGGCGTTGTACCCGCCCTTGGAGCCGACGAACTCCATCTGGAGATCGTATACGGAGGGGTGTGATTCGGGTAGAATCCAGCAATTCTCCAGGTTGGCGACGGAGCCGGACTCGAAGCTGATGATGCTGTGGTAGAAATCCGCTGTGTCGATTCCCATTCCGGACAGGACTCCCCTGCCCTCGACGCAGTAAACGCTCACCGGGTCGCTGGAGAGCAGCCATCTGGAGAGGTCGATAACGTGGCTGCCCAGAAACCATAGGACGCTGGACCTTGAGGACCAGCCTAGCATTCCGGTGGGGACGTAGATAGTGTCGTTGAGCCTGCCCTGGACGAAGAGGGGGTCCCCCATCTCGCCCTCCTCTATGCTCTTCTTGAGGTAAACGAAGGGCGGCGAGAACCTGTTGTGGAAGTCCACCATCAGCATCGCACCGGATTTTTCGAAGGCCCCATGTATCGCCTCGGCGTCCTCAACCGTAGTTGCCATCGGCTTCTCCAGCAGGAGGGGCAGGCCCGACTCGGCGGCCCGAACCGCCGGCTCCCTGTGCATGAAGTCAGGGGTCGCGACGGAGACCGCGTCCAGACCAGCATCCGAGATCATCCTTCTGTAGTCGGAGTAGTACTCGCAGCCATAGTGACCTGCGAGACGCTTGCCCTTCTCCTCATCGATATCGCAGATCGCCCTCAGGTTCGATCGGTGATATGAGCTGTATGCCTCCAGATGCATGGAACCGAAGGTCCCCGCACCGATAACCCCAACGTCCAGTTTTTCGGCCATGCTGCCACCTATCCCGTTCTCGCCAGAATGTTCTCTACGGTTTCTGAGGTCCCGTCCGCGAGTTCCAGTGCCTCATCCCTTGTCCCTGCCTCGCATATCACCCGCAGAATCGGCTCAGTGCCAGATTTCCTTACGTAGATCCAGCTGAAGTCCCTGTCGATACGAACACCGTCCATAGTGTTTATCCTCTCTCCCCGGAAGTGATCCTGTACCCTCCTCAGGAGGTCCTCTGACCTGGAGGGATCGCAGGGTATCTTTCTCTTTACCATGAAGTAACGTGGAAGCTCCCCGGCAAACTCGCTCATCGTTCCCCCGAACCGGCTGAGCCCCTGAAGTATCAGAGTCATGGCAGCGGGCGCGTCTCTGGCGTACTGGATAGCGGGGTTGATGACCCCCCCGTTCCCCTCGCCGCCGATCACCGCCCCGACCTCCTTCATCTTCTCAACAACGTTGACCTCCCCAACGGGGGAGAGCTCGAAGGGGCAGCAGTGCTTTTTGGCAACGTCCTGGACGGCCCTGGTCGTGGCCACGTTCGTGACCACCGGACCGGACCTTTCGCGTAGCACGATATCGGTTGCAAGCGTGACCGAGTACTCCTCGCCCAGAGGCCTGCCCATCTCGTCCACGACCGATATTCGGTCGCCGTCAGGATCCGTGGCGAACCCAAGGTCAGCACCGGAATCGACCACCTTTTTTGAGAGCTTCTGGATGTTCTCGCGGGTTGGCTCCGGGCCCCTGGGGAACTGGCCGGTCACGTTGCAGTGGATGGGAACCGCCCTGCAGCCGAGCCTTTCGAGGAGGTACTTCAGTATCGCAGAGGAGGCGCTGTCGCAGCAGTCGATAGCGACCTTCAGATTCCTGCCAGCCAACGAACCTGGATCGATCACCCCCAGTATGTGGTCGGCGTGGTGCCTGTAACCATCGGGCTCTCTGGAAACGTCAAGGTTTCCTGCATTAGAAGCGTGATTCTCGCCCTGGTTCCGGTAGATGCCTATCAGCCTCTCTCCCTGGGACCCGTTTAGGAAAACCCCGGTCCGATCTATGAACTTCATCGCGTTCCACTGTATTGGGTTGTGTGATGCCGTGATGGCTATGCCGCCCCGGGCCCTGTAGTGCCCGACGCAGTACTGGATCGAGGGAGTTGCAGCTATGCCAAGGTCTATTATTCGACAGCCGGCGGAGCTCAGGCCAGATACGACCGAGTCCCTCATCACGACGCCCGATTTCCTCGCATCCCTCCCTATCACTATGGTCCCGCCCTCGCAGTAGGCGCCGAAGGCCGCGGAGAATTTAGTCACTATCTCCGGTGTGAGGGTCTCGCCGAATATGCCCCTGATCCCGGAGACGCTTATCATCAGTGTCAAGTGTTAAACCTGCCGGGCTGCGTCGATATCCGGTCTGTCTGTCCCCGGAATGTACTGAAAAAGGTAATCGAGGCTCAAACGAGTTCGTTGTGAACAGACGGGAACAGCGATCCAAGGATTCCCGGGAGATCCCTGACGCTCCAGAGTATCTCTCTGGCTCCCCTGTCCTTGAGGTCGGCCGGGGACGGGGTTCCCAGCCTGTCCGTCACCCGGATCACGGCCACCCCAATGAAGCTAGCCGCCCTGGCGGCGTCCATGTCCCCTGGGTCATCCCCCACATAGACGGCCCTTTCGCAACCCAGCTGCCTGCAGCACCCACCCAGCTTGTCTGGTGCAGGCTTTCCGCGCCCGTAGCTCTCCCTGCCCCAGACGGCATCGAATAGCCTCCACACCCGGTGCCTGCGGCTGACGGATTCTATCACGCGGAGGGAGTTGGAGCTGACCACCCCGATCCTGATATCAAGCCTTCTGAGGAGGGAAAGGGTCTCCCTGATTCCGGGGTAGGGCGTTGCCCTGGGAACGGCCTCGAACTCGCCGGCGGCCATGGCGTCATCCAGGAGTCGCTTTATCCTATCCCTGTCTGGATCCTCCAGTAACCGATCGTCCACGAGGTACCTGTAGGCCGCGAAGGAGCTCTCGAAGGATGAGACCATCGGGGTCAGTCCCAGTGCCTCCGTGGACCTGAGGAATCTCTCCATGATTACCCGGCTGTTTAATTTGAGGTCGAACAAAGTCAGGTCGAAGTCGAATATGATGCAGCGATCTGATCTCATTTCATGCTCCTTGGAATTTCAATGGTATCGATATACTATTAGATTTTTTAGGTTATCCCCCAATTAATTTCAGGTAAAATCACGGTTTGGCTCTGGTGATAGAGGAGAATAGAAAAATTTGGTTGTCTGACCATAGTAAGTATTTCAGCGAGCCCCGGACCGTGAATCCGGGAAAGAGTGGCCTTGTCTGACAAGGAAATAATATCAGCTGGAGGAGTTGTCTATCGAAGGGTAGAGGACATGTTCTTCTTTGCCCTCGTAGGCAGGCGCCGGGGAAACTACTGGTGCCTTCCGAAGGGGAGGGTTGAGGAAAACGAAACCGAGGTGGACGCCGCAAAACGGGAGGTCTGGGAGGAGACCGGACTCACCGATGTCAAGCTCGGGGAGAAGATCGGCACCATCTGCTACGAGTTCTATCGAAAATCGACCGATACCCATTTCCAGAAGTTCGTCCACTTCTACCTGATGACGGCCCTGACCGAGCGGCTTCACGTGGGAACCGAGTTCGACAGGGCGATGTGGTTCCCGGCACGGGATGCCCTGAACATGGTGAGCCATAACAAGGAGAAGGAGATCGTGGTCAAAGCCCTCAAGATGCTGGGCATCAGGAAATCACGGGGGTAGCCGGGTTAATTCTTGGTACGGGCGTGGACGTGGTCGAGGTCTCCAGGATCAGGAGGGCCGGCGAGAGGACCGGTGAGGCTTTCCTGAGGAGGGTCTTCACACCGGGTGAGCGGTCCTACTGTAATGGCTTTCCCGATCCATGGCCCCACCTGGCCTCCAGGTTCTCCGCGAAGGAGAGCGTTATCAAGGCTCTGGGGTTCACGGCGGACCTACTCGAAATCGAGGTCATCCGGCCCGGAAGCGGGCCGCCCGGTGTCCTCCTGCACGGCGCGGCCAGGAGAGTGGCCACGGAAAGGGGCATCCTGGACTTGAGGATAAGCATGTCCCACTCGGGGAACATCGCGGTGGCCACCGCCCTGGCCCTGGGGCGTGCCTAGCTCTGGGATGACAGCCTTTCCTTGAGGTACTCGATCGTCTTTCCAACGGTCGTGTTCTTCTCGGCCTCCTCCAGGGGGATGTCGATATCGAACTCCTCCTCGGCGGCAGCGATCATCTCGATCGTATCGATGCTCTCGACCCCGAAATCGTCCACGTAGTGGGCATCCATCGTGATCTTCTCGCGCTCGATGCCCAGGACCTCTGAAATAATTTTTATCATTCTTTCCTCAACTGACATGCTATCTCGACCTCGTCCTCTTCCGTCGGTCCCTCTTTATCAAACTTTCTCTATCACGGGAGGTGATCTCGAACACGCGCTCGAGCATCCCCACGTCCTCCTCGGTCATCTCGACCCCCCTCCTCGACATAACCGCTCTGGCCGTCTGGGTCAGCTTCTGGAGTCCGAGTCCTCCCCTGATCTGGTTTTTGATTAACAGGCAGAATGATGGGATGTTCTTCGGGAAAACCTCGCCGCTGGGCATGAGGACAGACATGACCCCCACCACGGTTCCCGTGTTCAGCAGGCTTCCTATCCCCGTCTTGACGTGGTCCCCAATCATAGATCCAACCTTTGGGCTTCCCGTGTCCACCAGGCTTCCCTTCACGAACACCTGGACGCCGCCGTAGTCGTTCTTCAAATCGCTGTTCGTGGTCAGGGCTCCGAGGTTCACCCACTCGCCGACGTAGCTGTGGCCGATGAAACCGTCGTGATACTTGTTAGAGTACCCGTGGAAGATGGTCTCCTCGACCTCGCCACCGATCCTGCAGACCGGTCCAATGGTGCAGCCCTCCCTTATCTTCCCGCCGACGAGCTGGGCATTCCTGCCGACGAAGCAGGGACCCTCTACCCTCGTGTGGGGGAATGCCCTTGCTCCCTCGTCGATGTAGATCGGACCGTCGGACGCGTCCAGGACGACCAGGGGGTCCACCCGCGCCCCGGGAGCGATGTAGACATCGTCCCCGTCGCCGATGATGTAGGATCCATCGGCCAGGTCGCCCTCGACGCCGGACCTGCCGAGCATCCTGAAGTCCTCCTCCAGGGCACCCGAATTCCCGAGGATCAGGTCCCAGGCGTAGCTGGCGACGGGCACGTCCACCTCCACGTGGTCGTGGTCCTCGAGGAACCTGTTCAGAAAGGTTGTCAGGTTCGGTGACCATGATTCCCTTATGGACCTGTTGTCTCCCCGAACATAGGCGACCTCGGAACCGCAAATACCGACCTCGTTGGGGCCCTCGACGGGAATTCTTGTTGGATCCAGCACCCGCCCGTTGAGAAGCAGCCAGTCATCATCCCCGGGTTCGATTTCCCCGTTAACTGGAGCCCCCGTCAGCCGGGTCGCGATTGGGGCCAGGTAATCCCTGGTAAGGGCTCCCGAGACCTCCAGCCCGAGTATACGGGCAGATCTTCTGTAGATCTCGTTCATGCCATATTTCAGGCAAAAAACCGGGCGGGTCAGCGCGACCGGATAGAAGTTCTCGTACTTATCGTCCTCGAAAATGCAGAGTTTCAACTAGTCTCAACCTCCCTTGCTCGTGGCGACCCTGAATGTCTCGCTGGCAATCACGTGCTCCTCATCCGTGGGAACCACGACCACCTTGACAGGCGAGTCATCGACGCTCACCACCATCTCGCAGGCGAAACATCTCCTGTTGAGGTCGTCGTCGAGTTCTATGCCGAGCTCCTCTAGCCCGGTGCATATCAATTTTCTCATCTCCGCCGACCTCTCCCCGACTCCAGCCGTGAAGACGATGCAGTCCAGTCCACCCAGGGCGGCCATGTAGGCACCGATGTACTTCTTCACCCTGTAGGAGAAGATCTCCAGCGCGAGCCTGGCCCTCTCGTTCCCCCCGTGGCTGGCCTCCAGGACAGTTTTAACGTCGTTGGTGAGCCCTGAGACCCCCAGGATGCCGCTCTCCTTGTTAAGAAGCCTTTCAACCTGATCTAGGTCATAGCCCCTCTTGTTCACCAGGAAGAAGACGACGGAGGGGTCGATGTCACCGCTCCTGGTTCCCATGACCAGGCCCTCCAGGGGGGTGAGGCCCATCGTGGTGTCGATTGATTTCCCGTCCCTGATAGCGGCCATGCTGCATCCGTTGCCGAGGTGGCAGGTAACCATGCGGAGGTTATCTATAGGTAGGCTGAGGATCTCGGCCGCCCGCCGGGAGACGTACCGGTGGGAGGTTCCGTGAAACCCGTATCTCCTGATGTGGAACCTGTCGTGGAGCTCCAGGGGGATGGCGTACAGGTATGCGACCCTGGACATGGTCTGGTGAAACGAGGTATCGAACACTGCCACGTGGGGAACGTCCGGGAAGAGCTCCTTGGCTATCCTTATTCCCAGCAGGTTGATCGGGTTGTGGAGCGGGGCGAGGTCCTCGAAATCCTGTATCGCACTGATTATCTCGGGGGTTATCTCGGTTGACTCGTAGAAACGGTCCCCCCCGTGGACCACCCTGTGGCCGACGGCATCGATATCGCCGAGGTCCTGGATCACCCCGACCTCGGGATCCGTCAGGAACTTGATCATGAGCTGGAAGGCCTCCCTGTGGTCGGGGGCCCTCCGTGGCATACTGGTCCTTCCCTCCCGGGTGTCCTGGCTGATGGAGGATTCCGGGCTCCCGATCCTCTCTACCAGTCCATCGGCGATGTAAGATCCCCTGCGGGCCTCGGAGAGCCTGTACTTGAGGGAGGAGCTACCGGTGTTCAGTGTGAGGATCTTCATCGACTTCTCCCCGCCTGGACCGAGGTAACGAGAATTGCCCCCACGATCTCATCCACGGAACAACCCCTCGAGAGGTCGTTTATGGGGCTGTTGAACCCCTGCATGAAGGGACCGTAGGCCTTGGCTCCGGCTAGGTGCTGGACGAGCTTGTATGCGATGTTCCCGGAATCTAGATCGGGGAAGACCAGGACGTTTGCCATACCCCCCAGAACATCGGCGGCCCTCTTCCTCTCCGCTATCTCCGGAACCAGGGCGGTGTCGGCCTGCATCTCGCCATCAATCAAGAGAGTCGGGTCAATGCCTCTGGCGATCTCTGTGGCCTTGGCGACCTTGCGCACGCTGGGATGGTCTGCAGATCCCCTGGTGGAGAAGGATAGCATCGCCACGCGGGGCTCAGTCCCGAGGATTTCCCTCGCGCTTGACGCCGAGGAGACGGCGATCTGTGCAAGCAGCTCAGGGCCGGGATCCGGGTTTACGGCACAGTCAGCGAAAACCAGCTGCCCGTGACCGGGAACGTCCATTATGAAGAAGCTCGAGGGGCTGGTTATCCCATTCCTCAGCCCAATGAAGAGCTTTCCTGCCTTTATCACGCTTGAGGTCAGGTTCCTTGCCCCGGCAACCACTCCATCCGCATCCCCCATCCTGACCATCATCGAGCCGAAGTGCAGACACTTTGAGAGTACCCTGAGGACTATCTTCCTGTCCACCACGTGTTTCCCTCGCATTGCGAAGTACTCCTCCACGTAGGTATCAATCCGGGAATCCTCCCAGGGGTCCACGAAGGTAATTCCCTCCGGCAGATTCCCCGCATTTGACCGGACCCTCTCCAGGTTGCCGATTACTATCGGATTGGCCAACCTCTCCCGCTGAACACGTGCCGCGGCCTCCAGGATCCTCGGGTCCTCACCTTCGGGCAGCACTATCTTCCTCGGTCTCTCCGAGCAAGCCTTTCGTAGCTCAGCCAACAGGTCCATTCAGGTCATTCCCGGTGATGATCTCGCCTCGCCGGTTACTGAAAAATAAATATATCTCTCGAGGTCAGACGCGTATGTCAAGGGTGAAAGAAGTGAGGGTGATTATCTGCGAGGATTACGACAAGCTGAGCAGGCAGGGTGCCGCAATTATTGCCCGCATGATCAACAGGAACCCGAGCTGCGTACTTGGTCTGGCAACTGGCAGCACGCCCATAGGTACTTACAAGGAGCTGATAAGGATGCACATGGAGGAGGGCCTTGACTTCTCCGGAATAACGACATTCAACCTAGACGAGTACCTCGGGCTATCCCCGGACCACGACCAGAGTTACCGCTACTTCATGCAGGAGAACCTTTTTCGCGAGGTAAATGTGGATCAAGGCAGGATACATATACCCGACGGACTTGTGGATGACCTGCCAGAGGAGTGCCTCGGATACGAGAAGTCGATCAAGGACGCCGGTGGCATCGACCTACAGCTTCTCGGCCTGGGGCGGGATGGTCACATAGGCTTCAACGAGCCCAGCTCATCCCTGGGGTCCCGGACCAGGGTGAAGACCCTGACACTGGAGACCATAGACGACAACTCACGCTTCTTCGAGAGGGACGAGGACGTGCCCCGATTCGCAATAACCATGGGGGTGGGAACCATCATGGATGCCCGGGAGATACTCCTACTGGCATCGGGAAAGAACAAGGCCGAGGCGCTGAGGGCCACGATAGAGGGACCTGTTTCCGCCGAGTTTACGGCCTCCGTCCTTCAGCTGCACCCGAGGGTGACGATAATCGCCGACGAGGACGCGAGCGCCCTCCTCAAGCGAAAGGATTACTACAAGTACGTCGAGGAGAGGGCAAGGGAACTGGGACAGGACCAGTTCCACATCTAGCCCGGAAACCGATCAGCTCACATGTAGTTGAAGCTCTCCTGCTCCTCGCTCTTGAGCTGGGCTGTGACCATCTGCTGTATCTGCCTCTCGAGGTCCTCCGCCTCGATCAGCTCACGGGTATCCACCTCAAAGCCCAGGATCTCACCGAGCTTCTCTATTGCCACGGCGGCCGCCCGCCTGTCTGGCCTGCCCTCGGCAAAGGGAAGCAGGCTCAGGAGGGGGAGTTCCATCCTCTCGGCGTGGAAAAGCATTCCCGCCAGGGGGCCGACTATGTTCAGGTCATCGAGCATCCAGGATATGTTGAAATCCTCCATCAGCGGTTTGGCCTTTGACGTGGCAACCCCCAGGAGCGGAGGGTCGTCCTTCTGGCTGACTGCCTTGGTAAGACCCCCGATGACTATGGCGGCCTCTAGGCCCGATTCCTTGGCCCAGGTGCAAATGTCGCGGGTAATATCCATGGTATGCTCATCGGGCAGGGGGGCCTCGGAGGCCAGGTAGACGTTGTTTCCGATAAGGAATATGTCGTGGGGGAAGCTGATCTTCTGCTGCCAGAGGCGGACAACCGGTTTCATTCCATCGAACTGGAGATAGCCTATCCTCTCGCCACCCAGCTTCCCCACCAGATACCTCGTGGCAATATAACCGGTCCAGCCAATACCGTGGAAACCGGTCACCAGGTATCTACCATCAAGATCTATGTCCTTGAAGATCGTAAAATCCGCCAAATTTGAAACCTGGCCAAGGGGTGGAAGTGCCAAATATAAAACGTTCCCAGAACGTACCTGCAGGTTGGATTTTGGAACGTGTTCCTAGAAGGCCTTGGTCACGGTTCCGGGGTCCCTTTCCAGAAGCAGGTAATGGTTGACGATCGTGGGGGATCCCTGGGCCTGGTAGGTATGCAGGTGCCAGCCCTTGCCCTGGTATTCTTCCATCACCCGGGCGATCTTCTTGTGGTGACCAACCTGGACGCACAGATATTCCTTCAACTTCTCACCTCCCATTAATTGGCTTACACATGTGATATGCCAAACCTGATGGATTGACGGCCGGGTGTTATACCAAGGATGTGATCCTTCATGCTCCCGGTAAAAGTAAAGGAGGTTTACGATTCCACCTTGCTCGTTAGGAAATCGTTTACCTCGTTAATATCCCAGTCTAGGACGTAGGACATGTGTAGCCGGTCTCCCTCCCTCTTAACCAGGCCCTTCTGGATCAGGTTATTCATGTGAAGGGAGACGGTTCCCTTCGTTCTATCGAGGTCAACGACGAGCTCCCCGAGTGAGGCCCTGCCCTTTCGCCTGACGAGTGCCTGGAGTACCTCCATCTGCCTCGGGGTCAGGTGCCTTAAAATTCTCCAGGTAAAGCTGAACCTCGCCTGCTTGATTACCTTTTCTACTATCCCGGTGGTAATGGTCCTGCTGCCTATTTTCCTGGCCATCTCGATGGACTTCTCGCATATCTGCATCAGGCGCCTCCCGTTGCCGTCGGTGTACTCTATCACTACCTCGATGGCCTCCTCTGTGAAGGGGTGCAGCGGGTGGGGCTGGGGCAGTGAATCTATCCTGGCACCCTCGAGGCGGGACTTGATTATCTCCACCTGCTCGAGTCGAGTGAAGGGGTCGAGGTTGATCTCGCTACCTACCCTTGCGTAGGTGGAGGGGGATGACCCTTCAATCGCATTGGGCGTGTCGGGGTATACCGTGAGTATCCAGGTCATCTCGGGCTCGAAGAGCAGGTTGTCGAGGAAGGGGAGGTTTCCCTGACAGTCATACTTGGTCATCGTGTGGGCGTTATCCACCAGGAAGACGAACTCCTGGTCGAGGATATCCCTGAGGTGGAGCAGATCCTCCTCTACGGAAAGCAGGTCATAGTGAACTGGCGACTTGGAGTACTTGGTCATTCGAACTATGACCTTCCTAAGGTCACTCATCTTGGACCTGTCGATCCTGTCAACGAGGTGGTTCCTCCTTATCATGTCCAGGGTGAGAGAAATAATCATCTTCCTTATGGACGGGTAGTAGGATCCGGATGCGACCAGGTACCTGTCCTTCCACTTCCCCCGCAGGCACAGGGATGCCACGTTGAGGAGACTCGTCTTCCCCATCCCTATATCCCCGATGAGGAAGCTGTTCCTGTTCCTGGAGATGCACCCCAGTAGGGACTGCAGCTCCTTCTCCCTCCCAACGAAGTAGTGCAGCTCTCCGGAGATTGGGCTGATCTTGAAGGGCTGGGTTTCAAGGCCTAGTGAGGAATAGTCCTCGGCCATTTTCACCTTTTCGAGTATGTCATATAGTCCCTTCATGGTTTCACCGGAGAGGCAGGTGAACTGAGATCGAGTTCGCCCTCTGGTATAAAAGGAATTACTCGGGTTGTTGTACAACATTTTCCGTGATGCATTGTACCCCTACCGGGTGGAATCCGGGCAGGTTGCCTGCATGACACTTTGGCAGGGGCGGAGGAGGAAATCGAAACTCCTTTGGCCAAGATATCCGGTGCTTTGAAATTGGGAAGGCATCATATAGTTTCTTATGAAACTACCAGGGGGATTGGTCCAACCGGGGAAACGGGACTGGGAATTCCCGGGTCATTCTCCCAATCATCGTTACACAAATGCAGCGTGATGAAGGTGATTAAGGGGGACGAGATGTACAACACGCAACCCCAATACCGGATCCTCCCCGATGAATTATCGGGGGAGTTAGCGAACCTCTTTAGAGGTAATGGAAACCCGGCAGGGCTTAGTGTAAGTATGTATAATGATCATTTCAGTTTGTTGAAATCCTGGTATCGGTGCGAAATTCGGAGATCGCTTCGGTGGCTGCGGACATCATGATCTCCACGGGCGGCTCCAGACCGGTCCATATCTCGATGGACTCGGCGGCCTGGTAGACCAGCATTCTGAGTCCTCCGACGGTCCTGCAGCCTGCCTGCCGGGCCTGTTCCAGCAGCCTCGTGTCACGGGGGTTGTAGACCAGGTCCATTACAGTTAGGTCGGGCCCGAGTATTTCCGGGCCGACTATGGAATCTCCGATGTGCGGGTACATACCAACCGGGGTTGCGTTTATAAGGACTTCCTGGTTCCCGAGCTCCGAGGTCATTTCTCCCAGGTCAAGAGCCCTGACATCTGCACCGGGATAGCCCGAGATGATGTCCGTAGCCAGGCTCTGCGCCCTCTCGAGGGTTCTGTTGGCTATGCTCAGGCAGGCATTTTCCCCGATGAGCCCGAAGGCAACGGCCCTGGCGGATCCCCCGGCTCCCACCAGGATCACCCTCCTACCGGCCAGGGGACCCGAGACCTCCTTCAGTGATTTCATGGAGGCCGTCACGTCTGTATTGTATCCACGGATTTCATCACCGAGGCGTATGACGTTCACGGCCCCGATCATCTCGGCAACCCCGTCAACCCAGTCCAGGGCTGGAATAACATCGGACTTGTAGGGGATGGTGACGTTAAGACCGGAAATGCCGATGTCCCTTGCCGCAGTGACGAGCCCGGGTACGTGCCTTCCCCTCAGGTGCAGCGGCACGTAGATGGCATCCAACCCCATCTCAGCGTAGGCAGCGTTCTGTATCTGGGGTGATATCGAGTGTTCCAGTGGGCGCCCGATTAACCCGTAGATGGAGGTATTCGAGGTCACCACATTACTCATCCCGTTGCCTTGCCGATCAAATCGTATGTCTGCCTCATCTGGCGGACAGTGAGCATCCCGGGTGCCACTGGGGGCATCCCCTCCAGGACCCCGTATCCGAACTCCGATCCCAGAAGTGGGGCCAGTGCCCTCCCGGTTTTCCCCGCACTTCCCATTGGTACCACCACGATTGGCGATATGTGGCGGGGCAGGGTCAGTAGGTCGATGACATCACGGGTATCATCCGCCATGGTCGCGATCTTCAAAATATCGCACCCGGTCTCCCTTGCCCTGAAGAGTATCGAGAGCATCTCGTCAATTCTGGGAGTTCCGCGGAAGTCGTGGTGGGAAACGATCACCATGGAGTCCCTTCGGTGCAGGTCCTCGACCCTATCCCTGCTGGCGAAGCCGAATTCAAGGTCAATATAATCAAATGACCCCGCGGCATCCAGGAGCATCTCCCATCTTGACACCTCTGACCCCCGGTATCTCCCGCCCTCCCTCTCTCTCCTCACGGTGGCGATCCTGGGAAGGCCTGCCTCATTTCTGAGGTTACCGGGTTCGGTTTTTTCTTTGAGGTAGTCAAGCCTTATCTCGACCAGGTCCGCTCCCTGGAGCCGGGCCGTCTTGGTCGCGGGGCCGATCATGTCCAGGTGTGGCAGGGCCAGTGTCGCGCAGATCCTGGGCCTTTGGCTACCTTTCAATTAGCTTCTCCTCGACTGCCATACCGAAGTGCCGGGCCTTTTCCGAGACATGGGCGAGGATGCGATCTCCCGGCTCTATTTCCTTTACCGACACCGCTTCACCGCCAGGCCTTACCAGGCGTATGGTCTCCGCATCCTGGAGAATCATCCTGAAGGAATGATCCCCGAACCTGGCCTCCACAAGAATAAGTGGCCTGGTCTCGATCTTGACGCGTCCTATTGTCACCAGGCGGGTGGATCCATCGGGTCCCACTACAAGCGAGGTATCCCCGCTCCTCAGGTCGCTCAGGTAACGAGTCTTGTCCCCTGGATCCAGGACGTAGCTGTGCACAGCACCTGCGTTTACCCTGAATGGTCTGGCCTCGACGTATTCAGTGGTGATGGTCTCGGCGTGCACGAGGACCAGGCCGTTTGCCTGGCTGCCGATGAGAAGCCCCTCGCCCGGGTCCAGCAGGGAACATGTGTCGATACATGCCCTGTCACCTGAACCGGCGGGTCTGACTTCAACGACCTCGGCCTCTATGAGCTCGACGATACCCCTGTTGGGGTGAAGAAGGGTGGCGGTGCTCTTCAATTCCTCGGGGTCGTCGGTCTCGAGAACAACGCCGTCAACTCCCTTTTCGAGGGCCCCCAGAGCGGTTTCGGCCTCCGAAGCGGAGGATACAGTTGCCATAAGCTGGCACCCCGTGCGCTGGCATGCGGCCACGAGGTTCTCCAGGGGTATGACCTGCCAGTCGCGGCAGTCCACCAGTATGGTCCCGTAGGATCCGGCGAGTTCTATGGCCCGTTCCTGGTCATGTCCGCCGGAGATCGTGACCATGGCCACATCCCTGGGACCTGGCCCATCCGGGGTGGGGTCCGGGTTGAGGATCCTCACACCCTCTGGTGGTGGCATCTCCTTTGACACGATGCCGAGCCTGCTGCCCCCGAGCTCCCCCACCCTCTTAAGATCCCCTGGGCTGACGATGATCAGGTCCGCCTTTGAGTCGATGGCGGCTGAGATTATGCTATCCCTCTTCTCCTGGGATTTGATAGAATCGGACCTGATCCATAGAAGCCTGTCCGCGGACTCATCCATCTCACTTGATGATTTTGAGGGCATCTGATACCTCCAGGTCCTCGTGGACTACGCCGGCGATAGCCTTTACCATGCCGACGGTATTGGGGTGCTGAAATACGTTGCGCCCGGCGGCAACTCCCATGCCACCGGCCTCTATCACGCCCTTAACGGAGGTCAGGAAGTCCTCGTCGGTTTTGGCCTTCGGCCCGCCGGCGGCAATCACGGGCACGGGACATCCCTCAACGACCTCCCTGAAGGAGTCGGGGTCGCCGGTATAGTTGGTCTTGACTATGTCCGCCCCCAGCTCGGCCCCCACGCGGGCAGCGTGCTTGACGAACTGGACGTCGTTCTGGTCGGTGATGTCCTTTCCCCTGGGATACATCATGGCCAGAAGGGGCATCCCCCAGTGCTGGCATTTCTCCGTAACGACCCCCAGTGAGCTCAGCATAAGCGACTCGTCGGCAGCGCCTATGTTGATGTGTATGGATACGGCGTCGGCGCCCTTCTGAAGAGCCTCCTCGACGCTGGCCACCAGTACCTTCTTGTTGGGATCAGGTGCGAGTTCCGTGCTCGCCGACAGGTGGATTATTAATCCGATGTCCTTCCCGTAACCCCTGTGGCCTGATCTTATCATCCCTTTGTGCTCGACCACGGCATTGGCCCCTCCATCGGCGGCAAGGTTTACCGTCTTTCTGAGGTCTATTATACCCTCGACTGGGCCGATGGTGACACCGTGGTCCAGGGGGACTATGACCGTCCTCCTGCTATCCCTGTTCATTATCCTCTCCATTCTTATCGACTTTCCGATGTCGGGCATTCGTATCACCGAGTAAGTGTGGGACACAGTAGCACGATCAATTTATAAATGTCACCTGCCCAGTAGGGTCCACAATGCGGCCACGAGACATGCTGGTAACCAGGTCCGAGGGACTTGAGGGAAGGATAACTGTCCCGGGCTCGAAGAGCGAGACCCACAGGTCGCTCGAATTGGCCGCCCTGGCCGAGGGAAAATCCACCCTGCTGAACTGCCTTGAGAGCGAGGATACCCTAAGCACGCTGGAGGCTCTGAGGCTTTTCGGCGTCAAGATGGACAGGGAGGAGGATAGGATCGTGGTCGAGGGCTCAGGGGGCAACCTGTCAGGTCCCAAGGGGCCCATCGATCTGGGTAACTCCGGTACCTCGTTGAGGTTTTTGACAACCCTTGCCGGCCTTGCGCACGGAAAATCCGTCCTGACCGGGGACGAATCCCTCAGGTCTAGACCGATGTCCCCCCTGATAGATTGTCTCAGGGCAATGGGTGTGGACATAAGGTCGGTGGGAGAAGGTGGCACCGCTCCAATAGAGGTATTCGGGAGGGGCGGGATAGAGGGAGGAGAGGGGTCGGTCAGCGGATCGGTAAGCTCACAGTTCATCTCCTCCCTTCTGATTCCCTCCCCATATTTCAAGAGGGGGCTTAGGCTCTCGGTGCTGGGTGATCTGATATCGGCCCCCTACGTTGACCTTACTGTGGAGATGATGGCGGACTTCGAGGTTGGGGTTGAGATCGATGGCGGAACCTATTGCGTCGAGCCCGGTCCTGGCTACCGGGCTGGGAGGTTCATTGTCGGGGGAGATTACTCCTCGGCGGCATTTCCAATGTCGGCTGCCGCAATCACCGGGTCGTGCATCGAGGTGGGTGGTCTAAGGGAGGGCTCCCACCAGGCCGACGAGGCATTTCTGGGTATACTGGGAAGGATGGGGTGCTCGGTTGAGAGGATGGGCGAGACCGTCAGGGTCGAGGGGGGCAAGCTTACGGGCATCGACGTGGACCTGTCCGATAGCCCAGACCTGCTCCCACCTGTTTCGGTTCTGGCCTCACTTGCCAGCGGACCATCCGTCATCAGCGGGGTCGAACACGCGAGGTTCAAGGAATCCGACAGGATAGAGTCGATATTCCGGGAGATGAGGAGGGTCGGCATACCCGTCGAGGAGAGAAGGGATGGACTATCCTTTCAGGGAAACGGCATTCCCAGGGGAAGGGAGGTTTTTTCCAGGGGAGACCACCGCCTGGCCATGGCCCTGGCTGTCCTGGGCTTGGCATCAGACGGTCTCGTAGTAAGGGGAGCCTCCTGCTTTGAGGTGTCCTACCCGGGTTTCTACCGTGACATGGTTTCCCTGGGTGCAAGGTTCGGGTGGATTCAGGTGTAGAGATCGGGCCTTAGAGCCGACGGGATGATCGTAACCGGAACGGTTGCCCTCTCCATGACCTCGATAAGGACGTTTCCCTTGATCCATTTCTTGAGCTCGGGCTCGGCGGTGGCCCCCATTACGATCAGGTCTACATCCTCATCGTCCGCGGCCTCAAGTATGCTCGGGACGACGTCACCCTCGACGAGCTTGGTCTCGACCTCCACCCCGGCCTTTTCCGCGGCCTCCTCGAATATCCTGAAGGCCTCCTTCTCCTCCTTTTCATCAAGCTTGCTGCCCTTCGAGCGGACGTGGATGACTATCATCTCGGCGGCGACGTCCTTGCACAGCCCTGCAATGAAATCGGCGCTCCTTGAGGCAGGAGTCGGACCTGCTGTTGGTGCGAGTACCCTCAAATGATCACGTGTTCCCGGGTCCCCGATAAGATATAAAAGTGTAGCTCCCGATCGCGGGAAAACCCTGTGGGGGCCCGGTTCCGGGTTCGTGGCCCCGGTGGTCGATCTTTTGATGCTCTCGAGTTCATCACGAGTCCGGGCGATGTCCTACGCCATAAGGGAGGTCGTGGAGCACGCCAGGGTCATTGAGCGCCAGGGCCACACCGTGACCAAGTTAAACATCGGGGACCCCGTTAGGTTTGACTTCGAAACCCCCCGGCACGTTAGCGAGGCCATGATCAGGGCGATACAGGAGGGCAGGTCCAACTATTCCGACTCCGAGGGAATACCGGAACTCAGGGAAGCCATCGCCAGAAAAGAGGGGCGGAGCGGCGTGGACATATCCCCCGGGGATACCGTCGTGACCACCGGCGTAACCGAGGGGCTGGAGATGGTACTGGCCGCAATCCTCGACGAATCCTCGGAGATACTCGTCCCGGGGCCATCCTATCCCGCCTACATCGAGTACGCAAAGCTCTTCGGCGCCCGCCCGGTAACCTACCGCAAGATCGAGTCCGAGGGCTGGAGGCCTGATCTGGACGATGTCAGGGAGAAGATGGGACCCAGGACCAAGGCCATCCTGATCAACTCGCCCAACAACCCCTCCGGAGCCGTCTACAAACGTTCCGACGTTGAGGGGCTTCTGGCAATAGCCGGGGAAAACGATGTGGCCGTTCTGTCGGACGAGATATACGACAGGATTACCTACGGACGGAAGACCATCAAACCAGGCGGCATTAACGATGACCTGCCAATGATAATATTCAACGGCCTCTCGAAGGTCTACTCGAGCCCGGGGTGGAGGGTCGGATACATTGCCTTCAGGGACCCTGGGGGCCTGATATCGGAAATCAAGGAGGGTGTCATGAAGCAGGCCAGGACAAGGCTCTGCGCGAACACGGTTGCCCAGTACGGGTTGCTGGCAGCCCTGGAGGGTCCCAAGGATCACGTCAAAAAGATGTGCGACAAGCTCCGGCCCCGGAGGGACCTGGCGGTGAGGATGATAAACGAGATCGAGGGGCTTTCAGTGACGCGCCCGGAGGGAGCCTTCTACATGTTCCCCGGGATAGACCGGTCGCTGGGCCTTGACGACAAGAGCTTCGTCCTCGGGGTCCTGGAGAAAAGCCACGTACTGCTGGTTCACGGCAGCGGGTTTGGCGAGGAATTCGGAAGCGGTCACTTCAGGCTGGTTTACCTTGCCCCCGAGGAAGTGCTCTCCGACGCGATATCCAAAATAGGGAAATTCGTAAGGTCAGTGAGGGTCTAGAGCTGTCGCCTGAAGTTCTTTATGCTGGCGCCAAGGTAGTAGCGCACTATCAGGCCTAGGGCCTCGTCCCTGGTCTTGACCTCGTTCATCTTCTCCATCCACTCCGTCAGGATGTCCAGCTTCTCCTTGACGATCTGGAGGATGCTATCCTTGTAGCTGACCCCCATCTCCATGAGCTCCTTGAACTCCCTGTAGTCGTCACCGGACTTGGACTCGATGGAGCTGATTACGTCACGGATAATCCTCGCTGCTAGGTCGTAGGCCTCCCTGTGGTCCTGGAAGGACAGCTTGTACCGCCCCAGCTTGGTCTCCGTGTCTTTGTCAAGCTTGGCGGGTTGGAAGGGTGTCTCGTCCATTATTTTGCGGATCCTCGCTATCAAGGCCAGGTCTCTTCCATGTCGTTCTTGCCTCATATTTAAGAGAGAACCCTTAAATAATTTTATCAGGCACCTGCTGGTGGGACATATTTGAAGCCGAAGGAACAGGTTCTGGAATACATCGATTCCCTCTCCCCCTATCAGTGGAGGACTTACCTGAGCTATATCATTCAGCCCAGGAGCCAGCTCCCCGAAACCGTGAGGGTGGACATGACGCATGCAGCAATAGGCGAGGGGAGGTGTGCGGTGGTACCCTCATTCGAGGAGGGATACGAGGAGGTCAGGAGCTACGTTGAGCGTCTCTGCGATCTCAAGATGAACTTCGAGCTGGTATCGAGCACAGAGGCCACCCTTGCCAAGCTAAGGGACGCCGTGGGAAGAAAGCTCCTCCTGGTGGTAAAGGATCTGGATGACCTCAAGTCAGGGTTCTTCGAGGAGTACCTATCCCTGAGCAGGTACAGGGCCTCGGGCTCCCTGGATCTCAGTGCAAACTACGGGCTCTTGATCTTTGGCAAGGTGGTCAGGAGGACGAAGTTCGGTAACCCGGAGGCCGCCACCTATAACAAGCTCGGAAGGGGCCTCTACAGGAACCTGACCGAGCACAGGAAGGCCTTCGGATATAACATGGTGACACCCGACGTCCTGGAAAGGCAGAAGAAGCCCTCCCTGGACCCTGAATCCCCCTACTCCGACTCCTACCTCGTGAACTCGTTCTTCTCCAGGTACAAGGAGAAGTTTATAGTGGATACGGGAATAAAGAGCATCTGGCGCTAGCTTAGAGGCTGATGACCTCGACCCTGGACATGCCCTTGATTTTTCCTATCTCGGATTCCAGATCTTCAGGCATGCTCTTGTCCGTCAGTATTATCATCATGGCCTCCTCTCCGACCTTCTTCCGCGCCAGCTGCATCGTGCCGATGTTTACCCCTGCCGAGCCGAGCTTCGTGCCAACGATCCCGACCATGCCAGGGACGTCCCTGTGCTCTGTGATCAGGATGTTTCCCTCGGGGATGAACTCGATTTCGTAACCCTTCAGCTCAACGATTCTGGGTTTATCGGCCTCGACAAGCGCCCCGGTTATCGAGTACTCGCCGTCAGAGGTTCGAACCACGAGCTCAATGCAGCTGAGGTAGGAGTTCCCGCTGGAGCCCCGGGTAATCTCTGTCCGGATGCCCATCCTCTCGGCGGTTTTCATAACGTTTACAAGGTTGACCTCGTGGAATGCAGAGAGCAGGCCCAGAACAGAGCTCCGCAGTAGGATGTCCGCCTGTTCAAGCTCCCCCGTGTCCCCCTGTAGGGACAGGGATATCACTGTGGGGTGATCGGGTATGAAGGGATTAAGTATCCTGACCATCCTATCCGTTAACCTCAGGTAGGGCTGGAGCATCTCCAGGGACTTACGATCGACGTGGGGCATATTGACGGGATTCCTGGTCGGTCGGTTCCCAAGAGCGTCCACCACCTCACTTGCGATCAGCTCAGCTATCTGGCTCTGGGCCTCCCTGGTTGACGCCCCTATGTGGGGGGTTAGGAGGACGTTTGGAAAGGTGGCGAGCTTCTCCAGGTCCGAGCTGTCGAAGACGTCAAGTCCCGCCCCGCCGATCTCCCCGGATCCGAGGTGGGAAAGGAGAGCACCGGGTTTAATGACCTCGGACCTGGAGGTGTTGATAATGATGGCATCGCCCTTCATTAGCGAGAGCTCCCTGTCCCCGATGAGTCCCGTGGTTGATTTTGTCAGGGGGACGTGGAGGGTGATGAAATCAGACTCGGATAGCAGCCTGTCCAGGTCGACCAGCTCGGCCCCGAATTTCTCAGCGTAGGATGAAGAGGCGTAGGGATCCGTTGCGAGAAGGTTGAGCCCGAAACCCTTTGCTATCGAGGCGACCCGGGTTCCTATCCTCCCAAGGCCGATGATGCCAAGCGTTTTTCCACCCATCTCCCTCCCTATCAGATCATCCTTTCTCCACTTCCCCTTCTCGAGCTGCCGGTGGGACCTCTGCAGGTTCCTGCAAAGCCCCAGTAGAAGCGTGAAGGTGTGCTCGGCCACACTGTTAATGGAGGGATCCGGGGAGTTCACCACCAGTATGCCCCTCTCTGTGGCGGAATTCACGTCGATATTGTCGGTACCGACACCGGCCCTGGCTATGACCCTCAGCTTTTTCCCGCGGTCAATCACCTCTGAGTCAACCTGTGTCCTTGCCCGTACCACGATGGCGTGGAAATCCGGGATCTCCTCCAACAGCTCCTCCCTCGTTATTTTCGGGAGATCGATGACCTCGTGATCTCTGCTCATGATCTCAAGGGCAGCTTTCTGCAGCGGGTCGCAGATGAGGATTCTGGCCATCTCAATCGTCCTTGGTTTTGTTATTCTGTCTCCTATTAATACTGTTACCGGTTTTCCTGGAAACGTAGGGGTTGCCCTCGATGTAGAATCTCAGGGGCAGCTCCCTGCCCTTCGATAGACCGATCCTGCAGCTGTTACCAATGCTGAAATCGTTGCGGGTGCCATCGGTGAAGTAGAGATCCCCGGATGTGAGATCTACGCTATTCTGCTCCCTCCCGATTGCTAGGGCCTGTGCTAGCTTTGCGGGCCCACTGGTCAGCGAGAGCCTGTCATCCCTTCCCCGCCTCTTCTGCATCAGTTCCTCGCCCTTAAGGGGTTCAAGTGCCCTTATCAGAACGGCCCCCGCCTTTCCCTCGGGCTTGGCAACTGCATTGAAACAGTAGTGCATTCCGTAGGTGAAGTAGACGTAAGATAAGCCGGGGGTACCAAACATCACGCTATTCCTGGGGGTAATTCCCCTCGCCGCGTGGCTGCCTGGGTCGTATTCCCCCAGGTAGGCCTCATCCTCGACAACCATTCCCGATGTGGTTCCGTCCCCGGTGGCGTGGACCAGGACCTTACCGAGGAGCTCCCTGGCCACCTGCACGGTTGGTCTGCTGAAGAATTTTCTTGGGAGGGGCCGGTTCATTCCCCCATCACCTGGAGTATTACCCTTCTCCTCCTGGGCCTGGTGTCGAGCTCGATGAGCACTATCTGCTGCCAGGTTCCGAGGAGCATGCGGGAGTTCTGGAAGGGTACAGTAAGGCTGGGCCCCATTATGCTGGCCCTGACGTGGCTCCTCCCGTTGTCATCTCCCCAGGTCTGGTGGTGGACATAGTCAGCCTCCCTGGGGGCAATCCTCTGGAGGGCTGCAGGGAGATCTACGAAGGCCCCGGGTTCGAACTCGGTCGTTGTAACGGAGGCCGTTGATCCGGGTACGAAGACCGTCACGGTTCCCGAGTCCAGCCCGAGTTTATCTATCTGGCCCTGCACTCTCTCCGTGAGGTTGACGATGTCACCCTCCTTCCTGGTCTCAATCTGGAGAGTCACTGTTTCTATCCTCATGGAAGCCGGGAGGAGGGGTTTCTGAAAAAGGGTTCCTGTCCGGAGGTAATACGGAAAGAGTTTAAGCCAAAACTACCAATGCTGGTCCATGGAGGCCTCCAAGACTCGCGGGCTCGGGATAAGGATAGCCGGGGAGATAGCGATGTCTGAAAATCCAAACGAGGGAATAAGGAAGTGGAGGCGGATCTTCGAGGTATCCCAGGTGGACCTCGCGGGTCAAATGAAGGTCTCGCCCTCCGTCATTAGCGACTACGAGTCGGGCAGGAGGCACTCGCCCCGGGTCGACACAGTGAGAAGGGTGGTTGACTCCCTTTTTGAGATCGACATGTCCAGGGGCGGGAGGGTGATAAAGTCCCTTCTGCGCATGATGGCCCCCGAGATGCCGCCGGGGGTGGTTCTGGATATCAAGGAATACTCCACGCCGATCTGTGCCGGGGACATAGTGAAGGGAGTTGGTGGCGAGATAGTATTCGGCGAGGACCTCCTGGACAGGGAAATTTTCGGTTACACGGTCATCGACAGCGTAAGGGCAATAGTGGAGCTGAAGAGGGACGACTTCATCAGGTTTTACGGGCTCACATCCGAGAGGGCACTGGTTTTCACGGGAGTCGCGACCGGTCGTTCCCCCTTCGTCGCAATCAAGGTGGGGGGCATATACCCCGGGCTGGTAATACTGCACGGTGAGCTGGAGGACGTGGATGAGCTGGGAAGGCGGATAGCCGAATCCGAGAGCATTCCGCTGGCCGTGTCAAAAACGCCGACGGTAGCAGAGCTGATAGAGCAGCTGAGGAATGTGGGATAGCGGGGGGCTATTCCTCCTCTTCCTCGGTGGGTCGGAGGAGAAGCCAGGAATAGAACATTAGCGCAATCGAAATAAAAATAACCATAAACATTACTATTATGAATATTCCGCCCATTCTCATTTGCTTTTCACCCCTTATTATTACTTACAGTTATTATTAACCGCTACTGCTCACACCCCCTAGAATCGGATATAAATGTTACGATAGGCCATTGCACCGGCTTGGACGCGGCGATACCGTAATTCGCACTGGATTTTTCTGCCCAGGGATAAGAGAGAAAAGCCAGGGGACGAAGAGAGAGGGGTTGGCCGAAAAACGGAAGTACACCGCTTGGATCACGCTGGTCCTCATCGTGGGCAACGTAGCGGTATTCTTCAGCACCGTCGACGAGAACCTCGTAATACGGCCGGAGGTCTCCTACACCAGCGGTTTCGTTCCGCAGGCGGTCTTCTCCGGGGAAAGGGTTGAGACCATACTGACCCACATGTTCCTCCACGCCGACCTCCTGCACCTGGTGTCCAATATGCTCGCCCTCCTGTTCCTGGGTCTTGCACTGGAGACGAGGATCGGGAACCTGCCATTCCTGGGCGTCTACCTCTTCTGCGGATTGGTCGCCGCCCTTATCTTCGGCCTGATGGATCCGGCCTCAATAGTCCCCTCGGTGGGCGCCTCGGCGGCGATCTTCGGCCTGATGGGAACCCTGGCGCTGCTATACCCCACTGCATTCGTCTTCCTGTTCATAATTCCCGTTCCCGTCATCCTGGTGGCGATATTCTACGCCCTGACGACCATAAGTCAGATCGGTGACACAGGCCCGGTTGCCCACATAGCCCACCTTGCCGGTATGGTCTCGGGGATGTTAGTCGCCTTCCTGATGCGCCCCGAGGACGCCATGAAGGGACTGGCCATCTTCACCGCCTGCTTCCTGGCAATCGTGGTAATGATCCAGCTAATATAGCGGTCGGGATATCGCATTGGACGGGGACCATTCCCGTGGAACATTAATTAGCCGATTTTCAGATTTTCAGATATGAAGGCACTGGTAACCGGCGGGGCCGGCTTCATCGGCTCGAACCTTGCCAACACCCTCGTCGAGAGGGGCAATGATGTCACGGTTCTGGACGACCTCAGCCTCGGGATCCCTGATAACCTCGTGAAGGAGGTCGAGCTTGTAAACGGCACTGTAACCGAAAGCGAGATAGTTGAGGCCGCCACCGAGGGCTGCGAGGCCGTGTTCCACCTGGCCGCCAAGAGCAGCGTGACCATGATTGATGACGATCCGGTTGAGGGCGAGGACGTGAACGTCGGGGGATTCTTGAGAGTCCTCCAGGCGGCAAGGAAGCACGGCATCAGAAGGGTTGTCTACGCCTCGACGAGCAGCATGTACAGCTCAATCGAGCCCCCTCACCGGGAGGACGCGCTCATAACCCCAGGGACCCTGTACGAGCAGAACTTCCTTGCCCGGGAGCACATAGGCTCGATATATACAAACTCCTACGACGTCGAGACTGTTGGCATGCGCTTCTTCAGCGTCTACGGCCCGAACGAGTGGCACAAGAAACGATATGCAAACCTCATCAGCCAGTTCATATGGGGCATGGCGGACGGGGAGCGGCCGGTCATATACGGTGACGGGTCCCAGACCCGGGATTTCACCCATGTGAGCGACGTGTGCGAGGCCCTGATCCTGGCATCCACGGTGGATGGAGTCGGGGGCGAGGTCTTCAACGTGTGTACGGGCAGGAGCATCGACCTGAACGAGCTCGTTGAGATCATCAACAGGACTCTCGGAACGGACCTGAAGCCAGAGCACGTCGTTAACCCCCTCAAGAACTACGTCTCCCACACCCTGGGCGACCCCACCAAGGCCCGGGATATGCTCGGCTTCGAGGCAAAGACCAGCTTGGAGGAAGGAATTTCCGGTCTGGTCGACATCCAGAGAAACCGCTAGGTCAGGAGCGTCCGGCCGGCCTCGAGAAGCTTCTCGACCTCTGAAGAGTCCCGCGCCTCGGCGTATATCCTGGCGACGGGCTCCGTGCCGGATGGCCTCAGCAGTACCCAGCTTTCCTTGGGGAAGTAGAGCTTGAGACCGTCGGTCTTCAACACCTTGCTTGGCTTCTGTCCCACTATCTTCCCCAGCTCCTTTGCACCCTTCGTTATCTTCTCCCTCATATCATCGGAGAGTGGGACCTGTATTCGACTGCTGGTGTACGTACCGTACTCGTCCGCGAACTCCTTCAATAGGTCCGTCATTGAGACGTGCCTCTGGGCCAGCAGTTCAACTATTCTCAGTGAGGTGAGTATTCCGTCCTTTTCGGGAACGTGGTCCCAGAAGCCAAATCCACCTGACTCCTCCCCCCCTATCACGGCCTTCTGGTCCATGAGGTAGGGCGCTATGTACTTGAAGCCAACGGGGACCTCGTGGACCTTGACCTTGAGCTTGGCGGCCAGGGCATCAACGGCCGAGGTGGTCGCTACCGTCCTGACTATTCCTCCCCGCTTCCTGCCCTGTGCCGAGGTTGCGAGCAGGGGAAAGAGCATGTTCGGGGATATGTACTGGCCATCGGGCCCCACGGCGCTTATCCGGTCGGAATCCCCGTCCGTGGCCAGGCCGATATCAGCTCCGAGGTCCTGGACGGACTTCTTGAGGTCATCGAGCCTCTCCTCGGAGGGGTCTGGCTGCTCCCCGCCAAAATTCGGGTCGGGGTCGCCGTTGATGGTGGTGACGTCAACGCCGAAGCTCTTCAGCAGCCTGTCAACGTATCCCCTTCCCGTGGCATGCATTGGGTCGTAGACGACCTTGATTTTGGATGTGGACAGCGCGACGGCCCCGAGCATGGCCCTGATGTTCTCGAAGTATGCCGAGTAGGGGTCGATCCTCTCGATCTCACCCTCGGCACCCTCCTCGCCCTTCGGCTCGGCACCATCGAGAATCAGGTTCTGAATCCTGCTGGTTATCTCCTCGTTGGCGGGCCCGGCGTATCTTGGTATGAACTTGATCCCGTTCCACTCCGGGGGATTGTGGGAGGCGGTGATCATGATGGCGCCACATGCCGCCCAGTGCCTTACCGAGTAGGCGACCACGGGGGTGGGAACGTCCCTCTCGGACATCAGCACTTGAAATCCCACGGATGTCAGTATATCAGCGGCGCGCTTGGCGAATTCCTCGGAGTTCTTCCTGGTGTCAAATCCCACGATCACCCGGTTATCGGCCGGGAGGAAATTTGCCTCAATGAGGTACTGGGAGATGGCCGATGCTATGGAGTCAACCCTCTCGGGGGTAAACTCGCCATCAACCCTGGCGCGCCATCCATCGGTCCCGAAGTCTATCTTCATCGACCAAGACATGAGCTGTATTCATAAAAATATGCCCTAGGTTATGCGGTATTCGTTAATTCTGGCCTCCTTGATGACGCCTTTATTAGTCCCGTATCCTAATATCCCCGATGACCAGGTGGCTGCTGGTGGCCCTGCTAGCAACGTTCCTACTCTGGGCAGGGAATGCAAGTGGAGTCGGGGACCTGGAGGAACTCGTCCCTGAACCATTCGAGGGATTCACAGCAGGGGAGGGTCCCTACCTGTACCATGGCCCGGAAAGCCTCCTGGAGCTCTATAATGGGGGGTATATGGTTTACGTAGATGGAGGGGTGGAGGCGGCCCTCGCTCAGGATTACTACGGACAGGACTCGTACTACTCCCTCGTACTACATGCCATCAACTCCCCCGCAAACGCAATTGGCATGGTCGCCTACTTCAGAGACCAGATATCCGCGGGCTTCCAGGTCGATGATATCGAGCTCGGGGATGGGGGTTTTGAGTACTCCTTCAAAGGGACCAACTTCCTCTACTACTCAACGGGGGATCTGTTCGTCACACTCCAGGGAGGGCAGGGCACCTTGGAGGCCATACGCAGCTCCGCCAGGGACGTCCACGAGAAGGCTGTTCCGGAGGTATGGGCGGCTGCACCCATCCTGCTCTTGGCCATGCGCCGGGCATTTTCGTCAATTGACGAATAAAAGATTACCTATTGTCGATACACTTAAGAACCGCTCCCTCCCACAGCAGCTCTCTTTTCACTCACGGAGCTGAGCTATTGGAAGTAGGAATCGTTGGATACGGGGCATACGTGCCCAGGTACCGAATAAGATCCAGGGATATCGCCACGATGTGGGGCCAGGACCCGGTAGCGGTTGAGAAGGGCCTCGGGATAATAGAGAAGGCAGTTCCCGGAATCGACGAGGACACCATCACGATATCCGTGGAGGCCGCGAGGGACGCCCTGAAGAGGGCTCGCATATCCCCCGAGGAGATCGGTGCGATATACGTTGGATCCGAGTCCCACCCGTACGCCGTCAAGCCCAGCGGTAGCGTCGTCGCGGCCGCCATAGGTGCGGTCGGGAGGATGACATCGGCTGATTACGAGTTCGCGTGCAAGGCGGGAACGGCGGGGATCCAGACCTCGATGGGTCTGGTTGGATCCGGGTTAATCAAGTACGGACTCGCCATCGGCGCGGACACCGCCCAGGGCGCCCCGGGTGACCCACTGGAATACGCCGCAGCCGCGGGCGGGGCGGCCTTCCTGGTAGCGGCCGATGACAAGGGGAACGTCGCGAGGATCGACCACACGGTATCCATGACCACCGACACCCCGGATTTCTGGAGGAGGGAGGGTCAGTCCTACCCCAGGCACGGCGGTAGGTTCACGGGAGAACCGGCTTACTTCAAGCACGTGGTGGAGACCTCGAAGATGCTTATGGAGGAGACCGGCACCAGCCCCTCCGACTTCGACCACGCAGTCTTTCACATGCCCAACAGGAAGTTCCCCGAGCGGGCCTCGAAGACCCTCGGTTTCACCCGGGATCAGGTCAAGCAGGGCCTGGTGGTCCAGTACATCGGGAACACGTACTCTGGTTGCTCCCCCCTGGGTCTATGCAGCGTTTTCGATGTTGCCACACCGGGAGAGAGGATACTCCTGACAAGCTACGGCTCGGGGGCGGGTAGCGACAGCTTCCACATTACCGTCCAGGATGGGATCGAGGAGAGGCGGGAGCTGGCACCCCTCACCGGTGATATGATCAGTCGCAAGAAGTACATCAATTACGCAACCTACGTGAAATACAGGGAGAAACTCAACTTCGCGGAGTGATCGGGATGCAGAAGGTAGCAATAATCGGGGTTGGAATGACGGATTTTGGCGAGCTGTGGGATAAGTCCCTCAGGGACCTCACGGTACAGGCGGGTCTGGAGGCGATAAGGGACTCCGGTCTACCGGGCGAGGAGATAGATGCCCTCTACGCAGGCTGCATGTCCAGCGGCATATTCGTGCAGCAGGAGCACATCTCCAGCATACTCGCCGACTACTGCGGGCTTACTCCCAAGGCCTCCACCAGGGTCGAGGGAGCCTGTGCCTCCGGGGGACTTGCCCTCAGGCAGGCCATAATGGCAGTGGCATCCGGGATGTACGATTTCGTCGTGGCCGGTGGGGTCGAGAAGATGACCGACATCCTGACCGAGCAGACGACCATGGCCCTTGCCTGCGCGGCCGACAGGGAGTGGGAGGCCTTCCAGGGCGTTACATTCCCAGGGCTGTACGCGATGATGGCCCGCAGGCACATGCACGATTTCGGGACCACCGAGGAGCAGTTATCCCAGGTGGCCGTCAAGAACCATAAAAACGGCGCCAAGAACCCCCACGCCCAGTACAGGCGACCGGTCACCATCGAGCAGGTCAAGGGAAGCTCCCTGATTGCAGATCCAATACGCCTCCTGCACTGCTCGCCGATAAGCGATGGAGCTGCCGCCGTTGTCGTGGCATCGGAGGAGAAGGCGAGGGAGGCCGAGAGCGACCCGATCTGGGTACTCGGGACTGGGCAGGCCTCCGACACCATAGCGCTCCATGACCGGAGGGAGATCACCACCATGGATGCGACAGTTGCCGCGGGCAGGGAGGCCCTGGACATGGCAGGGCTCACAATCGGTGACATCGACCTGGTTGAGGTCCACGACTGCTTCACGATCGCGGAGATTGCAGCAATCGAGGATCTGGGATTCTTCCCGAAGGGGGAGGGCGGAAAGGCAACCGAGGATGGCCTGACGGAGCTGGAAGGCCAGATTCCGGTAAATCCAAGCGGAGGCCTCAAGTCAAAGGGACACCCTGTCGGGGCAACTGGGATTGCACAGGCCGTGGAGGTCGTCCTCCAGCTGAGGGGAAAGGCGGGGAAGAGGCAGGTCAGGGACGCCAGCATCGGAATGACTCACAACGTGGGCGGGTCAGGAGGGACCTGCGTCACGCATATACTCGGGAGGTGAGATGGTGGGAGTTCCAAGGTTCTGGAGAGAGATACCCTACAGGTACCAGCTAATAGGTACCAGATGCTCGACCTGTGATAGCTCGTTCTTCCCCCCCAGAGCGATCTGCCCCAAGTGCCGGGGAGCCGGAAATGTCGAGGAGACGAAGCTTTCGGGTAAAGGCGAGGTCGTGACTTACACCGTGGTGAGGGTCGCCCCCGAGGGATTCGAGAGGGAGACCCCGTATATCGTGGCCATTGTCCGTCTCGAGGAGGGCCCCAGGATAACATCCCAGATCGTCGATTGCGATATCGATGAGATAGAGATCGGCACCAAGGTCAGGGCCGTCTTCCGGAAGGTGGGGGAGGAGAGCCCCTCCGGCGCGATTTATTACAGCTACAAGTTCGTACCAGCATAGGTGTTTCAATGCCGGGCAGCAGAATTCCGGGCTTTTACAAGCTTACGACGGAGGACAGGGTGAAGAGGGTCGCGGAGATAGCGGGCCTCTCGGGTGAACAGATACTGGCCCTGTCCGAGACTGGTAGCCTTTCTTCCGACCAGGCGAACAGGATGATCGAAAACGTCATAGGCACCACTGAGATGCCCTTCGCCGTGGCGACTAACTTCACCATAAACGGCACCGATAGGCTGATCCCCATGGCAACTGAGGAGCCCTCGGTTGTAGCGGCGGCCAGCAACGCCGCAAGGATGACCAGGTCCACCGGGGGTTTCAGGGCCGAGGGCGGGGAGCCTGTCATGATAGGCCAGATACAGATCTGTAACGTGCCTGATCCCCATGCCAAATCGGTCGAGATACTGGACCACAGGGAGGAGATCATCAAGCTGGCCAACGAACAGGACCCGATGCTGGTAAAGGTCGGGGGCGGCGCGAGGGACCTGGAGTGCCGGGTCCTGGATAGCTTCCGGGGCAAGATGCTGGTGGTCCACCTCCTGGTCGACACCAGAGATGCTATGGGTGCCAATGCCGTGAATACCATGGCGGAGGCGGCGGCTCCCTACCTGGAGGAGATAAGCGGTGGAAGGGTCTTCCTTCGGATAATCAGCAACCTGGCGACCGAGAGGCTCACGCGGGCCTGGGCAACCTTTCCCGCCGGAGAAATAGGTGGCGAGGAAGTTATCGACGCCATAATTGAGGCCTATGCCTTCGCAGACGCCGATCCCTACCGGTGTGCAACCCACAACAAGGGGATCATGAACGGGATATCGGCGGTGGCCCTGGCCACGATGAACGACACGAGGGCACTCGAGGCCGGAGCCCACGCATACGCCGCGATGGGCGGCAGGTACAGTCCCCTGACCCGGTGGGAGAAGAACTCAGGCGGTGACCTGGTGGGCAGCATTGAGCTCCCGCTGGCCGTGGGTCTATTCGCCGCCACAGCGGTTCACCCTGTCGCCAAGGCGGCGGTATCAATTCTGGGGGTCAAGACGGCCCAGGAGCTATCGCAGATAATGGCATCAGTAGGCCTGGCGCAGAACCTGGCGGCCATCCGTGCCCTGGCGACTGAGGGTATCCAGAGGGGCCACATGTCCCTGCATTCCCGCAACATTGCGCTCCTCGCCGGTGCTGATGGAGAGGAGATAGACGCCCTAGCGGCAAAGCTCGCATCGGAGGGCAGGGTCAGGCTCGACAGGGCCAGGGACATTCTGGGAGAAATGAGAAAAACATCTGCCCAGCCATAGCAAGAGATTTATGGCAAGTGCCCCCCCCCCCATCCCAGCGGGGACAACACATGGATATCCTCACGGACACGGTGATCTGGGCGATCGAGAAGGTCGCGCAGACGGTTCTGGCCTTCGGGAGATGGGCAAGCAATACCTTCATCTGGTTTCTGGACTGGTCCAGCCAGAAGGTCGTGAACGGTCTCCAACTCCTTGCCAATCTCGCGGAGTGGATCATCGACAATCCCCTTAAGGCCCTTCAGAACCTGGCGATCATAGTCGTAATAGTGATGCTGATTTTGATGATCGAGGTCTACTTCTACGACCTAATCAAGAGGAGAAATGCCCTGTACAGGGCCAGGATGCGGGAGCGACGGGAGGCCCCGGAGGCCTAGCTGTCCTACTGCCCCGCGGCAACCTTACTGACGAAATCGACCGTCCGGGCCTTGAAGGCATCGTATGCGGTCTTGAACTCGGTCATGGTCTTTACAACGGAGCCGAAGCTTGACCAGTCCTCTGCCTCCATTCCGCCTTCACCGAAGTCGGGCTCGAGGCCCGCATCCTTCAGTTCCCCGTATGCCGCTGCATTGAGCTCGTAGGCCTTCTTGAAGTCCTCGAACTTCAGCAGTCTCTCAGCGTAACCCGGGTCGTGCTCCATGAGCACCGCATCCTCGAAGGACGAAAGGTCGAAGCCCTCCTCCCTGGAGGTCTTCAGGACGTTGTACTGGTGGTTCGGGAACTCCGTGTTCGTCATGTTCCGGTTGGCCAGAGTCAGGTAGGTGTCCATCGGTTTCCTCTTCGAGGCAGGGAGCATGTCGATCTTGCCCATGATGTCGGAGGCCTGCTCGGGGGTCAGCTCGAACTTCTTCTGGAGGTAATCCAGCCACTTGGCCCGGTTCTCTTCGCTGAAGAAGGTCCAGTAGACCCGCTGGCAAACCAGGGTTCCCGAGTACCCGATGTCCTTCTCAAGGTCAGCCAGGAACTTCTCGGTCTCCTCCGGGCTGCCCCGAACCCCCGACTTCTTGATGGCCTCGACGTAGGCCGGGGTATTGAGGGACTTCAGGTACTTGTAGGAGCAAATCGCGGATAGCTTCTTCTCCATGGAGTCAAGGGAGGAATCGTCGATCTCCATGCCCTCAAAGGTCGCGTTCACGAGGCCCTCCGGGTCGTCAACCTTCTCGAGGGCCTCCCTGAATATCTTCTCGGACTCCAGGTCCCTCAGATGGCTTTCGAGCCTTCCGCCCATGTTCGTCTCGTAGGCCTGGGTGATGGGGATGCCCATTTTGAGCGCCATCGCCATTCCCGTGATGGCACGGATTATTAGCCTGGTCTCCTGTATAACGCTGTAGGTTACCGTGTTGTTGCTTCCGATGCCCAGGCTGTTTAGGGTCGTGGTGATGTCGAGGGCCGCTGGGTATCCACCGGCGACCTTGAACACGATGTTGGGCCTCCCCCTCTCCATGGCGGGATCGTAGCCCCAGGCAAGGTGCATGTCGTAGTCCATCAGGTAGGCCGATGCCGCGGAGTAGATCTTCATCGCGTCGGCCACACTCTCGTCGTGGTCGTGGGCCACGTTGGGGTTGAGCTGGTAGCTGACCATCCCGTGCTGGAGGGCGGTAGAGAGGGCTATTGGCCTGAAGACCTCCAGGTTCGGCCAGAGGGCGACCTGGGTCGCCTCCATGGCGATCTCGTCGGCGAAGTCCTCCGGCTTCTCATGCCACTCCTCGTGCTGCAGGACGACCTCCCTGAAGTCATCCCAGAGTGCTGGAACGTCATCGTAGGCCTTGGCAGCCAGCACAGGGTTGGTGGAAACCTGGACGTAGCCAAGGTGCCTGAGCCACCTCAGACCCATGGCGTAGTCATTCCCGAGCTTGCAGAGGCCCTCCTTGGACATCTTGAAGTACACGTTCTCCCTCAGGGATGACCTCATGGATTCAAGGTATGTGATGGCGGGATTTTCAAGGTCCATCATCCCCTCGACCTCCTCGGCGATCTTCGCCATCATCCCGACGCCCTGCATAATCTTCTTCATGTCCGCCAGCATGGATTCAACGACCACCCTGGATATGGGCTTCTCGCCCTCGAACTCCTGGGTCTCGAGCTCCCCCCACGTACCCAGGGTCTGGACGATGTTGCAGTAGGCGTCATCGCACTCGGCATCGGATAACCCCACCATTTTTGGTTCCATCCCGCTGAGGTTCAAACCGGTTTCGAGCATGAACTCGATCATCCTCGACCTCTGGACGACCTTCTCGGCCATCTCATCCTCGGAGTCATCAGAGCAGGTGGAGGCCCAGATGAACTGGAGGTTGAACTGCCTCGTTACGTTCCCGATGGTCCGCACGAGCTTACCGTTCATCCCGGGGTTGAGCAGGTGGTCCGAGGCCAGGGCGGGATAACCCGCCAGAGTCAGGGTTACCACGTGTTCGGCGTGATCGAGGCTCTCCGGCTCGCAGAGGTCCTCCGGACGGGATTGCATCACCATCTCGCTTATTTTCTCAATCGTCAAAGGTTCACCTTGATCCTGAAGGGGCTGTGCGCTTCAAAAATATTGTCTCGCCAGGGTATCCATTGGTCCTTCTGCCGGCCGGATGCAGAGTGAAGTCGACCCTAGTCCCGCCTTACAGGGCTAAAATTGAAATGGACAGGTGATAAGCGGTGGACATGGCTTCCTACGAGACTGCCATCAGCGGCATCAGGATCCTTCCCGGAGCCTGGCGACCCCACTACCCCTTCGAGCACATCGCCTGGATCAGCCCTCCTTGGTCGAGCCACGACTATATCTGGTTCGACTTTCCCGAGGCCATATTCACCGATCTTGGGCTTCTATTCCTCAGCCACGTGAACCCTCCATATCCTCAGCTCTTTGCCGACCTGCCCAGGGTGCCGTGGAGGGAGATCGAGGGCGGCATTGTCTATGAGAGAACCCTGCCTAACGGGATGGGCTTCGGTGGAAGCCTGACAAAGAAGGATGATTGCTCCGTAAACCTCGAGCTTCACATCAAGAACGGAGGCGAGGTCGACATCGACAATATCACTTTACAGACCTGCATATTCCTCAGGGCGGCGAAGGAATTCTCCGAGTACACCGCCGAGAATAAGTACGTCCATCTCCCGGGAAGGGGGTGGGTTACGTTTTCCGAGGCCTCTAGGATCGGATCCGAGGACGGCAGGTTCAGAATCGGGTGGAGGGGAGGTCCTCCGTCGGCCGACCTGCCGTTGATGGCGACCCTGTCCATGGAGGCAGAGAGGCTCGTGGCAATGACATGGCTCGAGGACACCTACTCCATGGTTACCAACCCCGGGCACCCTTGCATGCACGCTGACCCGGCATTCCCGAGGATACCCACCGGGAGCTCTGCCTCGGTAAGGGGTGAGGTCCTATTCTACGAGGGTGACCTCGAGGGCTTCACGGACTTCCTCCGGGAAAGGGGAACGGGACCCGAAGCTTGGGGTTAGCCCGGACCAGGTATCTCTGGAGGTCCAAATGCCTGTCGCACTCAGGGCCCTGATCTTCGTGGCATCGACGGGCCTTATCTACGTAATCCTGCGTGCGATGCCCATGCGGGGGGCCCAGCGGAGGTTCCTGACGTTCGTGGGGATCCTCGCGCTTTTCCTCGTTCTGGCCTTCGGCAGATACGCGAAGGAGGCGGGGATAGCACTTCTAATTTTTGGCATGGTTGGTTTACTGTTCCTGGATAGAAACAGTTCCGGGAAGGAGTGACAAGTGCCCTTAGGACCACTGGGAAGGTCGTGGTGACCGCGGTTCCCGTAGACCAGGTCCTTTGCCATGAAGTCCTCAGCATCTTTGGTGTAGATTGCCCCGTATTTCCAACCCTGATCCTGTGGTAATTGTGACCATGCGCTCCTAGTTTTCATGGTATCGGCTTCTAGGCCTTAATTACCGGATCATCCGCCATGTTATGGCTAGCGCCGTTTAGATATTTCAGCATCGTCGAACATTAATCGAGCACCGGATAGATAGCAATGATGGAGCTCCCAGAATTTCACGCATTCGGAAAACAGATCGACGGGAACCTGGCTGGCAAGATCATAGAACGCGTAATCGCCAACTCCAGCCCACGCAAATGGGCCTGGTTCAGGGGGGATCCGGCAAGTTATAATGACCGTCTTTCGGGGAAGAAGATCAGGGGTGCTGTTGGCCTTGATTCCCACATCGACATAACCATCGATGACTCATGCCTTTGCATAACCCCTCCCCTCTGCTACCACGATGACGGGAAGGGGATTCCCAAGAAACACCAGCTTTTACTGGAGTTCTCGGACGGTTCGGCCGTTTCATCGGCGATACAGCTCTGGGGGAGCTACTGCCTCTATGATGATAAGGACGAGGGAGGGGAGGATTCCCTTCGTGAAAACGACTGGAAACCATCGCCACTCACGGAAGGCTTCACAAAAAGTTACTTCGAGGGGATTATGAAAGAAGAGGGGGCGCAAAAGACCTCGGTCAAGGGCCTGCTGGCCACGGGGCAACGAATACCGGGGTTGGGCAACGGTGTACTGCAGGACATCATCTGGACTGCCAGGCTGCACCCAAGGCTCGCTGTGACGGAGATGACCTCAGGGGAAGTCGATTCCCTGTACGCTTCCATCCGTGATGTGCTGGGGAAGATGGTCCGACAGGGGGGAAGGGATACCGAGAAGGACATCTTCGGCAACTACGGGGGATACAGTACGATACTCAGCAAGAAAACGCTGGGTGACCCCTGCCCTGGCTGCGGCGGGAAGATCGAGCGCAGGTCCTACCTGGGCGGGAACGTATACTTCTGCCCCGAATGCCAGAGATTGTAGAGTCGCTAACAATAATTATTCAGGAAGGGATCTCCCGTTAGGTAAGCGCGATCGGGCCGATCTACAGCTATCCCTAGTCGCGGCAGGGGTAGGAAAGCAGATAACAGCATGGAAAGGACCGGAGGCCTGAGGTAGGCATTTGAAGTTCAACAAGGGCGGCTTGAGGCTTTTCGTGGCCCCGAAAGGGGACGATTCTTGGTCAGGAACAGAGTTGGAGGCCCGGGGATCTGACGGGCCTCTGGCTACCTTGGAAAGGGCCCGTGACATCCTGAGGGAGACCGGGATTCCGCGGGGAGGTGCTACTGTAAACATCCTGCCGGGAGACTACGAGAGGCAGACGACGCTTGAGCTAACCGAGGAGGACTCCGGAACTGCGGACGGCCGGGTGATCTACACCTCCTTTGGAGGCCGTGTCCGTCTTCTTGGCGGTCGGACCGTGTCTGGATTTGTACCCGTCTCGGAAGAAAGCATCCGGCGAAGGCTCCGGAGAGATGCAAGGAAATTCGTCATGGAGCTGGATCTGCGAAAATGGGGGATCTCCGACATCGACAGGCTTCGGTCCCGCGGATTCGGCCGCTCTACCAGTCCCTCCCACATGGAGCTCTACTTTGGCGGGAAGCGTATGGTTCTGGCCCGGTGGCCAAACGAGGCTTACGCAAAGATCACGACGGTCGCGGAGGAGGTGTCGATCGGAGATAGAGGTCAATTCGGGCGGCTGGAGTCCGGATTCATCTTCAAGAGCGACAGGCCCGCTGGCTGGGAGACTCTGGATAACGTCTGGGTTCACGGCTACTGGGCCTACGACTGGGCCAACACCTATGAACAGATCGACTCCATCGATCCCCATACGGGACTGGTCAAAACTCGGCCTCCCCACGGCATGTATGGCTTCAAGGCGGGGCAGAGGTTCTACTTCTTGAACGTGCTGGAGGAGCTCGACTCCCCGGGGGAGTACTACATCGACGACGATTCGGGCAAGCTATACTTCTGGCCCCCAGAGGACCCGGGAGTCTCCGAGGCGGCAGTATCGATCCTGGGCACGCCCATCATTCGAATGGATGGAGTCTCCAATGTGACTATGCGGGGCCTGACCTTTGAGTACGGAAGGGGCAACGGGATCGAGGTCCACGGGGGGGAGTCCGTCAAGATCGCAGGATGCAACCTGAGGAACCTCGGCAACAACGGGATAGTGGTCGATGGAGGCATGCACCATCAGATATGCTCGAGCGATTTTCACGATCTGGGCGATGCGGGAATTCGCATTAGTGGGGGTGATCGAAAGGCCCTTATTCCCTGCAACCATCTAGTGGAAAACAACCATATATGGCAAATCGGGCAGTGGTCCCGAAGCTATCAGCCCGCAGTTCTGCTGGACGGAGTTGGTATGAGGGTCTCCCACAACCTGATACATGACGGACCCCATAACGCCATACAACTTTCAGGCAACGACAACGTGGTCGAATACAATCACATTCACCACGTCTGCGGTGAATCCGGGGATGTGGGTGCCTTCTACATGGGGAGGGATTGGACCGAGCGGGGTAACGCGGTACGTTACAACTACTTCCACGACACCCAGGGGGGAGCAGGAATGGGTTCAATGGCTGTCTACCTCGACGACTGCGCCAGCGGAACCGAGGTCAAGGGAAACGTCTTTCTCAGGTGCACCAGGGCGGCATTCATAGGCGGAGGCCGGGACAACCTCGTTGCCGGCAATATCTTCATCGACTGCGAACCGGCTGTGATGATCGACGGCCGGGGTTTGGACAAGACGCCGCACTGGCACAAGATGGTGTACGTTACCATGAAGGAGCGCCTTGAGGCCGTAGATGGATGGTACCTACCCTACAGCGAGCGATACCCTCACATACTGGATCTCAAGCCCTACTATGCCGACGATGCCGGCGTACCACCCGAGGGGAACGCCATCGTTAGCAACATCTGCTCTGGAGGCAAGTGGCTGACCATCCACTGGCACGCCGAGCATGAGATGGGGCTGGTCAGGGATAATCTGGTATCAAAGGATCCTTTGTTTCTGGACCCTGACAGGATGGATTTTCGCCCCAGGGAGGACTCCCTTGCATATCCTCCGGGCTTCAAGGCGATACCTCTCCAGCAGATCGGGACCTACGCGAGCGATGACAGGGCACTTACTGATTCAGGGAGCGATCCCTGATCTTTGCCGTCTGGGTTCCCTCAATTTTCGTGGTGCCCATGAAATGACGACACCCTCAGGACCCGGCGATCCTAATTATGTACCTCTTCAGGTCCACAGAGCTTTGCGCATGTTCTTTCTGTAAAGCAACAGATGTGGCATGGACCCTCGAGGAATGTTCAAGCTTCCCTCGTCATACGTAGAAATTCGTGCTGACCACTGTTGGTATCCTTCGTAAGTACTTCATCAACTTCAAACCCGGATTTCCTGTAAACATTGATTGCACGTCGGTTGAAAGTGGCGACGTCCAGCACAAAGGTCTTCGCGTTATACTTTTTCCTAGCAAAATCAAGCCCTGCTTCAAAAAAGGCATGACCAAGTCCCTTTCCAGTCAAGTCCGGTCTCAATCCTAGTCCGATGATGACCACATCTTTCTCCTGATCAAAGCAGAAAAACCCCACCAAATCTTCCTCATTATCGGTCACTGAATAATACCGATCATGCCGACTACAGGGATTCAACAATTCCTCTAGGTCTTGGGAATCCTGTTCCATATCATAGAATCCATAGGCACCTTCATAGTTCCAACCTGCAATAACTCGAGCGCAGACATCATTCATTGGTTGGAATTCGAACTCCATTCTCTTGGTTCTCCTTCATAATAGTCCTGGTCTTGTCACTTAATACTGTAGATAGAACCATCGGTATCGGACTTATGACCCCTGATAGGTATTGTAAGTTTGCTTGGTTCGGTAAGATTTATCACTGATATTCACTATCCAGTTTCGGCTTTGGGGAAGGTTTCTCCATCTCTTGTTTTTCTAGGCTGAAAAGGACAGAGGGGCATGATGGGGGCTGATGATCCGGTAAGTCGATAGGTTACCCTGTCAGCGACTTTCTTTAGGGAACCTGAAGAAGCATCGTGAGTTGGTAAAAAATGTCTTATCTAGAAAGTATGGTATGTCCCTGGACTGGTTGTGGAGGATCCATTCGGAAAATCTCGACCGGGCTGGAGCACGATAATGGATGGGTATGCAATATATGTGGCGAGTTCTTCGCATCCACGGAGGATTACCAGGCTAAACTGCGGAAAGAAAACGAGTGGGCCGAAGCTTGGATCAATTGGAGCGAGAAGGGGGAGCATGAAAGCGGGGGAATCGGACTGGAAGAGACCGGTAAGGTCAAAGAGCATGATATCGAAAAGATCAGTGTTGAGGAAGATATCGAACAGGTTGCAGTTGCAGAATAGAACTGGATCGGATCGATAGTTTGATGGGTGTTGTTTTGACGAGTCTACCCATAGCGCCGGTTGGGAGGATTATTAGGAATGCTGGGGCTGATCGGGTTAGTGGATCAGCTGCAAGGGCCTTGGCCGAGGTTCTTGAAGAGCGTGGAACTGAAGTTGCTTTCAAGGCCTGCAAAGTGGCCAAGCATGCGGGTAGAAAAACAGTGAAAGCCGAAGACATCGACCTGGCAGTCTGATAAACCCCGGGAAGGGGGTTCGGGTGATAACCCTGGCCACATCTTCGCCGGACCCGGTGGCCGGCGATTTTTTTAACTAGCCGGGGGGTATCTCATCATCCTCAATGTAGCGAGGTAAATGGCTACCTATGGGATTAAAAAGCCTGGTGGTCGTGGGTTGGGGTGTTTATTCTCCACCGGCCTCTTTTTCCGCGGGTTTCTTTTCTTCTGCAGGTTTCTTTTCTTCTGCAGGTTTCTTTTCTTCTGCAGGTTTCTTTTCTTCTGCAGGTTTCTTTTCTTCTGCAGGTT
>Ga0180434_10000810_pt1 | contig 45772 bp, 31 predicted proteins | sample SS_ome_7_FD_132453 | JGI IMG/M metagenome (GOLD analysis project Ga0180434, IMG submission 132453) | Hypersaline lake sediment archaeal communities from the Salton Sea, California, USA - SS_1_D_2 metaG | ecosystem: Environmental > Aquatic > Non-marine Saline and Alkaline > Hypersaline >... | reverse complement strand
GTCCGTCGGTTGAAGAAGGGCGCTTCGGTCAACTTCCCGTTCTCCGTAGCAAATCGGCCGGTTCAAAGAGAGCGCTTCGTTCGGCTTCCGGCTCTCCGTAGCAAGTCCGTCGGTTGAAGAAGGCCCTTCAGTCAACCTCCCGGTTCTCGGCAATGAGGCGGCCAAAGAGATCATCGATCCGGTCTATCATTCTCTCAACGCTGAAGTTCTCCGCCACGTGACGCCGCGCGGCCTTCCCCATCTCTCTCTGTTTTGGAGGATCCTCTAAGAGACCGACGATCGCCCGGCGGATTTCTTGAACGTCCCCGGCCGGCACGAGGATTCCGAGGTCGGGACTCGTGACGACCTCGTTTATCCCGTCCACGGCGCTTGCCACCACGGGCCTGCCCGCGGCCATCGCCTCCAGCACGGAGTTGGGCATTCCCTCAAACAGCGAAGGGAACACGAAAACGTCCATCTCCGGGAGTATCTCCTCTACGTCGTCCCTGTGGCCCGTGAATGTCGTCTTGCCGCGGATGGAGAGGGACTCGCAGAGGGCTTCGAGCTTATTCTTCTCTCCACCGTCTCCTACGATGAAGAGGTGCCAGCGGCCTTCTATCCCGCTGACCGCCCGCAAGAGATAGTCCACGCCTTTCTGGGGGGCGAGGTCCCCGATGAAGCCCAGGGTGGGGGTGTCCGGTCTAACGCCGTAGGACTCTCTCAGGCGTCCGGCGCCTCTATCGCTTGCGTACGTGTCGGCGCAGACGCCGTTGGGCACAACGGATATGCCGACTTGATCGAGCCACGAATACTTGCGGAAATGGGATGCGATCGACTCGGACGGCGTGACGATGTGCTTCACCCAGCGCCCGTAAATTATCCTGTACCTCCATTTGTTGAAGATGAAGGGCAGCCCCTTTCTCGCCACAATGACGGGCCGGGAGCTTCTTAGTGTGGCAAGCGCGAGAAGCCGGTTCTCTTTTTCAAAGTTCGTGCACACAAGGTCGATTCTTCCGTGCCTGAGCAAGTGTTTGAGCCTGAGCGCGTTCATCGGATCGATGTCGGGGCCGTACTTCATGGGGAAGACCGGGATCTTGCGGTCGCGCGCTCTCTTCGCCATAACGCTTCCGGGCCGCACGGCCAGACCGACTGCGTGCCCGCGTCCGTTGAGTCCCGAGGCGGCCTCGACCATCCATTTCTCTCCGCCTCTCCAGCCGGACGCCTTTATGGAATTCATGAAGAGGATTCTCACGCCCGCTTCTCCTGTGGTGCCCGCGCCTCAAGTCCGGGGCTTTGACGGCCTCGGGAAGTCTCCTCGCCCCGCTTTTCCTCAACCAACCTTGCCGCCGCGGCCACGACGTCTTTCACTCCCTGTAGATCATCGTACACGCGGACGGACGCGTGACGGCTCCCGTCGTCATAGCCGTATCGGTCCACATTGTCTTCCAGGAATACCGACACAGTCGGCACGCCGCACGCCACCGCGACGTGCATAGGCCCCGTGTCTCCGGATACGAAAAGCGCGCCGGCCTTGATTGCCGCGGCAAAATCACCCAGAGACATCACAGGCAGAAAAGGATGCTTCTCCGACAGCCTGCCCAACGACTTGCCGTGAAGCCTGTGATCGGCCGCGCCCGCCGCGAAGACCACGGACATGCCCGCCTCCTTAAGGCCGTTCGCGACGCCTAGAAAAGCGTCCCAACTCCATCTCTTGAGCTCGTTGCTTGCGCCGACGAACAACACAGCCGTGCCGCCGGCGTTGCCGGCGCCGATTGAAGAGAGGATTTCCTTACCCCTTCGAAGTCTTGTCTCGGAGAAGTACAGTATCGGCTCGGCGGGAGGATCGTCGACCCCCAACGGTTTCAAAAGCTCGGTCTGGTTGTGCACATAGTGTCTCGGGCGGCCCGAGGGAACCAAGACATTCAGAAACGCGGGGCTTTCCTTGTCCTCGAAGCCCAGTCTGAGCGGCGCCCCGGTGAGGATCGTCAGGATACCGTTCGTGAGAGAGAAGGACCTGAAGTTCGAGCAGTCTATCGCCAGGTCGAAGCAGCCGCGTCTGAAGAGAGCCATAAGGGCCCCCAGTCCGATCGGGTTGTAGAAGTCCCGTTTCGGCGAGAAGGGGATCAGCTCGCTCAGGTGAGGGTCATCCGCGAAAAGCTCCTCGTATCCCCTTCTCAGCAGGAGCGCGATATAGGCTTCAGGAAAGCGTCGCCTCACGCCGTGGAAAAGCGGTGCGTTCATGACCAGGTCGCCGATCCTTCTGTCCTGCCTCAAGAGGAGAATCCTCTCGACCCTGTTCCAATCGGATTCCTTGGGGTGAAGGGGGCGGGACGGGGTCAGAGCTTGGAAGGCACCGCCGAGGAGACGCTTGCCTTTCTTCTCCATCCACTTAAGCGACATGGAGTTAAGGCCTCCTCCGGAAAGTCTTTCGGCCGGGGCGGCCCCGGCCTCCGGCAAAGCGGAACGTCAATCCAAACAAGTCTATCAGGCGGGCACTTCCAGTCAAGAGGGTTGATGGCTGGGGGTGGGGGTGGCTGGGGGAGTTGATGGCGGGGTCCTTAGGAATGGCGGGGGTTATTCGCGGCGACGGCCTCGGGTTCCTGTGATATATCGTGGGGGTCGGACCTCACTCTCCTTCGAGTGGATGGGCGGGGCCCGCCGGCCCGTCGGAAGGCCCGGACTTTAATCTTGACATAGGTAGCGCGCGCCGTTAGGTTTACAAATGTGAGGAGGACGAAGCCGGCGGGGTGAGACGGGCCGAGATTTCCTTCCGTTTAGAATTTCCGCACACTGACTCGATCATCACGCCCAACCTGTAAATGGCGAGGAAGGTGTTGTCGAACCTCTCTTTCACTCCGGGGAGGACTTGAATGGCTGACAGGATTACCCATGACTTACTCATCTTGGGCTCAGGGCTGGCGGGTCTAAGGGCCGCCGTCGAGGCCCAACGCGTGTCCGGCGGCAAGTTGAACATCGGCTTGGTATCGAAGGTGCAGCTTATGCGCTCGCATTCCGTGGCCGCCGAGGGCGGCACCGCGGCGATGCTGCGTCCCGAGGAGGGCGACAGCTACGAGCTTCATGCCTGGGACACGAACAAGGGCTCGGACTTCTTGGCGGATCAAGACGTCGTGGACCGCTTCGTGAGGATAATGCCCGGGGAGATACTCCAGCTCGACCACTGGGGTATTCCATGGAGCCGGAGACCCGACGGGCGAATCGACCAGCGCCCCTTCGGAGGTCACAGCTATCCCAGGGCCGTGTTGGCCGCGGACAAGACCGGCTTCTTCGAGATGCAGACCCTCTACGATACGCTGCTCAAGTACGGCAACTTCAAGCGGTACGACGAGTTCTTCATCACTTCCATCGCGGTAGAGAACGGGGCTTTCACCGGCCTTCTGGGATTCGACGTGCCCACGGGCAAGTTTGTCGCGCTCCAGGGCAAGGGGCTGGTCATCGCTTCCGGAGGAGCGGGGTGTCTCTACGGCTTCACGACCTACTCGCAGACCGTCACGGGAGACGGTCTGGCTATGGCGTACCGTGCCGGACTCTCCCTCGAGGACATGGAGTTCGTTCAATTCCATCCTACGGGCCTTGTGCCCTCGGGGATACTCATCACCGAAGGCTGCAGGGGCGAGGGCGGCTATCTATTGAACAAGGACGGGGAGCGGTTCATGGAGAAATACGCTCCCGCCAAGATGGAGTTGGCACCGAGGGATCTCATTTCCCGTTCAATGATTACCGAGATAGAAGAGGGAAGGGGCTTCACCGACGTGAGCGGGATGGAGCACTTGCATCTCGACCTGACTCATCTGGGAGCGGACAGGATCAACCAGAGGCTCCCGCTCATAAGAGAGGTGTGCATCGAGTTCGTGGGGATCGATCCTATAGACCAACCCATACCTGTAAGGCCGGTCGCGCACTATTCGATGGGTGGGATAGAGACCGACATCGACGGTCTGACCAAGGTTCCCGGCGTATGGGCGGCTGGAGAGGCCGCCTGCGTGAGCCTTCACGGGGCGAACCGCCTGGGGTCCAACTCGACGGCCGAGTGCCTCGCTTGGGGAGGCATAACGGGAGCGGAAGCCGCCAAGTTCCTCTCCGCCGGCGCGGGGCTGACGGAGGTCGGAGAGGACAAGGTCAAAGAGGAGGAGAACCGGGTATTCGGCGAGATGATGGGCCGCAACGGCCCCGAGAACCCTTATGACATAAAACGAGAGCTCCGAGAGATGATGGACGCGAACGTAGCCGTCTTCAGAACGGGTGCGGATCTCGAGAAGATGTCGGCCAAGGTGAAGGAGCTCAAGGGGCGGTTCGAGAAGATCAGGGTTCAAGACAAGAGAAGACGTTACAACTCGAACCTGGTCCACGTGCTTGAGATCGCGAACCTGCTCGAGCTGGCCGAGGTGATGGTGACCGGAGCGGTCGAGAGGAAGGAGTCACGGGGGGCGCACGCTCGCCGCGATTTCCCGACCAGGGATGACGACAATTGGCTGAAGCACACTCTGGCGAACAAGACCCCGGAGGGGCCGAAGCTCGATTACAAGAAGGTCAACATCACTACCTGGAAGCCGGTTGAAAGGAAGTACTAGCGCGCGGTTGAAAGGGAGAGTCATAAATCCCCCGACGAGTCAAGGAGACGCACGATGAACAAGACTCTGACACACCAGGGCGTCCGTAGGCCCGGCGAGTTCAAGACGAACCGTCTCGGAATACGCGGATGGGTTGTAGGCGGGCGCTACCCGATTGAGCGCTACCTTTACACCCTCCACAGAGTCACCGGGCTCGGCATCCTGGCTTACTTCTTTATTCATATAATCGTGACCACAATGAGGATCAGGGGGGCGGAGTCCTGGGACTCGCTGATGGCCGCGTTCAGCGCGCCATGGTCCAAGACGGGGGAGTTTCTCGTCTTCGCCGCTTTCGCGTTTCACGCGCTCAACGGGGTCAGGCTTGCGATGACCGAGCTGGGCCTCGGCATGGGAAGCCCGATGCTCCCCTCTTACCCGTACAAGAACTCAATGCGAAGGCAGAGGCCGGTGTTCGTCGTAGTGATGATTCTCGCGATTATTGTCGTCGCCGTCGGAGGATACGATTTCCTGCGCCACGCCGCCGGCGGTCATTAAGTGCTCGGCGGACGAGTCGCGCCCGTTCACGGGCGTTGCTCGTCCAAGTAGAACCAGGGGGACATAAATGAAAGAGTCGACCAAGTGGACGCTGCACATCGGCGCCGGCGTTTTGATCCTGGTGCTGCTCGGGCTGCACATGCTGACGATGCACATGCAGACCGTGCTCGAGCTGTTCGGTCTCGGGACGGAAAACGTGACCGGCTTTGAGGCCGTGGCTCAGAGGAGCAAGATGGTCTCCTACATGGTCATCTACATCCTTCTTCTGGGCGCCGCTTTATACCACGGCCTGTACGGTCTGAGGAACATAGCCTTGGAGGTGTTTCCGGGCCAGGGGGCACGCAAGGCGATCGGCGGGCTGTTTACCGTCGTGGGACTGGCGTTCTTTGCTTTGGGAACGTATGCGGCGATCGCCGCTTTCACTATGGAGGTTTAGAGTATGGGGACGCCGCGGGCGAAGGACGTCGAGGGTGCCGAAGCGGGACACAATGAGAAGTCCCGTGAGATAACGTTCAAGATCTTCAGGTACGCCCCGGAAGACGGAGAGAAGCCCTACTACAGCAGCTTCAAGATCCCAGTGTGCAAGGGCATGACCGTCCTCGAGGGCTTGCATTACATAAAGGAGAACATAGACTCAACTCTCACCTATCGCTATTCATGCAGGATGGGCATCTGCGGCTCCTGCGGCATGTTCATAAACGGCTTTCCCAGGCTTGCCTGCAACGTGCAGATATTCCATTTGGACTCCGACGTCATCGAAGTCAAGCCCATGCCCAATCACGACGTGATAAAGGATTTGGTGCCGGACCTGGCCCCCTTCTTCGAGAAGCACCGGGGAGTCATGCCGTATCTCTTAAGAAAAGACTTATCCGAGCAGGAGAATCCGAGCTCCGAGTACTTCCAATCGCCCGATGAGCTTCTGCGGTATATTCAGTTCGCTTACTGCATCAAGTGCGGGCTCTGCATATCCGCCTGTCCGACGGCCGCTACCGATCCCGAGTACACGGGGCCGCAGGCTCTGTCGCAGGCGCACCGCTACAACACCGACACGAGGGATGAGGGCTCTGATGAGAGAATGGCGGCGGTCTCAGGCCCCCACGGTCCTTGGGCGTGTCATTTCGCGGGGGCGTGCTCCGAGGTGTGTCCGAGAGGCGTGGACCCAGCCTTCGCCATCCAGCTTCTAAAGGGGGACATCGTCGCGCGGAAGCTCAAGCTTCGTCGCAGCAAGCCCGGCAACAAAGCAATGGGACCTTATACAGAGGCCGTTAGAAACCCCGAGATCCCTGACGCCCCGGAGCCGACGGTCAAGAAGTAGGGCGGCGTCTTCCACCGGCGTTCATCAACTAGCAGCCCTCAAGCCGGCGCAATCTCAGTCCCCGAGTGTGCTGCGGGCTCCGGTGGGTACCCCGATGGGTCACTCCTGGAATCGGGCCGCGACCGCCGGGGGGAACGCACATTCCTACTGATCGTACGGCGGTCCCCCGCTTCGGCCGTTCGATGCGTGTCGGGCGAATCGCCCGGCCGGCGCACGCCCGGTGAAGCAATGGCTCATCGCTGCTCGTCATCCAGCGACCCGCCCCTGAACTGGCTCCAAAGGCGCTTGAATCGGCTTCCGTACACCAGGTCGAACACGTCGCCTTTTCCGGGAAAGAGCTCCTCGCAACGGCGCTTCGCGTTGGCGGCTTCGATCTTGACGTCGGCGGCCCGGTAGTCGGAGGACACGATAAGAAAGCATATTCTGTCGGCAAGAATTCTCAGCTCCCGCAGCTTCTTCTCTTCCTGTAGCTCGGTCTTCTCCAAAGAGGTGCCGGGACCGAGCCACCAGTCCAGGGGATCTATCCAACGGCCGCAATCACACACCACGGGCTTACCGAACTGAAAGAGCGTGATGTCGAATTCTTGTGAGCAATCGGGGCAGACTATGGCCATTTGTGCTGCTTTCGTGGGTCGGGCGGTTTCCCGCTCATTCAAAGGGCGGCCGGGGCAGGTTTCCGATCCATTCAAGCATAGGCCCGGCCTCTCCGTCATTGTGGTATCCGCCGGCCCTCCGCGTCATTGAGGCACCCGCCTGGCCTCCCTGCCGTGTGGTCGACTACGACGGGGCCTGCCGACAACCACCTATCATTATGCTGTTCGTGAGCGAATACGTCAACAGACCAACGAATGCGGCCGATGAATGCCGCCGAGTAGTTGCCCTCTCGGCAAGGCGTTCTTGACCGCGCGAAACCTCGCGGACTTCCTCGGCGTATAGACAAGAGGTCGATGCGCGCCGCATAGGGGCCGGAAAGACCGCCAACATGGCCCGCGGAGCGCCTGAAGAGACTCAAAGGACACGGACATCGCCTGCGGAGTGCCGGGAGAGCATACGGAGCGCCCAAGGGCCGCTCTGAGGCCCGTTTTGCGGGTGACGCGGGGGGAGGCGTCTAGTATCATTACTGCCGCTCGCCGGCTGGATTCGGGACCGGTGCGGACAACACAATTCCCCGTGAAATAATCGTTTCATAGACAATTGGAGTGGGGGATGCGCCGTGCCGCCGGCTCCCGATCGATTCCCACCCAGAAGGGAGGCACATGCAATGAAGGCTTTTCTGAGGACGGTGTTGGCCGTTTGGACGGCGCTGTTCATCCTGATTCTCCTAGTCGTCATGATCGGCTTCGCAATGGGAGCGGGCGACGCCGAGATCCAAAACCACAGTTGGCTCGTGTTGGACCTCGAAGGCGAGATCGTGGACTACCCATTGGGCGGGTTCGAATCGCATTTCTTCGGGGAGATGCCGAGCCACACACGGCTCATTGAGAACCTCGAGAAGGCGGCCGCCGACAATCGCATCGACGGAGTAATCCTGAGGGTCGGACCTTCGACCTTGGGTCCCGCGAAGTGTGAAGAGCTGAGAGGCGCCGTCGAGAAGGTGCAAGAGGCCGGCAAGAAGGTCCATGCCTACTGCGATATGCTGTTCAACAGGCAGTACTACATGGCCTCTGTGTGCGACTCCATCTTCATGCTGCCTAGCGGCTACTTCGAGATGACCGGCTGGGCAAGCGTTAGACCTTTCTACAAGGGAACGCTGGACAAGCTGGGGATCGAGCCGAATGTGCATAGGATTGAAGACTATAAGTCCGCGGCGGAGCTCGTGACCAGGACCGAGATGAGTCCCGAGTCGAGGGAGATGGCGACGTGGCTGATGGACGATCTGTACGAAGATTTCGTATCGACGGTCACGTCGGACAGGAGGATGAGCCGGGCGGACTTCGAAGCGGTCATGGAAAGGGCTCTGCTCACTCCGGAGGAAGCGGTTGATGCGGGTCTCGTGGACCGGACCCTGTACTGGGACGAGCTCGAAGAAGGGCTGAAGAGACCCGACGACGACAACCTCAGGACCGTTTACGGGGGAACATACGGAAAGGTCGAACGATCGGAAGTCGGAATCGAAGGAAAGAAGATCGCCGTCGTCCACGCGCAGGGCATGATTCACGGCGGCCGGAGCGGGATGGACCCGATGCTCGGGATGATGATGGGAGCGGAGTCGGTCATCAGCGATCTCAGAGCCGCCATGGATGACGACGAGATCAAGGGGGTCATCTTCCGCGTGGACAGCCCCGGAGGCATGGGATACGCAAGCGACAAGATCGGGCGTTGGGTGAAAATGGTGGAGACGAAGAAACCCGTGGTTGTCTCGATGGCGGACGTCGCGGCCTCCGGCGGCTACATGGTGAGCCACAGGATGCGGCCCATCGTCGTGAGCGGGAACACGATAACGGGATCCATCGGCTCGATCACGGGCAAGTTCAACATGCGCGGGCTCTACGACAAGCTCGGCATCTCGTATGATTTCGTAACCAAGGGGCCTTTCGCGCTGATACACAGCGAATACGGCAATTGGACGCCCGAGGAAGCGGAAATGGTGGCCGACAACCACTGGAAGGGATACAACGATTGGGTGGAAGACATCGCCGAGCACCGCGGCCTGACTTTCGATCAGGTCGACTCTGTGGCGCGCGGCAGGGTGTGGACGGGGCGCCAGGCGCTTGAGAGGAATCTGGTCGACAAGCTGGGCGGGCTCGATGCGGCCATCGCGGAGTTGAAGCGGAAGGCTGAGATCCCGGCGGATGAGGATGTCACCATTGTGCACTATCCGAAGAAGAAGAGCCTGATCGAGGCGATCATGGAAGGGAATCTGGCGACGCTCGTTAAGTCGAGCCTGGCGATGCGCGTCAGGAGTTACCTCCAAGAGTGGGCCTGGAGCGCACAAGCCGGTTGGTGCGTGATGCCTTTGCAGGTGCAATAGACGAAGCGTAATGACACGAAGGGGGCTTCTTACGATGATCCCATGGCCGCGGCCCGATCGGGTGACGGGCGCGGCGCGGTCGAAGCGAGATGCATGAGGCCGCATGAAACGTGCTCGCCCGCGGCCGGATTCAACGGCGCGCTTCACGGGCCGCAAGGCGAGGGCGGTCACTCGCCGGTTGACTGGGCCGAGAAGGAATTCCTCAGACGGCTTCGGCCGTGAGGAGAAAGGAGGCAAAGGCGATGAAGGCATTCTTGAGAACGGTCCTGGGGGTCCTTGTCGCGATATTCATCCTGGTGTTTGTTTTTGTTATCGCCGTCTACGCGAAGACCTCGGCCAAGCCCGACATCAAGGATCACAGCTGGCTCGTGCTGAACCTCGAAGGTGAGATCGCGGAGTACCCGATCGGCGGCTTCCAGGCGCAGTTATTCGGCGGCCCCGGCAGCCACACGCAGCTCTTGGAGAACCTGGAGAAAGCCGCCGTGGACGATCGGATCGAAGGGGTCATTCTCCGCGTTGGCGGCTCCAATCTGGGCTACGCCAAGCTTGAAGAGCTACGGGGAGCCGTCGAGAAGGTCAATGAGGCCGGCAAGAAGGTCTATGCCTACAGCGACTATCTCTCCAACAAGCATCTCTACATAACCTCCGCGTGTGATGAGGTATTCATGCCTCCGAGCGGCTATTTGCAGTTCACGGGAGCGTCCATGGGGGCGCCGTTCGTCAGGGGAACCCTCGACAAGCTCGGCATCCATCCCAACATCCATCAGATCGAGGACTACAAATCGGCGGCCGAGCTCGTTACCAGAACCGGAATGAGCCCCGAGGCGAGGGAGATGTACAACTGGCTCATGGATGACCTGTTCGATGAGATCACGACCACGGTGGCCGAGGACAGGGGGATGAGCCGTCGGGACATGGAAGATGTAATGGAGAAAGCTCTCTTCATGCCGGAAGAGGCGGAAGAGGCCGGCCTCATAGACGAGGTGATCTACTGGGATGAATTGGAGGCGAAGCTGAAGGATCCTGATGACGAGAAGCTGAAAACCGTTTCCGGCGGCAAGTACGGCGGTGTCAAGAGGGAAGACGTCGGTATCAAAGGCGACAAGAAGATAGCGATCGTCCACGCGCAGGGCCTTATCCACGGCGGAAAGAGTGGGGTTGATCCGCTCTTTGGAATGACTATGGGTGCCAAGTCGGTGATAGAAGATCTAAGGGCGGCCATGGATGATGAAGATATAGTCGGCGTGATATTCCGTGTGGACAGCGGAGGCGGTGAGGCCGTGGCGAGCGACGCGATCGGGCGATGGCTCAAAGCCATCGAGGAGAAGAAGCCGGTTGTCGTCTCGATGGTGGACGTGGCGGGCTCCGGTGGCTATATGGTGGCCCACAGAATAAGCCCGATTGTGGCTTGTCCCAATACGATCACGGGATCAATAGGATCGATTACGGGCAAGTTCAATATGCGCGAATTCTACAACAAGATGGGTATCACCTACGACTTCGTGACGAGAGGTCCGCACGCTTTGATCTACAGCGACTACCTGGATTTTACCCCCGAAGAGATGGAGATCGTGGCCGAAGGTCACTGGGAAAGCTACAACCGCTGGGTGGAAGACATCGCGAAGCACAGGGGACTCACGTTCGAAGAGGTCGACTCCGTGGCGCGGGGCAGGGTGTGGACGGGCCGTCAGGCCATTGAGAAAAAGCTCATAGACAAGCTGGGCGGGCTTGACACGGCCATCGACATTCTAAAGGAGAAGGCGGAGATACCGGAAGACGAGGACGTGGTTATCGTCCATTACCCCGAAGAGAAGGGCCTGATCGAAGCGATCCTATCGGGGGAAATGGTGAGTATGGTGAAATCGAGCCTAGCGATGCGCCTCAGAAGCTACCTCATCAATTGGGGCATGAGCGTTCAAACCGGCTGGTACGTGATGCCGTTGCAGGTGCGGTAGGAGGTGGTCGGCTGGACTGTGATCGAAGCGGACGGGGGCTCATGCCCCCGCCCGCTCTGTTAACGTTCTTCCTAGTCCGCCTGCTCGAGGATTCTCTCCAGGGTGTCATCGTCCACCCTAAGAAGTCCGGAGTCCGGCAAGCGCTCCACCAGAACGGCCCAGTTGTCGTCGGCTTTGAATACCTTACGAAAGAGGGGAAGCGCCTCGCTCTCCCTGCCGACGTTGACGAGCGACACCGCCTGCCAGAACATAAGCTCCAGGTTGTCCGGAGCCAAGACTGCCGCGGCGGTATACTCACTAAGGGCTCCCTCGAGGTCCCCCTCCGCAAGAAGCGCGTCTCCTTCGTTTTCATGCTGATATGCCCTGTGCAGGTTGACGAGGCGCGTCAACTCCTCGACCGGCTTGGGGTGATCCTCAACACGAAGATCCATAACGCGGTCTTCCCAGATCCGGCCGGTCGGCTTCTCTCTCACTATAAGTATCGCCGCGGACTGCCGGCCCCGGATGTCTCCGCCGGAATCCTGCGCGGCCTCGAGCGCCGCCAACATTCTCTCGGCCAGGTCTCCGTCGGTTTGCTCGAACGCGCTCGACATGGCGGGCCAGACATCGTCCTTGAGCATGAGATTGGCTTGAACCGAGTAGTCCGGGCCCTGCCTATGGCCCGCCTCGGCGATGCAGGATTCACCGGTGTGGACGGCGACGTTTCCATGGATGTCCATCATGGCGACCTGCCTCAGCTCCGGGTGAGGATCGGCGGCAAGCAGCGCCCTCAGTGCCTGATCGGCCGACTTGCCGGCCTTCATCAATTCGAGTCCGAGCGGGCCGTAGGATACGTCCACGAGCGATTGGGTCGCCACCACCCCGACGCCCGCCTCCGCCCAGGGAACGACGGGCCCCACCGAGAACCAGTGAGACTGCACGGCCACCCCCATCTCACCGGCAAGGGTGTCCCTTGCCACAATGGAGTAGGTGTGGGCCAGGCGCCCGGGGGCCGAAATCTCGCCCCCATCGGCGGGCATAGCTCCGGCGCCGCACTCACCGGTAGGAGCGACCAGGATCAGAAGACAAACGAAAAGACCGGGAAAATGGCAGTGGGGGAGTCTGTTCATTGTGTTTCCACCTCCGTCTATCGTGAGGTTTTGACTCGATCTATCTCGTATGTCATTGCAATAAGAGGGCTTGAAGACAAACCTGCGTCTCCCGCCTCCGGTCCCAAGTCCCGGCAAGACTAAAGACTCGAAGGCCCTGAAGCAAGGGACAATCGCTGGGCTACCTCGGAGTAATCGGTAAGGGGGACTCGGAGCAGTGGGGCCGGGATGACTTCCCAGTCCGATCAAGACCAAGGGAGTTGCCGTGCTTGAGTCCCTTGTCCGGAGGAGACCTAAGGTGCGGGTTAAAGCCCTTGCCGGCAGTAAGTTACAGGGCCGGCAGGACACTGGTTCTGAGCCTCAAAACCGTGCTCTGCGGAGTCCAAAGTGGGTCAAGACCGCCCCGGTCTTTTGTTTTGTACCCAGGCTCCTTATAATGCCCATGAGCCCCACAGAGTGATTTCGGGGTCTGCGATGCCGGGGATTGACGAGGGCGGAACACCGGATCCGAACCAGGCCGGGGCGACGGCGGATCCGGAGAGTCAACCCCGATCATCTCTGGTTCGGCTGAAGCCGAGACGCCGATGACTATCATTAGATCGAGAACACAGTATCCCCCGGAGGTGTGAGCCGTGCAGATCAAGGTTGGAGACGCTACACTCAGTCTCGTCAAGGGTGACATTACTCAGCAGGACACCGACGCAATCGTGAATGCAGCGAACAGCGGGCTCGTCGGCGGCGGCGGTGTGGATGGGGCCATTCACCGCGCCGGGGGGCGCGCGATAATGGAGGAGTGCAGGCAGATCGGCGGCTGCAGGACCGGTGAGGCCGTCATCACGACCGGCGGCCGGCTCAAGGCCAGGTTCGTCATCCACGCCGTCGGCCCCCGCTGGGCGGGAGGCGAAAGCGGCGAGCCCGAGCTTCTGGCCTCGGCCTACCGCAGAAGTCTGGAGGTTGCCGACGAGGAAGGGCTGAGGTCAGTGTCTTTTCCGTCCATCAGCACCGGCGCCTATGGATACCCGATAGACGCCGCCGCGGAGATAGCACTCCGGACCGTGAAAGGCCACCTCGAAGGGCGCACGGGCATAAAGAGCGTCACGTTTGTGCTGTTCTCGGACGAGGACTTGGCCGAATACCGGAAGGCGCTCTCGTCCTTGAGCGAGTGAGCAACAACGCCGGGCCGGCGCCTTGAGGGGCGTACGGACATAAAATATGTCGCATTCGCGCTGTTCTCCGGAGAGGATTCGGAGGAGTGTCGCAAGGCGCTCACGTCGCTAAGCGGCTGATCCGTGACGCTTGAAACCTACTTCTCCGGAATACCCGGCAGTGTCCACTGCGAAAGGGGGATTTGAGGCATGAGGTATATCGTCATTGCCGCAGCGGCAGTGATCATGCTGGTGATCGGCTGGACAATCGTGGCGGGTATCGCCGCGGAGGCCCTCTGGTTTGACAGCCTGGGCTATGAGCAGGTCTACTGGAAGGTTTTCTGGACAAAGACCGTCCTGTGGATCATCGGCGCGGCGGTCGCGCTCTTATGGTTCGGTTTGAACTTCAGGGCGGCGGCCAAGATAGAGCCGATTGTCGTAGACCGCCGGCTGATAGATCTTGAGCGCCTTCTGCCTCGGGGCGGCAAGCCCGTGTCGTGGCTGGCGGGAATCGCGACGGCCCTTCTGGCGCTGGCGTACGGTTCATCGGCCTCGTCTATGTGGCGCGAGGTTCTCTTGTTCCTCAACAGGACTCCGTTCGGGGAAACGGAGCCCATATTCGGCAAGGACGTCTCTTTCTACGCGTTCACCCTACCCGTGTTGACGGAAATCAGGTCGACCGTGCTTTCCATGGGCATCGTCGCCGCGGTCGGCGTGTTTCTCATCGGATATATCGGTTCCGGGGGCGGCCCCTACATCAAGGCCTTGCTGCCCAAGATCAAAAGGCACCTACTTTTCCTCATCGCCTTTGTGATGATCGTCGCCGCGTTCGGTTTCTGGCTGGGCCGGTACGGTTTGCTTTTCGCGTCTTCCGGGGTGGTCTTCGGTCCGGGCTACGCCGACGTTCACGCTCGCATACCGGCTATGAGCGTGATGATCGCCCTGTGCCTGATCGCGGCGGTCCTGCTCATCGTGTCCGCCGCGGGCAGGGGACTGAAGCCCGCCGCCGTGGGGGGAGGGCTTTTCATCGTCGGCGCCGTCCTTGCTTTGGGAGTCTACCCGCGCCTTGTGGAGGGCATAGTCGTAGGCCCGAACGAGCTCGAGAAGGAGGCGCCTTACATCGAGAACAACATACGCGGCACGCGATTGGCATATGACATAGACGAGGTTCAGGAGCTTCCTTTCGAGGCTTCGGGAGATTTGACGGCGGAGGACATAAGAAACAACGACGCGACCATAAGAAACGCCCGCCTGTGGGATTGGCGTCCACTGAGGACTACATACAGTCAGATACAGGAGATCCGTCTCTATTACGATTTCGTGGACGCCGATGTGGATCGGTACGTCATAGACGGATCGTACAGACAAGTGCTGTTGTCGTTGAGGGAGCTCAACTACAACCAGATACCGTCCAGGGCGGCGACCTGGGTTAACACCCGCCTCAAGTACACTCACGGATACGGACTCTGCATGAGTCCGGTTGACCAGGTGACGCCCGAGGGGCTGCCGGAGCTTTTCATAAAGGACATCCCTCCCGTGTCGACGGTCGACCTCGAGGTAGACGTGCCGGCGATCTACTACGGCGAGCTCGGCACGGACTACACCCTTGTTAGAACGACGACGGAGGAGTTCGACTATCCCTTGGGAGAGCAGAACAAGTTCACTACGTACGAGGGAGACGGCGGCGTCCCGATAGGGAGTTTCCCGCGCAGGCTGCTCTTTGCGTGGCGGTTCAAGGACATGAAGCTTCTGCTGACGAGGTATCTCAAGTCTGAGAGCCGCATCATGTTCCGGCGCACAATACGCGAGAGGCTGCCGCGCATCGCCGATTTCTTGATCTTCGACCGCGATCCCTACCCGGTGGTTCTGGACGGCAGGATTCTCTGGGTGCACGACGCTTACACCGCGACCGACATGTATCCCTACTCCGAGCCCTTCAGGGGCGGGTTGAATTACATGAGGAATTCGGTCAAGGCCGTAATGGACGCATACCACGGGACCGTCTCCTTCTACATATCCGAGCCTTCCGATCCCTTGATCCGCGCATATGCGGGGGCGTTCCCCGGGCTTTTCAAGCCGCTGGAGGAGATGCCGGAAGGGCTGCGCGAGCACCTGCGGTACCCCGTGAGTCTGTTTGAAGTGCAGGGCAGGATGTTTGCGTCATACCACATGCAGGATCCCCAGGTCTTCTACAACAAGGAGGACCAGTGGGCGGTGCCGCTCGAGTCATACGCGGGTGAACAGCGGCGTATGGAGAGCTACTACGTTGTAATGAAGATCCCTGGAGAGGAGAAGGAGGAGTTCATCATAATGCTCCCCTTCACTCCGACCAACAAGGACAACATGGTGGCATGGCTCGCCGGCAGGTGCGACGGGGAAGACTACGGCAAGCTCATGGTCTTTTTGTTCCCCAAGCAGAAGCTGGTGTTCGGGCCTCGCCAGATAGAGGCGAGGATCGACCAGAACCCCGAGATATCCGAGCTGCTGACCCTGTGGAGCCAGAAGGGCTCGCGAGTGATCAGGGGGAACCTCCTCGTCATACCCATTGAGCAGTCGCTTCTGTACATAGAGCCTTTGTACATCCTCGCGGAGGAGGGGGAGCTGCCGGAGCTCAAGCGCGTCATCGTGGCGTTCGGCGGTAGGATCGCCATGGCGATGAACTTGAGAGATGCCTTAAGCATCGTTTTCGAGGAGGACCTGGGCGCTCCCGGGATTGTAGCCGGTACGGCCGCCGGGCCGGGCGCAATTGGAGCCCCGGAGGGGACCGCGGCCGGATCGGACTCATTCGAAGAGGCTCTTGCCCTTTTCAAGCGGGCGCAGGAGCATCTTCGAAACGGAAGGTGGGCGCAGTACGGCCGCGAGATGGAAGCGCTGGAAAGGCTCCTCGAGCGGCTCGTGGGCGAAGCGAGGGGGCGGGGGGATGAGCCCGGCGGTGGTGCCGGCGAGACTCTGAATTGAAAGGAGGCGGTCTTAATGACCGCCCCCCATTTGTGTGCGGGCTTGCGGCTCAGTGCGGCATCGGGGCCGTAAATCCGGCAGGGGTATCCGAGCCCTTTCGAATGAGCGATGCCGTGACTACGCCGTCGTCTCCTTCGGTCTTCATCACTCGCACGCCTGTGCTGCCGCGGCCGGTCTGCCTGACGTCCGCGGCCTTGAACCTGATTATCTTCCCGGACTTGCTTCCGGCAAGCACTTCGTCCTCCGGCCCCACCGCCATGGATGAAACGACCCGGCCCGCCTTCTCGGTGTTCTTTACGTTCGTCACGCCTTTGCCGCCTCTTGCCGTTTGACGGTAGTCCGACATCGGCGTCCGTTTGCCGTAGCCGTTCTCGGTTATGGTGAAGACCGTCGCCGTGGGCGCGGCCACCATAAAGGAGGCCACCTCGTCGGCCTCGGCCAAATTGATGCCTCGCACGCCGCCTGCCGTGCGTCCGGATGCCCTGACGTCCGACTCGTCGAATCTTATGGCCCTGCCGGAGCGTGTGGCCATAAATACCTGGCTCGACCCATCGGATACGGAGACCCCAACCAGCTCGTCTCCCTCCGCCACCTTGATGGCCTTTACGCCCTTCGCCCTTATCTTCCCGAAGTCCGAGAGATCGGTCCTCTTGATCATGCCTTTCTTCGTAGCCGTCACCAGGTAGCCGTGGGCGTCGTCCAGCCCGCGCACCGAGATGCACCCCGTTATCCGCTCGCCCGGCTCCAGCTCGAGGACCTTGTCGGCCGGCTTGCCTTTGGCGTACCGTCCCATCTCGGGAACGTCCGACGCCCGGAGTTTGTAACACTTGCTCTGATTCGTGAACATGAGCACGTCGTCATCCGGGGAGGCTACGTGTAACTTCTGCAGGTACCCCTGCTCGCCGGTCTTGGTAGCCATAACGCCCTTGCCCCCACGCTTCTGAGTCCCGAACGCTTCCAGGGGAGTGCGCTTGACCGTCTCGTCCTTGGATAGGGATATTACGTAGAGATTCTCGTCGGGAGGAGTCATCGGCTCGGCCCACCTTTCTCACATGGAGGACAACCTCGGCTGCCTCTTGCCGGGGCAACCCTAGGATACTGAAGCTCTCGCAAACAGACTGCAGACTCGCGTGTAGGATAGCAAAGCACGACGGAACGGCAAGGCGAAAATTGGGGCGTTCCGCGGGTGGAGGAGGCGGCGAGCGGACTGCTCTTGACGGGGCGCCGGTTCCTGTGAGAAGGGGTTGTCCCGCCGCGGCGCTTGAGTGCCTGTGCCTCCGAGGAAGGCCGCGCCGGTGCTCGAGGCGTGCGGAGGGGCGGCGTGGGTGCGGAAGCCCGGACCGGCCGTAACTCTTGGGGCTCCCGGAGCCGGCCGCACCCTGACGCTATCCGGCGCTCACTGGGCTTACGGGCCGGCTGAAACATGGATGATCCGCCCCGGCACGTCTACGGAGCCCGGAGCACATGCTCACCGAGAAGCGGCACACAAGTTTTAACTCTAATCTCCACAAAACCTTGTGAGCGAGCCCTTGTCGCTTCGCGGGCGTGGGCTGTCGCCGGTCGGGAACAGACTGGAGACCAAGGGAGCCTTGTGCTAGCTTGAAGTTATATGAATGACGCGTGATGCCGCATGGGATCACCTCGGACGGCATTGAGTCACCGGGGAATCGATCGGGTCGTTCCGTAGACCGGTCTCCGGTCGGGGCAAAGACCGCAAAGGAGCGCGATCACGATGAAAATAGACAGGAACACCGGCTTGCTGGTTGTTGACATACAGAATGACTTCTGCGCCGGCGGGGCCCTGCCGGTTCCGGAAGGAGACCGTGTAGTGCCCGTCCTCAATCGTTATATTGATCTCTTCGTAGAGCGCGGGGCTCCCGTCTTCTTCACAAGAGACTGGCATCCCAGAGACCACATATCTTTCAAGGAAAGGGGTGGGCCGTGGCCGCCTCATTGTGTTCAGGGCACCGAAGGCGCGGCGTTTCACAAGGATCTAAAGGTTCCTTCGGACGCGGCGGTCATATCCACGGCAGACCGAGCGGATAGAGAGGCCTATTCCGGTTTCTCCGGCACCGACCTCGCGGCCAGGCTCAGGAATCTTGGCGTCAAAACCGTGCTTGTCGGCGGTTTGGCCACGGACTATTGCGTCAAGCACACGGTGCTCGACGCGGTCAAGGAAGGTCTCGAGACATATTTCCTGAAAGACGCGTCGCGCGGGGTCGAGGTGTCCCCGGGGGACACCGAGAAGGCGGTCGAGGAGATGAAGGCCGCGGGAGCACGGGAGCTGGAGCTGAAAGAGCTGAAGGAACGATCCCCTAAGTGAAGAACCGGGCAAGCCGGCTCACCCTCTGCTCAATGGCATCGGAGGGGCAGCTCTCGATGCATGCGAGGCATTCTATGCACTTCTGGTAGTCGATCGTCGGAACGCCGTTCTTGCCCTCGGCCAATGCCTCTACAGAGCAAGTCTCGATGCACAACCCGCACGCCGTGCAGTTTTCTCTTATCACATGCGGCCGAACCCAGACATAGCGCCCAAAGAGCGTGACTACCCACTTGGGCGTAAGATGAATCAGTTGGCTTGAAGCCAGACGAAAGTCGGCAATGAACCTCTCGGCGACGGATTCGCCAAGGACTTCGCAGCCGGCGATCCCGACTCCCGCGCCTCTTTCAATGGCGGCGGCGGTCGTGGGTACCTGATCTTCCCGCAAGCCCACGATCTTTCCGGCGACCGCGTCCAGCGCGACGGCGTCGGGGCCTGCCATGATAAGCCCCACGTCGCGGGGCTCTCCTTTTGTGGACGGGCCGTCGCCCTCGAGCGCCGTTACGGCGTCAAGCACGGTGAGCGCGGGGCGAGCGGCTTGATAGACGTCCACCACGATCTCCGAGAACGGACCGCGTTTGGGAGCTTCCTTGTGATACTCGGCCTTCCTGAAACCGGGGATCGCCCCGAACATGTTCTTCACCCCCGCGGAAAGAACCGTCAGGCCGTGGGTTTTGAGCTTGGGGACGTTTATCACGACGTCGGCCTCGGCTATGGGGGCGGCGATGAAGTACTCGCGGCCGTTCACGGAACGGCGAGCCACGCCCGCGCCCTCGAGCTTTACAAGCTCGGCCCCTGTCCTTTGAGCGACGTCTCCATAGCCCGTTCTCGTCCAGTATCTATCGATAGATGAGAGCACGCCGGCCGGGCTGTCGCCGATCAGCACCCGCGCCCCGGCTCGCCGGGCCTCGCGGATCACCGCTTCGACCACCGCCGGGTGAGTCGTCACGGCGCGGTGCGGCTCCTTGGCCGTCAGCATGTTAGGCTTGACGAACACGGTTTGGCCCGGCCCGACCCAGCGTCTCAGGCCCCCCAGCAGGTCGAGCGCCCGGGAGACCGCGGAAGCGACTCGATCGAGCTCGTAGCTCTTGCAGTCGACGACGGCCACGGTCGGTCGCGTCGATGAATGGGGTTTATCATTGCGTGACGATTCGGTCACGGGTCTTTTTCTCCCGTCCGACTATACGTTCTGCTGTCCCGGTTTGCGTATACGGTCTGCATTTCCGGTGCGCATATCAAGTCTGTTTCCTCGGTCTGCCTTGCCGGTGCGCTTATCCATTGGTCTTTCACCCCGGTGTGGTCCGTGCTAGGTTAGTGACCATCATACCCGCGGGCGGCATCTAGAGGAGCCGGTGGCCGACGTGCGGTAACCGGCCCACCGCCGACGATTGAGATCCTTCCTGGATTGTAGTGCCATGGGGGGTGCCGATGGAACCCGTCCTTGTAGTGCTGCTCTGTTTCCTTGCCTCCGTGCTTATTCCAATGCCCTTTATGCTAGTCTCCACGGTCACGGCAGTGATACTCAAGATTCGCCGTTCCTACGGTGAGGGGCATTCGGTCCTATTGGCTCCGGGGAGTGTGATCTTGATCATGGCCGTTTGGCCGGCGTGCGAGGCGGCCGTGAGAATGAAGCGGGTGAAGGCGGAAGGGAGGACGTGATAGGTGAAGTCAATGGCTGCAACCAACAGGGTTTTGCTCGTTACACATGAAGATTGCCTACTTCATAACCCGGGTCCCGCCCACGTTGAGGGCCCTGAGCGAGTGAAAGCGGTACTGGAAGCTCTGCAAGGCGACGCTGAGCTGGCGAGCTTGACCGACAGGGTCGAGGCAAGGGAGGCTTCAGTGGACGAGCTCGCGCTGGTTCACACGCCCGAGTACGTAAGATGGGTCCGTGAGCAGTGCGAGAACGGACCGAGAGCCCTGGACTGGGACACGCCGGTTGCGGTGGAGTCATACAGGGCCGCCCTTCTGGCCGCAGGGTCGGTGCTTGTTGCGGTCGACGCGGTGCTAAGCGCCGCCCATGGGACGGATGCCGCGCAGGGCGGCGCCCATGGCTCCGGCGCTGAGGGCCGGAGTGCGGCGGGCTCGACCGGCCCCGAGAAACGTGATGCCGGCTCCGACGACGCTCGCCCAGGTGCCGCGGGCGCAAAGAGTGCGGACAAAGCGGACCCCTCTGCCACAGGTAGCATTTCGCCGGATACGGACGGGTCGAAGAGCGCATCGCGTTCGAAGATCAAGAGCTCCGCGAGAAGGGCTTTCTGCCCCGCCAGGCCGCCGGGTCACCATGCGGAAAAGGAGAAGGCGATGGGGTTTTGCCTTTTCAACAACATAGCCGTCGGCGCCCGTTACGCTCAGAAGAGGGGAGTGGATCGAGTCGCCATCGTCGACTTCGACGTCCATCACGGGAACGGCACCGAGTCCGCGTTCTACGGCGACGGTACGGTCCTATTCATCAGCTTTCACCAGTATCCCCACTATCCCGGCACGGGCGGAAGTCGCGACGTGGGCGAGGGAGCGGGAAAGGGCTTCAACATAAACATACCCTTGCCCTCCGGCTCGGGGGACGAAGAATACAAAACCGCCATGGAGTCAACGGTGATCCCCGCGATTGAGCGGTTCGAACCGAATCTCGTGATGGTCTCGGCGGGGTTCGACGCGCACCGCGATGATCCTCTGTCCGACTTACAGGTCACTGAAGGCGGCTTCGGCGAGATCACCCGCGGAATCGTTGCGGCGTCGGGGAAGAGCGCCATGGGCAGGGTGGTTTCCGTTCTTGAAGGGGGATACAACCTCGAGTCCATGGCGGCGTCGGCCCTGGCGCACGCGCGGATGCTGGCCGGGCTGGATGAGTAGAGGTTACGCTCTAGTGCGCTCGCCGGAATCCGGAGATGGCGAGTACGCACGTGCGGGAGCCGGCTGGGCTAACGGGTGCCGGCGCCCATTCCGTGCTGGCTGTGGTTCCTGAAGGGCTTCTTGCGCAGAAAAGGCAGAGTGCGGTTGGGAATGTATCCGCACGCGGCGCACATCGAGTCCCACTCGCAATCGGCGATCTCGCCGTACTCCGCCGCTGTTTTGTCGATGTTTCTCGCCAGCTCGCCGCCAAGGATCGCCTCGGCGCCCGGATGGGTCGGGTCAGCGCCGCCTTCCTCAACGACACGGCGCAGAACGTCGGGGTTGTCGATGATCATACAGGGCCGCAGATAGTTGCTGCTGTAGGGCTGCCTCTTCCGGATGGCCCTGAAAAGGGGCGAGCCCAACGCCTCGGCCAGGCTTGTGTCGTGGACGTTGTCCCTTGCGAAATGGGTGAAGACGCACGGCTCGACGTCGCCGTTGCTGTTCACGTGGAAGTACTCTCTGGCCCCCGCGATGCATCCGCCTACAAGAGGTCCGTCGTTCCAGAAATCTCCCAGGAGTATCGGCTTTCTCATCCTGAGATCGTTGAGGCGCTTTCTCCTCTCATTCCTCTGCTCCGGCGTAGGCACCATGTCCAAGTTCGGCGACCGTCCAATCGGCAGATACTGGAAGTACCACCCCGTGAAACACCCCTTGGACACGTAGAAATCCACGAACTCCTCGCTTGAGATCAGCTCGTTGTTCTGCCTCGTAGCGGTCGCGGAGAAGCCGAAGAGGAGCCCTCTCTCCTTAAGCCTGTCCATGGCGCCGAGGACCTTTTCGTAGACCCCGGGCGCGCGCCGCTCGTCGGTCTCCTTCTTGTATCCTTCAACGCTGATGCAGGGCAGCACGTTGCCCAGCTCGGCAAGGCGATCAGCCAGGCGGTCGTTGATCAAGGTGCCGTTCGTAAAAGTGAGGAAGTAGACGTCGTCCTGCGCTTCGAAGAGATCGAGCAGGTCCTTTCTGACGTAAGGCTCGCCCCCAGAGATGACGATGAAGTGAATTCCCATCTCTTTGGCCTCGTTTACTACCCTCATGAGCGTATCGAAGTCCATCTCGTCTTCTTTGGTATACTCCGACGAGTAGCAGCCCTTGCACTTGAGATTGCAGCGCATCGATGGGCTAAGGACCATTAGGAGCGGGGGGAAATAACCGAGACGAGCCGCGGCCCTCTGGCGCATCGGGTAGCTTAGTACCAGGGCGTTTCCGAGGAAGTTGTTGACCCACTTGCTGCGACACTGCGGAGAGCAGCCGGCCACGAATTGCCGGCTGAGGGTGACGAGCTTCTCAACGTAGGCCCTGCCGTCGGGGAAGGGTATCGTGTTGATGAGCGGGCGAACAAGCGACAGCAAACGACGGTCCGAAAGATGAGAAACGATGTGCGCGCCGCCGTGCACCGCGCCCCTAACCGCGAGGACCTTCAGGGAAGCGACCGGTGACATAGTTGCTCACTCCTTTCGTGTGATCCCCCTAGTTTGCGATAAGACGTCGAAGCCTCTCATCCCCTATGTCTATATTGTAGCACAGATTATGGGTCTATGTGGAATATGGATCGCTTCCGGACGCAAGCCTCCCTCACCGCCCTGAGCCCCGGCGGCGCCGCCCGGGGTGAAGCTGGGGGCATCTCCCGTCGGCGAGGGCCGGGAGTCCGTGCCGGACACGGGCCGCAGGCGCCACCGCACGCCCTCGAGGGAGAACGCTACAATCGCAGGGTCCTCGGCCACAGGCGTACCGGGAGGCAAACATCCCCCGCAAGGCCGCGAAATCGTCTCCTTCGCAACGGTCGGACCGCGAACAGAGTCCGCCGAAGTTCTCGAAACGCCGGGCTCCCAGGGGCGCCGATTCGCCCCGTCAGTCACGGAATGAGCGTCCGACCGCCGACGGCTTTCGACGGTCCCGGTGGCCGGGGGAATGACACTTGACCCGCCGGTCGCTTAGGGACTTATACTTGTATACATAGTGGCCTGATTCACGTCAACAGGCAGCCGGCACTCACCGGCCGGCTCCTCCGCGAATGGCTTACGCCCTTCGATCCGGCGTGGACCGGTCGGTGTTTCTCCCCTTCTTTGACGCGGAGGCTGAAGCAGGCCTGAGACGCGGGCCGCGCGCGGGGCGTACTGGGGGATCACCCCCTCCGGAACTCGGGTAATGTCCCAGTGCTCGCCGAGGGCCGGCCCGGTTGACGCAAGCCGGTCCCCGGGCGACAAGGGCGGGAGATTGCGGACCCGCGGAGTAACGGTCACGGCCGTGTTTTGACCGCCGGGTGTGCCGAGCGCCGGGACGGCCGTGTCGTCTACGAGCGAAGACGGATGGTCGGGCCGCAAAGGGTTGCCTTGCGAGAACGTTGAACCCGGAACCGGGTTTCTCCTCCTGGGCCGTAACGAGGTTCGGTTCACCCGGATATTCGGAGTGGGATCTCATCCAGGGAGTGTGAAGATGCGACCAACGGAGAGACTTACCGAGGAGCACAGATCGATAGAGCTGGGATTGAGGGTGCTGGAGGCGGTTTGCAAGAAACTGGAATCGGGCGATGAGGTCGATCCCGAGCACATCGAGGAGATCATCGAGTTCATCAAGGGGTTCGGGGACAAGTGCCATCACATGAAGGAGGAAGAGCTGCTCTTTGAAGCGATGGCGAAAGCAGGAGTTCCGAAGGACGGCGGCCCTCTTGGCGTGATGGTGGCGGAGCATGACAAGGGAAGAGGATACGTCAGAGGTATGAATGAGGCCCTCGCCAACTACAAGTTGGGTGACGGCGGTGTCGCCCCCGTGATCGTCAAGAACGCAAGGGACTACATCGCGCTGTTGACGGGCCATATTGACAAAGAGGACAAGGTTCTCTATCCCTTGGCGGACCAGCGGCTGTCGGATGAGCAGCAGCGAGAGCTGTCGACGGAGTTCGATAGGATCGACCGGGAGACCATCGGATCGGACAAGATCGCCCTGTTTCACAAGGTACTCAATCGTCTGAAGGATATCTATCTGGATTGAAGAGAAGGGCCCGTCCGGGCGACCGCTCAATGCCTCGGTCCGGGAATGTTTGCCGGTTCCCGGTGCGATGGCGGTCATTTGGGTCTCACCGGACGTGCGAATCGAAAGCCATCCGGTTGGCTCGGAAGGACAAAGGAGAACGCCAATGAAGAACTTCAAGCTGTACATGCCCACCAAGATCGTCTTTGGCCCGGGGGAGATCTCCCGTCTGGGCGAAGAAACTGCGAAGATCGGTCGCAAGGCCATTGTCGTGACGGGCAAGCGCAGCACCAAGGAGTCTGGCGTTCTGGACAAGGCCGTTGAGCTACTAAGCAAGGCGGGCGTGTCCTCTGTAGTGTTCGACCGAGTTGAGCCCAATCCCAGATCGACGACGGTCGACGAGGGGGGCGCCCTCGCGCAAAAGGAAGGCTGCGACGTCGTGATCGGCTTGGGCGGCGGGAGTCCCATGGACGCGGCCAAGGGGATCGCGGTGGCCGCGCACGATCCGGGCAACATCTGGGATTACGTCGTGCACGGGGACCCGAGCTCACTCAAGAGACCTTCGCGGGCGCTCCCGACCGTAATGGTCCCGACCCTCGCGGCCACGGGCTCCGAGTTCAACGCCGGCAGTGTCATCACAAACTGGGAGACGCACGAGAAGGGGCTCTTGATCGCGCCGCCGGTTCTGTATCCGAAGGTCTCCATAATCGATCCCGAGCTCACGCTGACCGTCAACAAGGACTACACGATAGACGGGGCGATCGACATCATCCTTCACGTGATGGAGTCCTACTTCAACAACACCGAGGGCACTCCGCTTCAAGACAGGATATCCGAAGGCATAATCCTTACCGTGATGGAGTACTTCCCGAGATTGCTCGCCGACCTTCGCGATCTCGAGGCGCGTAGCGAGCTTTCGTGGAGCTCCGCGTTGGCCCTTTGCGGGGTTCCGTCGGTCGGGAGGGAATTCCTGGGCTCTCCCGTCCACGCGATGGAGCACGCCCTGAGCGGTCACTACGACATAAGCCACGGCAGGGGGCTGGCCGTCATCGTTCCCCACTGGATGCAGTACAGCTACAAGTCGGGGCCGGAGCGATTCGCAAGGTTCGCGGAGCGTGTGATGGGGCTTTCGCCCGAGCCGGGGGAGAGCGCGGAGAAGCTCGCCGCCCGAGGGATAGCCGCCTGGACCTCATGGATGAAGGAGCATGAGGCCTATTTCACGCTGAGGGACCTCGGGATAGACGACTCCCGCTTTGAGAAGATGGCCGCCGACACGGCTCGCATCTACGGCGACGGAAAGACGATTCTCGGCATCAGACCCCTCGGCATCGCGGACATGGTTGAGATATACAAGATGTGCTTGGGATAGGGGGAATGGGCCCGGTCTGCTCTCTAGAAAGAGCTTCTTTGCAGCGCCGAGTCGACTATCTCCCGCCACGGGCCTTCTTCAAACCAGCGACGCTCAAGCTCCACGCCGAGACCCGAGGCCATTCTGTTTACGAAGTTGAAGTATGCGACGGACTGGGTTATTGAGAGGACCTCCTTGTCGCTGAAGCCGACTTCTCTCAAGCGATCGATGTCTTCCTCGACAACCGAGCTCGGCTCCTCCGTCAGTTGCACGGCGTACTCGATCATGGCCCTGTCGTTTTCCTGCAAGGGGGCGGCATCGTAATCCACTATGAGAGCCAGCACGAGCCTCATGTTCTCCGTGATTTTCCGCAGTGCTTCGCCGTGGTGGACCATGCAGTAGCGGCAGCGATTGGCGGCGGAGACCACAGTGCCTATCATCTCCCTTCGAGCCCTGCTCAGAGGTCCGGACTCCAACACCACGGATTTGTACAGATTCAAGTGAGATAAGAGCGCGCCGGAGTCAAGGCTCTGAACCTTGATAATGTCGTCAACGGTGCCCGCCCTCGTGGCGGCGTTATAGCATTGAAGGAGCCCGCCTCGGGCTTGCTCCTCGTCTATGGTCTTGATCCAGGACATGGGTCCTCCTTTTCGTGCCGTCGTACCGGTATGGCCCCGGCAGTGGGCATCGTCGTCGCCCGGGTTTCGCCCTATAGTCTATCGTTTTCCGGTGGAAAAAGCGAGATGATCTCCCACATTCGCGGACGGCCGGAGATCATATCCGTCGCGTCGAACCCCATGCTCCTCACCACGATGTGCATCATCTACGACGAGGGAAAACCCCTGCCCTAGGACAAACACGATCTCTACACCCGGATCATCGACAATGTCCTCACTACATAAGGGAAGGCATAGGGGTTTCTGGTGCTGGGGGCGGCGGTTCCTGGAGCGATGTTTCGAGGGGTCTACGCTCGGCCGGCCGCGCCAGGGACTATCCCGGCGGTCGCGTCGTCAGCTTCGGGTTTCGTGTTGTATTAGTTGGCGTCAGGACTCCGTAACGGCTGAGCGGCTTTACAGTTTTGTCTCCGTGCCCTAAACCCCGGCCTACCGTCGCGCCAGCGCCTCCAGGAAGCCCCGCGCGGGCAGAGTGTTGACGATGTCCGATGCCGTTAGCCAGCCCTTGCGGGCGGTTCCCACACCGTAGGCTATGTCGGATATGTTCTCCAAATGATGCACGTCGGGGTTGATGCTGATCTTGACCCCGAGGCTCTTGGCGTATCTGCACTCCCGCCAGTCGATGTCGAGCCTGTGGGGGCTGGCGTTGAGTTCTATGACGACGCCGTACTCCGCGGCCGCCTCTATGACGGCCTTCATGTCCACGGGGTATGCCTCTCTGGCAAGGAGAAGGCGCCCGGTCGGATGGCCCAGGATCGAGACGTACTTGTTGGCGAGGGCCTTGATGATCCGCTCGGTCATGTCCTTCTCGCTCATGTTGAACTTGCTGTGCACGGAAGCGATCACGAAGTCGAAGGATGCGAGGGTAGCGTCATCGTAATCGAGGCTTCCGTCGGAGAGGATGTCGGATTCGATGCCTTTCAAGATTCGGAAGCCGTTGAGCGTGTCGTTAAGCTTGTCTACTTCGTCTTGCTGTTTCTTGACGGACGAGACGTCCAACCCTCCGGCGTACCTCGCGGATCTGCTGTGATCGCAGAGGCCCAAGTAGCCGTAGCCCATCTTGGCGCAGGCCCGGGCAAGGTCCTTTATGGTAGTAGAGCCGTCGCTATAGTTGGAGTGGGCGTGTATGACCCCCTTGATGTCGGACTCCTCGACAAGGTCGGGCAGCTCTCCTTTCTCGGCGGCCTCGATCTCGCCCTGGCTCTCTCTGAGCTCCGGCGGTATGAAGTCGAGCTTCAAGGCTTTGAAGATGGCTTCTTCGTTCGAGCAGGGGATGATCTCCTCGCCCCGGAAGAGGCCGTACTCGTTCATCTTGAGGCCCATCTTCTTGGCTCTACCCCTCATTGAGGTGTTGTGGTCCTTGCTGCCGGTGAAGTGATGGAGCGCATAGGGGTATTCGCGGTCGGACACGGTTCTAAGGTCGACGTTGATTCCGGCTTCCAGGGTCACGCTGCTCTTTGTGTCCCCCTTCGCGACAACCTCGGCCACTCCGGGGAGCTTCGTGAAGAGGTCCATGACGGGGCCGCCGTCCTCTGTGGCGGCGACGATGTCCACGTCTTTGACCGTCTCCACCCTTCGGCGGATGCTCCCCGCAAGGCTGCAGCGCTTCACCCCCTTGAATCCCTCAAGCGCCTCGATGATCCCCAGCGACTCGCCCAGGGCGTCGCTTAAGAGAAAGCGTGCCCTGTACTTCTTAAGGTGCTCTATTCCGGCGAGGATCTTGGCCTGTGACTTGGTTCCGAAGCCGGGCAAATCGACCAGGCGGTTTTCGTGGCACGCGTACTCGAGCTCGCCCAGGGTCGAGATATTCAGCTTGTCGTATATCGCCTTGACCTTCTTGGCTCCCATGCCGGGGATCTTGAGCATGTCGAAGAGGCCGTCGGGGAAGGAGCTCTTAAGCTCCTCGTGGAATTTCATCCCGCCCGTTGTGACAAGCTCCGTGATCTGCTCGTCGAGCCTTTCGCCTATTCCGCGGATCTCACCGAGCCTGCCTTCCTTGGCCACGGCGGTGGGGTCTTCGCTCATGCTCTCGATGGTGCGAGCGGCGTTCGAGTACGCGAGACACCTGAAGCGGTTCTCGCCCTTAAGCTCGAGAAGCGTCGCGACCTCGTTCAGTACTTCGGCGATCTCACTCTTATCCATTGTCTCTTTCTACCACGGCACCGGGCGCGTCGTTCCCATGCCCGGGCCGAGCACAATCGCGTTCATGAGGAGCCTCCCCGTCCCCGGGCACTGCGCCCTGAAGTAAGGCTCGTTGAGAAAGAGTATTACCTGCCCCTTGCCCAGGCGCTCCCTTGTAAGATATGCCGTGTGAGCCCAGCGCGTCCTCGCCTCCGGCCAAAGGAGCCCCGAGAGCCTCATCTCGGGCCCCTCCGGGAATCTCCCAACGGTCTCGACCGGGTGCTTTGACATAAGCGCGTATGCCCCTGCGATTAGCGCCGGCACGCGGTCGCCGGCTCCGGCGGCGAGCCAATGCTCCTCATCCAGATCCACCTTGAGCAGCGCGCCGCTGGGCGCGAATAGGCGCAGCCTCTCATCTTCATCTTTGAGCTGCTCGATCGATTTGCTTTTCGTCTTCCCGCCTTCGGCGTCCTGGTCCTCACCTTCGGGCTTCTTATCCTTCACTTTCTTGCCCCGCGCTTCCCACATGGCGAGACTGTCTATGGGGCTCGGTTCGGACGGCTCCAACGCCACGGCCGTTTCGTAGTCGCCCAGCTTGTCCAGAGTTTGGCGGCGCAGCATCACCTTGCTGAGGCCTAAGCTCGAGTCCGCGACGGCGGCGGCAGCGGAGCCCATCGCGATCAACGTGCCGCCCTCTTCGATCCAGCGCTTGAGCTTCTTCACCCCGCTCTTTCCCAGGGTCTCTTGATAGCCGCCCCGCCACGTGTTCGGCAGCACTATGACGTTGTACTTGTCGATGTTTGTGCGGGACAAGCGGCCGATGTCGACCCTCGAAGAGCGAAGGCCTAGCCCGTGATCCAGCATATGCCACACCGCCCCGTAGGAGGGCGCCGAGATAGGGGAGCCCCCAAGCAGACACACGCGCGGCGGCTCCAGAAGCTGAAATTGCCTTCCTCCCAGATCGGGCCCTTTCTCCGTGAGCGCGCCGTCAACGCCGTATGCGTGAACGCCGGTCTTCTCGCAGAGGTTCTTCAAGAACGACTTGAGCCCCTCCGGGTTTTCATGAGCCCTGAGAAGAAGACTCCCGTATCCGAAGTCCCTTTCGGCTGCCCGGAAAGGCTTCGTCGCGTGGCGCACTTTGTACCCTGCTTCCAGAAGTGCCGCGACCGCAGGCAAGGCCCTGTCGCACCCTCCGGCTATCACGTAACCGTACCCGGCGTCCGGATTATGAAGGGAGCCCGGCTTCTCCTCGGTGGCCTCGACCGGCTTCGGGTCGCCGCCGAACGCTCCTTTCGCCTCATACGCCTCAATACCGGCCATCATGGGAAGCGACCAGGCCGTGACGTCGTACAAACGGCTGCGTCTGTTCTTCTCGATCTCGTAGCGCTCCTCGCGAAGCGATTTGTTCGACATTCGAGGATCGAACTCGAGAAGCGTCTTCGCCATCATTCCCATCGGCTGATTGAGAGGCACGACATAGGTTCCGGCGGGCAGACTCTTCGCCCCGAAGGAATCCCCCCAGTAGTCGCGGAGCCCGGCCGCTTTAGCGGGCTCGGTGGTCCTATGCACCTCGACTCCCTGGCGCATCAGGCTCGACATCAGCATGTCGACTCGGCAGGGCTTGTCGCCGGCCGGGAAGACGTAGATCTTCGACGCCTTCAGGGCCTTGCGCTTATCGCGGTAGAAGTCCTCAAGGAGCTCATCCTTGTTGCGGGCGGTGGTATTGAGGTTGGCGATGGAGCTCACGAAGTGATGGTGAACGGACTCACCGTAGGTCAGGTAGGTGCCGTCGTGCCTCTTGATCAGAGAGCCCTCCACGCCCGCCTGCTCGTAGAGAATCCCGACGGCGCCCAGGTAGCAGGACCAGGAGCTTCCATAGCCCGGAAACCACTCCTCGTTCCAATCCTCAGTGTAGTAGCTCCAGCCGTAGCGGTCGAAGGCCCGTGCCTGATCCTCGGCGAAGACCTTCCACCATTTCTTAAGCGACTCGGTCATGTTGGGGTTGAACGGCTCGCGCGGAGGGGAGAAAAGATAGGTGTCGAGGGCTCCCATCTCGTGAGAATCGACCAATAGCTGCGGATTCCATTCGACGATAGCCCGCACTTTGCCTTTTGTCTCGGGATGGACCTGTACGAACCAGTCTCTGTTCAGGTCGAAGAGGTAATGATTACCGCGTCCTCCGGACCAATATCCCGTATGCTGGAGGCTTTGCGTGTCCCAATTGGGCAGCGCGCCCCGTGTCTGCTCCATCATGGCGAGGAATCGCTCCCTGCCGTCCGGGTTCTGAAGGGGGTCTATGATCGTCACAAGTCGGCGGCGCAGGTACTCGGAGAGGCTGTCCGCGCCGGCGGCCAACTGGTAGGCGACCTGCATGGCGGCGTCGGTGCTTGACAGCTCATCGCCGTGGATGCTGTAGGCCATCCACGCGACGGCGGGGTTATTCCTTATTATGTATCGGAGGTCTTTATCGCTTTCGACCCTGTTCGGATCGGCCAGTCTGGCTATTGAGTCCTTGATGGCATCGAGGCGATCCATGTTCTCGTCGGAGGTTACAATGAGATAGTAGAGCGCCCTCCCCTCGTGGGTCTTCCCGTATTGCGTCATTCGGACGCGCGGAGTCGAGGCCGTGAGCTTCTTGCAGTATCCGACAACCTCGTCGTACCCGACGGGGCTCTCGCCTAGGGGGTGGCCCAGGAAATCGGCCGGACGGGGCACAGCGGGGTCATAGGTCCCTCCCGGCATAAAGGGTTTGTCGTAGTGAGCCGGCGCATAGTGAGCGGTCTCGGTCTGTTCTGCGCAGTGCGCCCGTGCCAACGGGAAGCCGGCCGTGGCCGTGAGAATCACCGCCGCCGCGAGCGCAAGTGCCACATATGCCTTTGGCCTCTTGTAGGTGAGCGGCTCTGTCGACGTTGTCGAATGCATGTGGGCTTCCTCCTTTGTTGCATCGACCTCTCATCGGGTCATGTTCGGGAAACGGCCGACCGATTCGCATGCCGACTTAATTGGATCAAGTGCGTGACACTACCGCCAGACTCCAGGACCGACCTCATGCTGTCCAACGTAGTGCGCGGGGTTCGGTGGAACGGGACAAGGCCTGCTAGTGTCGGCACCTGTTGCCGGGATCGTGGGTGCGCCTCCAACTCCCCAACGGAACACCTTATGATAGCAAAGGACCTTGAAATGCGCTAAAGGCCTTTTTGGCGCGGCGGCGGCCGGACCGTGGTGGCACGCGGTAGGGGGCGTGCTCAGGAAGTCCGCGCTACGGCGGCTCCCGATTGTATGCGCGCCCGCTGTATATGCGCCCGCCCGCACGATGCTTCCGGCCTCGATTATGGCGGTCGAGTGACGAACATTCGGCGTGAGAATCACTACACGGAAGTCGTGGTGTCTCGAGGATAGCTGCTCTTCTGTCTTGCGGCCGGTGCGATCCCCGTTCACCCGCCGCCCGGAAAGCCGCTGATTAAATCACTACACAAAGTCCGGAGCTTCCCATGCCCGGCTTCCCCGGTTTTGTCAGTAACGACGCATACCATCCGTGTCTCTGCGGAGGCGCAAACCCAAATCACAATCACTAAACACAGCCCGCGGTTGCAAGAAAATTCCCAAATCGACAACACAAAAGCTTGACAAGGGGGGCGGAATCTGGTATATTGCACGCGCAAACGCGGAGGGGGAAATGCCACAGGCTGGGGCAGTGTCAATAGCAGCGGGTTGTTCTGAGTGCGCGGAAGGATTAGTGTCCTCCCGCGCACTTTTTGTCGGCCCTCTCCTCACCGCGTGTACCGTGTGAGTCTATTCACTTGTGATTTGCATCGTTCGCACGGCGGTCTCCTTTGTTTTATGGACGATTCCGTTGTTCATTAGGGAACCGCCCGGCACGTAGCCAAGATGTTTGAGCGGCACGACGCCGACGCCGGTGTCTGCTTCTACAGCATCGAGGCCGGGGCTCACAAGGCGACCAAGAAGCTTCTGTTTGTGCAGTAGGGTGTTGCGCGTCGGTCCACCGCCCCTGCAATGGGTCGGCGGCGGATCGGCTGATTTCGGGTCGAGGGGCGTGCGCAAGCATCGCTCCTCGGCTCCGAAGATCGCAGGGGGTGTGGCAGAAAGCTGATCGGTCAACTCGGCTTGGCGTAGGGGCCGACCCCGATCCTCGCCTTGAGTCGAGTCTCTCGTGACCCGGATCCTCTTCTAGGGCGGACCCTCCCGCCCCTAGAAGGGAGTGCCTCCGATGGTGCGCCGGGCCCTACCGCCCCTGCAATGGGTTGGCGGGGGTTCGGCTGATTTCGGGTCGAGGGGCGAGCGCGTGTCTCGCTCCTCGGCTCCGGAGATTTCAACCGGTTCGGCGGAGTAGTCGATGTGGTCGAAGCCGGGGGTTGGGCGGAGGCCGCAGTCCTTCTCGTCCCCCAACGTCGGGGGCATCGAGAAATTCGGTCCCGCGTGGAGTCGTGTCGCCCGTCGGCGGCTGACATGCGGTGATGCGGTAGGCCGGGGAGCCAACGAGCTCGGATTGTGAACTGCGGCGGGCTTTCTTGCCGCGGCATCCTGGCTCGCGGCGATGTTACATACTGCATCCATAGCGGGTGGTGTTTCGCGCGGAAGGCGGACCATGGCGTCCGCCTTTCGTCGCTTCTCCCCTTTCTCGACGTCTGAGTATCTGGTTCGGGCGTTCCGCGGACCGAGGGCAAGCGACGGCAAACACTCCGTCCGGTCCCTGCCCCGGCCGGCTCCTTCAGTCTACCCCACACCGCAGGAGAGAAACACAGGAGCTTCCTCAACCTGGGCCCTCCAGGGGGGTCACCATGTCCCTTCCCATTCCCACGGTAAGCAGCGATTGCACTTGCACATAGATCATTTTCGTGATATAGTCATTGGCGGTTTCGCGAGTATGTGCGACGGGTGCGCTCGGCTTTCTCGGGGGGTCCGGTTTGTCTCGATAGCGGGGCTCTCGGTATAGAGCATCTGTGCGAGTCGAGCCGGCGTATTCCACGGGCGCACCTAGCGCTTGCGCACTCTTTTCCAGAAACACGGGAGACGGCATAGTGCGCCCCCTCACTTCTTCAACGGAACCGTCATGCGGCCGGCCCCACGCGAAATGCGAAGAACTACCGGATCTCCTATCTGTCTGCGCAAGCGACCACCGCCTATGTTCGCTCTCTCGAAGTGGCATCTCAACGATTTCACTTCGTGAAAGACGTGTACACAACAGCGTCGCCGGAAACTATAACTGGGTAGACAGTGGAAAGCCTCGACGCGCGCTCCTTTTCTTGTTTCTGACTATTGTGATAGCCGTCGTCGGTTGCGAGCGTCAAGCTCCGGAGAGAGGCTGGTTGATGCCGGGCTACGACGACAGGGGCACATGCTTGTATCCCTTCCCGTCCGACCCCGTTCAGGGTCCGTGGGAGCTCATCCGGACGAAAGGCAGGGTCCTTGAGGACGATGGCTATCTGCTTTTCAAATTAGTCTCGCTGAGCGCTCCGGAAGGCGGCGTCGGAATTCTCCACCAGCGCGGCATCGGTCATCTGGGCTGTGAGGTCTGGCTGGGCAGCAAGCTCTTGCGCCGTGATAATGATCTCAAGATGATGGGTCTTGTGGATGTCGACGGTGACGGCGGGCGGGAGGTAGCCATTGGGAAGAGCCACTATGCGGCAGTGCCGGCGACTTCTCCGGAGTTGTTACTCAAGGCGCACAATGGAATCGTCTCTGGGTTTCAGGATAGCATCATGGCGATGTGCGGTCCCAACGACAGTTTGGTCCTGGAAGCCGAGATGATATTCCTCGATCAGGAAGGAAACACGGTCGGGAAGGCACCGACAAGGCCGCACGGCGAGTTCATTTGGCAAGTCGACGGAAAGCTCGCGGGCAGGCGGGCGGCTATCGTGACGGATACCTCTCCCTGGCAGGCCTGCGACGTGGGCTACCAGAGGTATATCCGGGCCATATCTTCGGCTACGGAGGGTCCGGCCGGATTGAAGCCCTCTTATCACTTCGCCGAGGACACTGTCTCGAAGCGTGGAGTACAAGCCTTGGATCTTGATAGGGGCGAGGAGATTTGGTTCTTTCATACCGCCTGCTTTCCATACCTCTACGCGGTCTATGACGTAACCGGCGACGACGAACCGGAGATCCTGCTGGGATCCTACGGCCCTCACAATTCGGTCAATGCGAGCAACCTGTCCGATGTGGGGCAAGGCCACGTCATATTGCTTGACTCATACGGCCGGCCGGTATGGGTGCACACGATCGCAAGGGCGCACGTAGGGGCTCGTGCAGGGGTGATCAGGACCGATCCCGGAGGAGATTACAAGATCGTAGTCGCCGCCGGCTGCGCTTACGCCGACTGGGGATTGCTGGAGCTATTGAGCCCTGAAGACGGATCCGTGCTTGCGAGTCGCGAGAGTGGGTTCTCATACACGAGCCTCGTTCTTGCGGATCTGGTTGGAGATGAGGGGGAAGAGATCATAACAGGAACAGCCGACGGCAGGTTCGTCCTGTTCAATACCGACTTCGAGGTTTTGTACGAGACAAGGCCTGCTCCCTCCGACGACTACTTTCAAATAGGAAGCTGCTTTGCCGAATGCGCCAACGACATCGACGGAGACGGAGACATCGAGATCATAGGCACATGGGCCAAGATGCACTATGCGGACTTCAGCAGGGTCAATGTCGTCCATACCAGAGTCGATTCATCGGAGGTGCGGTTATGTGTCTTGAGTGAGAATCTAAGCGTTCTGGCAAGGCATCCTCTGGTGCCGTTGGATCACGAGCACATCGCGCCGTGGCACCAGCCCCCGGCGTACTACGCTAGGGTCTGCGATCTTGAAGGAGACGGACGGAACGACATCATCGCGTCACAGGGCCTGCGAATCGCGACTTTCACGGTTGCGGGAGTCACACGGGAGAGGTGACGGCCGAGTTCAACTCGCCGGAGACACACTCGGGCCCAAGAGAAAGCGCTTCCCCGCGAAAGGGGTTCCGACCCGGACCCGATCGAGGATCATCCCCCGGTCGGTGGGCGGATCCATACTCCGAAGAGAATAGGATGCATCCAATGATGCGTAGAAGGACCCTGGTATGAAACGCGCCGCGGAACTAGTGTTACGAGTTGGAAGTTCAGCGCCTCTTGACGGTGCCGTTCTTCGCATCGGGACAAGAAGCTTCGTGGCGGAATAGCTACAGTAACTTTCAACTCAGGACACCAGCGATTGAATACCAAGAAGACCCCGGTGACGGCAGGAGCCGGGAAGTGAACGTTTGAAGTGGACATGGCGATGATCTTCTCCGGACACATACGATCTCGGTTCACTACTCATGCCTTGATCCTCCTCTTCATTATAGCCGTCGCTGCGGCGTGCTCAGGGGCCGTTGCGGCGTCTTCCGCGGAGATCCCATCCGTATTCATGCGCCGTCAGCCCGACTATCTGCAAGGGTATGTGAGATGCGCGTGTCTCGTCCCGGAGAGCGGCCTGCCCGGCACTATTGTCTGTGGTATGAATGACGGTACGCTGACCAGGCTCATCTACCAATCCGACACGAAGGCCTTTCTCAAGGGCAGGTCTCACGAGCCCGGTGATCCTGTGCTTGACGTGCTGCATACGAGCACGAAGACTAGGGAGACTATTCACCATTACATTGCGGCGCTGGGTACGCAGAGCGTCCGCCTTTTTTCCTCGGATCTCGAGCTTATGATGGAAAAGCACCTTGTTGAACGGGATAGTACTTCGTTCTTCGTTCGGGGACAGGCTCCGCGCACCTCTCCCGAATCCGATGCCCGTCTGCATTTCTGCCGGAGCGCCCGACTTCTCTCGCTGAGCGTACCGGATCTCGAGATAGAAACCCTGGCCGAGTTCGAGCATCCCGTCTCCGATGCCTGTATGGAATATCGGCCCGGGGGAGAAGCGGCGATCGTAGGGTTGACGGATTGCGGAGACCTTTGGCTTGCGACGCCCGAGAAGGGCCTTGTCTCGATCGCATCGCTCGGTTTGATTGCCCCGATCGGTCGCGCAGACGGCGGTAACCGGGAATGGCCCGGACAGCCGGCTCGACTGTCCGTTGCGGCCGGGTCGGACCGAGAGCTGAGGGCGGCGGTCCTCCATCGGAGCACGGGTGAAATGGATGGCTTGGACGAGGAGAGCGGCCCGGACGAGAGGGATCTTTCGGATGAGAAGAGCAGCCCGGACGAAGGGGCCGATCCGGGTAAACAGAACAGACCGGACAACGAAGACGGTTCGGATAGTGGGGCCGCTCCGGATTGGAGGAACGGCCCGGGCAATAGGGCCGGCGCGGATAAAGGAAGCGACCTCGGTGTAGAGGATAGCCCCGAAGAAGTGGACCAAGCGGGGGCATGGGCGATCAGCTATGTTGCCATTTCGGACGGAGAAGCGAAGATCCTATGGCGAGACGAAGCTCTTCAGGGTGTAGCCTATTCGGTGCTCACCGCCGATTCGGCGGTCTACGTAGGCGGCGGTACCGTCTGGACCGGGATCGGGACGGGGGGGTGGGTGCGATGCTACGATACGGACGGGGGATTGCTGGAGGAGCTCGCCGTTTTCGCTCCGGTGCGCCTGATGACCAACGTCAACGGTCTGATATGCGCGCTTCACTGCTGTTTGGATTCGGATTCTGAGATGCAAGGGAACCTCATCGTTCTGACGCCTTCGCTGCGTAGGATATGGAGCGAGAGTTGTGAGATCCGGCCGCGTCGGATACTGAGCGGAGACATCGGCGGAGATGAGTCGGCCGATCTCGTTGTTATAGGCAACGCTCCCGAAGTTGTGGTAGGCGATCCGCTGCGCGGCAGATGGTGGAGTTCGACAACGACAGGTTCATTTCACGGACAGGTTGATTGCTACATAAATGAGATAAAGCAGCTTGGGAGAAAAGCATCGCTGGAACTGGACAGGGCCGGTGTTTTTGCGGCCGATGAGGAATACGAGAAGGCCAAGGAATCTCTGTCTCTTGCCCGCTACATATATTGGTCTCTGGGAGATGAGGAAGGCGTTGCGCTGGCGAAGGCCCGGGTTGAGGAGATAAACGACGCAATCGACGATCGACGCAGGAATCTCGTCACGGCAGTGCTCCTGGCGGTATCGATCGCTCCTCTGACCCTCTGGCAGAGGCACAGGATTCGGCGATGGGCGTTGTGGCTGGTGTGGCGGATCGGATTCACGGGCCGATCGCGGCCGCCCGGTACGCCTCCGCCATGTGTCGAGCTTGTAAACGCGGTTCTTGAGTTCCAGCACAGCGGCTCCATCAGAAAGGGGCTGGACAGACTGCGGTTCAATCTGGCCAACCTGAGTAAACGGACCCCTCAAGGGCGCTCGGCGATGGATAGGGCGGCGGAACTGGCTAGGAAGATGCCGCGCCTATTTGTGCCTCAGGTCAAGAAAGTGGGTTTTCTTCTTCTTGCGGCGCGTCCCGAGGGCAGAGGCGCCGGCGAGCAGCCTCTGGGCCTCGCGCTCTGCGACGCAGCCTACTCGTGGCGGGACGCGGCTCTGGCGTTCTCGAGGGCCTATGAGGCGGGCGGAGACTGTCGGGCGCCTGCCCAAAAGCTCGACTCCGCAAGCGAGATCTTTCATGAGAAGGTGAGCCAAGTTGCTGGAACCGTAGCCGATGCGTATTACTGTCCGGTCCAGGAGACGATCGCCACACTATTTGAGACGGAGAGGGAGGCCTTGACGAGCCAGGGGGTCTCGGCGGAGATTCACGACACGAGGCCGAGCGAGTACGGTTCGGTGATCCGTCCCTATGACTTGATCTTTGTGCTCGAGAATCTCATGAAGAACGCGTGCAGGGCTATGTCCGATTCCAAAGACAAGGTCCTGAACGTGGTCATCGGTGAGGCCGGTGAGAAGACCGTGATCGAGATCTCCGACACGGGCCGAGGTATGCAGGCGTCGACGGCGAGAAAGATCGAGCGGGGTGTTCACGCTTCGCGGGAAAGCGGAGGGTTCGGTTTGGCGCGTTCCAAGGACGTTCTGGAAGAGTACGGCGGTGAAATCAAACTCACCGAGACCAAGCCGGGCAAGGGCACGACATTCACTGTCACCTTGATGACTTGGCCTCGTGGTGCGCCCAGGCCGAAGAGATCGCGGCAGACCGGCTCGCTGGGGCCTGGACGAGCCGCTAAGCAGACAACTGAAACACGGAGGCGTGCTTGAGGGGAAGGTTCTGATGAAGACGCGAATACTGATCGTCGACGACGACAAGGAGTTCCTCGAGGATCTCATCCCTCACCTTGAAGACAAGTACGAGTGTTTCACGGCGACCGACCGCGAGACGGCGATGGGGCTTCTGGATGCTGAAAGCCCGGACGCCGTAGTCATGGATGTCGTTCTCGAGCCCGGCAACCCCACCGGACTTGACGTGCTTACGGCCATGAAGGAGCGAGACGTAACGTTGCCCGTCGTCATGATCAGCCAGAGAAGCGACACTGAGTTTGTTCTGGAGGCAGGCAAGCGCGGCGGCGACGGTTATCTGGGCAAGCCTTTTTCGGGCGAAGAGCTTATTGACAGGGTGGAAGCGGCGCTACGGGCTCGGAAGACAACGGGCGCCCTGCATTGGCAGACGGACGGGGTCCATGAGGCACGAATAGTGGCCGCGAGCCCGTCCATGAAGGCGGCGATGAAGGAAGTGGGCTCCTACGCCCCCGTGGATACGACCGTGCTCCTTACAGGTGAGACCGGCACGGGCAAGACCATGCTCGCGAAAGAGATCCTCCGCAGGAGCGCGCGGGCAAAGCGACCCTTTATTGAGGTAAACTGTCCCAACCTGCGGAGGGATCTTGTAAGAAGCGAGCTTTTCGGTCACGAGAGGGGAGCTTTCACGGGAGCGGACCGCAGAAAGCAGGGTCTTTGTGAGATTGCGGACGGAGGGACCCTTTTTCTGGACGAGGTCGGGGACCTGGAGCCGGGGGTGCAGGGCAGCCTTCTGAAGCTGATAGAAGAGGGCACCTTCGAGCGGGTCGGAGGCACGAGGACCTATTCGGTGGACGTCCGGATCATCGCGGCGACCAAGTTCGATCTGAAGGAAGAGGTCAAGGAAGGAAGATTCCGCGATGATCTCTTCTTCAGACTGAACGTCTGCCCGATAAGTCTCGATCCGATAAGGGAGCGCAAAGAGGACATAATGCCTTTAGCCGAGCAATTCCTCTTCGGATTGTATAGGAAATACTCTATGAAGCCTGAGGAGTTCAGTGCGCGCGCCCGCGACATTTTGCTTGCATACGCATGGCCGGGCAACGTCAGGGAGATCGGCAATGTGGTCGAGCGTATCGTCAACAAACGGCTCGGCTCCGGGACACTCGGTCGGATCGGCGCGGATGAGCTGGACCTCGACATTCCCGTCGGCGCCGGAGCGGAAGATGACCTTGACTATCACACCCAGAAGAGGCGACACGAGCTGGAGTTTAAGAAGCGTTACCTCTCGACGCTGCTGTCCAAGGTCGAAGGCGATGTATCAGCGGCCGCCGAGATGTCCGGGTTGCCTAAGAGGAGTCTCTACAGAATGATGAAAGAAGTCGGGATCGCCGGGAGAGACGAGCCCGAGGCGTAAATCTGTGCTCCCGAGCTTGATTGTGCTCCGCTTCCGAGCGGCGCCGGGATGCCGATGCGAAGGCATCCCGATGTCCATGGAAGGACATGCGTGTCACTGCCGTAAGCCACATTTCCATAATCCTTTACGTCGAACCCACCCGATTCGTGATGTGTAGCGTGTGTCCTGAAGAGCCCAGACGGGCGGATTCGCATCGTTCGCACCGGGCCGCTTGATCCATACAACGCATTGTCACACACAGACTCCTCCGAATCCTTCACAATCCACGCCTCTCTTGTCCTTATGGCACGCCGCTTGTATAAGAGCCGTGCTTTGGCGGGACCAGGCAAGAGTATCCATGTCCATACGCTGTTCATCCGGCTCGCTTGTCGGGAGCGGAGGAGGGGTTGTACGTCAAATGCGCACGTGGTCGATTCTCCTTGTTGACGACGACTACGAATTCCACCGCGACCTCGAAGCGGTGCTTCCGCGTGGGTACAGGCTGCTGAGCGCGTACAACCCCTCCGGAGCATTGGAGACTATGAGATCCGGCAGTCCCGACGTTGTGCTCCTGAGTTTGTATCTGCCTTCGACGACCGGGGTGGATGAATCTGCCGCGGCACAGTCGTTACTAGAACAGATGATCGAGCTCGGAGGTCGCGAGATCCCGATCTTTGTCATGGCCGAAGACAAGGAAACGTCGCACGCGGACCAATGTATGTCATTCGGCGCGAGGGGCATTGTGAGCAAATCCGCCGGGGTTGGCGCACTCTTGCGGCAGATCGAGCAGTCCCCTCCGCCGGTAGCCGGGCCGCGGGGCAACCGGAGCTAGGGGCAATGTTTGGAAGCAAGACGTCACTCGAGACACGAAACATCGAAGCACTTACCGGCTGGCAGAGTAGTTGGTCCACGGCCCCGGAGGCCTCGAATCAGTGCCGGCACAAGGGCCTGACGAGGTCCGGAGCCGTCGGTGTCATCGGTGGGAGAACCGAAGGAGGTCCTTGATGAAGAGGCGGTATGCGATAGGACGGGTTTTCTTTCTATGTTTCGCTGTTCTGTTCGGCACACAGGTTGGTGCACAGGAGCTGAGGACCAAGCGACTGTCTGAACGAACCGCAATGGCGGGAAATGTCGAGTACGTCCGGGGAGAGATCTTGGCGAAATATCGGGAGGGCGTGACTCAATGGAAGGTTGCCCGGCTGAACAAATCGCTGGGGATTGAGCTATTGTCGACACATAACGGCGGAGTGCACAGGCTAAGCGTACCGCCCGGAAAGACGGAGCAGGAGATGGTTGCCCTGCTCCGAAGCGATCCGTGCGTCGAGTACGCTGAGCTAAACACCATCTGCCGTGCCTCGATGATTCCGAATGATCCTCTTTACGACCCCTATCAGTGGCACTTCCCCGCCGTCAATTGCCCTGCGGCATGGGATTTGTCCAGCGGGAGCTGTGTCATCGTGGGGATTCTGGACACCGGTATTGCCTACGAGGACTATCCCGTTCCGGCATACGAACTGGGGACCGTACGAGCAGGGGTGACACAGTACCAGAGATGCCCGGACCTGGAGGGCACTCTCTTCACTGCGGGATACGACTTCATTAACAACGACAGCCATCCCAACGACAACAACGCACACGGCACACACGTAGCAGGCACGGTTGCGCAGACGACCAATAATAGCACCGGCGTCGCGGGGATGGCATTCAGCGCCGTCCTGATGCCGGTAAAAGTGCTTGACTACGCGGGATACGGCACAGCACAAAGCCTGGCCGACGGGCTCTATTGGGCCACTGACCAGGGGGCCCAGGTTATCAACATGAGCTTGTCATGGCCGCCGGGTTACAATCCGGGTTCCACGATCCAGAACGCGATCCAGTACGCATACAATGCCGGCGTGGTCCTTGTTGGATCATCCGGAAATCAAGGAGTAAGCCCGGTCTCTTACCCCGCTGCATACACTGAGGTCATCGCTGTGGGAGCCACCAGATATGACGACCAGCTTACGAGTTACTCTCAGTACGGATCGGCTCAGGAGTTCACGGCCCCGGGAGGCGACCTAGCCGTAGATCAGAATGGGGATAGCTACGGAGACGGCGTACTGCAGCAGACGTTTTCCGGCTACGTTGAAGGCCCGCCCGAGGTTTTGGCTGATCCCACGGACTTTGGGTATTACTTCTACGAGGGCACGTCGATGGCGGCGCCGCATGTCACCGCGTTGGTCGCTATGATGATCTCGAGCAATCAGACTGGCGTGGAAAATATCCGCGCGATCCTCCGCAACACAGCCGTGGATCTCGGCTCGGCCGGATGGGACCAATACTACGGTCATGGTCGTATAGACGCTCAAGCCGCCCTGACATACAGCGAGCCGCCACCCGTTGCCCAGTTCTCGGGAACTCCGACATCAGGTTGCATCGGCATGACGGTGGACTTCGCCGATTCATCAACCGGCACGATAGATACATGGGATTGGGATTTCGGAGACGGTTCGCCTCACTCGGGTATGCAGAACCCAAGCCACCAGTACACGGCCGCAGGCGATTACACTGTGACTCTGACGGTATCGGGCCTCTACGGCACGGACGACGAGATCAAGACCGACTATGTCCACGTTGACGGCGGGCCGACGGCTTCTCCGACCGGTGTTGCTGCTTCAGACGAACTCTGTGATGGGATCGACGTGACATGGACTTGGAACGGATCCGGGCAGGATGGGTTCAGGGTGTATCGCAATGGTTCTCATGTCTTCACCGGCAATGACCCCGAGCAGAGAGACTGGAGCGACCTCGACGCTGAGCCGGGCACAACGTATGACTACTTTGTCAGGGCATACAACAACTGCGCAAACGGGCCAGCTTCCAATACCGACCAAGGCACCCGCCTTGAGGAAGTTCTGGCCCTGACGTCTCCCAATGGCGGAGAGGTTTGGTTGGTTGGGTCGTCCTATCCGATAACGTGGACGTTCAACCAGTGCGTATCGGCGGTGGACATCGAGATTTCAAGAAGTGGGCCGGGCGGTCCGTGGGAAACGCTGTTTGCCGGCACTCCAAATGACGGAAACGAATCCTGGACCGTGACGGAACCCACCGCGGCCGATTGCTATGTCCGTGTTTCCGATGCCTCCGATGACATACCGGTCGATCCGAGCGATGGCCCGTTCGAGATAGCCTCCGAGACGCTGACGGTTCATGTTCCAAACGGCGGTGAGCTCTGGTGCTCGGGCTCAAGCCGTATGATTGAGTGGAGCAGTGACAATTTCTCGGGGCGCGTGAAGATAGAACTGTCGCGATCCGGTCCCTCGGGGCCTTGGGAGGTTCTTTTCGCCGATACGGATAACGACGGAAGCGAGCCTTGGACCGTCACCGGCCCAATCTCCAGCGACTGCTTCGTCAAAGTGTCCGATGTGTCCGATGGCGTTCCTGAGGATACAAGTGATGCCGCCTACACTATCGAGGATCCATGGATCGCTGTCGGTGCGCCGAATGGAGGTGAACAGTGGTTAGACGGGGAGGATCGAGCGATTACATGGCAGTCGAATTCATGCGTCTCCGCTGTGAATGTCGGACTGTCCCGAAGCGGACCCGACGGCCCCTGGGAAACTCTATTTGCCGGCATCGAAAATGATGGAAATGAGACTTGGAGAGTCGGTGGCCCCGGGTCGGATGACTGCTACATTCGGGTTTGTGATGCCCAGGCCGGCGCGTGGTGCGACATCAGCGACTTTGCCTTCGGTATTGATGTCACTAGCTGTGATTCACTATATCTTCCGACAGGCTGGAGCATGGTGAGTTTGACGCGGGAAGTAGCTGACTCCAGTGCATCCTGTCTATTCCCAGGGATGTTCGTATACGCCTACGACAGCTCGACCCTTCAATATGAGTCGGTTGAAGTACTTAGCCGTGGGCGCGGCTACTGGGTGGGCAACGCAGGCAGCGATACGGCAGTCCCGATCCGTGGCCTCCCGATTGACCGTTGGGTCTCGGCGCTGTATCCCGGCTGGGAGATGATCGGCTCGGTCTGCCAGGCTGCGTCCTTTGCAGATCCACAAGACGATCCCGACGGTTCCATCCTCGCTGGGACTCTGTATTGGTACGACCCTAGTAACCTGTCATACGTGCCTCAGGACTCAATATTGCCTGGGAGAGGCTACTGGGTGGCTGCCTCGCAGCCCTGCGATTTGACGGTGGCATCGGGGGGTCCCGGCTCCGCGTCGGCATCCCCAAGCGCCAGAAGAGATAAACCCTCTGAACGATTTGGAACCGAAGCTTGGTCTCTGCCCATTGTAGTTGGATCCCCAGACGGATTGCGCAGGATAGAGCTCTGTCTTGGGGTCTGTGATAACGCAACGCCGGGCCTTGATCCCGGTCTCGATGTTCCGCTGCCTCCAAAGGCACCGACGGAGGCAGCTCTCGATGCCGCCCTTAGCATAGACCGATCCGCATTCGGCAGGCTGAGGAGAGACATAAGGCTTCAAGGGGAAGAGGCCGAGTGGAAGGTGGAGATCGAGTCGGAAGAGGGTTTTGTGCTCGCTTGGCCCTCGGAGGAGCTCCCACCCGGGAAGTTTGAGCTGACTGCGGTCTCCGGAACGATCGACATGCGCTGCCAATCCAGTTACAGCTGCGACTTGGCAGGCTCATGGGTGGGATACATTCGCCATGTATGCGATGAGGGGCCTCAAGACCCTCCTGTCGCCGACACAGATCGTCTCGAGCTGAATGGGCCTTATCCCAATCCAGTGACACAGAACATGTGGGTGTCCTACCGGATCCCCGAAGCATGTCGTGTGAGCATCGATGTGCATGATGTGAACGGCAGGCTCGTAAAGACGATCGTCCATCGGTGGGTGGCGCCCGGGTCCTACCGGGCAAGTTGGGACGGCAAGACACGTTTCGGCGAGGAGGCGACAGAAGGTGTTTACCTCTGTGTTATGAAGGCAGGAGACTTTGTACACCGGCAGAAATTCGTTCTGCTGAGATAGTAGCGGTCTGGTCACGCCAAGCATTTGTAAAGGCTTTGTGCAAGCCGGAGTGAGAGAGGTTTGGGTATCGGATGGGGTATTTGGAGCCAAAAGGGGAACACCCAATATGGCCGCCGGCGCTCGCAGTGCGGTGTGTTACTCGTCGGACAGTGGCGGCTTCTTTTTTCGATGTCCGTCTGGGAGTGGTTTGTTTCGATGCCTACGTTTAGGCGGGGAGGCAGGAAGATGAGAAGAGGGACTGTGGTCGCGTTGGCAGTTGTGGTACTAATTGCCGCTCTGTGGACGGCCTTGAATCCGGGTTCTGCATTCTCGGAGAGTATGTGGGCCCCTGGCGGGGCGACGCTTGAATTTCCACCTCAGGCAGTTGCCGAAGTCCTTCCGCAGAGGATACCTTCGGACGGCTCC
>Ga0180434_10000806_pt1 | contig 45864 bp, 45 predicted proteins | sample SS_ome_7_FD_132453 | JGI IMG/M metagenome (GOLD analysis project Ga0180434, IMG submission 132453) | Hypersaline lake sediment archaeal communities from the Salton Sea, California, USA - SS_1_D_2 metaG | ecosystem: Environmental > Aquatic > Non-marine Saline and Alkaline > Hypersaline >... | reverse complement strand
CATTCGCCTCCTTACCGCTCCAATGCCTCTCCCAGCCACAGGCTTGCAGGGAAACGGCCCAAACAGACCTCCAGTCCTCCAAACCGAGGCTCGGATCTGGAACCCTGCTCCTATGCCCACCTCTGAAACCCATCCATCCAGGGAACCTTCAGGACAGGCCACACCTCAACGAGGCGGGAACCCTTACGGGAAGACCACTCAACGCCGATCACGGGGAAAAACGATCACAGCAGATCAAATCCCTTGGCCCATGCACCCACAAATCTCCAAAACCGAAGCCCCAGAGACCCAGGGTGGTCGTCACACACGGAAACAACCCCCGAAGAGGCCATTCCCACGTCTTCCCATGACGTCCGCTTCCTATCTGCCCTGCAGCTGAAACAGGGAATCATAAGATGTAGTTATTTACTTAAAAGCTTATCGAATTACAGGAAAACGAGCCCCTAGAGACCTCCTCTGGATGCGTTTTTGTAGAAATCCCCCGGGTTCTCCCTTGAACACATGATGAAAGTCGAATTTTCCATGTAGAAGAAACGGTTATCGCAAGAGATAAAACCCTGGTACTGCCAGTGTTTTCCGGGTTCCTTATGGCAAGAGGCGACTGGTTAAAAGAGGCGGGGTGGGGAGCATTCATCCACTTCCTGACAGATGCCAGTACCTCCGCGGAGGACTGGAATGGGAGAGTGGACGATTTCGATGCGGCAGGTCTCGCGGGGCAGGTATCGACCGTTGGCGCCGGGTACCTCTTCCTGACCATCGGCCAGAACTCGGGTCATTACTGCTCGCCAAACCCGACGTACGATGATCTCGTCGGGATAGGGCCGAGCAAGTGTTCGGGGAGGGACCTCGTACTTGACCTGGCCGATGCCCTGGATGAAAGGGGTTTGAGGCTTATGGTCTACCTTCCCAGCGGCGCACCGGCTGCCGATGACGAGGCGGTTGGGAAGCTCGGTTGGAGGTGGGGCTACGAGGGAAAGTGGCCCGCGGGAGGCAGGGTTCGCCGCATGCAGAGACTTGCCGGGTTCCAGCTGAAGTGGGAGAAAGTGATCCGTGAGTGGTCCTTGAGATGGGGAAGAAGTGTCTCTGGTTGGTGGATCGACGGTTGCTATTTCTCAGACCAGATGTACCGCCACCCGGAACCGCCCAATTTCGAGAGCTTCGCCGAATCCCTCAGGGCCGGGAACCAGGATGCGCTCGTGGCGTTTAACCCCGGGGTCATGGTTCCGGTTATAACGCTTACCGAGCACGAGGACTACACCGCGGGGGAGATATCAGAGGCCTTTCCCATGTGCCCCGGGGAAACGGTGGGAAATGCAAGATACCACGTCCTGAGTTACCTCGGGGAGAGATGGGGGAGCGGGAGACCGAGGTTCTGCGAGGAGTTCGTGAGGGGTTACACCAGGGACGTTAACCTGAAGGGCGGGGTGGTGACATGGGAGGTACCCATCGAGGAAGATGGATTAATACAGGATGCCTTCATCGACCAGCTTGGATCGATCGCGAGATGAAATCAGGGTGGCCCCTCTTCCTCGGCCTGGTCGAAACCTGATACCGGCCTTAGCGTTGCCTTCGCGACGACCTTGTAAGGTGGAACTCCCATTCCAAAATCCATTGTTACGCTGAATACCTTGCAGTTCCCGGGCCATTCGGAAATGTCCTCGGCTATGCTGCCGTATCCCCAGATGCAGTCGATCGGTTCCCCCCAGAACTCGAGCAGCAAAAACATTGGCGTGTCGACCGTCGAAACGCACACCGTGATGTCAGCAGATACGACGGACGGCTTGCCGCCGATCCTCTCGAGCACCACCAGGTTATCGATTGAGATGTCCATGGTGATGTTGGCAAGATCCATGTAGAGATCTCGCCAGTAGTCGATTTCTGCCAGGGCTTCTGCTAGCTGGACCTGTATCGACTGGTAGAGGGACATCCATTCCTCCGCGACCACGGTACAGTTATCGAGCTGTTCGGATAGCACCTGGATCTCTGCAAGTGCGATATCGAGCTCCTGGAGGATCAACTGGTACTCGCTCTCCCAGTAATCCGCCTGCCCCGAGCAGATAGAAAGCTTCAGGCTAACCTGCTGGTAGAGCGCCTGCCAGTGGTCCCTGTCAGATTCCGCCTCAATCAGGAGTTCCGTCAGATTTTCACAGTATTCTCGCAGGTCATTCCTCTCCCCGAGCAGCTGTGTCTGGTTCTGCAAAAGCCTCCGGTATGCGGTTAGCAACCTGTCCCTCTCACGGACCGCAGTCTCAAGTTCCGCCAGCATCGAGTCGTGGAGTAATCGCAACTCCCTGTTTTCTCCACGGATGGTCTCCAGTGCGATCAGAATTCTCCCCGTACTCTCCCTGCAGGCATCAAGCTCTGCGAGTACTCCATCGAGCTCCCAAAGCTGTTGCTCCACCAGTTCCTCCAGACCGGCTTTCTCTGACCTGCAGAACCTCATCTCGCACAACAAGTCACGGTAATCCAGCTCGAGGCGGTGGTATTTCTGAACCCATGCATCGACCTCGTCATCCGCAACCCCCAGATTTATGTGTAGCAACCCCATCATTACCTGGAGCCCTGCGAGCTCCATCGATCTATCTCTCAGATCCTGCCGGAGCTGTTCCTCGTTTACACGGGATGCTTCCAGATCGGCCCTTGATGATGCAAGTTCCAACTCGAGCCGGTCGTGCTCATTCTCAAGAGATCTCAGCCTCTCGAGCGTAGATGCATGTTCCTCCTTCCACTCGTCCCTTTCCATTTCCATCCGGGCGAGTTCGCCAAGGGTCCCGTTCAGGGAGAGCCTCGCCTCCCAGTACCTGGACTCCCATCCCCTCGAACCATCCTCGGCCTCTGATAGTTGAAGCCGGCATTTTTCCAGGTCCGAAAGGCATCCCTCTGCAATGGACTCCCACTCTTCCCCACCCTCTCTGGCTGCAACCAGCATCCTGTAGAGGTCCGAGTTCTCCATTTCCAGGCGATCGGTTCGATTTCTGTAGGCCTCCCTCCATATGCCCCTCTGCCCGTCCGTTGTGCCGAAAATGCCCGCCAGGTAGGCCGTGTATACAAGGGCAATTGCCAGGATGAGGATCACTGCAAGAAGGATGGTGCGGCCGAGTGGTGCCCTAATACTCCAGGTGGTCCGTCTTGGTGCCGATTCAACGGGGTTCTCGGGCTGGTTAGAACCTGCTTTCTCCTTAATATCCCTCATTAACTGCAGATATTCCCAGTCGAGCTCGGATACCATAGGTCCACCCGGGTTCTCCGGTCAGGTACTGGTTTGGTAGAGAGGATTAAAGGGTATCCCCTCCCCCTCACAAAAGGATTTCAAGGCTTATCCATAGGTGAGCTTACTTGATTTTGAGGATGTTGAAACGTTGGCCCCGGGTTCACTCCTCCCCTATTTCGTATCTCGCCCTGTAGCCACCGCCCTCCAGGGCCTCGAAGTTCCCCAGTGTAACCATCCTCCCCAACCCGTCGGATGCCTCGTAGGCGAAGTCCTCGATGTAGTCCTGACCCCCGCAGGATGCACACGCAGTACCCCTAAAGATTAATTCCAGGACGTTGCCCTCAACTACCAGTGGACTGGCCACGACCTCGGGTCTCCTGTAACGGTTGAATTCATCTATGATCCTTCCTATCCTTTCCTTTGACGGGTCCTGTTTCAACTTCCAGACCTCGATCTTATCCTGCGTATGACCTCGGCCACCGAGATAGGTCTCCGTATGGTCTCCCCGATTTCCTCGAGCTCGGGATCGGGCCTGTCCCGGGCACCTGTCAGAAATGTAACCGGGCACCTGTCCGATATATCCCGGAGCCACTTCACGGACTCCGGTGGGACCCTGCTCCTCCAGGTATCCACCACGACCATTGCAGGAACTCTTCCACCAATGTAGATCCAGTGCCGCGCGTCATCAATGGTATTGAAGGCCCGGACCTTCGCGCCCTCCTCGAGCAGCTGGGCCCTGAGGTAGGACCTCGTCTTAAGGTCATCGCTCACGAGAATTATCGGCCTTTCATCCATGCTATCCCACCAGAGATATCCCGTACCTGTCGCACTCCCGTTTTATTTCCAGGGCCACCCTCTCGTAGTACTCCCCGTTCCTCGAAGCCTCCCTTGTCCTGGTCGCGAGCTGGGGATCCTCCACCGATAACTGATTCAACCTTTTCCAAGCCACCGGCCTCGGCCGGAACGGATCGAAGCCGACCCTGTCCACGCCGGAACTGGAAATTTTACCAACGAGCCTGCCCAGTTCTCCCTCCCGATCAGTGTACCCGGGCATAATGGGTGCTATGAAGACCCAGGGTTTTAGGCCCATCTCGGCGGCAGCTGACGCCGCCCTGATTCTCTCGTCAATGGTGGATGCCCCTGGTTCCAGCCTCTCCCGGATGGAATCGTCCCCGTACGCCAGGCTGAAACCCAGCTCGAAGTCCGAAAAAGAAGATATCAGCTCGTAATCCCTTTCCACCAGGGAGGACTTCGTCAGGAGGGAGACCGGCATATCGACCCTGAGAAGCTCCCCCAGGCACCTCCTGGTCACCAGATACCTCTCCTCTACGGGCTGGTAAGCATCGCAGACGCTACCAAGCCATGTCACCCCACTGGCCTTTCGACCCAGCTCCTTTGCCAGAACCGTTGGGATGTTTACCTTGACGTCAACGAAACTCCCCCAGGGACGTTTCTCCCTGAGTATCGACGGTGAGTAGCAGTACAGGCATCCGTGCTGGCACCCCCTGTATGGATTCAGGGAATATTTGAATCCGGGAAGTCCGCAGGGGCTGAGGGCCGTCTTGCAGGTTACCTCCCGTACCTTGATATTACTCATGTCTCCTCCCGCGGACCGAGCAGGATCACTCTATCATGAGGATTTCCTTCATACCCTTGGTCAGGCTCTTCATGGGTATGACGGCCTCGCCCGTTATCAGGACGAATTCCCTGGCCAGAATTGAGCTCAGGGTTCTAACGGCATCGGCCTGCCACTTGGTCGACATCCAGGAGACGAACCTCTTTGACCCGAAGTTGCTGATCTCGGGTACCAGATTCGGGTACTCCTCGATGAGTGACGCCCCGGCCTTCCGGTATGACTCCAGAATCGGTGGGACATCCTCGTGGGCCTTGATAAGCCCTCCGACTATTGCACACCTGTGAAGCTCCAGCCTTCTCGCCAGCTTGTTCTGGAGCTCGTAGTAGATGTTGTTGCCCAGGGGGGTCTCGACCTCCGTCTTCAGTATGTGCCCCTTGAGGACCAGTATCTTCAGGTAGATCTTGAAGGACCTCTTGGAAAGCACAACGGGCTCGGCCCTCCAGCGATGTTTCCTCCCGCAAACCTCTCCCTCGAGCACATCGTGCCTGACCCTTCCCCCAAGGCGAAACAGCGCATCCCTTATGATTGCATACTTATCCTCAGGCTCCATAACCTCTTCCAATCTAGCCACCTTGATATCCGAAACGCGATCGGTTCCTGACGTGAGAGGACCTTGAAACCTTATAAATTGCTGTTCCACCCGGAACCAGTGCTACCCCCCATCCCGCCCCATCCCGGCATCGTACCAGACCCTTCTGGTTTCACGAGCACTCCGGCCGTTATGAAGTGGGTATTTGCGGTGTCAGGAACTGTGGGTGTCAGCCCGCCCATCATAAGTCATCGGTTTACCTCCTCCGCTGTAGGCGTCCTCATCCACCCAAAACCATTACCAATGGCAGGCTATTAAATCTGACACAAATCTGCCCCGGCTGGCCGTGAATCCCGATGAAAGAAATCCTGCTCGTTGGCATAAGCGTGAGAGCCGCCGCCCAGTCAGCCGTTAGATCTGGACACCCGGTCATGGCCCTGGATTCTTTCGGGGACCTGGACCTCTCCGCCACCTGCAGGAATCTCTCCCTGATGCATGATTTCCCCGGGTGCCAAGATGAGCTGGATTCTGCAACGGAAAGGCTCTACCGTTGCACCAGGGAGCTTGACTTTGACGAGGTAATCTATCTCTCCGGGTTTGAGAATCACCCCGAGTGTGTCCAGGGGTGGGAAACCGATGGAATAACCGTTCTCGGCAATTCCTCTGAAACCCTTAGATCCGTTAGGGACTGGGAGGACATCTTCGCATTCCTCGATAAAATGGAAATTCCCCACCCGGAGACCTTCCTTGTAAAGGACGTGACTAGGCTAGACACAGGCCAGGTGGATCCCCGGAGGTACATTGTAAAACCCGTCCACAGTGGCGGGGGCCACGGGATCAGGCCTCTATCCGATTTCCTCGGGGCTAAACCCCCCGAGGACCGTCAACCGAGGCCGATCCTGATCCAGGAACTCCTGAAGGGTATCCCCGCATCGTCCTCATTCGTATCTGCTCCCGGTGAGTTCAGGTTGATATCGACCACCATGCAGCTCACAGGCAACCAGTTCTCGCCCTTCAGGTACTGCGGTAACATAGCGCCCCTTGACGCTCCGCCAAAAATCAGGGCGGAGATGGAGATGACGGCGAAGACCATCGCCCGGGAATACGGTCTCGTCGGTTCCAACGGAATCGATTTCATGCTCTCCGGCGGCAGGGCCCACCTGCTCGAGGTGAACCCCAGGCCCCAGGGAAGCCTGGAGGTGGTCGAGTCAGCCTCGGATTCCTCGGTCATGGATTCCCACATAAGGAGCTGCAGGGGCTGTGGCGTTGGTAAAATCAAAAGCTCTGGACGATTTTTCCACGGCAGGAAGATCGTTTTTTCACCCTCGGAGCTGGTGACAACGCCCCTCGACTCGATCGATTTCGTCAGGGATGTTCCAAGACCGGGAACTCCCATGGTTCCGGGTGCTCCCATCTGTACCGTCGTCGCCAGATCTGAATCCGCAGATGGCTGCAGGCAAAGCCTCGGGCAGCTCGAGAAGAGAGTTATTAGAATGATCCTGGAACCCGGGCCGTGGAAACCCTCCCCCTGATGTTCGGGGCAGCATTCCTGATAGGCCTGAGCGGGGCAATGATGCCAGGTCCTGTTCTGGTCGCGACTATCAATCGCTCGGCCAGGATGGGATTCAAGGCCGGTCCCCTGATCGTTTTGGGCCACGCGATCATCGAGGCGTCGCTGATAGCTGCCATCGTTCTGGGTCTCGGTGACGCTCTGGAGAGAAAGGCCGTCGTCAACCCGATCCTCGTCTTCGGCGGCGGCATGCTCGTATTCATGGGAGCCCAGATAGTAAACGAGATCAGGCTCGGCAAGGTCACCCTCCCGGAGGGGCCTGACGAGGTTGATACAGGGGAGAGGGAATCTATCCTGAGGCCCGTTCTGGACGGAATCGTGACCAGCGGGTCTAACCCGTACTGGATGGTATGGTGGGCAACTATTGGTCTTGCCCTTATATACAAGGCAAGCGAGCTCGGGGGTCTCGGCGTGCCCGTATTCTACTCGGGGCACATACTCTCTGACCTGGTATGGTACAGCATAGTTTCCGCGGGAATAGCCGTTGGGACCAGGCACATGTCCGACCTCATCTACAGGCTGGTCCTGGGCGGCTGCTCGCTATTCCTCATCGGGCTCGGTTTGCTCTTCGCCTCCCAGGGGATCACGGCCTTACTGGCCTAGAGACAGGGAAGCACGATTTTTCAGTCAGCCCACCAACCCCCGCCGACTTGGATCCCTTCCATCGCGACACGGTCATGGTGAATCCCTTTTCAGATGAGGCCAAGCAGCTGGCCAGGGAAACCCCTCCCCTCAACAGCCTGGGGCAGAGATACGTAAGGGGCTGCAGGGATCGTATCGAGTGGTACGCTGACCCCGCCACCGAGTCCGAGGTCAACCAGGCACCCGTCCAGAAATCCCCGCCCGAGTCCCTAGTCAATGCTGGTGACCTCCAGTTCGACACTGCCACCATGTACCTCCTGATGCAGGCCTGTGCTGCCAACTTCACGCCAGGTTCCTTCGAGGCCAGAACCCTCGTCTCGGTATCACAGGAGGTGAGCAGGAGGAGGATCAAGGCCATCTTCATGAGGAGGGATGCCCAGATCCTCGACATAGTCGGCCAGCAGGGCATCGAGTCCGTTGAAGCCGGAGATGTCCCGCAGCAGGACCTCTACAAGGTCATGGCCCTCCGCAAGTTCGCGACCGCCAGGAGCCGGGCGAGCTCCTACTCCAGCATGCACCAGATAAGGTTCAAGGCCCGCTGGACCGAGATCCTCCACACCGACTACGAGCTGGTGGACTTCTACATAAGGGGTGGATGGGCGTTCTTCTCCCCCAACGACCTCATCGATATCCTTGCCCAGAAGATAGGCTCCGAGATGGTCAGCTACATGGCGGAGGTAAAGGCCAAGATGGACCAGGCCGGGGTTCAGCCCCATCCCTTCTTCGTCAGGATTGGCAAGATAATATCGGACGTAGCAGCACGGAGTCACCAGGACCTGGTCGCAATGGGGGGCGAGCTGAGGCAGGAGCTGTTCCCCCCTTGCATCAAGCTGGCGGAGCAGGGCGTCGATGCCGGGAGCAGGAACTACGCCATCACGGTCCTGCTGACCTCATTCCTCTCCCACGCCAGGATATCGCCCCTCGCTGGTGACGCGAAGATCTCCGACTTCGTGGACGACATCTCGATAGTTAACGACGAGATACTGCCCAGGATATTCGAGGCCGGCGCACGATGCAACCCGCCGCTCTTCGACGACCAGCCCGTTGAGAAGGCCAACATCCTCTACCACCTGGGTTTCGGGCTTCTGCAGTCACCCAGGCTTGCCGATTCCGGGAACTCCACCTGGTACATTCCCCCTAACTGCGAGAAGATACAGCGGGAGGTCCCCCTGCTCTGCAACCCGGATGGGCTGTGCGCCAGGATAAAGAACCCCATTATGTACTACGTCATCAAGACGAGGGATGCCAATCGGGAATCAGGGCCTACCTCCGGTGGTAAGCCCGATCAACGAAGCTGAACCTGTCAAAAAGCTCCAGGTTCTTCTTCTTGACCACCGCCACTATCCTCCCGCTATCGTCCACAACACCTGCCCTTGTTGTGCCCGTCGAGGCGAACAGCTTCGATACCTCGGAAAGGGAGGCGTTCTTGTGTATGGTGTGGAGCGTGTCGAGCTCTATGTCCCCGACCTTCTTGTCGAGAACATCCAATCCCTCCGATATGGCGTGGAGAATGTTGTCCTCGGTGATGATCCCGGCATAGCCGTCGCCCGACTTCACGATCATGGACCCGATATCCTTTGACCTCAGGTCCTTGGCCACCTTCCTTATGGAGTCGTCCACGCTGCAGAAGATCAGCTCCTTTCGACCGATATCATATGCGGTCGCCAGTTCGTAGGCCGTTGAAACCATTCCAATTCCTCTCCTTCATGCTAGATATAGATATACCGCCAGGCAGAGCGCGAAAGCGAAACCCTCGACGAGGACAACCGCCTGTAATATCCTCGCAAGGCCTATCAGCCGGAGGGCCTCGGACATCATCAGGTATACCGCCAGCAGGCCGACGAAGTAATACCCGAAGATTGCCGTCCCTATCAGCAGCAGGTCAGTTTTTATCAGCAGCAGGACAAAGATTATTCCGCCGGATGCAAGGACCAGGTTTGAGACTGGCCCGCCCAGCGTAAGGATCAGGGCCTTGACCAGGTCGACGTTAGCACCCGAAGACCTGTAGCCGTTTCTGGTGATCGCTACCCCTCCCTGGCCACCAGGATGGCCTTGATCTTCTTCAACCTGGAGAAGTTCTCCCTCTCCAGCTCCTCGAGCTTGTCCTCGATCATCCGTATGGATCCCTGCAACCGGGGGACTATCACGTTATCAAGGGCGCTCACCCGGCGCTTGGTCTTCTCAAGCTCGCTGGCAACCCTCCTGGCCCTCTCCTCCGCGGAGGCCAGGTTCATTATCGCGTTCAGGGATTTCTCGAAGGCCCCCGTGGCCTGATCAAGCCGCGTAGACCCGCCGACGAACGAGTATCCCCTGCTGGCCAGGTCCCTCTTCGCCGACTCCACATCCAGGGTCGGGACCAGGACGCCCATGATGTTCCTCGAGCCTAGCGACACCTTCATATCCCTGCCCATGTAGGTCGAGACCTGCCTGGTCTCCTGCGTGCCCATCGCGGAGTAGCATATCGAGAGGGCCCTCTGGGCGCGCATCACCGATTTGTTGGCCTCGGTCCTTGCGTCCATGACAAGCCTCATGACGTCGAAGAACTCCATTACGAGGGCATCCCTCTTCTCCTTCAGGAGGTCCCTTCCCCTCTCGGCTAGCTTGACCCTCTGCTTGAGCTTGAGCAGCTCCATCCTAGTCGGCTTTATGCCCTCGATAACCTGCTGAGGCAAATCCCTTTTCCCGTCCTTACTCCGATTTATCCATGTACTTCTCGATGAACTTCTCCTCTATCCTCTTCAGCTCCTCCCTGGGAAGCGTTGCGAGAATATCCCAGGCCTTCTGCAGGGTCTGCTCTATGGTCCTGTTCTCGTACCTATCCTGGGTCAAAAACTTGGACTCGAACTGGTCCGCGAACTCCAGGTACTTCCTGTCCCGGGGGCTGAGGGCCTCCTCCCCGACGACGGCCACGAGGTCCCTGAGGTCCCTGCCCTCGCCGTAGGAGGAGTAGAGCTGGTTCTGCACGTTGGAGTGGTCCTCCCTTGTATGGCCCTCGCCGATACCCTTCTTCATCAGCCGGCTCAGGGAGGGGAGCACGTCGATCGGCGGGTATATGCCCCTGGTGTGTATCGCCCTCGAGAGGACGATCTGCCCCTCCGTTATGTATCCCGTGAGGTCCGGTATCGGGTGGGTGATGTCGTCATCGGGCATGGTGAGTATCGGGATCTGCGTCACGCTGCCCTTCTTGCCCTTGACCCTCCCGGCCCGCTCGTAGGTGGTCGCCAGGTCCGTGTACATGTAACCAGGGTACCCCCTCCTCCCTGGCACCTCCTCCCTTGCCGCGGATATCTCCCTGATGCTCTCGCAGTAGTTGGTCATGTCGGTCCTAATTACCAGGACGTGCATTCCCTGCTCGAAGGCGAGGTACTCAGCAGCCGTAAGGGCCATCCTCGGGGTGATGATCCTCTCGATGGCCGGGTCATCGGCCAGGTTCAGGAACATGACAATCCTCTCCATGGCACCGGTCCTCTCGAAGTCCCTCCGGAAGAAGCTCGCCTCTTCGTAGGTGATCCCCATAGCCGCGAATACCACGGCGAACTCCTCCTCCTCGCCCAGGACCGTCGACTGCCTGGCTATCTGTGCTGCAATATCGTTATGGGGCAGACCCGAGGCCGAGAATATCGGGAGCTTCTGGCCCCGGACCAGGGTGTTCATCCCGTCGATGGCGGAGATGCCGGTCTGGATGAACTCCTCGGGGTACTCCCGGCCAACGGGATTCATTGGAGCCCCGTTGATATCAAGCCTGTCCTCGGCCACGATCTCCGGGCCCTCGTCCAGGGGCCTCCCCAGCCCGTCGAAGACCCTCCCAACTAGCTCCATCGAGACCGGCAGCATCAGGCTCTCCCCGGCGAAGCGCACCGATGTCCTGCTGGTGTCTATGCCGTCGGTTCCCTCGAATATCATCACCACCGCGGCGTCCTTGTTGACCTCGAGGACCTGCCCCCGCCTCTCATCGCCGTTGGGGGTCCTGACCTCGACGACCTCGTTGTAGCCCACGTCCTTTACAGATTCGACGACTATCAGTGGGCCCGAGACCTCAGAGACGGTGTTGTAGACCCTCTCGCTGCTCACTGGGATCCACCTCCCCTGAGCTGCGCGATCTCTTCATCTATCATCTTCTCAATCCTCCTCGATTCCTCCCCGAACTTCTCCGTGGGTATGAGCTTCATCCTTGCGATCTCGGACCTGACCTTCATCTCCCTTATCCTGTCCACCCCGATGCCCGTCTGGACCAGCTCCCTCGCCGAGTTGTAGAAATTCAGGATGATCTGGAGCATGCCAATCTGCTTGTCCAGGGGGCAGAAAGTGTCTATCTCGTCGTAGGCGAACTGCTGGAGGAAGTCCTCCCTTATCATCCTGGTCGACTCGAGCAGCAACCGCTCGCTCTCTGGGAGCGCGTCGGGCCCTACCAGCTGGACGATCTCCTGCAGCTCCTTCTCCCTCTGGAGAAGCTGGAGGCTGGTCGTCCTCAGGTCCCTCCACGGCCCAACCTTCTCCGAGTACCAGTCGGCCAGCTGCTCCACGTATAGCGAGTAGCTCGTCAGCCAGTTTATCGCCGGGAAGTGGCGCCTCTGGGCCAGGCTGGAATCAAGGGCCCAGAAGCACTTGGTTATCCTGAGGGTGTTCTGTGTGACGGGTTCCGAGAAATCGCCCCCGCCCGGTGAGACCGCGCCCACGACGGAGATGGATCCCTCACTGCCCGACAGGGTGGTAACCCTGCCTGCCCGCTCGTAGAAGTCAGCGAGGCGGGTTCCCAGGTAGGCGGGGAAGCCCCTCTCCCCCGGCATCTCCTCGAGGCGTCCGGATATCTCCCTCATGGCCTCTGCCCATCTCGATGTCGAGTCGGCCATAAGGGCAACGCCGAAGCCCATGTCCCTGAAGTACTCCGCGAGGGTTATCCCCGTGTAGACCGATGCCTCCCTGGCCGCCACCGGCATGTTCGAGGTGTTGGCGATCAGGACCGTTCTCTCCATCAGGGGCACGTTGTGCCTCGGGTCCTCGAGCTCCGGGAACTCCTTGAGGACCTCTGCCATCTCGTTCCCCCTCTCCCCGCAGCCCACGTAGACTACAATGTCGGCATCGCTCCACTTCGCAAGCTGGTGCTGGGATACTGTTTTACCTGTGCCGAAGCCGCCGGGTATCGCGGCCGTTCCCCCCTTGGCTATCGGGAAGAAGGTGTCGAATATCCTCTGCCCGGTCAAAAGAGGGATCGTGGGATCCTGCTTTCTCCTGATGGGCCTGGCTCGCCTGACTGGCCAGGTGCGGAGCATCTTCACATCCCTACCCCCAACCCTGGCTATCACGTCCTCGATATTGTACTCCCCCTCCGGCTGTATCTCCTCCAGCTTGCCCTTTAGATCCGGGGGTACCATTATCACGTGGTCGACTATCCTGGAGACCCTGACCTTGCCCAGGGGCTGTCCGGGGCCGAGCTCATCCCCGACTCTTGCCTCCGGCCTGAAACTCCACCTCTTCTTCCTGTCCAGCGAGTCCGCCGAAACTCCCCTCGATATGAAGTCCCCGGCCGCCGACCTTATGACCTCCAGCGGTCTCTGCACCCCGTCGTATATGTTTCCGATGAGCCCGGGCCCCAGCTCGACGGAGAGGGGTATCTCCGTTGACATGACCTTGTCCCCGGGCTGCACCCCGGTTGTCTCCTCGTAGACCTGGAGGATGCATGTGTCCCCCGCCAGCCTGATTATCTCACCTATAAGCCTGTCCTCGCCGACCATAGCAAGATCGTACATCTTGGCCCCGCCGAGGTCACCTGCCTTTACCACGGGACCGGACACGCTTTCAACGATTCCCTCGATCATTTCATCTTGCCTCCAGAGATATCTCCGCTCCTACCACCCTCCGGACCAGCTGCTGGAGCCTGTCCTCGGTCACGATCGGGCCCCTCTTGTCCGGGATCTCGACGAATACGGGCTTCACCCTGCCCTTCTCGGACCTGAGCCTCCCGAGGAGTTCGCTTACCTCGGCCGCGACCCTGTCCGTGATGATTACGATACCGACGTCCCGCTGCAGGGTCTCCCTGATGAACCTCTCCGTCTCCCCGGGATCTGTGTGAACCAGAGAATCCATGATCCCCGCCAGGCGAAAGCCCACGACGGTGTCCTCGTCTCCAATAACGACTACGTCATTCAACTCTAGCAGACCTCATCAGAATTTTCCTTATGTCCTCCGGTGGAATGCCATCGGCTATCCCCCTTGCCAGCGTCCTTACGTTCCTGACCTCCACGTGCTTCTGGTAGAGGTAGGAGAGGGGAGTCGCGATCGTGAGGGGTTTGAAAAGGGATAACACCTTGCAGTAGTTAGTCAGGGATTCATCCAGGAGCTGCTCCAGCTCCCCGACATCGTCGCCGGCAGTTGACATCAGCGGGACGAGGGTTGACTTGAGGGGGCTTGCCGAGAGGATGCTCCTCACCCCGTCGAGGGAATCGGACTGGGCACAGAGCCTCAGCAGCTCGACCGCTAGCTCACCCTCTAGGGGTATCATGTTCTTGAGTATCACGTCCGGGCCCACACCGGCAGATTTTAACCTGAATACTAGCTTGACGTTTGCGAGGTCAATCTCCCTCCCGATTATGTCCCTCGCGATCTTCCCGTTCTTCCTCCCGAGGTCATGGGTCCTTTTCCAGAGTGATGCGTAGAACCCATGCTCAACGGCCCGCATGAGGTCCAGGGGTTCGTACTCGCCCGGGTCGACGTACCTCGACATCTCATCGTAGTAATCCGTCTCGGAAAGCTGCTCCACCAGGGCCTCCAGGTTCTCGCTCCTGGCCATGACCTCGAGCCGGTCCTTTGAGAAAACCAGGCCATCCGTTAGGTTATCCAGCGCCAGTTCCCTGTCGGCCAGTCCCGACACCGCCTGGATGACGAGCTTCAGGTTCCCTAGCTCGAGCCTCTCGGCGAACTTCCTCATGAAGGTAACCCCCTTACGCGGTACCAGGTTCATGAGCTCCCTGTACACCTCCAGGAGGTGACCTGACAGGGCCGACTCGAATGCCCATGCATCCTGATCGATGCCCTCGAGCCCCTGTTCGTAGTCCGTTCCCCTCAGGCCAGACAGAAGGGAATCCAGGCTGCTGCTATCAGCCATGGATTCTATCTTCCCATCGCCCAGCATCCGGGCCTCCCAGGCCCTCGCCTTGGCCATGAGAAAGGCATAAGGTGCCGTGGAGCGTGCGCTGCTAGCCACTGCCACGCTTGCGGCGGCAACACCCGTGAGAATTAGCGGCACCTCGATTCCGACCATTAACCCAGTCCTCCGGTCAGTATCCGGGCCAGCTCCGACCTGAGCTCCGGCTTCAGCCTCCTGATTCGCGCCTCGTAGGTGCGGTCCAGTACGACCTTCCTGTCTGCATCGGATACCTCCACGCCCCCGATGCATTCAAGCGGGTCGCCTATCAGCAGCTTCCTCCCCCCACCCAGGGCCTCCTGGATCTCCTCCCTCATCCCAGATATGGCCTTAAGGTCCGCGGGGCTGGCATCCACCCTTATCGTATCGCCCTCAACCCTCTGGGCGGTCGATGCTATCAGCTCCACGAGACCCGCCCTGTACTCCGGGGTTCCGCTGTACCTCTTCAGCTCCTCCAGAGCACCCTCCCAGGCGTTCTCGATGATCTCCTCGCGCTTCGTCAGAAGCTGTCTCTTCAGCTCGGTCCTGATTGCCCCCATCTTCTCCTCGTACCTTATCTCCGCCTCTTCCTTGGCATCCTCGAGCATCTCGAAGCTGACGCGCCCTGCCTCCTCCCTCGCCGTCTGGAGCTTTTCGTTCTTCTCGTCCATTGCAGCCCTTACGATTGCCGCGGCCTCTTCCTTTGCCGACTCGAGAATCCTGTTCCTTATGTTCTCCAATCCAGACGTCATGATCCAGCACCTTCAGGAGTTACGACCCGGGTAAGTGTCCTTTCTGATTTGAAGGGCATGAACTCATCCCCCCCGGATTCGTAGAACTTGCCGAAGTACTCGGCGAAGTGTAGCCTCATGGTGTGCACGAATCCCGAGAGGCAGTTCAGCCCCATGTTCACTAGGTGGAGCATGATGAATCCGATCGCCAGCAAAACGCCCAGCAGGATCGATATCACCACCCCCATTTGACTGATGGGTTCCCACGCATACTGAATGATTATCAGGTCTATCAGGAAGGCGTTAACGGCCGAGGAAATGCCCAGGGCGAGCAGCCTTGAGTAGGAAATGACGTCGGCGATGTGCCCTAGGATATCGTATAGGAACTGGGCGGGTGCTGCACCCCTTGCGGCGCCGCTGCGGTCCCAGATGTAACCCGATATTCCCATGGCTATGCCGATCGTCATGCCCCACGTGCTCAGCTCCTGCCAGGTGGCGTTCGCCTCGGTCAGGTTCAGGTACCAGAGAATGAAGATCGACCCGAATACCAGCGTCAGGCACCACCCGAAGTGGATAACGAAGCCCTTTACCAGCTTGTTCTGCCTCGCGTAGACCATTATCGCCGTCACGTGGCCGAGAATCAGGTGTATAATCCCCATGAGGAGGGAAAGTGACAGGACCGCCACCGCCCCGTCGCTTGCTAGGGGGTCCTTCCACGAAGCCTTGAAGAAAGTTATCATCGGGCCGTATCCCCAAGTGCCGCTGTATAGGATATTTCCGAACCATCCACCCATCAGCCATCCCATCAGTATTGTGGCCAGCCCGCAGAGGGTCAGGGATAGCCCCATATCCTTCCCCCAGGCCTTCCTGAGGACGAAGAAACTCAGTGCCGCCAGGATTATACCGTAGCCCGCGTCCGAGAGACAGGTACCGAAGAAGACTATGAACGTCGGGAGGAGAAGGGGGGTCGGGTCCACCTCCCTGTAGCTGGGCATGCCATACATCTTGGTTATCCACTCGAAGCTCCGGAATGGCCAGCGGTTCGCCAGGCGTATGGGAACCTCTGTGTATTCATCATCGCCGGGCCTCTCGGTTTTCAACAAAAACCTCCCGCCAGTAACCGAAGCCGCAACCTCCTCCAGCCTCCCCACATCATCCTCCGCTGCCCAGCCCCTGAAAACCGTAGTCTCCCTCGTCCTTGCCAGAAGACCGAGTGCCTGGATCCGCCCCCTCTCGATCTCGATCACCTCCTCTACAACGCGGAGGTCCTGGAGATTCTCGACGGCCAGCCTGTGTATTTCCTCAGTTGTACCCTCTATCTGCCCGTCAAGGCTCTTCATTCTGGACAGGATCTCCTCCTCGACCTCGGAGGGTAATCCATCGTATGCCGGGAGGTCGACCAGTTCTCCCTCAAACCTGTGGATCTGGGTCAGGAGCTTGACCTTCTCCTGGCTCAGGGACATCGCCATCACCATGCGCCTGGTCGCTCCCGATACCACGGATATGTGAACCGGGTCGACCTGCTCCCTCGCCGCAGACTGGAACTCCTCCACCCTGTCGGCGGGTAGGTAGAAGAAGTAGGTCGAGGTCAGCTCCGATGATCTGAAGTCCTTCAGGGGTGCCCTCACGGGCAACAGGTCCCTAATAAGACCGAGGTCACCCTCAAGGTCTGATCTCTCCTCCCGGGAGGACCTGAGAAGCTCACCGAGCCGATCAAGTTCGGGTGACAGGGGATCGACCCTATCCCGGCACCACCGCAGGGTTCTCTCCACCGAGTCCAGGTCGATGTCCGCCATTTCAGGCGGCTCGGGCTGGCTGGCCATTCCCCTTATCCTGTCCAGGAACCCGCCCTTATCCGCCCTTGCCTCCAGGGCCTCCTCCAGAAGGTTGACCATCCTCTCGACCCTGGAGGCCAGAAGTGAGACCTCGTTCCCGACATCCCTGACCTCGTGCCTTTTCAACCTGCCCTCGGTGGAGCACTCCATCAGTTGCAGCAGGCCGTCCTCGTGAAGGCTTCTGGTGAAGGCCTCGAGGTCCTCCTGGAGAATTATCAGGCTAACCCTGACCATCGGCGCCGGTTTAAACAAGGATCACTTCCCCTCTGTAACGGACTTTACTATCAGATCCACGGCCTCCCTCTCCTTCCTGGCCGCGACCTCGTCCATCTCCGAGATACTTCCCTTCTGCCGGGCTTCAAGTTCCCTGCCCTCATCCTCAGCCTCGGAGATGCGCCTGGAGATTATCCTCTCTCCCTCCTTCTTCGCTCCCTCACGGGACTGCTGCAGGACCTTCTCGGCTTCGCTCCGGGCCTCGTTCTTCAACCGCGCCGAGTTCTTCCCGGCCTCCTCGAGGATCTCCTTCGCCTTCTTCTCGGCCTCGAAAACGAGGCTCAGCTCCTCCTCCAAGAGATACAATCCTCCCTGGGTCGGTCACCGGAATCGACGTCTATCCGCCGAAGATACCGAGACCTATCAGCAGGAGGAAGGTGCTGAGGAATCCGAGGATCGCGTACGTCTCGACCATCACTGCGAGCAGGACGCTGCTACCGAAGGTCTCCTCCCTCTTGGCAATTGCGGACACCCCGCTGGTCGCCACCAGTCCTTGGTAGTATGAGGTGAATCCCTGGAGTATGGCGGGAATTGCCGCCACCAGCGCCGCTATTCCCACGCCGGTCTCAAGGGCAAGATCCCCTCCTCCGAGCAACCCGGTGCCGATCATTATCAGCATCCCGGCTATGAAGCCGTAGAAGCCCTGGGTTCCGGGCAGTATCTCCAGGATGAATGCCCTGGAGAACTTCTTTGGATCCTCCGAAATTAGGCCTGCCGCTGCGACTCCCGTCGTCGAAACGCCTATGGCAGAACCGATGCCAGGTATGCCGACCGCAAGCGCGACACCTAATGCCACGAGTACCTCTTCTGCAACCATATTGTTGAACTCCTCCCTAGCACGGGCTAGTTGCTTTTTTCGGATCAAACTCCCTCTAAAAGCTTTTCTCAATTCTTGCCCAGGAACTGTCTTCTAGCCCTCTTGGACTCCTCTATCTTGCAGAAAAGCAGGACCCGCATCCCGGCCTTCAGGGTCGTGTCGCCGTGAGGAATAATCAGCTCCCCCTCCTCGATGACGGCCACCACAGTGCTGCAGGACATGTCACCCATTGCGGACACCTCGGCCAGGGTCTTTCCGATTACGGGTGATGACTCATCTATGTAGAGGTCGAGCATCTCCCCCTGGCCCCCGACCGCTGTGACGTCGACGACCCCGGGGCTCCTGATCAGGCGCGTTATGTAGACTGCCGCGGCCTCCTCGGGGCTGATGACCCTGTCTATGCCCAGCTCGGTGAAGGGCTCCATCATGTCCACGTCGGATACCCTGGCTATCGTTATGAAGGGCCTGTCCCTCTTCTGCCTCGAGACGACGCGCTTGGCCACGAGGCACGCCGTCAGGTTTATGGCGTCCTCACCGGTTACGCCCACGATCGCGTCTGCTGTAGCAATATTGATTGATTCCAGAGTCGTTGGGTTCGTCCCCGATCCCTGCAGGACGTGGGCATCCAGTGAACCTACCTCCCGGACCCTTATGGGGTCCTTCTCGATAATAGTTACCTCGTTGCCCGCGTCGATGAGCATCTTGGCAAGGTTGTAACCGATCCTCCCTGCCCCGATGATGATAACGTACATGGCTATCTGCCCCCTACTACACGCCTCACGATCCTGCCGAAGGCAGGTCTGGTGATTAGCACCCCAGACAGCACTCCCACGATCGTGACGATGGCAAATCCCCTTAGCCTTCCCAGGCCAACGTATGCCAGGGGAGTCATAGCGATCGCCGTTGTTGCTGCGGCTGTGAAGATGATGAAGAACGCCCGGGATATCCTCGTTGATATCACGAGCCGCTTCTTCCCTTCGCCCTGGTATACCGCCTCATCCGTTATAACTATTTGGTGGTCTACACCTGTACCGATAACCGCGATGATTGCCGCGACGCTGGCAAGATCAAGGTACCAGCCAATTAGGACCGCGAAACCGAGTATGACCAGCACCTCGCTAAGGCTCACCGCGAGTATGGCCAGGACCAGCTTCGGCCTCCTGTACCTTAGGTAAACCACCAGTGATACCCCCAGAAGCGCCGCGGCCGCGGCCGCGGCGACCTGCCGGCCGAAATCTCTCCCGAGTATCGGCGGTATCTGGCCCTCTCCTGCTGTCTTGAGCGCCGTCGGGAACGAGGCCTCCAGGTTGATGTATAGGTCCTCCGCCCTCTTCCTGGCCTCAGAGTTATCCCGGGGACCTCCCGTTATCGCCAGTATGCTCACGACAGGACCGTCCCTCATGCTCTCCGCCAGGCTCTCTGAAAACGAGGCGTTGAAGACCTCTATCCTGTTGAAGAACATGCCCAGCTTGTGTTTCTCCCGCTCCGCGGCATCATCCGATACCGCCCCGAGGGAAATTGCCAGCTGCCTGAAATCCTCGGCGGAATCCTTCTTCAGCGTTAGCGGGACCGACCATCCACCGGCATCGGATATGTAGTAGAAATGGTCGACCCTGGCGACGTCGCTGGATGTCAGGGCGAGTATGGTCTCGTTCTCGTTCTTCCAGATCCTGGCCTGGAAATCGAGGGGCTCAAGAATCGAGCTCTCCCCCGATATTCTCTCGGGCGACTCAACCTGGACGTACTCATTGCCGATCCTCTTGAGCCTGAGGTCGGAAACCCCGAGGAAGTTGCCCCTGGATTGTATCATGTCCTGGACCTCCTCGATCGTCTCATCGGTTACCTTGGTCTCGTAGTCCAGCAACTGGAGGTAGTCGCTCAGGTTCGCCTCCAGCTCCGCCTCGGTTGCCTCGGACCCCTTTCCCTCTACCTCGAATAACCCCGAGGGCTCGTTGCCCCCCACCACGTCGTACTCGAGTGTCAGGGTCCGGTTCAGGATGACCTGCAGGGCGTTGTAGTTGGTCGCGTTAACCACAAGCTCCGAGTTTGGCTCACCGAAGCTGAAGGAAATCTTGCTGAGGACGGGGTTCATCTCGAAGAACTGGTCGATCACGAACTCCATCAGAGTGCCGCTGGCGTTTCCCTCGAACTCGGGGTTCACGATGTCAAGCGTCAAACGCCCGGCGTCACCCTCCTCGTCCAGGGTCACTGTCGTGTTCAGGAAATCGCCGATAAGCCTCGGGGTAATGTTGGCGGATGATATCCTCACGTCAAAGGTAATCCCCACCGGTCTCACATTGTAGTAGAATCCCCCGAGGAAATCGATTCCGAGCTTCAGGTTGGTCTTAAGGGTCCTGGGGTTCTCGAAGGAGGTAATGCTTGCGGAGGCCTTGAGCAGGTCCAGCAGCTGTTGCCTCTCCAGCCTCCGGTTTAAGGTCATGCTTATGGTGTCCCCCAGCCTCTGCAGCGAGGTTATCTTCACGTCGAGCCCGTTTTCAATGAAGGTTGATATCACGGCGTCATCGCTTGCTATGGTAACGTTTGCATTTGCCCCGGTAATGTTGTTTATCGAGACCTCTGGCGCGATCCCCCGGGGCATCATTCCCGATAGGTAGAGATCCAGCTCGCTGATTACCTGTTCCCGGTCCCGGGCCCCTGGGAGCTCGAAGGAGAAGCCGTGGACGGTCAACCCGCTCTCGTTGAATGACGATACGTGGTCGACATCCTGGAATGCATCCTCCAGCACCATCTGTATGATCAGGGCCGAGTCCACATCGGTTACCGACAGCTCCGTCGTCGACCTCGTCACCCTCGGGAATAGCGCTAGGATGGCCATCAGGTCAACCAGGATCAGTAGAAGCACCCTCCAGTCCCTCAGGGTCTCGTTCCTCGTGATCCGGTTCATCTTCCCTTCCCCCTCTGGTCCAGCAGCTTGAACTTCTTGGAGAGATATCCCCTCAGCAGGCCTGCGTTGAACAGCCAGGTGTTTAGCAGGTCAGCAACGAGTCCGAATATCAGGACCAGTGCTATGTCGTGCAGAATATCGGATGTTGAGAATATGTACAGGGCCCCCACAGCGCAGAGTGTGGTCGCGGCCATCGTCAGCCCGGTCTTCATTGCCCCGAGAAGCCTGATTCGCATCTCCTCCCGCCTCTTCAGGAGCCTGGATGTCAGTAGTATGTTGGTGTCAACGGCGTACCCTATCAGCATCAGCAGGGCAGCGACGGTAGCCAGGGAGAGCCTCACCCCGAAAAGTGTCATCATGCTCATGGCCTCGAAGATGTCGAGCAGGGCCGCCGCAAGCACGGCCACTGACGGTAGCGGGGACCTGAAAACGATGTATACGACTATGCCCATTCCGACGAAGGCCGCTATCAGAACCAGGGGCGCCTGCTTCCTGAAGGTCTCGGCAAGTGGCACCTCGAGGGTGGTCTTAGTGCCGGCCTTTCCGTACTTCTGCTCCATGTAATCGAGGATCTCGTCCTCCATTCCCTGCGTCTCGACGCTCAGCACACCGCTACCCTTTCGGACCGATATCTCGACCGGTCCGAACTCATCCCTCAGCTCCGACTCGATGGTACCAGAGTCCAGCTCGTAGGAGTTCGGAAAACTTATGAGGGTACCCCCGGTGAAGTCTATCCCGAATTTCACGGGCTCACCGGTCGTGTAGTAGTTGTAGGCGACGATCGTCACCGCGATCAGTAGAAGCGACAGGGGCGGTAAAAGCATCTGCTTCCAGGATATCCTTGTGACATCGAGGAAGGAGGGGAAGCTGAATTCCTGTTTCGGTCCGCGTGACAAAAGTTCACCGCCAAAGCGTCAGATGGGGGAGGCTACACTCGGTATCTATGGTCTTCCCTAGGCAATCGGTGGGCCGAATTCCCGAACTCACCTATTAAATAGTTCGGTACATCCACGGGGGGCAAATCGGCCCCGGAAGACCTCATTTCCCTTCGATCAGACGCTTGACCTCGCTGACGACCTCGGGGTTCCTCAGGGTCGTGACGTCGCCAGGTGATTCACCCCGGACCAGTGACGCCATTACCCTTCGCATGATCTTTCCGCTCCGTGTCTTCGGAAGGTCGGGGACGAACAGGATTGAATCCGGCCTCGCGATGGGACTGATCTCCACTGAAACGTGCTTCACCAGGTCCTTCTTCATTTCATCAGAGGGCTCCACGCCCTCCACCAGTATCACGAAGGCCTGTATGGAGGATCCCTTGATCTGATCGGGCTTGCCCACGACGGCAGCCTCGGCCACCTTCGGGTGGGAGACCAGTGCGGACTCCACCTCTGCAGTGCCTATCCTGTGGCCTGCCACGTTAAGCACGTCGTCAGCCCTTCCCTGGATCCAGAGGTAGCCATCATCGTCCATTCTCGACACGTCCCCGGCCAGGTAGATGTCCTGGAACCTGGACCAGTAGGTCTTCTCGTACCTCTCCTTCTGCTTGTACAGGCCCACCAGCATTGCCGGCCACGGCGTGGTTATGACCAGGTTTCCACCCTGGCCCACTACCGGGTTACCCTCGTCGTCGTAGACGGCCGCCTCGAGGCTCGGGAAGGCACGGGTTGCCGACCCCGGCTTGAGGGGGGTTATTGGAAGTGGGGTAATTATGAACTGGCCCGTCTCCGTCTGCCACCAGGTGTCCATTATGGGGCATTTCTCCCCGCCGATGGCCTGGTAGTACCACATCCATGCCTCGGGGTTAATGGGCTCGCCGACAGAACCCAGCAGCCTCAGGGAACCGAGGTCGTGCTTGTCAGGCCAATCCCTTCCGTACCTCATGAATAGGCGGATTGCCGTTGGGGAGGTGTAGAATACCGATACCTTGTACTTTGCCACCATCTCCCAGAGCCTGTCGGGCTGCGGGAAGGTGGGAGCTCCCTCGTAGAGCACAGAGGTGACCCCGAGAATGAGGGGTCCGTATACTATGTAGCTGTGCCCGGTTATCCAGCCGATATCAGCAGCACACCAGTAGACGTCGTCCTCCTTAAGGTCGAAGACGAATCGCAGCGTCTGGGATGCACCGACCTGGTAGCCGCCGTGAACGTGCATAACGCCCTTTGGCTTCCCGGTCGTTCCGGAGGTGTACATGAAGAACAGGAGGTCGCTGGAATCCATAACCTCGGTCTCGCAATCTCCGGACTGGCTCTTGGCCAGCTCGTGCCACCAGTAATCCCTGCCCTCCTTCATTTCGACCTCGAGGCCCTCGGATATCCGATTGACCACGACCACCTTATTAACCGTCGGCGAGGCGTCAACCGCCTCGTCGGCCTTCTCCTTCAGGTTCAGGGGGGCGCCCTTTCTGTAGTATCCGTCCGCAGTTATCAGCGCAACGCACTCGGCGTCGACCAGCCTGTCCTCCAGGGCCTTCGGGCTGAAGCCTGAGAAGACAACGGAGTGAATGGCACCTATCTTCGCGCAGGCAAGCATGGCCATGGGAAGCTCGGGTATCATTGGCAGGTAGATCCCGACCCTGTCGCCCCTCTTGATGCCCAGGCTCTTCAGGCCGTTTGCAATCCGGTTTACCTCCTCGTAGAGGTCACCGTAGGTGATCTCCCGGACCTGCCCCATCTCCCCCTCCCAGATGTAGGCTACCTTGTCGGCCTTCCCGGCCTTGATGTGCCTGTCCAGGGCGTTGTGGACGATGTTCGTCTTCCCCCCGGCAAACCACTTGTAGTAGGGTGGGTCCCCGGAAACGACCTTGTCCCAGTCCTCGAACCAGTCAAGTTCCTTGGATAGCTCGCCCCAGAACCAGTCCTGGTCCTTCGCCTTTTCATAGAGGGCCTCCATGTCGGCTATGCCGTGCTCATCCATGAACTTCTTGATGTTGCTGTTTTCAACTATTTCCTTCGAGGGCTCGAATACCCTACTTTCTTTCATTAGAGATTCTATGGTCTTTGACATCTAACCACCGCTGGTTTCTATATCGGGAGAACGCTGCGGTCGAAGAGCTCGTTCCAGACGTTGCCGATGGCAACGTATATGGCCGAAAAACCGCATAGTATGCCTTCAATTCCCGTTATGGTGTGGAATGTCGAGGATTCAATGAACTCTCCCGCGGCCAGCATGAAGAACAGCACGGTCAGGGTGAAGAAAATGACCTGCAGACCGCGTCCGATCTTCAGCGTTCCTATGAACATCCAGCCCGTGAAGAGCCCCCACATGGCCAGATATGCGGCCATCGCAGCCGGTTCGGGTGCCTCGGCCCAGCCGAGCTCTGGTATAACCAGTAGGCCGACAAGCGTCAGCCAGAAGAGTCCGTAGCTGGTGAAGGCTGTTGTGCCGAATGTGTTCCCGTTCTTGAACTCCATGACGCCGGCAATCACCTGAGCCATGCCGCCGTAGAAGATGCCCATCGCCATTATCATGCTACCAAGTGGAAACAGGCCCGCGTTGTGCAGGTTCAGAAGGACAGTCGTCATTCCGAAACCCATTAGGCCGAGAGATGCTGGATTGGCGGTATCTGCCATCGAATATCCTCCTTGCTGCCCTCCCGGCGTTCATTTAATAAATGATTCCAGATGCATTTTTCCCTCAACGAGACGCTCACAAGAGATGGAGATGACCTTCAATGCCGTTAATTATGCTGATCGATGAAAAGGGAAGGAAGCACCTTGTCAGGCCGGGTTGCAAGTTCGAGTCCGACCTCGGAATATATCAGGTGCCCGAAGAGGCGGGCATAACCATTGAGAGCCACATGGGGAGCCCGGCAAGGGTGGTACTGCCCCCCCTGAGTGACTACGTTAGGAAGATGGAACGCCCCACCAGGATACCCCACTTCGAGGACATCGGCTACATCCTGGCCCAGGCAGGCCTCAGGCAGGGCCAGACGGTTATCGAGGCGGGCACCGGGAGCGGAGCATGTGCGCTGTACTTCTCACAGGCGGCTGGACCCGGTGGGAGGGTGGTCTCCTTCGAGAGGAGGGAGGATATCTTCCAGGCCGCGGGCAGGAACATAGAAGGGTTTGGCCCGGGCAACATCGATCTGGTTGCTGGAGATATAAGGGATAAGCCCCTGGACCTGAAGGGGGACCTGGTATTCCTCGACCTTGCATCCCCATCCGAGTACCTCGAGCTCGCTGGCCAATCCATCAACCCAGGCGGGCTCATCGCCGCCCACGTGCCCTTCATCGAGGAGGCCTCCAGGTGCATGACCGGCCTCGTGGGGCTGGGACTCGGGGAGGTCGTCATGTCCGAGGTCAACCGGAGGGACTACGAGGTCCTCAGGTCGGGGACCCGGCCTGTACCCACCCAGACCGTGCACACGGCCTTCCTGGTCCTGGGAAGATCACCCTGACGAACATTTTTGAGCTGGCACCTATAAAGACGACCTGAATTGAGGACAACCATAGCAGCAGTATGCATATTCATGTTCTTCACGACCATCCTACTCAACCTCTACCAGATTGGTGGCACATCGGGGGCCTTGCAGGGGGGATACCTGATGATGTCGGTTTACTACTCCAACGCCTACGGGGACAGGCCGATCTCGTACATATTCGAGTCCCAGAAGGAACGCAGCGAGCAGGGCGTCGCCTTCCTCGTGCAGGATTCCCGTTCGAGGAGGTTCTTCACATCGAAGATGGGCGAGGAAAATGTCCAGGAATACGCCACGGGCACATGGGTCGTCACGGGGATATCCCAGCGGGCCTTCTTCGGTTTCATGAGGAGCATGGAGATTGCGATACTGGCTACGGGTCTGGTGACAGTCGCCGTGATTATCATTCCGGTGTATTTCGACTCCAAGAGGCCCTGAAGGTTCATCCTCCAAAGATTTTTCACGCATTACCGACAGCACCCTTCAGGAGGTTGGGCCCTTGCCCGTTGTTGGAGTCTGGGAGATGGTGGTAATTCTCGTCGCGGTTCTTATGTTCGGGCCCAAGCGCATACCCCAGATCGCCCGCCAGATAGGCAGCATGGTGGCCCAGCTGAGAAGGGCAAGCGACGAGTTCATGAGGGAGCTGACAAAGGAGCCCTTCGAGGAACCCGATGGCGTCGAGTCCCGTGACGAACCGGCGGCCGGGGGGGAAGTGGTGGAGATCCCGTCACTGACCAGCGAACAGATACGCGAGGCAGCATCAAGGCTCGGGGTGGAAACGGTTGGGAAATCGGACGAGGAGGTCCGGAGCGATATGATGGAGAGGATTTACTCCTCGCCGGTCAGGGAGGGGGAAGATGCCGATTCCGGCTGAATTCGCAGGACCCGCGAAAAACCCCTGCCAACAGATTTGAGGAAAGGGCGACAGACTGGATGGGTGAGCAAGTGCACACCACGGACAAGCCAAGCCATCCTTCTTCTGGGAGCCACCTGCATTGCACTGCTGACCCTGGGATGCATAACGGAAAACGGGGAGAGGGACCTGGACCCCGATCCACCCCGTCCCCTTAAAGGCGTCAGCCTGACGCCCAGAAGCAGCGACCCGGAGGACTTCACCGGGTTCTTCGAGAAGGCGGTTCGGGCGGGTGATGTCGTGTCCTGGGTCGGCGACTGGGGCGAGTTCGAAAAGGAAGATGGTGGTGCCCCCAGGGTTATTTCAGGCCTTGCACCTACACACGGATTTATTCCCCTGGTGGTCGCCCAGTTCTTCACACAGCCCTCGGGTCGGCTGCTGAGACCCCTCACCCCGGAGACCCGGGAGAGTTACATCCGTTTGGCGGCCAAATTCGCCGGCGAATTCCAACCTGAATATCTTGGGCTTGGGGTTGAGGTCAACGTGCTCTACGAGAAATCCCCATCGGATTTCGATGGTTTCGTGTCCCTATTCAGTGATGCCTGCGATGAGGTCAGGGCAATCTCGCCGGGAACCAAGGTCTTCACAGTCTTCCAGCTCGAGAGGATGAAGGGCCTCAATGGCGGGCTTTTCGGCGGGACCAATGACCCCTCGCTGTCCCAGTGGCACCTCCTCGACCTCTTTGGAAAATCCGACCTATTTGCATTCACCACCTACCCCGGGTTGGTCCACAGGTCACCCGAATTGATACCCACGGGTTATTACTCCGAAATATCCTCCTACACCGAAAAACCCGTCGCCTTCACCGAGATAGGCTGGCACAGCAAACCCAGTCCCACTGGCTGGGAGAGCAGCGAGGAGGAGCAGGCGGAATTCATCGGAACCTTCTTCGACCTGACAGGTGAACTCGACTGTGAGTTCCTGATCTGGAGCTTCCTCTACGACCCGGACGCCGCTGAGCCATTCGACAGCATGGGTCTATGCAGCAGGGACGGGAGGGACAGGCCCGCCTGGCACGCTTGGATAGGATCCTGATGCCCCGGGGTGCTACCCGGGCTCACACGGCGTGCGAGATATAAGGAGCCCTGGCCCAATGGGAGATGCCTTGGTAGGGGAGATGTCCTTCTTCGAACACCTGGAGGAGCTCCGGCGCCGCCTCGTGATCTCCGTGGTGGCACTGGCCGCGGGCTTCGGAATCGGCTGGCTTTTCCTGGCCGAGGAAATCCTGAAGAACATAGAGTACAACGTGCTCGGCGGAATGAAGCTGACGGCCCTGACACCCCTCGCAGCCGCACTGGCCAGGATGAAGATCTCCCTCGTGGTCGCCCTGATCCTGGCCTCCCCCGTGGTGGCATACGAGTTCTTCGCCTTCGTCATACCGGCCCTCAGGCCGAAGGAGAAGAGGCTGGCGCTGAAGCTCATCCTCCCCTCGATCGCTCTCTTCCTCGTCGGGCTCTCATTCGGCTACTTCGTCATGATCCCGGTGACGATGAACTTCCTGATGAGCATGTTCCAGGACGACCTGATCGTCAACATGTGGGGCGTGGACCAGACCATATCCTTCATCTTCCTGATGCTGCTGGTCTTCGGGGCCATTTTCGAGTATCCCCTGATAGCCGCGATGCTGTCAAGCCTGGGGATGGTTTCACCCGGCTTCTTCCAGAAGAACAGGCCCCTAGCCGTGATCGGTATACTCATCATAGCGGCCGTCATCACGCCCGATCCAACAATGGTCAGCCAGGTAATCGTGGCAGTGCCGATGTACGCCCTCTTCGAGCTGGGGATACTCCTCTCCAAGCTCTTCTATTCCGGGGAAGGGGACTAGATATACCCGTCGTAGCCGGTCCTGAAGTCCTGGTCGGGATATTCTGCAAGCTCGCCCAGGGCCTCCTCTATCCTTAGCAGCTGGTTGTACTTCGCGTTCCTCTCGGACCTGCAGGGTGCCCCGGTCTTTATCTGGCCCGAGTTGAGGCCAACGGCAAGGTCCGCTATGGTCGTGTCCTCCGTCTCCCCGCTCCTGTGGCTAATCACCACGCCGTAGGAATTCTCCATGCAGAGCCTCGCCGCGTCGATCGACTCCGTCAGGGTACCGATCTGGTTCACCTTCAGGAGCAGGGCGTTGCATGCCCCCAGCTCTATACCCCTTTGGATCCTCTCGGTGTTGGTGACGAAGAGGTCGTCTCCCACCAGCTGGATCCTGTTCCCGAGGCGCCTGGTGAGCTCGACGAAACCATCCCAGTCATCTTCGGACATCGCGTCCTCGATCGAGTATATGGGGTACCCGTCCACGAGGTCGGAGAAGAAGTCTATCAGCTCCCCCGGCGAGAGGGTCTTCCCCTCGACCGTGTAGCTTCCGTCCGAGTAGAACTCCGAGGCCGCGGGGTCCAGGGCAATCGATATCTCCCTGCCGGGCTCGTAGCCCGCCCTCTCGGAGGCCTCCACCAGGGAGTCCAGCACCTCCTTCACCCGGTCTATGGGCCCGGAGAAACCCCCCTCGTCCCCGACGTTCTTCATCGATGCACCGTACCTCGAGACCAGCACGTCCCTGAGGTGGTGATAGACCTCTGCGATCCACCTGAGGCCCTCCCCAAAGCTTTTAGCCCCAACTGGCTGTACCATGAACTCCTGAAGCTCGAGCTTTCCCCCGCCGTGCTTGCCCGCGTTCACCACGTTGGACATCGGGAGGGGCATGAGATGCTTCCTGGAAGGTCTTCCGAAGGCCAGCCCGCCCATGTGCTCGTAAAGGGGAATTCCCAGGGAGTTCGCCGCGGCGTGGCAGCATGCCAGGGAAACGCCGAGGAGGGCGTTTGCCCCCATCTTGGCCTTGTTCTCCGTCCCGTCGAGTTCCAGCAGCTCGTCGTCGATGGCCCTCTGGTCGGCGGCGTCCCTCCCGATCATGGCCCCGCGAATGGGGCCGTTGACCGCGCCCACGGCCTTTAAGACCCCCTTCCCGTTGAACCTCTTCCCGTCACCATCCCTCAGCTCGAGGGCCTCGTGCTCCCCGGTGCTCGCCCCGGAGGGAACCGCTGCCCTGCCGAAGCCCCCCTCCGTCCTCACGTCAACCTCGATGGTGGGATTTCCCCGGGAATCGAGGATCTCCCTCGCCCTGATCTCGACTATCTTGGTATCCATATACTACAGCTCCTTGGCGTCTATTGATAGCTCTCTCCTCTTCATCTCGCCGATTAACTTCTTCCTGACCTCCCCCACCGGTGGCATCCCAACCGGCTTGCCCCCCTGAACGAATGGTCTCAGCAGGCCCTCCATCCGCCTCCCGCACCCGCAATCGGGTGCCCGGTCATCCAGGGTCAGGCTCCGCTCAAAGCATCCGGGGCACTCGTAGATGTTCTTCGCCCCCGAGAACTTACCCCTCTTGGAGACCTTGGTTCCCTCCACCTCAACGATGTCCATGGCAAAGTCGATCGTGCGGGCAGAGCTGATCGAGGTTCCCACACCGAAGGCGTCGGCCCTGCCCGCCAGCTCCACCAGCGATGACTCGTCCAGACCACCTGAAACGAATATCTTGACGTCCTCGTATCCCTCGGCGTCGAGCTTCCAGCGGACCTCTTCCACTATCAACCCCATATTCCCCCTCCGGCTTGAGGGCGTATCGAGCCTTACGGCGAAGAGGTTTTTCCCGAGTGCCTGGGCGGCCGAGAGGGACTCGACGACCTCGTCGGAGAAGGTATCGACCAGCATTATCCTGGGCACCTCCTCGTCTATGATCTCGTCGAAGGCCCTCCAGACCTGCTTCCTGTCACCGACGAGCAGCATCAATGCGTGGGGGATCGTGCCGGAGGGCTCAACTCCCAGGAGCTCTCCCCCAGCTATCCCTGAAAATCCGTCGCAACCCCCCAGGTAGGCCGACCTGTCCACCATGGGCGAGATCGCCGGGTGCATTCTCCTGATGCCGAAGCTCAGGACGGGCTTGAAACCGGCGGCTATCTTGCACCTCGCCGCGGCCGTCGCAATGCCAGAGGCCTGGCATGAGAGCCCCAGGAGGGGGGTTTCAAGCTCGCAGAAATCAGAGTACTTCCCCTCGATCCTGATTACAGGTTCCCCGGGGTGGAATATGCTGCCCTCGGGCATGGCCAGTGCATCGAGCTTCCTTCCCCTGAGAAGTTCCGCTACCTCCTCCATGCCGGCAAGGACACCCCAGCTCCAGCCCGGGGGCAGCGAGGAGGCCGAGACCTCGGCGACGACCCTCCTGTCCCAGCCGCGCCTCCCGATGATCTCCCTGGCCCTCCTGAAGTAGATGTCTGTGGTCCTGCAATCCATTATATCCCTATCGCTCGCCGTGTGGAAGGTCAAACCAATCAGGTCCGGTAGTCCGCCTATGCAATCCCCGCGAAACCCTTAAAAATTCTTATCAGCCGCGCTGGCAGGTCCAGCCTTGCCAAAAGATAGTAGATGATTGCCAGGATGATGACCGATGCCAGGGCGTCCACGATCAGGTGGTTGGCAGAGGCCACTATGGAGATGATCATCAGCAGTGGGTAGGCAATACCGAGGGAGGTGACCAGCCGGTTGCTGGATGTCCTGAACAGCATTGCCCCGATTATAAGGGAGTATCCAAAATGTACGCTTGGCATCGCGGCGTAGGGATTCAGGAGCAACCGGGCCAGGTCCGAGTGGTAACTGACGGGGGCATCGCTGTGGAGCATGTCGACGAAACCCTGACCTGGAAGAAGTCGCGGTGGGGCGACCGGGTATGTGAAGAATATGGCGAAGGAGACGAGCGAGAATATTACGAAGACGTTCCTCACGTAGGGGTAACTACTGCTGCCAGAGAGGAAGGCCACAACGATGAACCCGGCCGTTATTACCGGGTGGACGAAGATGTAGACTGCCCAGAGCACGTGGACCAGTGGGGTGCCCATGACCGCACCCTGGACCTCGGCCTCCAGAAAGATGCCCAGGGATCTCTCCAGGGAGATGAGATCTTCCGCATTTCCCATCGCAACCTGTTCCCGATCCGCGGAGCCGATGTTCACCGCGAAATATACCGATAGTACGCAGGCGACCACGAGAAACTCCCTGGCCCAGTCCCAGTTGGGAACCAGGCAACAGCACCAGCCCCTTTTCATCCTGCCGGATATGTAAGGGGGAACTTAACTATGACACGTTCCTGCCGACCAGGGATTCCTCTCCCACAGGAACCTCGTCCCAGGCCCAAAGACTGTTCCTGACGACCTCAACCCTGTCCACCTTCTTTATATAGAAGCTCCCCTTCCTGCAAGAGCAGGTCACCATCACAGCGACGTTCGGCCTGACCTCGTACGTATTCAGCTTGTTGCAGTAGGGACACTCCGCCGTTATCTCCATCAAGAACGCCGAGACCGCCCGGGCCCGGCAAGAGATATAAAGACTAGTCCATCCCCGTGGGTGTCAGTTAGAAGCCGACGGGGCCATGTTGGGCCAAATTTTTATGTCAGGCCCTTCACGCCCAGCAAAACACGGAGGCAGCATAAGGTGCCCAAGAGAAAGGACATCCACAAGATCTTGGTTATAGGCTCTGGACCCATTGTGATCGGACAAGCCGCCGAATAGGGCCATTCGCCCTCGGAATCGACTACTCCGGTTCACAGGCCTGCTGGTCCCTCCGCGAGGAGGGTTACGAGGTGGTCCTGGTAAACTCCAACCCAGCCACCATAATGACGGATCAGGGAATGGCAGACACCATTTACGTGGAGCCCCTGGTTCCCGACTACATCGCTAGGATCATCGAGAAGGAGAAGCCCGATGGTCTGCTACCCACGATGGGCGGTCAGACGGGTCTCAACCTCGCCGCCCAGCTTGGAATGCTCGGGGTCCTTGAGGAGAACGGTGTGGAACTCCTGGGAACCCCGCTGGATACCATCCAGACCGCCGAGGACCGGGACAAGTTCAAGGAACTGATGATGAGAATCGGCGAGAGCATTCCCGACAGCCGTGCCGTCAGTACCATCGAGGAGGCGGTATTCACCGCCCAGGACATCGGGTACCCCGTCATCATCCGGCCGGCATACACCCTCGGAGGGACCGGCGGGGGAATGGCCCACAACGAGACAGAGCTCCGAAAGGTCGTCGAGAGGGGCCTGACCGCCAGCATCGTCAACCAGGTCCTCGTCGAGAAGTCCGTCGAGGGGTGGCAGGAGATCGAGTACGAGGTTATAAGGGATGCCAACAACAACTGCAACATCGTCTGCTCCATGGAGAACTTCGACCCCATGGGGATCCACACCGGGGACAGCATAGTCGTCGCGCCAGTACAGACCCTAAGCGACCCCGATCACCAGAAGCTGCGGTGGGCCTCCATCAACATCATCCGGGCCCTTAACGTGCAGGGGGGCTGCAACATACAGTTCGCCATGTCCAAGGAGACGGGCGACTACTACGTGATCGAGGTCAACCCGAGGGTTTCGAGGAGCTCCGCCCTCGCTTCCAAGGCCACCGGCTACCCCATTGCCAGGATCTCGGCAAAGATCGCGGTGGGCATGACCCTGGACGAGATACCCAACCGGGTGACCAGGGAGACCCCGGCGAGCTTCGAGCCCACACTTGACTACATCGCCGCCAAGATACCAAGGTGGCCATTCGACAAGTTCAGGAACGCGGAGACCAACATCGGGACACAGATGAAGGGGACCGGGGAGGTTATGAGCCTTGCCAGGACCTTCGAAGAGGCGATTCAGAAGGCCGTTAGGAGCCTGGATATAGGGAGGTTCGGGTTCGGCTGTGATCCCAAGCAGGCCGGCTTCATTAACACGGCCGAGGAGAAGCTCGTCGAGAAGCTCCGGCGCCCTGATGACCAGAGGATCTTCTACATTCACGAGGCCCTTCGCAGGGGCTGGACCATCGAGAGAGTCCACGAGGTCACCAGAATCGACAGGTGGTTCCTCCACAAGCTCCTCAATCTTCTGGAAACGGAGAGGAAGCTGTCGGAGTCAGGGGGGCCTGAAAGCATCCCGGCCGACCTGTTGCTCAGGGCAAAGAGGCAGGGTTTCTCCGACGTCCAGATAGCACAGGCCACCGGAAGCGGCGAGGGGGAGATAAGGGACCTCAGAAAGCAAAGGGGCGTTACTCCCTCCTTCAAGATGGTCGATACCTGTGCGGCGGAGTTCCAGGCAAAGACGCCGTATTACTACTCGACCTACGAGCCCAGATCTGATATGGCAATAGAGGATCCTAAGTCGGAAAAACCAAAGGTCGCCATAATTGGCGGGGGCCCGATAAGGATCGGTCAGGGCATCGAATTCGACTACTGCACGGTACACTCCGTGATGACCCTCGATGAGGAGGGCTACGAGTCCATAGTCATCAACAACAACCCCGAGACCGTATCAACGGACTTCGACATATCCGACAAGCTATACTTCGAGCCTCTTACCTTCGAGGACGTTATGAACGTCATTGACCTGGAGAAACCCTGGGGGGTGATCGTCCAGTTCGGGGGCCAGACCCCTATTAACCTCGCCGGTAGGCTGGCAAAGGCCGGGGTGAACATCCTCGGAACACCTCCCGAGAGCATCGAGAAGGCAGAGGACCGGAGGATGTTCACCAGGATACTCAAGAAGCTGAAGATCCCGCAGGCCAAGTATGGCACCGCCATGGACAGGAAGGGCGCCCTCAGGATAGCCAGGCGAATAGGTTTCCCCGTCCTGGTCCGTCCGAGCTTCGTGCTGGGCGGCAGGGCGATGGAGATAGTGCACGACGAGGAGGAGTTGAAGCATTACATAGACGAGGCCGTGTCCGTCTCGCCAGAGCACCCCATACTCATCGACTCTTTCCTGGACAACGCCGTGGAGCTTGATGTCGACGCCGTCGCCGACGGTAATGACGTTTACATCGGTGCGATAATGGAGCACATCGAGCAGGCCGGTGTACACTCGGGCGACTCCGCCTGCCTAATACCTCCCCAGTCCCTCTCCCCGTCGATTATTAAGAGGGTCGAGGAGTACACCAGGGCAATTGCCATCGAGCTTAAGGTCGTTGGCCTCCTGAACATCCAGTACGCGGTAAGGGACGGCACGGTTTACGTCCTCGAGGCCAACCCGCGGGCCTCCAGGACCATACCCTACGTCTCCAAGTCCATCGGGATACCGCTGGCCAAGATCGCCACCAAGCTCATGCTCGGTGAGTCCCTGAAGCAGCTGGACCTGACCGGGAGGAAGGAGATAGGCCACTTCACGGTTAAGGAAGCCGTCTTCCCCTTCATCAAGCTTCCGGGGGTCGATCCCAAGCTCGGTCCCGAGATGAAGTCGACGGGGGAGGTAATGGGAATAGATAAGGACGTGGGGATCGCTTTCTTCAAATCCCAGATCTCCGCCGGCATGACGCTGCCAACCTCGGGCAAGACCTTTCTCTCGGTGAGGAGAGACGACTTCGGAAAGATTCCCGACATCGCCCGGAGCTTCCACGAACTCGGCTTCGAGCTCGTGGCAACCGACGGCACGGCCGAGGCCATCAGGAAGAAGTACCCGGGAATCCCCGTGAGGGTGGTGAAGAAGATCAGCGAGGGCAGCACAGAGATACTCGAGATGCTATGGTCCAAGGAGATCGACCTGATACTAAACACACCAACCAAGGGCGGAATGGCATCCAGAGATGGATACAAGATCAGGAGGGCCAGCGTCGACCTGCTGATACCCTACATCACCACCATTGCGGGCGCCAAGGCATCCATCAGGGCCATCGAGAAGATGAAGAAGGGCGACATTCACATCGCGTCTCTCGACGCATACCACAGCGTAAAACCCGGGAAGGAATCATCCTAGCTGTGGGCATACCTGAAGGTGGATACAGCTCCATCCCGGGCATCGAGCCTGCAGAACCCGAAGCGGATGAACTGCAGCACTGAGCCGACCCCGAGTTCCCCGACCCCGGGATCGGAGAGACCCCGAATCCTGCTACCGTCGGGCATTACGATAACCGACTCCACCTTCGGCTCGGATACCCACTGTATCTTGGGCATTTCCTGCACGACATCCTCCCCCGCGTAGGCGGCGGCCTCTCCAAGCATTACGTTGTAGAGGTCCTTCAGCCTGACTGTCCTTCCAGCCATGCTTTCGAGGTCGCTGGCGTCAACGTATATCCTCGATGGATCCACCGGTACGATGCGCTCCCCCCTCTCCTCGAAATCGGGGTGGAGCCGGAAGCTGGCTGATTCCACCGGCGGTGACCCGGTGACCCTGATTGCGACGGGGTCCCTGACGAAGTTGAACCTGTTCGCCTCGCTGTCGATGATCTTCCTGTTCTCGGAGTAAAGGGTATCGATGGGGACCTGGACGTCGGTCATGGTAAGGCCGGAGTTGACTATGAAGCTCCTTATAGCACCGGAACGAATCCCCCTTGCCCTCAGGGACCCTATGGTCCAGGTCCTCGGGTCATCCCAGCCCTCGTAGTCTCCTGACTCTATCCTCCTCCTGCACTCGGAGCTGCTGATCTTCGCTCCCGCGATCCGGAGCATTCCGTGGTGCATGATCACCGGTTCGGGCCAACCGAGGAGCTTCCACATGAACTGCTCCATCCTGTCCTCCATCATCAGGTCCTTGCCCCTGAGGACGTGGGTGATCCCCAGTAGGTGGTCATCGATTGCCCAGGAGAACTCCAGCATCGGCCAGACCCTGTACTTTGTACCGACCCTGGGGTGTGGCCTCTCGCTTATCCTGAGGAGTACCCTGTCACGGAATGCCGCGTCCGGGTGGGACATGTCTGTCTTCAGCCTGACCGCGGCCTCTCCCTCTGCATACCCCCCCGAGAGCATTTTCTCCCAGTCCTCGAGGTTGGCCTCAGGGCTACCCGACCTGCATTCGCACTCCTTGCCGCTTGCCCTGTTCCTCCTCAGCTCCTTCACATCGCATTTGCAGACGTATGCCCAGCCCTCCTCGAGGAAACGGCGTGCGTATGAGTAGAAGGTCTCCAGCCTGTCAGACTTGTAAACTACCTCGTCGACCCCGACCCCAAGCCACTCCAGGTCCCTCGGGATTCCCGAGTAGGCCTCCTTTATCGGTATCTTCTCGGCCGAGCCGGCGGTGTCGTCGATTACCAGGATGAGCTTCCCGTCGTAGCGTTTCACGTACTCGTCGTTGAGTATGGCCATCCTTGCCCGGCCTATGTGTATCTGGCCGGATGGGTAGGGTGCGAGGCGCATCACTACCTTTCCGGGAGTGGCATCCGGAAGCTCCGGCAGGCCCCCCTGTTCCTTTGACCTCTCCCGTTCTGGGATGCTTGCCCCCTCCAGCCCCGCCCTTTGGTCCTCCGGGGAGAGGGAGTTAACCTCTTTTATAATGCCTCCCGCGAGCTTTGACACCTCGCCTGCCCTGGACCTTGCATCCTCCCTCGTGGAGAAGACGGCGCCAAGCACGGAGGATAGCCTGGCCTCGCCGCCGTGTTCCAGGGCGTTTTTAAGGGCAAAGGCCCGAATAAGCTCCTCCAGGGATGGCTCGTCCTCCATGATCGTCCCCAAAGCCCTCGTCACACGGTATATATGTTGTTCTCGTTGAATCGGGAATGGAAGCCGCAGGAACCCAGTTTGCATACGGAAAACCTTTTTATCTCGCTCCAATCGACTGAGGCCTGATGCCTCCCTTGGGGCTAGGTAAGAAGAAGAACAACGAGGCCATGGAGGAGATAAGGGAACTCCGGGCCGGGGACATACTGGGGAAGCTCGCCGATGTCGCAGAGCAGCTCTCCAAGGCCAGGCAGGACTACCAGACACTTCAGAGCATATTTCTCAAGCTGGATGAAAAGAACTCGGCAGTCGACCAGAAGACCTCGGAGATGAGGGCCGAGATGGCCGAGATGAGGACACGGGTGACCGAGATGCACTCGATGCTGGGGGAGATAAGCACGAAACTGGACGACCTCCCTCAGATGAAAACCAAGATCCACGCCACCCAGGGAGACGTCCAGGAGCTTCATAACGCGGTGGAGCGGATGACAACCGTCCTGGACGATCTTGACAAGCTCTTCAAGTACCTCAAGAGCCCTGGTTTCTAGAGTCCCAGATTACCGGGAAATCCATGAAGAGGCCTGCCTTTGCCGGAGAACGTGGAACTCAAGGCCCGGTTTCCTGACCATAACAGGGCCGAGGAGGTTCTGGATGATATAGGGGCCAGTTACGAGGGCCTGGAGAGGCAGGTGGACACATACTTCAGGGTCACCAGAGGCAGGTTGAAGATCCGCGAGATAGAGGGTAAACCCGCCGAGCTCATATTCTATGAGAGGATCGAGTCCGGGGAGAGAAGGGATTGCCTCTACTTCCTTCACAGGTTCGATGAGCCCGAGAACCTCAGGCTTCTGCTGGAGGCCGGGCTCGGCAGCTGGGCTAGGGTCGAGAAAACGAGGAAGGTTTACCGCTACCAGAACGTAAAGGTCAACCTGGACGATGTCAGTGGACTGGGGCGCTTCATCGAGTTCGAGGCAGCGGCGGAGGGGGATCCCGAGTCTACCAATCGCATGGTGGAAAAACTGGTCGAGAAGTTCGAAATTGCCCCGGGGCAGATCGTCCTGGAATCCTACAGCGACCTCCTGGGAGATCGACCCTAGCATTCGCACTGGTTGATGGCGACCTCGGCGATGTCAGTGCCGTAGTCGGCGATTCTCTCCATGCTATCCAGCATAGCATTTACCTTGATGTTCACGGCCACCGACTCGCTGGCAAGGTGGTTTCCAAGCCCGTCCCTCTTCTTCTGTATTCCGGCCCTGAGGTTGATCACGTTGTTGGCGAGCTCCATGTTCCCGGTGAACAGGGACTCCATGGCCCCCGTGTGAATCCGGAGCGAGTCGCCGTTCACGTCCAGAAGGCCAGCAATAATACCGTTGTTCACCTTGACCTTCTCCAGGTCCAGGACGTAACCGGCCATTCTCTCGGCGTGGTCTGCGATGTGCTCGATCCTCTTGATTACCGACTCGTAGTCCAGGCAGTTCAGTGGGTCGAGCTCCAGCCTATGGGCCAGGTCCGGGTTCTGGCAGGCCAGGCGCAGCTGGCGAAGCGTGAGGAAGTAGAGCCTGTCTACGTCGCTATCCCTCTGTATCGTGCTCCTCGCGAGCTCAGGATCCGACTCCTGGAGAGACTTCATGGCATCCTCCTGCATTGACGAGGCTATTGCGTGGGCCCGCCTTATGCCCTTCAGTATCTCCAGCTCCTGGAGGTTAAGGAAGCTGTGAAGGGCTATCTCTGTGGAGTTCTCCTCGATGGTCTCCAGGCCGATTAGCTTCCTGGCCGTTGACTTTATCTCCTCTATCTGGGCTACCGTTAGCCTCTCGTCCGCCTCGACCCTGATTATGTCACAGCCGTTTAGGTACCTAGCGATTATCGACCTCGCAATGAACTTCCCGTTGCCGTCTGTAACCCTGACGATGCCTTCCTTCTGCTCCTCCAGAACCTTGGGCTTCGGGATGACTATCAGGTACCCGTTCTTCTGGGAGACAAGCCCTATCTCTGACCTCTTCTCCACCGAGGACTCCTTTACCCACTTCTTGGGAAGAGAGACGACATAGGTCGAACCGCCTATGAGCTGGACCCTTCTAGTCTCCATAATAGGTACTATAAAGTCTGGTCGGATATATAAAAATGTGACCAGTTATAGAACGAAAAAGAAACTATAGGTAAGAATGGTCCGCTCTAAAGGTCTTTCACCCGACCTCGGAGAAACCGTCGCTGCCTATCTTCAGGGCGTCCACCACGGCCCCTATCGGTCCCCTCACCTCTGCACGTTCCATTCCCCCCGTGCGGGCAACCACGATGCTGAGCTCTATGGTCAGCTCCCTGCTGTGACCCCGCATTGCCCAGTGATCCAGGGCATCCCTTGCCCCATCCATCACGGATTGGAGCTTGGTGCCATCCAGAACCATTATCGTTCCAGCTGATGAGGCCCCCCTTGCCGCCGGGAGTGCGTCGCAGCTCATGCCGCGCCTGCCGATCTCCGACCTTAAAAGACCCCAGAACTCATCATCCAGGGAGGGAGCGGTATCCAGCAGCACGTCAAGGCCCATCAGGACCTCGATCATCTGATCCCTCAGGCCCCTCCTCTCCAGGAGTGCCCTGGGACCGTATTCCAGGGTCTCAACCCTCATCTCGGTTCGAGGCAAATGATCGTCTCCTCCCAGAGCTTACTGGGTCAATTAATATGTTGGACCTCCGGATCTGAAAATCGCAAGACCCACCCAAGCACCCGGGACCATATTATTGAACTATAAAAGCAAACCCAGCCCCTGACGAAGGGGACACGGATGGTGGATAACGGAACCGGGAATCGGTCACAGAGATTCGGGGTTCACCCCAGAAGGTCCAGGGAGAACGCCATCATAGACGAGTGCGAGGTCGAGCTGGTCGATTCCGGCGTGCTCGCGGCCGGGAGCTGGTTGCAGAACCTCCCGCTGGTCAGGGTCTTGGGAAGGATGGCCCCGTCTCTATTGAAAGACGAGAAGCTCCGTGAGAATCTGGTTCTGCTTATCGGTATAATATCTGCGATAATCGTTTTCATAATCGTATATCCCCTTCTGGCCCAGCTTGGTGGCACGGTGAGCGATATATTCAGCGGAAAACCCATAGTTCCCGAGATCATCTGATCGGCCTTCTCTCGGTCTCGAATCTGTCCCATGTCGGGTACTCCTCGGTCAGGGCGATCTCCACTTCGGAACTGTCCATCAGTTTCAGGATCTCATCGGCAAGCTCGGGGGCGGTTTCCAGTCTGGCCCTCTCCCGGTTGTACTCCAGCATCTCCTGGTCCAGATCCAGCTTCCTCCTTAGCTCCTCTGCCAGCCTGGTCATCTCCGTTTCGGGTCGCACATCCCTGGGCTCTATCACCGTCTTGACCAGCAGGTTGTCCTCATCTATGGACTCGTAGGGCTTCCTCACCCTCTCCGCCATCCTTCCCAGCCTGTTCTTCAGCTGGACCGAGTCCTTCAATCCAGAAGGGCAGATGTGAACGTCCAGAGAGGTGTTATCCTCGCAGAACTCGGCGACGCCAATAGCCTCCGCAATGCTCCCCTCCACGGCCATGGTTTCATTACCGACCAGCCTGAGGCCCCTCTCCTCGAACGCCTCGTATGTGGTCTCGCACATCTCCAGCTCGTTGAGGTTCAGGAAAATGGCTCCGAGATCATCCGCCATCGATGCGATCTTTTTCATTTCCTCCCCTGCCCCGGGTATGGAGGGTATCTCCACCCCCACGTTGAGTCCGGCATCAACAGCCTTTCTCATCACATTGCGATGGTCCAGGGATGCGTGGAACCGGAGCTCGTCCAGGCCAAGTCTTCTGAGCTTCGAGAGAAGTGACGTGCTCAGTACTGGCATGGCGGTGTAGAGGTGCACGTGGTGCTCCCGTCCGAATGTCGACTTCAACATCTCGAGCAGCCTGAGCGTCCTATCCGGTACCAGAAGAGGGTCTCCCCCGGTCATGCCCGTCCCGAGGGCATCCATGAGGTTGGCCTCCTCGATTATCTCCCCGTAATATTGCACGGGCCTCTCGTTGGCATAGATGGTATCAGCTCCCTTTCTCTCGGGTGAGAGCGGGCAGTAAAAGCACCGCCTCTTGCACCTGCCGGTAACGAAGAGGACGAGCTTGGCACCCAGGGTGCACAGCCTGCAACCCTCGGGGAGCTGCCCCACGAGATACGATCCAAACCGGGTTGGCCTCAACATCTAGACCCCAGAATCGTTGCATTCAGCGCCGAAGGAACCTTAAAAGGAAAACTAGAAGCAGTAATACCACAAGAACCAGGAACACGCTTAAGAGGAGATTCGTCGTCTCGAATACCAAGTCTATCCTGAACAGATTATCCGGTACAGCTAAATAATGCTCCCATCTCTCATCTCTCATTAACAGTTATCAGATCCAGTGAGATGTGCTAAAAGCCGTGCGGGGGTACCTGAGTCGGACAAAAGGGCTGGACTTAAGATCCAGTGGCGAAGGCCTCCGTGGGTTCGAATCCCACCCCCCGCACTTATTTACTAGTAAACTTTTTATGCTTGAGGGGTGTACTCGTTCTGCATGGTTATCAAGGATGTTAAGCCCAGGGCGATCTACGTTTATCTCCCGGGTCAGGATCAGGCTGATAGGTGGAAGAAGCTCGCGAAAGAGGCCAAGCTCTCGATATCGAGGTTCGTTATTGACCATGTTGAGAATTCTCTCGCACAGGAAGATGAGGAGAGGTACGAGGCACGAGCCGAACTCAGAAGGATGGTAAAGGAGTTCGAGGATGAAGCCAGGGACCTTCGCAGGCAGAACAGGATACTGGAGCACGCCGTGGACAAGCTGGAGAAAGAAAACCGGACATATCGACAGAAGGAGTGGGAATCACCAGCCCAGTCAGGTAGCAGAACTTTCGAGAGAGAACTCATACAGATGCTCAGGGAAGAAGGACCGGTCACGGATCAATATATACTGAAACGCCTGGGGATTAACTCATCCGATCTCGACTCTATTAGCTCCGTGTCCAATCAGCTCACAGAGCTACAGACATGGGGACTGGCCAGGCCTACCAAGAAGGGATGGATATGGACCACCCCCGAAAACTCAGGGAGGCGGGAGCAATGAGCCAGAACTCTACCTCTACCTATACACATAGCCCCCGCATCACCAAGCCAACTATAACCAGTCTAGATCTTTCTAAGAGTTTGGATGGGCTTCTCAGAAGCTTTGTGGCTGACTGTGAACTGCGAGGCATGACGAACGAGACCGTCAGGAGCTACAGGTCCAACGTTCGTACATTCCTCGCCTCTCTGCATGAGAGAAAGATTCGTCCCGGTTATGTGGGGCTTGATGATCTCAGGATCTTCCTGTCATGGTTGAAGGAGAAGAAGCTCTCCTCCCCCACTATTGGTAACTATTTCGCAGCTATCTCGACCTTTTACGAGTACCTCAGCATAGAAGATAAGGTTAATCATAACCCTGTGCTGGGTTTCAGGAAAAGATACCTGAGAGGCACACACAGGGAGAAGAGGAAGAGATCGGAGGCCAAGAGACGACTGCTCACAGTGGAGGAGATGTCCCGGCTCATCAAATCAACCCTTAATATTCGGAGTAAAGCCATCATCACCCTGCTGGCCAAGACGGGTGTGAGGAGAAACGAGCTCATACAGATCAATATAGAGGATATCGACTTCAACCAGCAGTCCATAAGACTCAGGCCACAAGCAAAGCGCTCAAGCCTGGTTGTGTTCTTCGACCACGAAACCTCGAGGATCTTGCAGAAATGGGTCAAGGTCAGGGAAACCATCACAGCCCAAGGGGAGCTGGCTTTATTTGTGGGGGATAAGGGATACCGCATAGGTAGGAACACTGTGTACAAGATCGTTACCCAGGCTGCCCAGAAGGTCGGTCTACACGATCCCGACTCCCAAAATCCTCTGGATCATTTTTCTCCTCATTGTTGTAGGCACTGGTTCACCACCCATCTTCTGAGAAATGGGATGCCGAGAGAATATGTCAAGGAGCTGAGAGGAGACGCCCGAAGCACCGACGCCATCGATATCTACTACCACATCGACCGCGAACAGCTCAGAAAAACATACCTGGGATGCATTCCAGAACTAGACCTCTAGACACCCAGCCATCCCTTCCCTCAACATGACGGGTTATTCATAATATTCACTAATAGGTTCACCGTGGATCGCTTGAATGGAAATATCCGGGAATACCCGGCTATACTAAGAGGATATAACCAGACCCGGACCGATATAGCCGTGGATACAGGGACAAGAAATCGGAAATATCGGGATATACACGGGTACTAGAACCCGAAATGCACCGATGTGGACCCCCGGGACCGACGGTGACCGGGGGTCGCGCTATACCCCCAGGCCCTCCGAGGGTATTCCATGGACCGGCATGGGTGGACCGGACCATGTCCTTGCGTTAAATATCCAACCCAAGGAAGAAGACACTGAGTCGCTTGTCTACCTCCATACCAATAGAAAACTTGGGTGTATCGAAAGGAACGGGAATATTACGCAGGAGATAATTTCTTATCTCGTTCTCGCTGAAAATTGTGGTCTGATTTGGGAGGATTTCTTCGAGCCGAATCATCGTGAAATGCAGTTCCCGAAAAGACTCGTCCTCCCCTAATTCCAGCTCTTCTATTTCACCCGTGATATCTGTCAACACCTCTGTGGCGAGGATACTTCGACCATACTGTTGCCGTAAGGCATGGGCGTCGATCTCAACTCTGAGCTTCGAATTATCTCGTTTCTTAGTGATTATCACGATTCTCTTACAGGCAGGAACCCCACTCCAAATCCCAATACCCCTCCATCCTATCGCTGTATCAGGCTTCCCGCTCTTCCCGAGATGAAGTGCCGTCCTTAACTCGTCTTCACTCATCCCGCCCCCGTCATCTTCTATGACCAGGACAGTCTGGTTATTCTCAAACCGAATGTCGACCCTGCTGGCCTTCGAATCAATACTATTCTGGACATACTCTCGCAAGCAATTGAGATTACCATCGTACAGACCAGCTGTGATAGCTTCAAGCAGCTTAGCGCCAAACGCTTCATCCGGAAATAAAACCAAGAATACTCCCTCGACTAATGTTTCTTCTATAATGGTCGTCTCGAGTCTTCCATCCATTTTTCTCCCATTATTTGCCTTATTGACTCTAAGAGGTCTCTATACACAGCACGTCCTTCTTGAGTGGTGGTGACGTAGATGCCTTCTGGATCTTCCATAATGATCAGTATCCGCTTTTCGACAAGTAGGTTAAGATACTTTACGAAAACATTCCAGTTTAATCCGCTTTTCATCTGAAGTTGTGTTCGTTTAAGCTTTCCATCCCGGCTTTTAATAATTCTCTCAATCATCCGGGCGACTACATATAGGTCTGGTTTAAAATTGTCCCCAGATCTAGCACCAGACAAAACTGATCCCCCACCTTCATAGGATTTATTCTAGTCTACTAGAATTGTTTTCGTGCGTCGATCCTAGGAGGTCTTCAAGACGTTCCTCGGTTTCTTTAAGTCTTTGGAATTTATATTTCCACTCGCTATGTCGATTCTTATTAAGACGATGGCGAAGTATAGCATCGGCCTCTTTCCAGATAGCCAGAAAAGCTAAAACAAGTAGAATAAAGAAACCAAACAAGCTCAAAATTTGCTGCATATTAGACCAGAACCCCCAGCTTAACACGATATAGAAAAAAGCAATCATGGTCACTGTTAGAGTCAGAATAGTCGCTGGGAGGAAATAGTAGATAAGAGATTTTGAGTATCTTAATAAGAGCTCGCTCCATACCTCGGCCTCGTCAACGAGATTACGCATTATCTCTATATGACTTTCATAATCTTCCTGATCTACTATACTCACAAGCATCTCCCCCATGAATATGCGTGTTACTATTGGTGGTTTTCGCTCCCTTAATAGCCTTCCCTATCAGTAATACGTATCATCGGTACGTATTCTAGTTGAACAAGTCTTATCAGGATTCATCTAAACCTAAAGAATGTGGTGTCTCACAACTTCCAATACAATTCCCTAATTGGCGAGAGAGATGCATTTTTTTAATTTCCTAAACCTAATTATCAAGGGGATCGTTAGAAACAAAGAAAACACTCTTGGAGCAATGATAGGAATCCTTCTCGCAGTAGCCTTAATTGGTGGAGGGAACCTATCTGCCGATTCTTCAATGCAGAGCCTTTTCGATCTTACTCTATCCCAGAATCCTGTAGATATTGTCGTCTACCATGATTCATCGACATATCACAAAATCAATGAAATTGCCGATAATATCATATCCATAGATGGAGTAGACCGAGTTGTCACCTGTTTAATTATCCCTATAAGTTTTGACAAGAATATCACCGGGCAGGTCACCGGGCAGATCATAGGGCTTAACTCGAGAGGAAAAAACCATTCTTCGAGTAGATTGAGGGAAACCTTCGGATTATCTAGATCGAGAAACGAGGAAAATTTTACCACGGAAATACTTCTAAATCTCGTTAATAATCAAACAGCATTATCTAATGGATTATCCAGCCTACTAAGCGACAAGGGCTTGGATGTCCAGGTTGGACAAGAAATCGAGGTAAATCTAAATCATGGTTATTCGTGGAACAACCTCTCATTATGGATAAACCCTGTGACTGTCAGCCTAACCCAAAACATAGAGCAGAACCTCTTACAAGCATCTCAACACGTCCTATCGCTTAGCAACATGATGTTGTTCATGAATTTTGATAGGGCCTATCAATTAAACGAATATCTAAGAGAAAACTCACCCGGTACTGGATTTGAGGCAAATATAGGTCCGGATCTTAGTACAGGTGTATTTCATCTCATATATCT
>Ga0180434_10000804_pt1 | contig 45954 bp, 44 predicted proteins | sample SS_ome_7_FD_132453 | JGI IMG/M metagenome (GOLD analysis project Ga0180434, IMG submission 132453) | Hypersaline lake sediment archaeal communities from the Salton Sea, California, USA - SS_1_D_2 metaG | ecosystem: Environmental > Aquatic > Non-marine Saline and Alkaline > Hypersaline >... | reverse complement strand
TTCCGGCATGTATGCCCCTTCGGGGGCCATTATCAGTGAAATCCTGGCCGAGGCGGGAGCCGAATACATGACCCGCGTCGGGTCGTGCGGTGCCATGCGGGAAGACATCAATGTCGGGGACCTGATCATCGTTTCCAGCTGCATTCGCGGGGAAGGAACCAGCCCGTATTATGTGCCGGACTCCTTTTCGACAGCGGCCGATGTTGTCGTGACCAGTGCGTTGATGGAAGCCTGTGAACGTCTTGAATGTACATATCATGTGGGGACCATCTGGACCACCGACGCCCTGTTGCGTGAAACCAAGGAAATGATCAAAGAAATGTGCGAACTCAGGGCAATCGGCGTCGACATGATCAGTTCCAGCTTGTTGACGGTTGCCCAGCTGAAGGGCGTGAAGGCGGGAGGCATTCTTGCGGTCAGCGACAATCTGATTACCGGAGAGCTGGGCTTCCAGAGTCCGAAGTATTTCAGAGCCGAAACCCATGCCATTCGCGCGGCGATTGAAGCCATCAGCATCCTGAAATCAAAGAAATAGCATGGATTTCCCCCCGCTGGCCTGGCCGGCCGAGCTGCATGGCGATCATTTCATGCTTCTGGATGAATCCAGGCTGCCCGACACGGTCGAGTATATCCGGATTGACGATTGTGACGAAGCCGTTGCGGCGATCCGGGCCATGCAGACCCGGGCCTTCGGACAACTCCTGACCGTCTTCTACGCCCTCATTCTGACCGCCCGCAAGGCTGTTTCCTCTGCAACCCTGCAGGGGGCCATGGATGCCGCCTGTGAAGCCTTGAACGCCAGCCGGCCGACGTTTGCCTTTCAAGGCTATACCGACAGGGTCCGCGCCTGGACCGACGAGGCGCTGCAGACGGGGGGCGAGCGTCCGGCCGATACCGTCGTGCAGCAGATCATGGAGCTGCTCGATCGCATCCAGAAAATGCGTCTCAATCGGGCCCGCATGGCGGCGGAGCTGTTCGAAGACGGCGACATGATCCTGACGCACTGCAACACCAGCGGCGAGCTCCTGCTGACCGCACGGTTCTGCCGCACCCAGACCAAAGGGCTGAGTTTTTTCGCAACGGAAACACGCCCCTATTTCCAGGGGCGCCTGACGGCCTGGGAATTGAGCATGGACGGCTTTGATGTTACATTGATTCCGGACAATCGGGTGGCCTCCCTGCTCAGCACCGGCAGGTGCACCAAGGTCATCACCGGGGCCGACCGGGTGGCTCTGAACGGCGACATCGTCAACAAGACCGGTACCCGCCAGCTAGCCGTGCTGGCGCATCGATTCGGCATCCCCTTCTACGCCTTTGTGCAGGAGCCGGGGACGACCGCAACGGGAGAAGATGTTCCGATCGAGTACCGGGACCGCATGGAGGTCATCCGTTTCAGGGGCAGGGATGTATATCCGGCCGGGACGGACGCGTTCTACCCGGCATTTGATATTACACCCCACCGGTACATCACTGCCCTGATCACATTCGAAAAGATACTGAAACCCGCTGATCTGCCGGCCGGTTGGGGGATCAGCGGTTGACCCACTTCATCCTCTGGGAGGAGGCATACATGAAAGTACTCTTTCTACAACCGCCCATGGGGGCCTGGGTAACCTGGGGCAACCATTGCGCCATCAACGTGAGCCATGCCCAGATGGCCGCCTGCGTTCGGTGCGACGCACCGGGAGTCGAGGTTGAAGTCCTGGACTGCCGGGTCGAGAAATTCGACCATGAGCGGATGATAGATGAAGTCCAGCAACGGAAGCCGGACCTCATCTACATGGGTGATGCATTCCAGATGACCGAAACCCTGGAGATCATTCCCCATTACCGAAAAGCTGCAGTCCTCCTGAAAGAAGCATTGCCGGATGTCAAGATGTGTGTCGGCGGATTCTATATTGCGGCCAATTACGAGACGATTATCAACGAAACCCCTGCATATGATTATGTGATCGCCGGCGAACCGGATATGACCCTTACGGAACTCTGCGCCGAGCTGGACCGGGAACAACCGGACCTTGCGAATATCAAAGGGCTCTGTCACCGCGTGGACGGCAAGGTGATCATCAACGACTATCGGCCGCTCATCAAGGACCTGAATACTCTTCCCATGCCCGCCTACGACCTGTTTCCCATGGACAAATACGTGGGGTATGACGGGATCGAGACCTATCAGGAAATCTTCACGGCCCGGGGCTGCCCCTACGGCTGCAGCTTCTGCATCGACTGGGTGACCATGGACCCCCGGGGCAACAAGGACTGGCAGAAGCATCGGTACAAATCAGGAAAGAACGTTGTGGACGAAATCGAATTGCTGAACAAGGAATACGGTATCGATCACTTCAGTATCTTCGACCTCAACTTCAATCCCATGCGCAAGCGGGTGGAAGAATTTGTCGCTGAGCTTCGGGAACGAAAATTGAAGATCAACTTCCAGTTTCTGGGCAATGCCCATTCCCTGAAGAACCAGCTCGACCTGCTGGCCGAGCTCCAGCAGCTTGGCCTGGGCAGCGTCATCTACGGTCTCGAGGTCACCGATGATGAGGAGCTCGAAAAGGTGGGCAAGGGCACAACCATCGCCGAGATCAAGGAGGTGACCCGGGCATTGCGTGAGATGCACATCACGTCGGTCATGACGTGGATCATCGGGTTCCCGGAAGACAGCGCCCGATCCATCAAGAAGCGTTTTGCCGTGCTGGACGATATCGATCCGGATATCATGGCGCTCCAGATGCTGCTGCCCGTGCCCGGCATTCCGCTCTATGAGGAGCTCAAAGAGTACTGTGAGGTGGAAGATTTCGAGCACTGGAACTTTCATGAGCCGGTCCTGCGCACGAAACATCTCTCTCGTGAACAGCTGGGCAAGCTTGCGGCCTGGGCCAACCGGGAATTCTATTCTTCCAAGGGCCGGGTACAGCGCGTTCTTGAAGACGAGCACATCAATCCTTTCCCGCTGCAGATATTCAAGAGCTACATGACGTCCATGGACAGCTATGCGCAAAAGGCCGGTGGCAATTCGCAGCAATGAAGCTGCTCAAGACGGGGTGCGGGCCCATGAGAACAGGCCGGTGAATGTCCTGGTGGCGGGAATTCCGACCCCTTCGCTGCTCGAGATGATCCGGTCGCGGCATTCCGGTGAGCTCAACCTGTATGTTGCCGAAAGCCGGCCGTACGAGGGGGAGGTGGCACGGGCGATTCCCGAGCTTCTCGCGAGCGGCGTGAGCGTATCGATTGTAACAGACAACATGATTGCCGCTCTCATCGAGACCGTTCCGATACAGGAGGTCTGGAGCCAGTACCTGGAAAACGACGGCGAGTGTGCGACCGCGATCAACGGCGCTCACATGGCCGCATTGCTGGCCCGGGCGAGTGGGATCCCCTTCCTCTTGTGCCCGATTCCGGGTCTCGCCCCAGGGGGATCGGGGCTGTTTGCGGGCGAGGACATCACCGTCCCGGGGGCTGCAACCATCGCCTGGGAACCCGACATCATTCCACTGGAACTGGTCAGCGAGGTCGTGGAGCCATGAACCCCTATAGCGTCCTTCTCGAGCGGGCGGCCGATTCACCGGACAAGACCGCGTTCATATCGAAGGCCGCAGGGGAAGTCACGTTTTCACAACTGGCCGGGCGAACCGCGCGGCTTGCGAAGGCCTTCAAGCAAAGTGGACTGGGCAAAGGGGACGTGATTGCAACTCTTCTGCCCAACTGTATCGAGATGGTCGAGGTCTACATTGCTGCAGGCGCGATCGGCGCTGTCTTTCAACCCATGGATTTCAGGTTCCAGGGCGAGGAATTGAAAAACTCCCTTGTCAACACGGCGGTCAGGATGATCTTCTGCCGTGCCTCGGGAGTCAACGAAGGCCTGGAGTCGGTCATCCCTGCGTCGGTCAAGAAGGTGGCGATCGGCGGGGAAACGCCCGGCTGGGCCGATTATGAAGAGATGGGTGCATCCACCGCAGGTGAGGCGGTTCTCCCCGATCTGGATGAAGACAAGGATACCGCCCTTTTTCTCTACAGTTCCGGTTCCACGTCGGAGATCAAGTGCATACCGGTCACATTCAGGCAGCTCGACTTCTTCCCGGCCGACATGGTTCACTTCTGGGAGTCGAGTATTCTCGCCCGCGGGATTACGCTTCTTCCCATGAGCCACATATCCGGTCCGGTCGTGGTGAACACGTGCCTCCGGTTTGGTGTTTCGTACGTTATCACGGATCGGTTCACGCCGGGAGCCATTCTCAAGCTCATGCAGGAGTATCGTGTCACCTGGACCCATTCCGTCCCTTCCATCGCGGGGCTGCTGCTGCGGGGAAACCCTGAGAAATATGACTTGGGAAGCCTGAAATTTATCGCCCTGATGGGCACCAGCGTGCCGGTGAGCTTTCTCCGGGATCTGGAACGGGCAATCCCGTCGGCGGTTGCGCTCCAAGGGTATGGCCTGACAGAGACTTCTCCTCTGTTAACCCTTGCGCCCCCCAGGGAAGAAGAGGGACAGATCGGCTCCATCGGAAAGGCCCTTCCCGGGGCCGAGATCCGCATCGTGGATGAGCATGGAAGCGATGTGCCCCTGAACGAGCCGGGGGAGCTCATCGTGCGGGGGCCGAAGGTGTTCTCCGGATACTTCGGCAACCCGGAGCTCACCGCCCGGGTGTTTCGAGATGGCTGGTTTCATACAAAGGACGTGGCCAAACGGGACAAGGACGGGTTCTATTATCATCTCGGGCGGTTGGACGATCTTATCATCACCGGGGGCCTCAACGTCTTCCCCGCCGAGGTGGAGGCGGCGGCCGCCCAATACCCGCCCGTCAAGGAAGCTGTGGTGTATGCCGTGCCGGACGCCAGCCGGGGACAAGCGATCGGAATGGACGTCTGTCCCTGTGAAGGGTGTGAAATCGATCTGGATGAATTGCGCGGCTTTCTTCAGAACCATCTGGCCGCCTACAAGACCCCGAAGCACATCAACCTGGTGGAGGCCGTCTCCCACACCCCCACGGGAAAACCGATGAGAAGACCGACAGAGGGGGCGTCCTGATTCGGTAATGGATACAATAAAGGCCATCAAGCGGGCGAGAGACTATATCCTGTCTATCGGATTTTCGGTTCTCATCCGCATCCTGAGGGGAGTCGGTTATCCAAGGGCATCTGCCTGGGGAGCGGGCGTAGCGCGCCTGGTCTACCATGGGATTTCCAAGAATCGGAAGCGTGCCTTTGAAAACCTCCACGAGGTGTTCGGCGAAGAAAAGACCCCGGATCAAATCGAAGAGATCGTCAAGGCCTGCTTCGAGAATTTCGTTCGAAGCGGGTTCGAGCTCATTCCCTACACCTATCTGCCCCCGGAAGGCAGAAGGAAATACGTTCATATCGTTGGGAAGGAGAAGCTGGATGAAGCGCTGGCCCTGGGCCGTGGGGTCATTTCCCTGTCGGCGCACCTGGGCAACTTCCTCATCATGATGGGCCGGTTGGCGGTTGACGGATATCATGTCGACCTCGTTGTGAAGAAGTCGAAGACGCAAAGCCTCGAGGACGGGCTGCTGCGCTTGAGGAACGAGTTAGGCTATCATTCGATATACGTGACGCCGAAGCTTCAATCCGTCAAGGCCTCCCTCAAGAGCTTGAAGAACAATCACGTGCTGGTCCTGCACGGGGACCAGAGACAGCGGGACGGCGGGATCGAGGTAACCTTCTTCGGAATACCGGCCACTGCGGCTGCAGGCCCGATCTCCCTTGCCCTCTCCACGGGTGCACCTGTTGTCCCCATGTTCATGGTGCGGAATCAGGACGGGATCACCCACACCTTGTTTGTCGATGATCCTCTTGAGATCGCCACCACCGGCTCCAAGGAAGAGGACATCAAGACCCACGTGCAGAAATATACCGATGTGATCCAGTCCTATGTGGAAAGATACCCTACACAGTGGGCCTGGGATCACAAACGGTGGGTAAGATAGGAGAGGTCGTGTTCACCCGGGATACCTTTGTCGCGTGGATGGGCCTGCTGAGTCTGGCCTGTACGCTGCACTGCTGTGACGGTGATGCAGATGTTCAGAATACCGAACGCTCCGGGATTCATGTTCCCGTCACGATCGACCCGGTTCGGGCGGCGGGGCGGCTGGACGAGCGGTACCTCGGGTTCGCCTTTGACACGGTGCAGTTCACCGAAGGGTTCTGGTGGGATTGGGGCCCTGAGGGGCCCCAGCCCGAGCAAACCCCGGACCTGGAGAGTCCCAAGCTGAGAAGACTCACCTCCTATCTGGCCCCGTCGAGGATGCGGGTAGGAGGCACCGACTCGGACGCCGCCTACTTCTGCCCGGAAGAAGGGGAGTGTGAACTGCCGCCCACATACGAGGGGGCCTATCCGGATCCCGACAAGGAACGCCCCGGGGTTCTCTCCCACGAGGATATCCGCCGGATCGCCGATTTCTCCGAGGCGGTGGGCGCCAAGACCATGTTCTGCGTCAATGTCGGCCCGGGCCCCAGGGATCCGGCGACCGGCCGGTGGCTGCCGGACAACGCCAGGCAGCTCGTCCGCTACGCCAGGTCATTGCCCAACGGCGACGTGTTCGACGTCTGGGAGCCCGGCAACGAGGTGAACATCATCTGGTACGGGTTCAACATGCCCGTGCTGCTCACGCCGGAGCAATACGCCTCGGACCTGGCCACATTCCGCGCCGTGGTGGACGAGGAGGCCCCCGGTTCGCTCGTTGCGTGTCCGGGCAGCTTCTTCGTTCCCTACCTGTGGTTGAACGACCTGTACTTCACGCACAACGTCCTGCTTCATGCCAGGGACAAGGTCGATCTCGTGACCTGGCATCTTTACGCCACACAGTCGGAACGGTGCCCGGACCTCTTCTCGCCCGCACCGGCGTCAAAGGAAGCCCTCTTCGATCCGTCGGTCCTGGACATGAATCGTTCGTTCGCGTCCTACGTGGCCCGGGAGGCCGGAGAGCTTCCCGTGTGGAACGGGGAGAGCGCCTCGAGCCAGTGCGGGGGACAGCGCGGCATAAGCGACACCCTGCTGGATGCCCTCTGGCTTGCCGACTGGATCGGGATCATGGCGGAGCAGGGGTCGAGCACTCTTGTCCGGCAAACCATTGTGGGGGGGGACTACGGGCTCATCGATCCGGACACGCTGGACCCGAGGCCCTCGCTTCTCGCATACGTGATGTACAGGAGGACCGTCGAAGGATACAGGCTGGAGACGGTTGCCGACCGGTCCCTGGTCAAGGCACACGGCTACTGTTCCGCCGGCATGGATGGGTCGGTGACGACCGTTCTCTCCAATCCCTCGGAAGACCTCCTTGCGGTGGAGATCTCCCTGGAAGGCAGCGCCGTGGCGAGCGCTCGACAGTGGACAGTGGGTGCGGGCGGGGACCTCACGGCAACCCGGGCAACCATCGAGGGCGAGACACACGAGGCGGACGGCACCCTCCCGGACCCGCCCGGCACGCGGGTCCCTGTGAACCGGGGAAAGGCGTGTGCAGAGGTGGCCCCCAACGCACTGGTCTTCGTGGTCCTCGAGCCTTCGGAAGCAAGTTCCCTTTGTCGGACCGTTCCTTAGCTGTTTGGCGGCACGGGTTTCTCGAATCACTTCGATGAGGAGGAGCACTGTGAGCGATCAAGCAAGAGCGGACAAGCCGAAGCCTGACCACAAGAAGTACCTGGCCGTACAGTTCTTCTCCAACCTCATCGGCGTGGTGGTGGTCGTCGCCTTTCTTGCGTGGATCGTCTTCGGCCTTTTCGGCCCGGGCTGGGGGACCGTGATCGAAGTGAAGGCCTTCGCGCTGTTGTTTCTTCTGTGCTTCGTGTTGATCCAGTGCCACGGAGCGGTTGTCAACACGCGGAGGGATTTCTTCCGGGGCAGGTGGGTCATGGGCGACCCTGCGGAGCGTGAGCCGGACGGGGTGTTCAACCCGTGGAGGCGGTTCGGGCCGTTGGCCCTGCCCGCGGGGGTTGCCGTCTCCCTGGCCGCGTGGTTTCTTGTGCCGCAGACCGGGGATGAATCCTTCAAGCTCTTCACGATCGATGCGTTCGTCTTTGTCCCGTTGCTTGTGGTGACCACCGCCTTGATCGCCGTCATCCTGCCTCGCGACCAGGTCTGCTTCGTTCGTGCACTCGAAGAGAGAAGCGCGGGCGCCGTCCCCGGCTTCGGGGCGTACTTCGTGATCGAGCACCTCCTGCCCTGGGCCGCCCTCCAGGGGCTCATCAACCTGGGCATCGGGCTCAAGCAGTTCAAGTGGGTCCTGGAAGGCCCCGAGCAGGCGGAAGTCATCTCTTCCACGCTGGTGGCCTGGGACTTCGGCATCGTCTTCGGCATTCTCTACTTCTTCATGTTCATTTCGTCGGACGCGCAGGTTCGGGGCGACGTGCGACTGGGCCGGCTCACGCCGAAGCAATTCAAAGTGTCCGGGCTCGGGCGAGTGGGACTGCCCGTGGTGGCGGTCGGGATCATCCTCACCACCGTCCTCGCCATGATTGCGGTGGGCGTCATCATGCAGTGGCTCCTCCCTGCCGCCGGTTTCGACGATCTCTCTATCAGGACCGCCGTTGCCCTCAAGACCTCGGCCGCCGTGCTCGGCACCCTGGCAGGCCTTGGAGCGGGCGTCTGGTGGGGCAGGCGGGCTGAGAGCGCATTGATGGAGGAGTGACTCCAACGGAAGGAGAGAAAAACATGGAAGCATGCATGCCCTTGAGGCGCGAGATGCTCGTGGATCCCGTGGACGTTCAGGTCGATGGCGAATCGCTGGATTTCGAGAAGGCCAAGGAAGTGGCGGATCGCAAGGCAAGCGAGATCAGCGAGGATGCGATGCTGATCGCCTGGTTCGACCGAACCAGCGGGAAATTCTCCCCTCCGGTCGAATGCGGGGGCAAAGCCAAGCCTGCCTGGCTCGTCTACGCGGAGACGAGAGGGGCGAATATCGTGATCGACATCAATCGCGAAATGTTCGTCTTTGTGTACCTGGGGTAACCTCGTCCTCGTCCTTCGCGAGCCCACTTCGCTCTCTTCATGACGGGCACGGGCACGAACAAGGAATCTGAGCCGCGGAACTAATCCCTCGTGAGCTGGCGGTACTTGATGCGATGGGGCTGGTCGGCTGCGGCCCCCAGGCGCGCTTTCCTGTCCGCCTCGTAGTCGGTGTAGTTCCCGTCGAACCAGACGACCCCGCTGTCCCCCTCGAAGGCGAGGATGTGGGTGGCGATCCGGTCGAGGAACCAGCGGTCGTGGCTGATCACCATCACGCAGCCCGCGAAATTTTCCAGCCCGTCCTCCAGGGCCCGCAAGGTGTTCACGTCCAGATCATTCGTGGGCTCGTCGAGGAGGAGCACGTTCGCTTCTTCCTTCAGCATCCGGGCCAGGTGGATGCGGTTGCGTTCCCCTCCGGAGAGGGTCCCGACCTTCTTCTGCTGGGCCGTGCCGGAGAAGTTGAACCGGGCCACGTAGGCGCGGGAATTGACTTCCCGATTGCCGAGGGGGATCAGGTCCTTGCCCTCTGATATGGACTCCCAGATGGTCTGGTCCGGGTCGAGGGCATCCCGGCTCTGGTCGACGTACGCGAGCTTCACCGTCTCGCCGATCCGGATCGCCCCGGAATCCGGCGCCTCCTGGCCCGTGATCATGCGGAACAGGGTGGTCTTGCCCGCGCCGTTCGGGCCGATGATGCCCACGATCCCGCCGGGCGGAACGGAAAAGGAGAAGTCCTCCATGAGGAGCTTGTCCCCGTACGCCTTGGTCACCTTGTCCGCCTCGATGACCACATCGCCCAGCCTCGGGCCGGGAGGGATATAGATCTCCAGATCCTTGGAACGCTTCTCGCTCTCCTGTGCGAGCAGGGCCTCGTAGGAGTTGATGCGCGCCTTGCTCTTGGCATGCCGTCCCTTGGGCGACATCCGGATCCACTCCAGCTCGCGCTCGAGCGTTTTCTGCCGCTCCGTCTCGGTTTTTTCCTCCTGCCGCAGGCGCTTCTGTTTTTGATCGAGCCAGGAGGAGTAGTTTCCCTTCCAGGGGATGCCGTGCCCCCGGTCCAGCTCGAGGATCCACCCGGCCACGTTGTCGAGGAAGTAGCGGTCGTGGGTGACCGCGATGACGGTCCCTTCGTAGCGTTGCAGGTGCTGCTCCAGCCAGGCCACGGTCTCGGCGTCCAGGTGGTTCGTAGGCTCGTCCAGGAGCAGGATGTCCGGCTTCTGGAGCAGGAGCCGGCAGAGGGCCACCCGGCGCCTCTCCCCGCCGGAGAGGATGTCCACCGGCTGGTCGCCGTCCGGGCACCGGAGGGCATCCATCGCCATCTCCAGCCTCGAGTCCAGGTCCCACGCATCGGTGTCGTCGAGCTTCTCCTGCACTTCACCCTGCCGCTCGATGAGCGCCATCATCTCGTCGTCTTCCATCGGCTCGGCCAGGCTCTCGCTGATCCGGTTGAACTCGGCGAGCAGCTCCACCGCCTCCCCCGCGCCTTCCTCCACGATTTCCCGCACCGTCTTCGTGTCGTCCAGCTCCGGCTCCTGCTCGACCAGGCCCACCGACTTGCCGGGCGAAAGGTGCGTCTCCCCGTTGAACTCCGGGTCCACGCCCGCAAGGATTCTGAGGAGCGAGCTCTTCCCCGAGCCGTTCAGGCCCAGCACGCCGATCTTTGCGCCGTAGAAGTAGGAAAGGGAAATGTCCTTCAGGACAGGCTTCTGGTCGTAGAACTTGCTTACCCCGATCATGGAATAGATGATCTTGTTCGGCTCGTCGCTCATGGTCGTTCAGGTCCTCCTCATCATGAAATAGATAATCTTGTTCGCTTCGTCGCCCACGGTCGTTCAGGGACTCGCCGGTCTCAATTCTCTTTGGTCAAGTCTCCGCACCCGGCCACCTTGCTCGCCCTACTATACTACACCGGGCGACCGCCTGCATCTCCGTTGCGACAAGTCCCGTCCATCGATTCAATACAAGGAGGAGTCCCCTGCAGCAGGGTTGCAGCAATTCCCGGTCATTGATTCCAGGCCGTCCCGGCTCCCCCGTTCCGTTTTGTCTGGAAAAATATGTAAGCACCCGATTTTCATGCAAAAAACTTATGTAGAACCCGGGTTGTGCCGAACTAAGGAGCAGACTCTCCCATCAAGTGACGGAATTTGCCGAATTTCGAAGGGAAGAATGGCCTACACAGGAGAACAGACCGCGCGGAAGTTGGTGGCGGACGAGCCCGAACGCACCGATCCGAATGCATCCGAGCAGGATACGGACAAGCTTGCCGCACGCTGGTGCCGGCCGGACCCCGACGGCGGGGGATCTCGGCGTGATGCGACCCTCCAGGACCTCAAGAGTGGGCGCAGGAAGGGGGAGGCGGTGAACGGCGCCGGGCCCGGCGGCATGGACCTGCGCGGGATCGACCTTGCAGGCGAGGACCTTGGCGGGCTCGATCTCTCCCGATGCGACTTTTCCGGCGCGAACCTGAGCAGCGCCGACCTGAGGAACTCGAATCTGAGCTGGGCCCGGCTCTCCGGAGCGAGCCTGAGCAAGGCCCGGCTGGACGGGTGCGAGCTGCTCGGCTCGGACCTTTCAGCAGCCAACCTGAACGAATGCCATGCGGAGAGAGCCGGCTTCGGGGGGGCCGACCTCACCGGCGCCAGCCTGATCGGCGCCCAGCTGAAGGATGTGACGTTGAGCAAGTCCAAGCTGTGCCGCGCGGACTTTCGTGCGGCCAATCTGCGGGGCTCGCGCATCAGCGAGGCCGACCTGACGGGGGCCGATTTCACCCGGGCGGACCTTCGGGATACGGACCTCAAACAGAGCAATGTCCTCCATACGAAGTTCGGTCTGGCAGACATACGGGCGGCACGCCTGCTGGGCATCACCCATTTCACCAAGGCCGACTGGGTGGGCGCCGACATCCGCGGGGTGGATCTTCGCGGGGCCTACATGGTGCGGCGGGCGATCTCGGACGCGAACTACCTGTATGAATTCCGAAGCCGCAGCAAGGCCCACAACGTCCTCTACTGGCTCTGGTGGGTGACGTCGGACTGCGGCAGAAGTCTCTTTCGCTGGACGCTCTTCATCCTGTTTGTCACCCTCCTGTTCGCTGTTGCCTACTCCACCGTCGGGGTCGATTACGGCTCCTACGAGACCGCGATTTCACCCCTGTATTTCAGTGTTGTCACGTTGACCACACTGGGTTACGGCGACGTGGTTCCCGCGTCGATTCCAGCCCAGATCCTGGCAGTCTTCCAGGCGCTGCTCGGATACGTAGGACTGGGAGGGCTGCTCAGCATCCTGGCCAACAAGATGGCACGGCGTGCCGATTGACGGAGATGGTTCTATGCTTTCATTCTTCAAGAAGAAGATCGATCCCAAAGCCGGGCTCCAGAAGGCCTTGCGCGGCTACTCCCTGCCTTCCTTCCCGGCCGCCATCATGCAGACCCTGGAGAGGATCCGCGACCCGGAAGCATGCGCCTCCTCCGTGGCGGATGCCCTCTCCGTGGACCCGGGCCTTTCGGTGCGGGTGCTGCGTCTGGCCAACTCCGCGGCCTTTTCCGCGAGAAACAAGGTCGAAAACCTGTCCCAGGCCATCGCCCTCGTAGGCTTCTCCCAGCTCGAGACGATGGTGCTGTCCGTCGGGGTCAGCGGCGCCATGCCGGGTCAGTCTTCCCCAGGCTACGACGCGGCACGCTTCTGGCGTGCCTCGGCCAGGAGGGGGGTGCTCGCCCACGCGCTCGCATCCATCTTCTGTCCGGCCAGAGGGTCCGAGTGTTTCACGGCCGGCTTTCTGCAGGACATGGCCGTGCCCCTGCTCGCGAAGCAGTACCCGGACCAGTACGGGCCCATGCTGGAACAGTGGAACGCCGAGGGCGGGGACCTCTGCGAAATGGAACGGGAGGTCTTTGACTGGGACCACGCCGAGGTGGCCACATGGATGTGCCACGAGTGGGATTTCCCCGAGAACATCACCGCGGCCATCGGCGGCCATCACGGGGCCATCTACGACGGCTACGAGTCCCTTGCCCCGGTGAGCCTGGTTTCCTGGCTTCGGGAGGACAAGGAAGAAGGGGAAGACATCGGAGTCGACGCCCTGACCGGGGACGCCCATGCTCGGTGGGACATCCCGGTTGAATCCGTTCGAAAGCTCATCAAGCCGAGCTTCGACAAAGGCGATGCCCTCGCACAGGTGATGCTCTGAACCACCCTTGCATTCAGGGGAAGTCCCCTGCTGGGGATGTTGATCGGTCTTTCGCGAATTGATATAGTATGTCCTTCGATTTATTGAGGATCAGAGGGCCTCACACCCCGTTTGTTTCCGATCAGGCACGCGAAAAGACCGGAACACCCAGTCTGTTCCCTCGGGACTCCGGAATCCTCAGATACGCTGCAACTCTGAAGAACGCCGAATGCAGATGTTCCTGCGTGAGAACGAGAACGTGGAAAGCAAGACGAAATCGAGACGGCTGCCCGACGCCCAGGGCCTTCGGACCCAGTACAGCCGCTTCACGTCTACCGGAAAGTGGATCTTCTACTACGCGCTCATCGGGCTCATTGCAGGCCTGGGAGCGGTCGCGTTCCACTACCTGTGCCAGTTCGGCTCGCACGTGTTCCTGGACCAGATGGCCGGATACCGCCCCCCCGCGCCGGCCGGGGAGGAGCATCTCTTTCCTCTCGGTGACAAGCCTTTCAACCGTTGGATCCTGCTGTTCGTGCCCGCCCTGGGCGGGCTGCTGAGTGGGTGGCTCGTCTACACCTTCGCCCCTGAAGCAGAGGGTCATGGGACAGATGCCGCCATCGATGCGTATCACAACAGGGGGGGGTACATACGGGGCAGAATCCCCTTTATCAAGACCATCGCCTCGGCGCTGACCATAACCTCCGGCGGTTCGGGAGGACGGGAGGGCCCGATTGCCCAGATCGGCGCCGGGTTCGGCTCCTTTCTGGCGACCCGGCTGAAGCTCTCCGACCGGGAACGCCGCATCATGCTGGCGGCAGGGGTCGGGGCAGGGGTCGGAGCCATCTTCCGGGCCCCCATGGCCGGGGCCCTGTTTGCCGCAGAGGTGCTCTACCGGGAGCCGGAATTCGAGTCCGACGTGATCATCCCGGCCGGCATATCCTCCGGCGTTGCGTACTGTCTCTTCTGCCTGTTCTTCGGATGGGGGTCCCTGTTCGAGACACAGGACTTCAAGTTCGAGAACCCCCTGGAGCTCGGGCCGTACATGGTCCTCGCCTTCGTGCTCGTCGGCGCGGGCGTCCTGTACATCAAGTCCTTCTATGGCGTTCACGACTTCGCGAAGAAGGTGAAGATCCCGAATCACATCAAGCCGGCCATCGGCGGGTTGTGTGTGGGCATTATCGGCTTCTGGCTTCCCCAGACCCTGTCGTTCGGGTACGGCTTCGCCCAACTGGCGTTGGACAACCAGCTTCCTCTCCTGTTCCTCCTCGGGCTCGCCTTCGGAAAGATCGCCACCACGTCCCTGTCCATCGGCTCCGGCGGAAGCGGGGGCGTGTTCGGTCCGTCCGTGGTCATCGGCGGGGCCCTCGGCGGGGCCGTGGGAAAGGTGTTCCACGCAATCGCCCCGGGGATCGTGTCTCACCCCGGCGCGTTCGTCGTGGTGGGGATGGCCGGGTTCTTTGCCACCGTTTCCAACACCCCGATTTCCACCATCATCTTCGTCAGCGAGATGACCGATTCGTATCAGCTCCTCCTTCCCAGCATGCTCGTCTGCTCCCTTGCATTCATATTGGGGCGCAAGTGGACGATCTACGTCAAACAGGTGGACAGCAAGGTCGACTCCAACGCGCACCGGGGCGATTTCTTCGTGGACGTCCTGGAGGCGATCCGCGTGGAGGAGCTGCTCCCCCGGCTCCGGCAGGTCGAACTGATCCCGGAAGACATGACCTTCAGGAGCTTTCGAGACGTGTTCCGCTCGAGCGAAGTGACCTATTTTCCGGTGGGAGACCCACAGGGCAGGTTGCGCGGAATCTTTTCGATCAACGACATCCGATGGGTCCTCTTCGACGAAGAGATCGGGGATGTGGTCCGGATGATGGATGTGGCCAACCGGGACGTGATCTTCACCACGCCCTCCGAAGACTTGAACGAGGTTCTCAGGAAGCTCACCATACGCAATTTGCAGAGCCTGCCCGTGGTCAGTGACGAGGATCACGCGGTTCTGATCGGGATGCTGGATCGACGCGAGGTCATCGAGTACTACAACCAGCGGGTGGGTGAAATCAAGTCGGGCCGCGAGGAGGGAAGCGCGGAGCCGGCCGGCCGGGATGTGGACAGGGACCTGGCCGGGTTGAGCGGGGTCAAGGTCGTGTCGGCCATGAAGCGGGAGACCGCGACCCTTCGTGCGGACATGCAGCTCGACGAAGTCCGGGACATGATCTACCAGAGCAAGTTCAACAGCTTTCCGGTGGTGGACGAAAGGGACGAGCTCTGCGGCATTCTCTCCCTTGTGGACTATCAGGAAGGCGTGAAGAAGGGGGACAGGTCCCTGACCGCCGGGGACATGGGCACCGGGGATGTGGTTTCGGTCAACGAAGAGGAAAGCCTCTTCTCGGCTCTGAACAAGATCACCTCAGGAGATTTTGCAATCCTTCCGGTGGTCGCCGAGGAGGAGCCGAGAAGGCTGGTGGGCGTGATCAGCCGCAGAGACATCATGACCGCCCTGAACCGGCTCTTCGCGAAACGATGAGGCCCCCGGGGACGTGAGCGTCACCTCTTGACCGCCTTCACAGCCACATAGTAGCCGGTCACGTACTTCGTCGGCAGCCCCTCCAGGCGCTCGAACAGCCTGAGAAGCTTCCGGAACCACCCGCTGACTCCTTTGTTGCCCCTTCTGTCGAGAATGCGCCCCACCCGGATTGCGACGATTCGTGGAGCGTGCGCGATGGCCGTGCTCTCACACACCCTGAAACCGACCGACTCCAGTACACGAACCAGTGCGGGCCGAGACAGGGTCTCCCCCATGTAAAAGGGGATAACGCCAAAGAATCGCAGGAGACGGTAGGGCAGCCGGTTTCTCAGGAAGACGACCGGATTCCATGGATTGTCCAGGGTCACCACGAGCGTCCCCCCGGGCCGCATGATTCTGCGTAACTCTCTCAAGCTTTCCGTGATGTCTCCCTTGTCCGAGAAATGATCCAGCGTTGAATTCGAGATGATTTCATCGAAAACGCTCGATCGAAACGCCAGGTTTCTTGCATCCGAGACCGCAATTGCATCCCACTCCTCCGGTTGGTCCGCCATTCTCCTCTTCGCAGCCCTCGCGATCTCCAGAGACACGTCGGTTCCGATGAAGTGCCCGCATCGACCCGCGAACAGGGACACCAGATTGTGGGCGCTGATTGCCTCGTCATACAGGTCGGTCTTGAGGATGCGTTCCGGCCTTCCGTTCTCCGCCCACCTTTGCTGCAACGCCTGATAGAGCTCCCTCATGTGAGCCCTCCAGAAGTCCTCACTTCCTGCCACGTTCGATTCCGTGACGATGGAATCCCAGTATTCGGCGTCGAATGGATGCGTGTCGTTTCTCTTCTTCAATTCCTGCCCCCGGGCAGAAAGGGTGAAATCCATCGGAAATAGCGATGGATTTCCGCATTGTTCATCGTGTAGCCGCAGAAGCTGCAATCGCAGTCTTCGCGCATAGATGCGAGCCCTTCGAGGCTTGAGGCCTTCTTTCGAAAGTTCCGAAAAGCCGGGTTGTTCCAGATTTCCGGCAGGCTGTTTTCGTTCAGGTTTCCCATGGAAAGCTCCGACCGCTGGCAGGCGCGAACCGTACCGTCCGTGAGGACCCGCGCGTGCAGCCATGCGATGTAGCACGGCAGCTTCCGCCACCCTGCGGGACCGATGTCATAGCGCTTCACGAGCTCTTTGATGTTGTGTTCGATGGACAAGGAATTCAATCGCTTGCCGATTCCCGGCAGGGACGCGCGCAGGCGGGTTTCCTCTTCCGCGGTGAGTGAAAGGGAATCGAAGGTCCCCCGGAAGGTCCTCAAGGGGGAGAAGGAGAGGGCATTGCAGCCGGTCGCGTGTGCCAGGTCGACCATCGAATCGACGGTGTGCACATTGGTGCGGTTGATCGGGTGGTGAAGGACCACGGAAGGGACTCTGCTGTGTTCTCTCGACTTCAGGTCCGCCATCAACTTCAGGCTCTCCACGATGTTCGCGAAATTCGACGGGTTGATTCCCGGGTACATCTTCTCATATACCTCGGGCGTGCCTGCCCACAGGCTCACCCTGAGCTTGTCGAGGCCGGCATTTACGAGGTGCTCGGAAACGGTTCTGTCGAGCAGTGTGCCGTTGGTGACCAGGTTTACTTGAAAGCCTTCCGCCTTTGCGGCCGAGACGATTTCGCAGAAGGAGGGGTGCAGCAGAGGCTCCCCTTCCCCGGTGATCGTGATGCTCCTCGTTCCCATCGCTTTGAGTTCTCTGCACAGGCTCTCGAACAGAGACAGAGGCATGTCCCTACCGTCCGTCGCCCCTGTTCGGTTCTGTTCTTCCAACAGGGGCGAGTGAAAACGGCAGCCCACACAATGGAGATTGCACCGGCGGGTAATAACGGCGATCACCCAGAAGGGGCCTGCATAGGCAACATCCCCTTGAAGGTACCCTTGAAGGAGTCTTGCTTTTTCAATCAAGGTTGCCATGGCCTGCCTTTCAATCCTGTTTCCCGTAGATCCGGAGCAGCTTGGCAAGCTGGATCTCCGCCGGAAAACGATAATACAGGCTCTTCGCCCTCTTCCTTGCCAGAGGCGCGTACAGTCTTCCCAGCAAGGTAGCGACCAGGCTCGTCTCTTCCGTCGGATGCAGCAGAGGCCTCTCTCCGATGAAGAAGGAACAGAAGTCCATCATCTTCACGATCTTGCGCATTTCCTTCGACAGCCAGGGGCCGTTCTGAATCAGATTTCGATAGTTGAAGGCGACCCAGTCCTCGAGCCGTTTCGGTACCTCGAGCCCGTGCTCCACGACCGTGTCGAAGAGCTCCGTTCCGGGATAGGGCGTGTAGTTGTTGAAGTAGATGCCTGCCATGGGGTTGTCCTCCACGAGCCGGAAGGCAAGGCACACGGATTCCGCCAGATCCTCTCTCGTCTCGGTGGGAAACCCGATCATGAAGAGGAAATTCGGGACGATCTGCGTTTTCCTCAGATGCCGGTTGATCTCGACAACCCGGTCCACGTCTACGGGCTTCTTGAGCAGGGCCCGAATCTTCTCGGAACCGGATTCGATCGCAATGGGAAGACGCCTGCAACCCGCCTTCTGGAGCAGTTCAAGATCCTCCGGGCCCATCTTGAACAGGGTGCTCATGTCGATGTTCACCTTGGAGATGACGATGTCCAGGTTCGCATCGATGATCCCCTGCAGGATGCGTCGCCCGCGATCCACGTCCACGAAGAAGTTGCTCTCGTTGATGATCAGGCCCTTCACGTGGTGCTTGCCCACGAAGGCCTTGATCCTCTCCACGACCAGGTCCGGGTCCATGGCGCGCCATCGCTTCCTGTTGAAGGCCGTGTTGTAGCAGAAGGTGCACTGGCACGGGCAGCCTCGGCTGGTGAAAAAGTTCTGGTGGGGCACGCCGAACATGACCCGCCGGTACCTCTCCATGTCGAGCAGGTCAAAGGAGAGCGGCGGCATCCCGTTCAAGTCCACGAAAGGGCGGGTGCCGGTGGACTTGACGCCCCCGTTTTCCTCGTACCAGATTCCCCGGACCGAACCGAGAGGTCTGCCGCCCTCCAGGGCCCGCACCAGCTCGAGAAAGGTCTCTTCTCCCTCTCCCTGGACAACGATGTCGATGTTCTCGTTCTCGAGGGTCTGTTCCGGCAACAGGCTGGGGTGCACGCCGCCCCAGACGATGGGAGCGCTGCCGTACCGCCTGGCGACCTTGGAGACCTCCAGGGCGAACCCGATCTGGGGGCCTGTCATGGTCGAAACGCCCACACAGATCGGGTCCTGCTCGAGCTCCTTGATCAGCACGGACCGCCAGTCCGACTCGATCCGCTGATCGATGATCTTCACGTCGTAGCCGGCAAGGCTCGCCGGCGTGCCGACACAGACGAGCCCCAGCGGGGTGGCCAGCCTCGTTTGCACCTGCCAGCCGCTTACGTACTTCGGATAGACCAGGACGACTCTCTTGCTCATGATCCACCCTTTTCATTCGTTGTGGGTCGGCGCAGCACACAGACATGAACGTCCCCGAGGGCGTGTCCGGGAAGCATGCGGGCCAGGATGCGAAGGGCCCACGCGTACCGGGCCCGGGTCACCCGGTAGCCGTCCCGGGGATAAAGGGCGTGCTCCTCCATCCCGAGCCCGGCCCTGGGCACGTACACCCGCGAAAAGAGGTCGAAGAAGATCGGCGTAATGTGGGTCGGGACCCTTTCGTCCATCATGTGGAGCTTTCCCGTGAGGAGAAGCCTGACCCGGTTCGGGGCGCCGTCCATGTTCGGCGTCGTGACCAGCGCGGTCCCCTCCGGCTTCAGCAGTCGGCGCACATTGCGCAGAAACCCGATCGGGCTCTCGAGATGCTCGATGATTTCCACGGCGGTCACCAGGTCAAAGGAACCCTCGCCCAGGCGGGAACTGAAGTCCGGATCGTTGAGATCCAGTCGAACAAACGGCAGGTCCGCCTCGTACTCCTCCCCGCTGTCGCCCACGGCGGTGACGTCCAGCCCGAGTCCTTGCAGCCGAACCGCCATTGCACCTCTTGACGTGCCCAGGTCAACGGCCCTTCCGCCCCGAAGGGCGAGACGGCCAAGCACGTCTTCGGCCAGGTAGTCGTGCAAGCCCCGGATGGTGCGTTCTCTGATCATCCCTGTTTTCCAAAAAGCCCCAAGGCCTTCACGAGTTTCGTTTCCACCGGAAAGCGTGCATCCATGTTCTTCACCCGATACCGTGCCAGGGGATAGTAGAGCCTGGACAAGGCGACCACGATCGGGTTCGTCTTCTTGTAAGGATTGACGAAGTGCCCCTTTCCGAGGAACATGAGAGGAAAATCCAACCCTTGCACCAGCCTGCTCATTTCCGGATCGAGCCAGGTGGATCTCTTCGGGACGTTTCGATAGTTGAAGCGAGCCCACGCCTCCAACCGCTCCGGCTTCTTGAGCCCCAGTTCCACACATCTCTCGTAGAGGGCGGTCCCCGGGTAGGGGGTGTAGATGTTGAAGGTCTTCACTGCCTTCGGGTTTTCATCCGTGAGCCGAATGGCCAGGCGGACGCTGTCCGCAAGCTCCTCCGGGGTCTCGGTGGGCAGGCCCATCATGATGAGATAGAGCGGGACGATCGGGTACGGGGCGAGGACCCGGTTGGCCTCGATGATCTCTCTGGTCGTCTCGCCCTTGTTGACCAGGGCCAGGACCCGCTCGTTCCCGGACTCCACGCCCACGGACATGCGCCTCACGTTCGCCCTGACGAGCAGTTGGAGAAAGTCCTTGTCCAGTTTGCAGACCCTGTCGGCCCGGATCTGCAGCTTCGCAATGCTGAGATCCAGTTCCGCGCGGACGATACCTTCCAGGATGCGGTGCGCCCGGTCCATGTCGACGAAGAAGTTGTCGTCCGTGAACAGGAAGCCCCGTATGCCGTAGTCCCGCACGATACGCTTCAGGTGCTCGAGCACGGTCTCCGGCTTCATGGGGCGCCACTTCCTCTTGTTCATGGCCGGTTCCCAGCAGAAGGCGCAGTTGGAGGTGCATCCCCGGCTCGAGGTAAAGCTGATGTGGTCCATGCCAAAGAGGCAACGCCTGTATCGGTCCATCTCGATGAGGTCGTACGAGAGGGGCGGCTGCGCATCGAGATCTATGAAAGGGCGCGTTCCGGTGAAGACGGCCTTGCCGTTCTCCAGGTGCCAGATGCTCTTCACCCCGCTGAGAGGCGTGCCTGCCTCCAGGGCCTTGACGAGCTCGTCAAAGGTGGCTTCGCCTTCACCCGTCACGAGAATGTCCACATACGGGTTTTCGAGGGTCTGCTCCGGAAGCAGGGTCGAGTGTATCCCGCCCCAGACGATGGGCACGTCCGGGTACGCCTTCCGGACCATCCTGCACCCTTCCAGGGCGTGCAGGATCTGGGGCCCGGTCATGCTCGTCACCCCGAAACAGAGCGGCTTTTCTTTCAGGGCCTCGAGCAGTTCCTTCTTCCAGCTCGGTGATGCAAAACCGTCTATGATCTGGACGTCGTACCCCTGCCGGTCCAGCCCGGTTGCCGGGCACAGGAGGCACAAGGGCAGTTCTACGCGCCTCTGGGGCTGCCAGCCGCTTCTGGGCGCGGGGTTGAACAGAAGGATCTTCATTCCCATTCCCCTATTTATCTATCTTCCGGTCGAGGCCGACCAGGGACGGATCAAAGGCTTCGAACAGCTCCGGGATTTCCAGATGCCCCGGGGACTTGTGGGTGGCAATGTGCTCCCCCAGGATGGGCGCAAGCCCGGGGATCTCCACGCCGCTCTCTTCCGCGACCACCTCGGACAGCCCTTTCAGGGCCTCGAGGGAGATCCCGGAGGAAAAGCCCTTCAGGTGCAGGACCATGACAACCTGTTCGAAGGAGGCGTTTCCGGCCCTGTCCCCGAGCCCGTTCACGGTCGTGTCCAGGCCGTCCGCGCCGGCGTGAACCGCAGCGAGCGAGTTCGCCGTGGCCAGCCCGAGATCGTTGTGGGCGTGAAAGAACAGGGGCACATCCACTGCCGGTCTCAACCGTTTGATCAATTCGTAGACTTCAGAAGGCTCCGCGCTTCCGTTCGTGTCGTAAACCACGATTCTCCGCGTGCCCCTCTTCACCGCTGCCCGACTGATTTCCTGCAGGAACCCGGGGTCGGCCTGGGTGGAATGGGGAAACCCGACCCCCACATCCGCCGCGTGCTGCAGAGAAAAATCCAGCACCTCCAGCAGGAGACTCGTCTTCGTGCCCCTGTCGAAGGGCCTTCGCTTCTCGGAGACGGGCATCAGGATGTCGAACCTGTCCAGACATTCGGAAAGCCGGACGATGTCTTCCTTGCAGCGCGGGCTGAAGGAATACACGAGCCCGGACGTCCTGATCCTCAGTCCCTGCTCTTTCAGCTTCCCGGCAAAGGGCAGGTCTTCGGCGATCTTCCCCGGCGCCACCACCTCTATTTCCGGCACCTTTGCCTTGTCCAGCAACCCTGCGATTCGCAACCTCTGTTCCATGGAGAAGTCCACCCGGGGAACATCCATGCCTTCCCGCAGGGTAGAGTCCCTGATGATGACTTGCCCGGAAGCGCGGCCCGCTGATTCACCCGCCATGGATCATCCCTCGACAGTACGTCACCAGGTCCTCCAGGCTGGACACCCTGTACTCGGGCACGGCCTTGCCGTCCGCCCTGCCGGTGCCGCTTGTCAAGCAGCACAACACCCTGCTCCCCTCTTCGATCTTTCCGCTCCGTATCGCCTTGAGGGTGCCGGCGAGTGCGATCAACCCGGTCCTGTCGACGATCTCTCCATCCCGGGCCCGGGCACTGAATCCCTGTTCCTTGAGCAGGTCCAGCACGCCCTTTCCGCCGAAGTCCTGATCGAAGAGGGCAAAGAACTCGGCGTGATTCACCGTGCTCAGGTCTCCCCGGGTCTCCGTGAGAACGCCCTTCAGGTCCTCGTAGGTGCCGTACGTGTACGGGGCCACGTCGTACATGACCTTCGTGAGCAGCTTGTCGCCGATGCTCGGCTCGGGCGGGCTCGCCTCGAGCGCCTGGTCTCTGGACTTCCACGCCTTGTACATGGGGCAGTTCGCTTCCTGCTGAAACCCCAGGAATCTCGGGACAGGGCCCGTCTTCCGGAAGAAGCCGTTGAGAACACTGTAGATCCCGATGGGGCCGAAGGCGGCGCTGATGGTCTGGGTCAGCCAGTCGAACCCTCCGTTCGCCAGCATGTACTCGAGGACGAAGAGGCCCCTGAACATGGAGGCCTGATAGCGCCAGGCCACCTCCGGGATGTGCTGGATGCCGTTCAATCCCACAAACGTGCGTGCGGCCTTCTTGACGAATCCCGGTTCGGCAACCGAGATGAGGTGTGCCCTGTCCGGCTCGAAGACCCTGCTGTCCAGCATGGAGAGGTTCTCTTCGGGAACGAACAGGAAGGTCTCCAGGCCCGCCTTCTGGCCGTACTCGGTCAAGGCCGTGCCGGTGTTGCCGCCCGATTCGAAGACGACCCTCTCGTAACCTCTCTGCTTGCATCGCGCCAGGGTGATGCATCCATCGATCGACTTCAGCGTTCCGGTGTGCATCAACGAGGATTCGTCCAGGATGCGGATGTCCACTCCTCGGTAGCGCAACAGCGGAAACACCCTTGCCCCTTCCCGCAGGCTCGTGTCCAGGAGCAGCTCCTTGAACCGGGCATCCTCCTCGGGCGTGCCGAAGGAGAAGGCGTTCCTGTATCTCGCAACGATGCTCATCTCGGGCGAGTATTCCGGATCAACGGCTCGATCCAGATTCGGCCTATCGTCTTCCAAAAGCCTCATAGGAGATCATTTCCTTCAAGGGTTTCATTTCTTTCGGTTCGGGCCTTTCATCCGGATAGCCCAGGGGGAGGAGGGAAATCGGGTCCATGTGCCCGGGTATCTCGAGGGCCTGCCGGATCTCTTCCGCCACGGCCGGTTCGTCCACCTTGTGAGCGGACATGTACACGCTTCCCAGCCCCCTCGCATGTGCCCCCAGCAGGATGTTTGCCGCGGCCAGGAGCCCGTTCTCGAGTTCCCGATCGTAGGATTCCCCCTTGTCCACACAGACGATGACGATGACGGACGCGCGCTGGATGAAATCGGAGCGAAAGGCCTGTTTTTCGACCGGGCAGTGCGCGTTCTTGATCTGCACCAGCCTCTTCTTGGTCTCCTCCTCCCTGACCACGATGAAGTGCCACGGCTGGCCGTTCATCGAGGAGGGCGCGTGCCGGGCCAGGTCGAGGATGTCTTCGATCACGGAATCGGCGACATTCTCTTCCCGGTATTTCCGTATCGACCTTCTCCCCCGGATCGTGTCGTCAATGTCCATCCATTCTCCTCCGGAAGTACGGCCGGGCCAGCGCGCCCACACAGAGGCTCGGGATCAGGCCGTTCCTGTACAGATCCATGGCAAAAGAGAAAACCTTCTTTCGAAGAGAGCGATTTCCGGACGCTTCCCGCATGCGCGTGAAGCGTTCCGTGGCAATGCTCTCGGCCACTTCCCGGATGTACGCACCTTCCCGGCGGGCCCTGTCGATCACGTGGGAGACCTGCCTCATGAAGTGCGTGTCTACGAAAGAAGCGATCGAGGGCGGACGGATGCCAGCGAATTCCATGGTGCCCCCAAGGACGCCGCCCGCGTTGGCCACGAAGTCCGGAATGCAGAGGATCCCACGATCGGCCAGAAGCTTCTCCGCCTCCTCGGTGGCGGGCACGTTCGCACCGCAACTGATCGCCCTTGCCTTGATCTTCCGGACATTGTCCCGGTGAATGCTGTGGTGCCTGGCACACGGGACCAGGACATCCACTTCGAGCTCCAGGAGGGATTCCCTGTCGATCTTTTGAGCGCCCTGATAGTGATCCACAACTTCAGGGCCCTGTTCCCGGCAAGCTCGGTGGAGTTCCGCAACATCGAGGCCCTGTGGCGAATAGAGCGCCCCACGGCGGGTCGATACCGCCACGATCTTGCTTCCCAGCTCGTCGAGACCCCGTGCAACGGCCCCTCCCACGTCTCCGAACCCTTCGATGGCGACCGTGGCCTCCCGGAGGTCAAACCCTCGAGCGACAGAGGCGGCCCGGGCGGCCGCGATCACGGTCAGGCTCGTATACCACCCGGATTCCGGTCCCCGCAGGGCCCGCCTGGGAACCCGGATCCCCAGCTCGCCCAGCATGTCCCGAATGTCCTGATCGCTCGTGCCCATGTCCGATCCGGGCAGGTAGGTGCGGGCCGCCAGGAGATCCTCCAGCTGGCGGCCAAAGGCCGCCAGGAGCCCTGCTCTCTGCCCCCCGGACGCATCTTCACTGCACAGGATGCCGGCCTTGGCACCGCCGTGGGGGATCCCGAGAAACCCGTGCTTCAACGTCATCGCCCTGGCGAGCATGGCCAGTTCCCGGGCGGACACATCGGGAAGCATCCGAAGTCCTCCGCAGAAATGTCCGTCCACCACCGAATCAACGGCCAGCCAGCCGGTCAATCCGGCGTCAGGGTCTGAAACCTCCAGGACGTCCGGCGGTTCGAAGTTCCGGGTCATCAACGGTCTCCGCGATTTCCATCCATCTGTTTCGTGCGGTTCCTTCCGGAAAAGGCGTGAACCGTCCAGCACAACACAAAGACCAGCCCACTGTACACATAATAGAGCATATGCATGAAGAACGACAGGAGGGCAAAGACCAGGCCCCTCCTGCGGAACAGAAACCTGTAGAAATCCAGGTTCAGAATGACGAGGGTGACGGTGAGAAGGATTGCGCCGTACAGGAATTCCGTCCGAAGGAGGGCCAGCACGAGCGTGGCCAGGAGCAGGCCCGCGAGGCAGGCGCTCGCCTTGCTTCGCCACTGCAGATTGAGGTCATCGATGATCTGGTCCGTTTCCAGCATGAGCATCGACCAGGGGACCGCACGATGAAGAATGTCCGCACGAAGCAGGGACCGGAGAGTCCATCTCTTCAGGTGTTTCACCTGCAGCGCCTTGTCGAGAAGGATCCTGCACCCCATCCTCTTCATTCTGTACCCGAGTTCGATGTCCTCGATCGAAGGCCTTGGGTAGCCTTCTTGATCGAATCCCTTCGCCCTGTCGAACACTTCCTTTCGAACGGCTCCGCAGCCCGCCCAGAAGGTGACCGCCTCTTCGCCGGATTGCTGGTGCACGTAGTGATGCGCCAGGTTCTTGTAAAGGGAAAGGAAATTCCCTTCCCACGGGGTGTCGTCGTATGACCCGAACAGGGCGTCCACATCAGGGTGTTCCGTGAACCGTTTCGCTACGAGGGCGACCGTCCCCTCCGTAACCAGAACGTCGGCGTCGATAAAGAGAAGGACCTCTCCCTTTGCCCGGAGGGCGCCCTCGTTGCGCGCAGCCCCGGGACCGGCCTGTCGAGTGCGCTCGAGCACGGTCACGCCCTTCGCTCGGGCCGACTCGGCGGTGCCGTCCGTGGAGCCGTCGTCCACCACGATGATTTCGAAAGAGGCATACGACGATGCGAGCAGTGCATCCAGGCATCGATCGAGATGCTCTCGGGCGTTGTAGGCGGGCACGATGATGGAGATGAAAGGATGTTCATTCATTGGCGCGTGCCCGGTTCATCGCAGCCGAAGCAGCCGCTTGAGGGTGGCGGTGAATCTTGGGAAGTGGTCCCAAAACAGCCTCCTGCATCTTTCGATCAGAAGCTCGACTCGCGCATAGAGGTGCCTTCGCACATTGTATCCGGTATCGTGCCACTCCGTACGGTCGTCCCCTGCCTCCCCGGCGTTCAGTGGTTCGAAGAAGTGAGCGAAAAATTCTCGATTCTCGGAGAGATATCGCGGAAGCTCGCAGCCCACGTCGTAGTTTCTCGGGGGGGCGGGGCCCGGCCCGGCCTTCGATCCCGGATCGTCCACGAGCTTGCTCAGCCCCGTGTTGAACCGGATGTAGGGCATGCGGCGATTTGCCTTGGGGACCTTCAAGGATTGCGAGTAGCTCTGCTGCTTGTAGAGCACAGCGTCCGGTCCGCCGAACCAGGAGAGGTGCCACCCTCCTTGCGGGAAACGAGGATATTTCTGTTCGATGGCCGTCTTTCTCAGGTCAACACCGGTGCGGCGCAATGTCTGCTTTCCGTAACGCAATTTGTGGACAGGCCCGAAGGCCTGCAGGAAGTCGTAGCGGCAAGCGTAGGATCCGAGCCAGTTGTGCTCCCGCATATTGTTCACGTAGTAGTGATGATAGGTCTGCTCGAAGATCACCAGATCGTTCGACTCGAGCCAAGAGAGCGCCTCCGGAAGCCGTTGGCCGCAGGGGATTTCGTCCACGTCGGACACCAGGACCAGATCGTCCGGCTTGCAGCCCGCCCGCTCCAGGGCGGTGCCGATGGAATTCCTCTGGTGGAACTGGCGTATGTAGCGGGAGGTTCTGGCGAACCGCGGCATGTCGGGCACCACGTAGTGGGCGATTCGATCCCCATACTCGGAGAAGATATCTCTATAAAGCTCGAAATAGAGCGGCTTGCTCGCGCCGCTGAACGTGAGCGGGGCCTCTACGAGCACGAAGCGATCCACCACGTCCTTCAACTCCTCGAGCCGGATCTTCAGAAGGTCGAGTTCGTTGAAAAAGAGGAAAGCGTCGTAGATCATCACGTCCCACCTAGTCCCTAAGCGCCTCGGCGATCCCCTTGAAGGGCCGGAAGTCGGGCACGAACAGTTGCAGGGCGCCGAGAAGGGTTACGTAAACCACCCCCCCCGCGAGAATCATGCACAGGATCCAGACAATGTCCAGGAGATGTTGACCCGGGAGCAGGGGAAGGGTGACTGTCCTGAGTCCCCACAGGGCGCCCGCCATCAACAGGGAAGCCCCCATGGGGGGAAGGAACATGAGGCCCATATCCTTCCACGTGACCCCGACCTGCCGCTGGATGGTCACGAGGTAGACCACAAAGGCAGAGACGTTGCTCAGGAGCACGGCAACGGCTGCGCCTACGATTCCCCAACGGGATGCAAGGGGGTAGATGAACAGGAGGACCGTCGCCCCCCGGGCGAACTGCATGTGAAACACGACCTGGGGCCGTCCTCCTCCCATGAAGGCCGGCCGCCCCGTCCAGACGATGGCATTCGCCACGCTGGCAACGGAAAGGATGATCAGGGGCGGCACCATGGGCATCCACTTGGGCCCCAGGAAGATCCTTGTGAAATCGTGCCCGATGCAGATGATTCCCACAGCGGCCGGAAACAGCAGGATGGCCGAGACCCCGGCGATCCTCTTGTAGGCCTCTCGCAGGCGATCCATGGAGGCCTGCAGCTGGGCATAGGCGGGAAAGGCCACATTGCTCAGGGTGAGTGCGAGCCCCTTCACGACCACGTCCGGGATCCGCTCGGCCATCTGAAAATATCCGAGCGCAGTGGCCCCGATGATCTTCCCGATGCCCACGCCCGCGCCGTTGAAGCCGACGAAGACCGTAATGCCCACGAGGAGCATCCACACTCCGTAATCGAACAGCTCTTTGGCCTTGCCCAGGTCGAGGCGCAGTCGCGGCCGAAAGGGGTGGATCAGGTAGGAGGCGACCAGACGCGTCAGATCCGCGGTAACCAATCCGAGAACGAGCGCCCAGGCGCTCTGGAACACATACGCGGCGGTCACGGCCACCAGGAGGTCGACGAGGATGCCGCTGAAGCGAAAGGCGAACTCCTTGTGAAACTCGAGTTCCTTCCGGAAATTCACCACCCCGATGTTGGTGAGTCCCTGAAAAAGGCAGCAAAGGCTGAGGGTGCGCATGAGAGGCACCGCATCCGGTTCCTCGAAGAAGGCGGCCGCCCACGGCGCCACGGCGTTGAGAAGCACCGCCAGCAAGAGGCCGCGGAAGAAGAGCACGGTCCACGCGACCTCGAGATAGGGCTTGATCTCCTCCTTCTTGTGGATCAGCGCCTGCTCGAAGCCGGTCCTCGACAGTGTATTCAGGGCGACCAGGGTGATGAAGGCCATGTGGAAGAGACCGAAGTCCCTCGGCGCGAGCAACACGGCCAGCACGAAGAGGCGGCAGAGAATGACGAGCTGTTCCGCCAGGTGGAGCGCAAAGGCCCAGAAACCGGCGTGCGCAACGCGCTGGGACCATGACTGTCCGGGACGAAACAGCTTCATCGGATCGGAGCCCTTCGGGAAGACGACGATTTATCCTGCGACCGCGAAAAGTATGGAGTGAAGGGCCCTTGCGTGTCAATAAAGATGAAAGCCGTACTTGTACACATCCAGGGCGAAATATTGATTCTTCTCGAGCAGGGGGTACTCCCTGGCGAAGACCTCCTCATTCAACTTGGAGGCCTGCTTGTCCCCCCAGTATCTGTTGATGACTACATAGAAGAAATGGGGATAGCGAATGCCGTGCCTCCCGAGCAGCCTCCGGGCGCTTTCTCCGATGACGCGGCTGTCTGCATCAGAGTCGGATCCCAGCCAGACCGCGATCGAGCCGGAATCCTTCAGATAGTACTGCACGGCCCAGGGCGGGCAGCTCACGAACACCACGGTCCGATTCGTGTCTTCCCTCAAATCACGCGCAAAGGCCCGCCAGTCCGGATTCGGTTTGAGCACGGTCCAGGCATCCCTCTTGATCACCCAGAGGTTGGCCAGTGCAATGATGTTCGCGCACACCAATGCGGTAACCACGACGGTGCGCCATCTCGGTCGCGAGAGGCTCATCACACCGTGCGAGAGCAGGATGCAGAAGGGGGGAAGCAGAATGATCATGCTGCGATCGATGTAGATCTTCGGATACAAGAAAGAGGCCGCTAACAGGGCAATCGGAGGCACCAGGAAGTAGAGCAAGAGCAGGTCGATTCGCGCGGCGTCGGGATCTGAGGGGCGACCCGTCTCTTTTCGGCGCCTGAGCCGGTGGCGAATCGCGAATAGCAGGCCCGTCACGAGCAGGAGGGCGAAAAAGCCGTCTATCAGGAAGAAGCTCCAGTGTTGTTCCAGGAGCCTCTGCAAAGGCGCGTAAGGGGAAAGGGTGCGCAGGGTGTTGCCGTGGCTGAGGAAGATCAGAAAGAGCTTGTATGTCTCCGCCATCGTAAAGGGCCGCAAGTACTCTCTCGCCATTCCGTCGGCATTGCGCAATGTGACCCACACAAGCGGTGTATAGGCAAGGGCCACGGCAACGGTGCTGCCCGCGACGTGTTTGAGCGATCCATGTCCGGGATCCCGAGCCGTCTGGAGCCACAGCCACAGGAAGGCAGCGGCGACGACCCACAAGGCAAAGTGGTTTGTCCACAGTCCCAGGATCGCGGAAGCGACGAACAGCAGCCAGTCCCTCCTTCGGTTGTGTGTCCATGCCCGCTCGAGGCCGTACACGGTCAGCAGGGTCATGAGCATGAGAAGCATGTTGTTCTTTGCTTCCTGGGAATACCATATGTGCACCGGAGAGAAGGCCATGAGGACGGTTGCGAGAAGGGCCGTACGGCGATCGAACCAGGCGCGGGTCAGCGCGAAGAGAACACCGAGCGAAGCCAGACCGAAAAGAAGCGGGGGCAGGCGGATGGAGATCTCGCTGTCCCCGAAGAGCTCGATCCACACCTTCATCAGGATCGGATAAAGGGGAGGGTGCACGTCATGGAGCAGTATCCGCCTCAGGGAGCCCTTGTTCAGCCTTGAGAGGGTGTACCAGACCTCGTCGTACTGCAGGCTTTCGTTGAAATAGGGCAGGCGGGCAAGCACGGCCGCGGCGAGCAGCAGGAGGCCGATGGCCAGGCGGTGTTCCCGAAGGAAGGTCGGATCTTCACGCATGCGCTCGAGGCCCCTTCCCGTGCTTGATTCGCCAGACATGCACAAGCTCGGGCAGGGCCTGGCTCATCACGCGCAGCGTTCCCCCGCTCTGGTCTCCCGCCACCCTCGGAAAGTGAGAGCAGGGGACTTCCTTTATCGGAATGCCTTCCATGACGATGTGGGTCATGAGTTCCAGGTTGATGCCCGGCCCGGTACATTGGAGCGGGAGGTCCGCGACGATCGATCGCTTGAAGACCTTGAGCCCGCAGTTCAGGTCCCGAATCGGTATCTTGAAGAGCCATCTGCCCAGCAACGACCAGACCCTGCCCATGAGCCTCCTTCCCCGAGGGTCGGCCCTGTCCTGCCGGTACCCGACCACCACGTCGTACGATGCGACGTGTTCGAGAAGCCGGATGAAATCAGAAGGGTCAAACTGGCCGTCCGCATCTGCGAGAGCGACATAGTCCCCTTCGGAGGCCCTGAACCCTGATATCAGCGCGCCCCCGTACCCCATGTTGCGGCTGTGGTGCACGCAACGGACGGAAGGATCGTACTCGGCGAGCTTCCGGCAGATAGGCCCGGTAGCGTCGGAGCTGCCGTCGTCCACGATCAGGATGGTCAGCGCAAAGTCTGCCCGATCCTTGACATCCAGGAAAGAAGCGACCACTCGCTCTATGTTTCTTGCCTCGTTGTGCGCGGGCAGGACAAGGGTCAGTGAAGCCGACATGGTGCTAGAGTCTACACCTTTCTTGTCTCCCATGACAAAGGGGTCGTCCAGGAGTTATGCTGTTACCTTCGGCCCTATATATATGAATACAAGGAGGAGACGCCATGTCCCTGGAATTCGATCTTTACTATTCGTTTCGCAGCCCCTATTCGTACCTGGCGACCGGGCGAATCGTGGAGTTGACGAAGAAGTATGATGTGAGCGTGAACTTCCGGCCGGTTTATCCGCTCGCCGTGAGGAAGGCGGACTTTTTCAGGGACATCAACCCCCTGTGGCCGCGCTATGTCTTCACGGACATCATCCGCATCTCCCAGATGCTGGAAATTCCCATGGGCTGGCCCCAGCCCGATCCGATCGTCCAGGACCCGGAGACCCTCCAGGTCAGCAAGGATCAGCCCTACATCTACCGCCTGGTGCGGCTCGGCATCGCGGCCGCCCTGGAAGGGAAGGGCCTGACCTTTGCCGACGAGGTGAGCCGGGTCATCTGGTCCGGAGAGGTCAAGGACTGGCACGAGGGGGATCACCTGGCCAGGGCGGTCGCCCGGGCCGGGATGAACCTGGAGGAAATGGACAGGGCTATCGAGGCAAAGCCCGAATATTACGATGAAATCGCCGCCGAGAACCAGAAGGCCCTCAATGAGGCGGGGCACTGGGGGGTCCCCACGATGGTCTTCAACGGAGAGCCCTTCTTCGGGCAGGATCGGATCGAGCTCCTCGTTTGGCGAATGAAACAGCACGGATTGGCCGATAAGAAGTAGACCCGACAAAGAGTGGGCCAAAGTAGACGAAGCGGGTCGAAAATCAAACGTTTTACTTTTTCAGGCCTTTGTGTTATCATGAATCATCATTTTAGGTGTTTTTGAGGCGAGTACACGGTCCGGAATCGTTGACGTTATTGCGAGAGTTGGACAGGCCGCTGCGCGAAAGAGGCAAGATCGAGTAAGGCATCAGAGATCGGGTACCATGAAGGCCCTGCAGGGGCCTCCGAGAATACCCCAATACCCTGAATTGTGGTCTCCTGTCCGGCCGGTGAGCCGGGCCGTCAGACGAGATCACTTGCCTGCCCGCAGCCAATCTCTTGCCCGGCCAGGGGCTGACCGCCCAGGGCCCGGGTAGACGTCCTCCGCCATCTCGCAGAATAGAACGCCGTGAGTGGGTTCAGGTCGGAGCCCGCACGGGTATCCAAGGGAAGAGGACAGATGAAAAGACGCAGAATCCAACCTCCACAGAGTCTCTTATCACGTGCCGACAAGCCTGTCAGAACTCCCCCGATCGCGGCCCTGATCCTTTGTCTTATCCTTGCCGCCTCGTTGCTGCAGGCGTGCGCGCTCGCCCCGGTTGTCATGGTCGCTACCACCACTACGGCAGCCCTTGTGGTGGAGGCGGAAAAGGCAATCACCAAGGGGGATACGTCGGACATCATTGCCGTCGACCAGAATGCGGTCGTCTATGAAGGCCCGGGCGAAGAGTACTCGGAAGTCACCCGGCTCAACAAAGGGGTCGAGGTCAAGGTCTTGAGAAAGGACGGAGACTGGATCGAGTGCAAGTCGGGCAAGTTCGAGGAAGGGTGGATCCACGTCTCCTCGGAGAAGGACATCTAGCACAGCCCCCGGATCATCGCAAAAACTTCGTTTTCAGGCCTCGAGTAAGTCGCGCAAGTCCTGCCAGCTGGATATCCTCGGCACGTCGTTCGGATACTCTTTTTCGGTCGGGGAGAGGGGCGTCTTGGCGGCCGGGAGCTTTGTGTCCTCCACGCAGGTGGTGAGCACGGGCTGCAGCCCCGCATCCCTTGCCCCCTTCACGTCCGCGTCCAGGTCATCCCCCACAAAGAGGATCTGATCGGCCGGAACGCCCATGGCGTCCACGAGCCGCTCGAACACGTAGGGATGGGGCTTCCGGTATCCCAACTCCCCGGACACGAGCACGTGCTGGAAGAAGGGGTTGAGTTCCAGCACCTCGATGATCTTTCTCGCTGCGGGCCCATCCGTGAAATTGCTGACCATCCCGAGCGGGTAGCGCTCGCCCAGTTCACGCAGGATCTCTTTGGTCCCGGGGATGAGCTTGCTGTTCGGGTAAAAGGCGGAGAAGTAGGCGTCCACCGCCCTGGCGACCCGAGGGTCGTCCGGGGACAGGCTGTGGCCGAGGCTCTCCAGTGCCTCCGCCACCCAGAAGCGGTTGTGCGTTTCCCGCCCGTCCTTGTGGGCCGCCTTGATGTACTTGACGGCTGCCTCCACATACGCCTTGCCAAAGGGCTCTCCCTCCACTTCGATCTTCTCATCGTGGAGGACGCGGAGCTGCCTCTCGTGGGCCTCTTTCATGGCATCGGGGTGAACGGTCATGAGCGTGTTGAACAGGTCGAATCCGATCGCCTTTGGTGGGTTCATGAGGTCCTTTCCGGTTTGATCTCGTTCTCAGTCACCCCGTAGGGATGTCCAGACCCTGGAAGCCTTCTCCCAGAACGGATTCATCATACAGCTTCGGGAAGTAGAAGGGCAAAGCCCGGGTCGGGAGGCCGATGCGGAGGGGCGCCCTGTGAGAGTCGGATTCGGCAAGCCCCTCCTGGGAACGGTCGGGGACAGAACGGTCGGGGACAGGCACTCAATTGCCCCGAGATCGGTGCCTGTCCCCGAGATTGGGGAATTCGTCGGTATTGGGTGGGAATGGGAGAAATCTCGGGAGATCCCCCGAACGGGCGATGTTTTCCCGTGGGAATTGTGGTCAACTGGGCTCTGAAGACAGGCTCCCGAAAGGATCCGGGGCGGAAGACCAAGCTGACGAGCGGGCGAAAGGAAGTGGAATGCCACCGAAACAACGCACAGCCGTGGACATCTTGAAGGTCCTGGACAAATCCAACTGCAAGAAATGTGGTTGCCCCACCTGCCTGGCCTTTGCGGCCCTCGTGGTTCAGGGCAAGAAGAAACTGCGGGACTGCCCCTATCTGAGCGAGGAGGCGATCGAGGCCCTGGGCGGCGATGTGGTCAAGAAAGAAGAAAAGGTAGAAGACAGGCGGGACGAACTCTTTGAGCGCCTCGCGAAGGAGTTTTCCGGAGCCGACTTCGAGGAAGCGGCGCAAAGGATCGGTGCGTCCGTCAATGGCGAGCGCCTCGAGATATCATGCCTCGGAAAAGTCTTCGAACTCGACCGGCAGGGCAACCTGTACTCCGGGTGTCATGTCAACACCTGGGTCCATATGCCGCTCCTGACCTACACGGTCCGCAGCGCGGGTCAGGAATTGTCAGGAGAGTGGGTGCCCTTTGGGGACCTCGGGCAGGCCACGGACTGGGCGCGCTTCTTCTCCTACAGGTGCGAGCAAAGCATGAAGCAGATCGTCGACGATGATCCCGAGTTCTTCTTCGATGCTTTGAGTATCTTCAGCCCCTCGCCGGCCGGGCAGAAGGCCGGAGAGCCCTTTTCCTCCGCTGATCATGCGATCGTCGTGTACCCCATGCCCAAGGTGCCCCTCATGATCGCCTACTGGTGTGCTGACGAGGAGTTCGAGTCAAAGCTGACCTTGTTCTTCGACCGTTCGGCGGAAGTGAATCTCGGGGCCGAGTCGATCTATCTGCTGACGAGAGGTATTGTGGAGATGTTCACGAGGATATTCTCCACCCACGGACTCCAGGTTACTGGGGAGAGCCCTCGCGGAATTTGAAGAGCGTGCGGACCTTGAGCAATTCGTTGAGCACGTCATACACGATTTGATCGAGAAGGCCCAGTTGCAGGCCGAGCCTCTGCATGGCCTGGCTCGAGGGTCGGTAGCTCAGGGCGTCGACGCTCGCACCCACGCCGGCCATCAGGCAGACCACGTCCGCAACGTGCACCAGGTTCACGATCAGTGGCTCCTGGACAGCCCTTTCCGGCTGATGATGCAGTCGGACAGCGTCCACGATACTCGACGGCAGGCACCATTGCTCCACCAGGAAGGCCCCCACCTCCGCGTGGTCGATCCCCAGGGTCTTCTGCTCGGCCTGCTCGAAAGAGATTCTCTGATCGAGCGCAAGGGCGGTGATCGCCTGTGCATGGACTTCCGGAAACGTTCCGAGCACCACCTTGCCGATGTCGTGCGTCAGGGCCGCGGCGAACAGATGCTCAGGGGTGTCCACCTTCAGGATTTGCGCGAGTTTTGTCGCGGCGATTGCGCTCCCGATCAGGTGGTCCCAGAGGTCCTCGCCCGAAACGTCGTAGCCCCCCATCGGCCCCTCGGCGATCTTGCCCACCGCAGCCGCCAGGACAGACTGGAACCCGTTGTCGGGCACGAGCCTGGAGAAGGCTTCTCTGACCGAGCCGACCGTCTGAGGTGTGCCGAAAGAGGACGAGTTCGCGACGCGCAACACGTTCGTGGTCAGCGAGGGATCGTACTCGATGGCAGTCGCGACCTTTGCGCTGGGTGACTCAGGGTCCCGAACCAGTCGGACGACCTCTGTCGAGGCGCTCGGCAGGGGAGGGACCGACGCGATCCTGCTGATGATTTCAGCTCGATGGCTCATAGTCCCAGTAGCTTTAGCATAACGCGTGCCAGTTACGTTCTGAGGACGAAGATATTTTGTTCTTATGATTCAGGCGGTTGCACAGCCCCCGGGGCTTGCTCGACCCGGAAAGAGGTTACGGAATTGTGAGATCGTCGACTCCTATGCCGAAAAACGTCACTCAGCCGGGCGGGGAGAGTCACTGTTCGACTGCAGGACGTGGGCAACCGTCTTCCCCGCTCAAATCTCCGTTGCTTCGGCCAGTTCCTGGAAATCGAGTCGCAGGAGCTTCGCAATGAGCTTCTTCCTTCGCACCACCTCTTCGTCCGACATGGTCGACTTTCGAGCCTCACTGTATCGTTCCCGGGTGTGCAGGTCGTAGATGACCCGTTTCAGGTGATCGATCTCCTCGTTGACAGAGTCCATGAAGGGCTTCAGCAACTCCGCCAACTCCGGATGGGCCTCAAACGAAGGGTTCCTGGTCATTCGCTTCCCTCCTTTGCGGGGTGGAATCACCCATGAGTTCCGTATCTCCGATTCAAAGGACCAAGTCAAGAAGAAACTTGCTCTCGCAAGTTCCCGGCTGTTTGATGGATCGCGGCGTTTGTTCTATCTCCGGAGCGTTGAGACCGGAGCGTGCAAAGGGAACGGTTCTCTTGATATCATCTCCACTCTGGTGGTAAGGATCGAAGTTGAATCGCCCCGGGAGGAGCAACAGCATGGACTACCGGTTGACAGAATACCTGCCTGATCAGATCTGGCTCAAAGAATATCCCATACGCTATGCAGGGACCGGATTCAATTCCCGCATGACGGTCGTAAAGCTACGGGACGCTCGCCTGATGCTGCATTCCCCATGCGAGATCGATGATGCCACAAAGCACCAGATCGAACGCCTCGGACAAGTGGCGTTCATCGTTGCCCCTGGAACCTATCATTACTTCTACGTCTCATCCGCTCAGCAGGCGTTCCCGAAAGCGCAAACCTACATTTGTCCGGGGATCGAACAAAAGCGCCCCGACATTCGGTTTGACTGGATTCTGGGCGATCGGCCCTATCCGAGCTGGGAAGACGATTTCGAACAGGTACTTGTCCGCGGGGCGGGGCATATCTGGGAAGTGGCATTCTATCACAAGCCCACCAAGACGCTCATCCTCGTCGACCTGATCGAGAACTTCACGGACACGACACAGGGCGTGAGTTTTACGTTGAAGATCTGGTGGAAGCTCGTCTTTCGCATGTGGAACAACCCGAAACCCGCACCGGAGTATCAATTCGGCTGGAAAGACAAGAGGGCGGCAAGGAAATCGCTCGAGCGCATTCTCGAATGGGACTTCGAACGCATCATCATGGCCCACGGGGATGTGATGGAAGAGAACGCGAAGGCAACGCTCGCGTCTGCGTGGAAGAAGCCACTGGGCCGCTAACCGCAGCAGGAGGTTCTATCGTGTATCCCTTTGCAAAGACACTGGAATCCGTGACCCAGGCCCGTCTCCTGGGCTTGATGCTTGCGTGTGCCGGGTTGGCGGTGGCGGTCGTGATCGTTTTGGTGACGATCATTACTTCGATCACGGCTCACCTGGTCAACCTGGAAACGGGCTGGCTGGATTCACTCGTAAACTGGATCGTGGGCGGCGTTACGGGGGTCGCCGGGTGGTTCATGTTGCCCGCGTTCGTGGTGCTCATCGCCGGCATGTTTCAAGAGAGGACGATCGACCGGGTCGAACGTGCCCATTACCCGGATCAGGTTCGCAGCCAGGAGCCGAGATTCTGGCCCGATCTGAGGCATGACATCCGCTTCACGCTCTGGGCGCTGTTCCTGAATATCCTGGTCCTGCCTCTTTACCTGTTCGGCATCGGCTTCGTCGTCTCCATCGCGCTCAACAGCTACCTCCTGGGTCGCGAGTTCTTTGAAGGCGCAGCCGGGTACCACATGGGGAAGCCGGAGGCCAAGGCACTGGGGGAGCAGAACAGGGGAACGGTCTATGCCGGCGGGCTCGCGATCACGCTCATGACGCTCATGCCCGTGGTGAACCTTTTCGTTCCCATCCTCGCCATCGTGTGGATGGTGCACGTGTATCATGGTCTCCCGAAGAAGACCGCCCGCGAAGGAAGCCCTTAGCCCCTTACTTCCTGTGGCGTCTGTAAATCTCAACCCTTGCGGGGCATGAACAGACAGCCCCCATGAAGCCATGGGAGACCCAGTAGGGGCACTCTGTTTCCCTGCAGCTGACGTAGCAGACCGAGTCCCGGATGGTGTCTTCGACGTTGTAGAGACACTTGTCATCCCCGGACAGGCAGGCAAATTCCCTGCCGCACTTCGTTGTCTTCTTCAGGAACTTCTCGTCTATGTCGAGCCGTTTCATCGCTTTCTGTGGACCTCGAAACTTTTATCATGTAAAACACTACATACGTAGATTCGATTTGCCCGGGGAAGGATTCAAGATGGAGATGCCCATGAAAAAGAGGATTCGATGGCCTTTGGTGTTTGTGATACTTCTCATAACCGTCGCGGGATGTGGAGACGATGGCGATCCGGAAGGCATGAACGAGGAGATTTTCTCCGCGAGCTTCTCGGTGCGCGAGAGCATCGGGCAGCTGCACATCACCCATGCCGCGCCCGGGACCACCCTTGGGCTCTACACGACCGCCGGAGATTTCGTCGATGAGGGCGTCATCGACGATCTGGGCAGCCTCATATTTCGACTCGTTCCCCCGAAGGGCCGGTACTACATCGAGACCATCGATGCCGTCGAGCCGGAAAAGAGCGGCCCTCACCGCGTGATGAGCGCCGAGGGCAGCGTGCCGCCGCAGTCCTTCTACGACTCCCAGGTGCTCAAGCGCGGCTACAACTACATCGAGACCCGCGACGGAACGCTGCTCTCGGCCTACGTCGTCCTGCCCGGGCCGCCCGAAAACGGCCCCTACCCGACCGTGGTCAACTACTCGGGCTACGACCCGTCCCAGCCCGGCGGGCCCATGGACCTGGGCGACATCGGCATCGACATCGAGTTCCTCTGCCTCCTCTTCCCGTTCTCGGTCCTGTGTGACGAGCCGAACCACCCGTCCGGCCTGATTGCGGGCCTGTTCGGCTACGCCACCGTGGGCGTGAACATGCGCGGCACAGGCTGCTCGGGCGGCGCCTACGACTTCTTCGAGCCGGCCCAGCTCACCGACGGCTACGACGTCATCGAAACCGTGGCCGCCCAGCCGTGGGTGGCCCACGGCAAGGTGGGCATGGCCGGGCTTTCCTATCCGGGGATCACCCAGCTCTTCGTCGCCTCGACCCACCCGCCGAGCCTGGCGGCGATCACGCCCCTTTCGGTCATCGCCGACACCGCTCGCTCGGTGCTCGCCCCGGGGGGCATCTTCAACGACGGTTTCGGGCTGGCCTGGGCCGCGAACGTTCTGGACGGCGCAGACCCCTACGGCAAGGGCTGGGAGCAAGGCCTGGTCGATGCGGGTGACAGCGTCTGCGAAGAAAATCAACTGTTGCACGGGCAGAAGGTGGACCTGATCGAGAAAGCGCTCGAAAACGAGTTCTACGATCCCGCGGTCGCAGACCCGATTGCGCCCTCGACCTTTGTCGACACGATCGACATTCCGGTGTTCCTGTCCGGGTCCTGGCAGGACGAGCAGACCGGGCCGCACTTCGCGACCATGCTCGACAAGTTCGCGGGCAGCGGCGTGAAGCGCTTTACCATGTTCAACGGCGTGCATCCCGACGGCTATACCCCGCAGGTCTTGACCGAGTGGATCACCTTCCTCGACTTCTACGTGGCCGGGAAGGTGCCGCGTATCGACAATCCGATGCTCCTTCTGGCGCCGTTCTTGATGGAGTTCGAGCTGGGCGCCCGCATGCCGCTGCCCCAGACGCGCTTTGCGGGTTACAACAACTTCGACCGGGCCCTGGCCGACTACGAAGCCGAGCAGCCCGTACGCATCATCTTCGAGAACGGCACCGCCGAGGGCCTGGCCGTCGGCGCGCCGGTGGGCGCCTTCGAGCACCACTTCGACAGCTGGCCGGTCGAGGGCACGAGACCGTGGCGGCTCTACTTCCGGCCCGATGGGACCCTCGGCGACACGCCGCCCGAGGAGACCGACTCCGCATCCACCTTCCGGCACGACCCCGAGGAGGGGAGGCGAACAACCGTGACGGACGGCTCGATCTGGGACCTGCAGCCGAACTACGAATACGAACCGCTGTCGGAGGACCGCGCCGTGGCCTTCATCGGGGAGCCCCTCGACCAGGACACGGTGATGATCGGCACGGGCAGCGTGGACCTGTGGATCCGCTCGACGGCCGCCGAGGCGGACCTGGAAGTGACCCTCACCGACGTGCGTCCCGTCGGACAGGAGGGCTACGTACAGAGTGGCTGGCTTCGCGCGACCCACCGGTATCCCTCCGACAAGTCGACCGAACTCTTGCCGGTGCATACCCACTTCGAGTCGGACCACGACCCTCTGGCCCCCGGCGAGTGGACCGAAGCGCGCATCCTGTTGATGCCCTTTGCGCACGTCTTTCGGGCCGGCTCACGGATTCGCATCTCGGTGGACACGCCCGGGGCGAGCCGGGCCGAGTGGAAGTTCATCCTGGCCGATCTCGACGACCAGGTTCGTCACTCCGTGGCCCACTCGAGCGAGCGGCCGTCGAGCGTGGTGCTCCCGGTCGTGGGCGGCGTCGATGTTCCGACCGACCGGCCCGCCTGCAACGCACTGCGCGGCCAGCCCTGCCGCGACTACGTCTCTTTCGACAATACCCCGGAGTAGCTCGGAAGGGCACAGACATGCCGGACCCACAGCGAGTGGATGCCGTGGCAAAGAGGCTTGCCGCGCAGATCCAGGCAGGAAACAGCACTCTGCTCGAGAAATTCCCCATAGAGACATACCTCCGACTACTCGATGAAGTTCCGGAGCCTGCAAGCTACAGGAACCTCGGCCCGGACCTGGAAGACCATTGCGCCCAGATAGAGGCACACAGCGATGCCCGCGTCGCAGAGTTGTACCACCGGCTGCTTCTCGCGCGGCTTGCCCTTTCCGCCGGAGAGAAACTCGCAAGTCGAAGGCTGCCCGACGAGGTCAAGGCGTCCTTCGAGGAGCAATTCGATCGAATCATCACCGAGATCGAGACCGGCGAGCGGCCTGCCGGATTCTACAGGCACTCGGAAGACGCCTTCTGCAAAGACCTGGCCGTTTGCACCCTCAGGTTGATCCCGATCCAGGGCAGGGTGTGTGAATGGGTGCGGTTCCCGACCCGGAACCTGTTCAAAGGGGGGTGGCGTCAGTCACTCGAGGGGATGGTCTTCCTTCTGCTCGAAGCCGGGGGGCGAGCCCCTTTTCTGGAGGAGCACTGGGCCACCCACGACCCCGGCTTCAAGGAGAAATTCACGTTTCAGGGAATGATTCGCTACTACCGTCTCGTTGCCGAGATCATGAAGCTGGACGAGAGGATCAAGGGACACTTCGGAACGGGCTGGATGAACGACCCGCAAGTCGAAAGGGTCAGCCCGAGACTCGCCTACTTCTGGTATTTCCACCTGGCCAACGGCGGCAGAATGTTTCGCACGGGCCCGAGCCGCGATGCCGTAGAGTCTGCGACCACGAAATCCGCAACGCGCATGAGGCTCTGCAGCGAAGGGAAATACCTGCCCACGAACTATACCCACGCCTGGTCCCGCAAGAGGCTCATCAAGTGGGCCGACAAGCTGAACTGGTACTGGTAGGTTATTGAGACAAGTCCCCGGCACCTTTCCCTCCTGATACGGCATCTCAAGAAATACGTGGCAATACAGGAAGTATTCCTGCTTCAGGAGGTGTCGAAATGATGCGATCCAATGGTTCAAAATACGGGTGCGCCGCGCTGGCCCTCGTCGCCTGCCTCGCGGTGCAGGTCACGCCGGCCCCGGCAGCCGGCACAAATTGCCGGGAGCGCCTGGCGAGCGTCGATGCGTCTCTTGCCGACCCTGCTCTCGACCCCCACATGGTGACCGTGCTGAAGACCATGAGGGACCAGGCAGCCCAACAGTGTGCGTCCGGGAACGAAAGCGGGGCCGTCTCGAGCCTCCAGGGTCTCGAGATGATCCTGTCGAGCTCTGCCCAGGCTTCTTCGCACAAGGCCGCTCAGGAGGCCGAGAAGACTGCGACCAGAGCCCAACTGACGCCCGAATATCTGAAAGGGAAATGGTGTTCGAGCAATCCCCACAACGGCGAGCGGGGACTGTACACCTTTGCCGGAGACGGGACCTACCAGGTCCTGCTCTCGGAGGTCAACTACGGGCATGGTTCCCAGGGAGACATGGAGGACTTCTGGCAGACCTTTCACGCTGTCATTTCAAAGGAGCCCGACCGGTTCGTGGTTGGGGGTCACAAGCCCGGAACCACGTTCGAGCGGGGCCAGGGCGTGTGTCAGCCCACGGGGTACCGTCCCTGACCCCGAAGCAGCTCATAGGCTATAGCAGAACAAGCCCCGTCCACGTCACGCTCTGGTCGATGGGACAGGAGGGGACCTCCAGGCCCGCCTTCACTCCCTCACACTCCTCACACAATCGACAGCATCCCCCGATCAGGCCGGTGGCAAAGCGGAACCCTTGCTCAAAGGCCTTCCTTTGGGCCATTGGGGTTCTTCGGTAGGTAAGCCGTAAATTGTTCGCCTTGATCAGAATCGTCCCCCCAACAGTTATACCCGCCTGTCAAACGTTTGGCACAGGCATAGAACACCAAGCTAGAATGCATAATATTACTTGACACCGCTGGGAGCCGGGTATTAATATCAGGGACGGTAACTCCCACCTGGACCGAACGCATCGTCAAAACGACTTCGATGCCCCTCACGTCTGAATTGCATCCGTGCAACAACAGAACAATCCCGCCTTTTGGGGTGAGGCATGAAATGGAGCCTGCAAAAGGTCCCGATACGTAGCCCCCAAGGAGGTATTGGACCCTCCTTGGGGGCTACGAGAATCGCTTGAGGAACATGACGGGAAGCGTTCTAACCGAAAAGGAGTAGGAAGATGCCATACATCATCGAAAATATGTGGTATCCAACCGACAAAGCAGAGGAAGTGGTAGAGAAGTATTTTGACCTGCTGAAGAAATTCCCGCCGGATGAAAGCCTGGGTAAGGAGGTTGTACCCGGTGCCGTCACAGTAGGTCGGCAAGGCGTAGAGGCCATGAGTATTCTGGACGTCAATGAAGGGAAACTCGAAGCGGCTTTGGAGAGGAGCAGGAATGCGATGGCCATGTATATGGGCATTGCCGGGCTCGAGTATTCCATACGGCTCTATTCAACGATAGAGGAAGCCCTGGCAACAGTAGGGAAGGGCTTACCCAAATAGACCACTTCCGCTTCACGTCGAAGGGAGGGTGCAAGATGCCCTATATCATCGTAACTTCACAATATCCAAGCCACAAAGCAATGGAAGTCGGGGAAACGTATCTTGAATCGCTGAAGAAATATCCACCGGATGCATCCCTGGGCATCGAGGTTGTGCCCGCTGCCGCAAAGGCAACGCTGCAAGGCGTAAAGGTCATGGGTATTATCGAGCCGAAGGCAGGGAAACTCGAAGAAGCACTCATGCGTGTCGAAAACGAAATGGCAATGTACCTGTCTATCGAGGGATTTGAGTGCTCGATAGAGACTTATGGCACGGTATCGGAAGCGATGGCGACGATAGGGATGAGCCTGCCGTAAGGGCTGGAGAGTTTCCTCCTTCCTCGAGGTCGCATAGGCAGGAATCTACGGCGTCTTCACGACGAGGATCGCGGATTCTCCCAGGGCCCGGACCAACTTGACGCTGATATCCCCCATGACGAATTCCTCGGCCTTGGACATGTTCTTGCGGCCGATGACCACCATGTCGTACTTGTGCTTCTTGAACTGATCGATAATCCCATCCGTCACGGTGGGAAAGGGATCATCCACAAAATCGATCTTGATCTTCTCGGGTTGAAAGCCCCTGGCGACCAGCTGGTCTCTGGCCTGCTCGAGCATCTTCAGGAATCGGGACGGTTGCTCGCTCGTGAATCTCTGGCCCATGAGGTCTTCAACCGCCGAGGGTTTTCGGAACACGTGGATCAGCGTGACATTCATCTCGTCGCGGCGAAGGGGCAGGTCGGCAAGGAAATCGATCACTGCCTGAGAGCTGATGGAATCATTCAGGGCTACGAGCATCGAATTGTCCAATGGATCTCCCTCCTTCATGATCTGAAGACCAGGTGCAGGCACCGATTCAAGTCTTCGATGATTTCTTCCGCCGTTTCGTAGTAGACATCCGAACCTCTTGAGAAGTGGAGAAGGATATCGTTCATGATCGTGGGAACATAGGGGTACAATTTGCGCAAATTGGTGAGCCGCCACCGATTCAGAATGGAGAAATCGTCCGCCACCACCCGGTCCTTCAAGTCCTTGTAGACCGGGATGTCCCTGGAGATGCCGTGCATGTCGTGATATCCCTTGCCGACGGCGTAGAGCAGTATGTTGCCCATTCCGAAGACGTCCATGCTGAAAGGGTTCTCAGGGGTTTCAAAGTCATAGTCAAAATCTATCCATACGAAATTGCCCGTATCGTTCTCTATGATGACGTGATCATTCCTTATGTCCCCATGCCTGAATCCGTGAAAATGAAGGAACCGGATCGCCTCGAACAGCTTCACCAGTTTTCTCAGGATGGTGGGCAGGACGGTGTTGAAATATGACTCGTGATCCATCTCGAGAGCACCCATGTAAACATAGAAGTTCGGTCCGGGCACCACGTCGAGCAGTCGAATGCTGTTGCCTTCGGAATCCCGGTAAGATTCCCCTTGCATGAAGTGGGAGTGATTTCGGACAGTCTCAAGGACTTTCGCCTCCTTGTCCGGGTCCCGGAAGCAATGAACCTTGATCCCGGCCAGGGATGTTTCAAAGGATTCAAAGAAGGCCAGCTTGATGATCTTCTTCTCTCCCGTATCCGGATCGATGGCCTTCTTGACCCAGAACTTTGGATCGGTCATGCCGAAGCGGCTTTCACGCTCGTGTCCTGTCACCTGGTACCGTTTCCCGTTGATAAGGATCTCGTCGCCTCGGTCGATGGAGAGGAAATTCGTGGTGTCTGTGAACAGGCGACCGCTCACGGATCAAGCTCCTCCAGCATTCTGCGCGGCAGACTCGCCATGGCAAACTTGATTCGGTCGAGGAAGTTCTTCAGCCCATTGTTCTCAATCAGCAGGCCCAGGTGCTCTCCCAGAGAGCAGAAGGAATCGGCATCCTCATCTTGAAGGGTCCATGGTTCGTTGTTGTAGATCCTCACGACGCCGATCGTTTCCGAGCGGATCTTGATGGGCACGGACAGCATGCTTACCAGGCCTTCCTGGGCGGCGTGCTCCGGATACTGCACCCTGGGATCCGTCTTGAAATCCTGCACGAAGACCGGTTTGCCGGTGAAAAAACTCGAGTGCTTGTCTTCGATAACGATGGGGCCCTTGCTGAGATATTGCCTGCTGAGCCCGAAGCTGGCCACACGAAAGAGCTGATTCTCCCGGTCATCATAGAGCATGATGCTGCATCCCTTTACGTGAAAGGACGTGCAGACGCCTTCAACAAAATGGTTCACAAGAAGATTGAAATCCTCGTACGTCGAGATGGCACGGCTGATCGCCTTGTACTCATGAAGATAGATCCTCCGTGCGGGTTGCTTCTGACTCATAGCGAGGTCTCCTGGTCTTCAAGGGACAGGTTTAGCGGCTGCCCAAAGGCACCCATCAAGCCAACTATATCATAACCGGTCAGCCCCTCATCAAGAAAAATCCCGCTCCAGGTACTCCCCGTCTACGCACCTATCAGGGGAGGACCAGCGTCGGGATGGGATTTCTTCTGATACAGGAATACTACACCTGTGCAGGTAATGACCGGGAGAATGATCAAGACCAGGAGGGCAGGAATCATCAGCAGGATGGTTGCGTTTCGGTCAGGCTCTAGCTCTTCCGACTGGTCTGCGCGGAAAATACAGAGACAAGCTGCTTGACACCTTCCTTCTTCTTGCACTTGGGGCAGGCAGGCTTTCCCTTTTCGTGCTCGTCCAGGGTCTGGATAACCGAAAAAGCGTGATCACAAGCCTTACACCGGTATTCGTAAGTTGGCATTTGGACTCTCCTCCTTTTCGGTTTCTTCCCTCTCTTCATATTCTATTGAACTTTTTCCCGCCATCCAAGGAAATTCCACGCAGCCCCTGCCAACCTGCGATGGCGGTCCCATCGGCCACGCTGTCGCGGTCTTCAATCGGAGGGCAGACCTTCTTTATGTCAGAATTTTATAATTTGACAACTTATTCCCCCTGCAGGCATAACAGAATCCTCTGTGGAAACAAGAAAGAAGATGTGTGTCCCCCAGACGGGGGATGCTATTCTGTCCCAAACCTGCTTTCATGGGGGTGAAACAGGATGCTCCGGCGCTTCATGAAGCGCTCACCAAC
>Ga0180434_10000802_pt1 | contig 46001 bp, 35 predicted proteins | sample SS_ome_7_FD_132453 | JGI IMG/M metagenome (GOLD analysis project Ga0180434, IMG submission 132453) | Hypersaline lake sediment archaeal communities from the Salton Sea, California, USA - SS_1_D_2 metaG | ecosystem: Environmental > Aquatic > Non-marine Saline and Alkaline > Hypersaline >... | reverse complement strand
GCGAAAACGAAGATGCCCGATGCCGCCGATGTACTGACCCGTCTGGCGCAGGACATCAACGCGGAGACGCAACAACAGGCGCAAGTGGGTCAAGAAGCTGTCTTGCAGGAGATGAACCAAATTCTGGCCAACTTGATACAATGGGAAGGCTTCCAAGAGGCGCTACAGCTACTGCGAGAGGTCCTCGAGATGCAAGAGGATGTGAGCGAGGAAACCGAAAAACGTATCGAGACGGAAATTTTTGGAACGAAACCGGCGACGGAAAAATGACACATCGAAACAACCCTGAACGTTGGATCAAGGTGGATGTGTGGACTTGGCTGGATTCGATTCCATCCTTCGTTGAACAACGGGCCGCTGGTGAGCGAACAGACGTAATGCGAACAAGTCATCGAACAGTCTGGATGATATGGTTATGTTGCCTGACGATTGGCCTATCGGTATCGCTTCAGGCTGTACCCAAGGCACACGCTCAAGATGCGACGTCAGAGCCTGAGGCAGCAAACGCACGAAATCCCCTTGCTGTACGGCAACAGATTGTCCGCGACCGGGTGACCCAGCTCGAAGATCGAATGTTTCGGCTAGCTGAAAAGTTAGCCACCGCGGAGCCACAACAAGCAAAACGGCTGGAGCAGGCACTAAGACAATCACGCGAAATGCTTATTCGTCGCAACATGGATGAGACGATCGCGTTGCTGCAGCAACTGGAACTTGCCACCGCGACGGACCGCCAAGCGAGTATTAAGCAGTCACTCGAGCAGGTGCTCAAGATTCTCCTGGCCGAACCCGACCGAAGCCAAGAGCTTCAAGAGCAGATCAGTCGCCTTAAAGCGTTTCAGACGCAAGTGGAGACGTTGCTTAAAGAACAGCGACGCCTGGAGGCGAAGGCGGAGGCCGCTCAGCAACAACGTCAGCTACAAAAGCAAGCAGCGAGGCTGGCCAACGATATGCGAGGAGGTCTGCAGGGCCAAGAGGGGCAGAGTACGAGCCAAGAGGAGGCAAGCCCAAAGAACAAGAATCAGCAAAGCGAAGGCCAACCGGGTGAGGACCAACCGGCAGGGGATGCGTCGAAAAGTCAGCAATCTCAGCAGGCAAACGCTCCAGGTACACAGAACGTACAAAAGTCGAGTGAACACATGAACGACGCCGGCAATAACCTCGAGCGGCAAGCGACGGGTCAGGCCGGTGCGGATCAGCGCAAGGCGATCGATGAATTGGAGCAAGCCAGGCAAGCACTCGAACAAGCGCTCCAACAGTTGCAACAAGAAAAGCAGCAAGACACGCTTCACCGGCTCGAAGCGCGATTTCGTGACATGTTGGACCGACAGTTGGCGATCAATAAGAATACGGAAACGCTTGCCGCCAAAAACGCCGCCACGTGGACACGCAGTGACGAACTGACGCTGGCCGGATTGGTTCGCGACGAAACGACCTTGGCGAATGACGCAGCCAAGTCGCGGCGGATCGTGATCGAAGACGGTACGAGTGTTATTTTCCCGAAGATCATCAAGCAACTCGAGGAGGACATGTTTGAAGTGGTTCAGCTCTTGCGCCAGAGAGAAACGAATGCTGTGACGCAACAACATGAAGCGGAGATTGCTGCCACCCTGAGCGCACTGATTGAGGCGTTGAAAGAAACGAACCCGCCCAGCGGTAGCGGAAGGGGGGGGAGCGGCGAAGGTGGCAGTGGGGGAGGTACGCCGCCATTGTTGCCCAAGTCGGCGGAATTGAAGATGTTGCGATCCTGCCAAGAGCGGGTCAACCGTCAGACGAAAACGTTCCATACAGCTCGCGAGCGTTTGACCGATCGACTTTCAGCAAAACCATCCGCAGATGAACAACAGCAACTGGAACGCATTGCCGAGCGACAACAGGACGTGGCAGAGATGACCCGGACACTGAACGAGTCATTGGCTCGACATCCGTTGCAGGGGGACGACCAATGAACCGCTATGCTGTGCTATCGCCCCTATTGTTGATGGCTGCAGCCGTCGTTGTGGGCGCAAAGGATACGGCCCCGGTGCCGAATCGCGTCACAAAGCCGGCGACGAAACAGAGTACGCCACCGCCTGACCCAACGCCTCCTGTCTCATGGCCTGACAAGCGATTGGGTGCGATTCAACCGGTATCCCCCTTGGGTAAGGCTTTGGGCATGATGGATTGTGCCGCTGGCCAACTGCGCAAGGGAGAAACGGGCGAACCTGTACAGCACCAGCAGCGTCGCGTTATCGAATTACTCACCCAGTTGATCGAACAGGCCGAGCGACAAGAGCAGCAGCAATCCAGCAGCTCGTGTAAGAAATGCAGGGGCAAAGGGTGCCGCACATGCAAAGGGGCCCAAGCCGCTTTTTCACTGAATCCCAATTCGCCGATGAAAAAATCGATGTTGCCCGGTGGCGTGGGAGGGGTCGGTGAACTCGAACGTTCCCAACGAGCCAGGCCGGGCGAAGAATGGGGCAAAATGCGTCCGGAAGAACGCGACAAAATCCTTCAATCGCTTCGCAAAAATTTCCCCAGTCGCTACCGTCAGCTTGTCGAACAGTATTACAAGCAATTGGCAAAGGAGCATTGATTGACCGTGGGTGGCAGTAGGTCTGTCTCAGTTTTCGTCGTGGTGGCGATGTGGCTTTGTTTTGTGCCGCAGGCAAAAGCAGAGACGTCCGTCCGCGCGGTCACCCTTGAGGGACGACAGATCGACGGCACATGGTCAGGAGTCGACGAGGCAGGTAACATCGTTCTCGTGCAGGAGGGGCAAGCTCACACGTTTGCCCCATCAGCCCTCATGCGTTTGTACTGGCCGATTCCTTCTCCGACGAGTGCGCCCAGTGCAATCGAGCCCGCGACCACACCTTCCGATGTTCCACTTCTGCCGACGACGGTATTCCTGCGCGACGGAAGCATGTTCCGCGCCCACATTCTTACCGCCAATGCCAGACATATCGAACTGACGACCGCTCCAGTCGCCCGTTTGCAGTTACCTTTTTCAGCTCTAACGGCTGTGCGTTTTCAGCACAACACGACAGCTGATGCACAGGTGGCGTTCGATCACGCCCTGGCCCAGCACGACGCCGCGCAGGACATATTGTTCGTTGTCCAAAAAGATAGGCTCACTGCACTGCACGGCATCGTCGAATCGTTGACGCACGATGGTGGAACATTTCGTTGGCGAGATCGGCAGGTGCCAATCGATCGCGACCGTGTTTACGGAATCGTATTGGCTTCCAGCGTTAATAGAATCCCCGTACCTCCTTCACGCTACCACCTTCGCGATGGATCGGTCTGGAGCGGCCGCATCGTGGGCGGAGACACAACGATCGTCAAGCTGGAGCTCGTTACCGGAACGACGATCACGTTGCCGGTGAAACAGTTGCGCGAGGTGCAATTCCAAAGTGATCGCATGGTGTTTCTGAGCGACCTCGACCCGGTGCGGTACGAGTTTGAGCCCTTCGGCATAACGCGGTGGCCTTACCGCAAAAACCGTTCCGTTGCCAACCGTCCGATGCGCATCGGCAATCAGGTGTTTGATTGCGGTATTGGCATGCACGCACAATCGAAACTGGTTTATGCGTTGACGGAGCCATTCTCCCAGTTAGCGGCTGTTATTGGGATTGATGAGGCCGTCGGATCGCTCGGGCATGTGGTGTTTCGCGTCATGGCGGAGAGGGCGGAGGTCTTCAACAGTGGCCCTGTGACCGGCGAAGATTCACCCCGTCCGATTCTCGTACCCCTCAACGGCAGCCAAAACCTCGAGCTCATCGTCGATTTCGGCGAGCAACTTGACGTAGGGGATCATGCAAACTGGGGCGATGTCCGCTTGATTCGATGAAAAAACGCCCTTTACGTCAGAAGTCGGCTTACCAGTCGTTCCAGTGCGCGATTTGATTGGCCGGCTTACGGGCGAGTCGAGGCTTGGGCTCTCCGGCAGCGTAGCCCAGCGTTAGCAACATCACCGGAAACAGGGGCGCGGGAATATGGAATTGCTGTTGTACGCCTGCCGGGTCAAATCCGATCATGGGACCAGTGGCCAACCCCTTGGTTTTGGCCGCCAACATGAACGCCATCGCCCACAAGCTCGCCGATCGTATCGCTTCGTCTCGCGCCATCTGACTGGTTGGCGGATCGTACATTTCGAAGGCCCATTTGACGTACTTTTCTTTCCGCGTTTCGTCGATGACGCCGCTACGTACCCACTCTTGAAAATGTATTTCTGCGTCCTGGTAAGCCGTCGGATCGCCCACCACAATCAGCGTGGCGGCAGCATCCAACACTTGGGGCTGGTTCATGGCCAGCTTGTGGAGCAGTTTCTTGCGTTCAGGATCGCTGACGACCACCATTTTCCAATGCTGCATGTTAAACGACGAGGGCGCCAGTGAAGCGAGCCGGATTAACTCCTCGATTGTCGAGCGGTGCACGTTACGTGTCGGGTCATAGTGCCGATTCGACCGGCGTGCTTCGATCGTGGTGATGGTGTCCATCCTGGTTCTCCCGGAAAAAGTGATCGCACGAGACGCCCGACAGACGCTTTGTATGCCCTCGGCTGACATGTTGCCCAGAGCGGCAAGCAACCCGATTCACCCTATAAGTTAATACACACTGGATAAAATGCAAGCCCTTCGCCCCGCTGCCGTTTGGAGAATCGAGAGCCCCCATGACGGACTAGCCGCTGGCCGTTAGACTATGTGCCTTTCATCGTGGCGATTTCAACCGCTGTTTCGTTGAGCCGGTTCTTACGGTGGAAGATGCGTGCGTTTTGCGCGCATGTTTCCGACGGCTGAAACGCTTGGGTTGCGGGCATAAAAAGGCGGCCCGCCTTACGGTTCCGTCAAAGACGAGAGTGTGGATGACGCCGAAAAAGATCAGGATTACTGTAGCTGCGGTTCTCATCGGTGCGACCGTTGCCGCCCATGGTTGGTCCCTGTGGGATGGGATGTTTCTCGACGACCATTGGCATCGACTGCAACTGCAGAACGACGACTGGTCGTTGTCGGCCATGCTGGATGCCACGACCATCATCCCCGAACGCTTCATCGAAACCTGGTGGCAAGAGAAGTCGATCCAATGGTGGTATGCCCGGCCATTTTCCATTTTTGTCGCCAAGGTCGTCTACCATTTGTCCGGCGGAAGCGTCAAAGCCTGGCATGCGATCAGTTTGTCACTCCATTTGGTCAGCACTTTCATGGTCTACTCCCTGTGCTGGCAGTTGACGCACCGACGACGATGGTCCGTCGTCGGCGCGCTTCTCTTCGTCGTTCACTCCCATAGCGTCTACGCCCTGGGGTGGTTGGCGGCACAGAACGCCGTTTTGCAGACAGCGCTGACGCTCGCCGCGTTACTCTGTTACGTCCGGGCTTCACGCCTGCAGCTATACCCATGGGCAGACGACAAACAAGACGAACAACAATCCGACTCGCCGTCCTTGCCGCGAACCCGTTCGTCCATGCATTGGCCGGCCTACACAGCAACCATCGGTTTTTGGTCGTTGGCGTTGCTCTCGCGCGAGAACGCGATCGTATTTCCCGTGTTCATCGTGGCCTTTGATTGGGCGTTTGGCGGTTGGCAGCATGTACGAAAACGTTTCGGCGCGTATGCGATTGTCGCAATCATTGGTGCCGCGTTTCTTGTTTGGCGGCTCATCTATTTCTATCATCCGATGCCCGAGTTTTACGTGCGTCGTCCCGACGGTTTCGGTTATTTACTGTGGTGTTTAGCCAAGCTGATGCACTATACGACAGCTGTTGTGTGGCTATCGCCGATGTCCGTCGGGCCCAGCGGAAGGTTTGATCCGTTTCATGAGGTCCCCGGCGATTGTGCATTGATGTTCGCGATTCTGGCGATCATGAGTGCCGGGTACTATTTGGCGTGTCGGCGCGCACCGGGGTATTGGATTTGGCCGCTATGGATTTTCTTGGCACTGTTGCCGGCGGTCCCGATTGTCGCGGCCCCGCATACAGGGTACATGCCCAGTATTGGCTTTGCCGTGGCCATGATTCTTGGACCCGCGCTGCGCGACAAGATTCGTCCTGTCTCGATAGGGCGATGGAGTCCCGTGGTCGCTACATGGTTTCTTGTTGCCACGATCATCTACATGCCAATCTACCGAGCGATGTGGAATTCGTTTTTCGCCGCTGAACGGCTTACGGTAGCATCCGTGGCCGCCTCGCCACCTCAATCGGAAGCGACGGACTTGTTTTTCATCAACTTGCCGTTTGCCAACATCTATGCACAGCTGCATTTAGCCGAGGTTCTCGATCCGCGATCGGTGCCTGATCCGCAAACACGTTCAACCGTACAAATGGGCTCAATGCCAAACCAGGTATCGGCCACCGACGCCATACTTCAGGCAAATCCTTTCCGTTGCCACGTGTTAACCTATTCGCCCGGTTTGCTGCGCGTGGAATCGCCGTGCTATCTGACACAGCTTGATGCCTACCGCTTCAAAGTCGCGATCGACGGGCGGCCTTATTTTTCCGGTGCGCTTGGCCGATTCTTGATCGAGTCCATGCGTACGGGGGGGCGAATGCGCACCGGGGAGACCACTCAAGGTCGGCTTTTCGACGTGGAGATTCTTCGTGCGGACGAGGATGGCGTCAGGGAGCTGATGTTCACTTTTCACGAGCCGCTGGCCAGTAGCCGCTATTGCTTCTACGTGACGACCCGTCAGTGCGGAGCCGCCCGCGTCCATTTCTGGGGCTCCGAGCCCGTAGCCCCAGCGGACCAGCACGTGCATGAGGGTTCGGATGACAGCATAAGTCCGGACCAGTTGGCGCGTTCAGTGCGTCGTTTTCAATCCGGCGATGCTCGTGCTGCCGACCTGCTATTTGCGGCAGCCAGTAGCCAGGTGGGACCGGTCCAGCATGAGGCCCGGCAAGTGTTGGAACCGCTTGCCGGCCCGGTCATGAATGCATTGGCTGCTCCGGCACAGCATGTGTTCCAGGAAGTCGCCTCGACCCCGGCTCAATGGAGGCAAGCGCGCCGGTGGTGGCGGCAATTCGTGAATGATGAGATTTTCCGGACGCTCGGATTGGAGCACAATCGATTGGATGCCCTTCGCCGTCAGCGCGATCGGCTCTTCGGAATCCGCCAGATCGCCAACCAGGTGATCCAGACGGACCTCTACCTCACGGGGCCGCCGTTTCGCAGTCCACGTTGATTTGTTGGCGTGAGACGGTCTTCACGTTAAAATGACGGGTCTCTGGACTGATTGACCGAAGTAGCTTTTTTGACCAAACCAGTGCATGAGGTGCCATGAAGGTTGAGCAACCCCATACCATACTGATGACCGGTGCAACCGGTTTTCTTGGGCAGTACGTTTTGCGGGATCTCCTAAGAGGGGGGCACCGCGTTCAGGTCATGGTTCGACCGCCATCGGGCAAGTCCAGCCAGCGCCTCTGTGGCATGCTGAACGAAATCGGTTTGGAGGTGAAATCCTGCATGGATACCGGCCAAATGGTGCTGGTCGAAGGCGCGCTGCCCGACCGGATTCCTGACAGCCACTGGGGCCGGACTGATGCGATTGTTAACTGTGCCGCCAGCCTGGGTCTTTTTGCCAATGGCAACGGTGACCCATTCACAACCAACACGGTCGGCACGGAGGCGTTGATTGAATGGGCCCGCCGCCATGGTGTCCGGGGCTTTCATGCCATTAGCACAGCTTACACGTGCGGTTGGAATGCGGGTGTCATCAAGGAGGAGTTCCACGACCCCGAGCCAGCATTTCAAACTGATTACGAAAAGAGCAAGTGGCTTGCTGAGGGGCTGCTCAAGCAATGGGGCCAAGAGGCGGGCAATACCCTCACCGTGTTTCGCCCCAGTTTTCTCGTCGGGGATTCCGAAACGGGCTACACCACGCAGTTTGCCGGCTTCTATCAGTTTGCTCGCTTGGTAAGCGTTTTGAAGCAGCAGTACCGCACCTCCGACAACGGTGAGAGTACCTACATTCCGTTGCGTATTCCCGGCCGGCCTGAGGATCGTCAGAACGTCGTCTCGGTAAACTACGTTTCGCGTGTGATTGCTGAGGTGATCACTCGTCCTCCATTCCACGGGCGCATCTATCACCTGACCAACCCGGAACCACCCACCAACGATATGATGAAGCGTTGCTATGAACAGTATTTCGGCTTGCATGGCGGTTACTTCGCCGACCCGGAGGAGGTGATTGGTAAGTGTTCGCAAGCCGAGTCCATACTGTGGGATCAGTATCACCCATGGACACAGCGCGTCGTCCATACGCCGCAGTTTGATACGTCGAACACGCAAAGCATCGTCGAGGCCGCCGGTATCACCTTTCCGGTTCTCGATCAAGAGCGCATTTCCATGCTGTTCGACTATGCTGCCGCCCGAGGCTGGGGACGTAGTAACAGCACCCATGGCGGCTAAGCCGATTCTGATTTACTGAATGGGTAAAGAATATCAACCGAAACCCTGTCTCTTCAATGACGCGATGTTTGGGGTTGTGCGTGGGGTGGCGTGTTCTCGCCACTGATTTTGCGATTCAGCGGGACGCCCATGTCTTGAAGTGCTTTACCAAGGTTCGCCATGCGTATGGCCGGCGGCAGTTGTCCTGCCATGGTCATCGCGAAACCGAGGCTGCTCATCGGGCGGAGGTTGCCATGGGCTGCGGTTAGCCGGATGAGACTCGACTGTGTCGGGCTTCCGCAGTGATATCCATCTTGTACGGAAACCAATATCTGCGGCGTGTTGACGACAAGACCGTGAAACGCACGCCAAAGCCGATACACCGCATCGGGGTACGCGTGATCGACGGTTGCCTGAAACAGGGCATGATCGTCGGCGAAGCCTTGAGGGTCGATCGATCCGGCTTGGGCGAGTTTGTCGAGGATGGGCAGCATCGCAAGCGGATCGCCAAACTCCGGTTGGTATCGGAGTCCGCTGGATGAATGTGATATGCGTGCCCGACCGTCTCGGCTCAACACGACGACTTCATCGTGGCGCGCGTCCAGATAGGCACTCAGCTCGATTCCCTCGATACTGACGACATCGCGGGCCACGGTATCCGGTGTATCGGTGTGGATGGCGGCACAGGTGACCATGCCAAACTCGGGCACGACCACATCATAGGGCTTTTCCAATGTGCGACTCGTGCGATAGCTCAACTGGCGAAGCACATCCGACAACGGCACACGCTGACTGATCGCCATGTTGTGTCCGTGGTCCGACAGCAGCGTAAAGCGAACGCGGCCACGGGTTTTGTGCATCAACTCCTGGCAGAACCGATCCAGCCGAACCAGCCCCATGTGGTGCCCGGTACGCCCGATGCGCGCGCCGATCGCTGATGTGCCGACGAAGTATGCGGTGAATTTGTCGCGGGTGCTAGCGTTGAAGGTATCCTGCACGATCCGTAATTCATGGTCATACCATGCCTGTGGCGAGAGGTACGCGTTTGCGTGCATGATCGGTTCCAACCGCCAATCGACGTAATCATGCCATGGCGCGTTGCCCTTGTTCGCATAGACGAGGTAGCCATTGCTCAACTGCTGCCCGTCAAAATACTCCGACTCGATCCCCGGCGTGGGGGAGATATTAAACAGTTCGGCAAGCGCGAGATCCGTCATCACGGGGAATGTGCTCACCACACGCGTGGGGGGACCAAAGAACCGAAGCCGTCCCTGGAACCAGGCCTCCTGCACCATCGCAAAGGGGATGCTATCCAGCACGAGAATCAGATGCCGGTGTTCTTTCTCGGGAATGGCTGCAATGTCGATTTCCTCGTCGATCTCGCCGTCGCCGTTCGTGTCGTAGCCGATTGTCGTGATGATGCCGTCACTCGATAGCCGCTCGTGGTAGTCGGGTTTGCCGTCGCCGTTCGTGTCATACACGCGATCGGTGCCACCGCTGGGGGTATCCTGCGTGCACAATGGCACGATCGGGAAAAGCCTGGGCGGCGGTCCTGCACAGCCCGCGTTTAGGCCGATCGTGGCCGCTACCAGAATCGCGAGCAGGATGGCTCCATGGCCGGCATGTTTAATACGTTGCATTCCAGGCAGTACCTCTTCGCTCGGGACGTCGCACAGTGTCCTTGGTTGCGTAACCAAGGTGGCCGATCCAATTATTCGGCGTTAATTGGGTGGCGTCAACGGGCTGGCCGATTGCGAGGCCCCGAGGCCCCCCAGCGGGTCGTTGGGACCGGGTGACGATGTGGATTCGTCCGTCGCCATCGCATTTGTCGGTTTCGCCACCGACGCCATGCTGAGGTTGCCAGAATCGTGCTACGCCACTAGATTGCAGCCATGGCAAAACGTCAGAAAATCACCTACAAGGATGCCGGTGTGGACATTTCGGCCAATGACCGTTTGGTCGAGCTGATCAAGCCGATCGTTCGTCGTACCTACGGCCCACGGGTTGTTGGCGGTCACGGCGGTTTCGCCGGCATGTTTCGCCTCGACTATTGCGAAGGGCTTTTCAAGCGGAACTACAAGGACCCGATGCTGGTTGCCTGTACCGACGGCGTGGGCAGCAAAGTCCTGCTGGCCCGCGAATCGGGTCACTACGACACGGTTGGCATCGATCTGGTCGCGATGAGCGTGAACGACATGCTCACCGTCGGTGCGGAGCCGTTGTTCTTTCTCGATTATGTCGCCCTTCATAAGCTCGATCCTGCGCGCGTGGCCACGGTTGTCGAGGGCATTGCAGCGGGGTGCCAGGAGGCCGGCTGTTCGCTTCTCGGCGGCGAAACCGCGGAAATGCCCGACGTTTATGCGCCGGAGGATTTCGACTTGGCGGGGTTTGCCGTCGGGGCCGTCGAACGGACGCGCGTGATCGACGGTGCGGAGATCGAGCCGGGTGACGTTGTGATTGGATTGCCCTCGAGTGGCCTGCATTCCAACGGGTATTCGTTAGCTCGTCGGTTGGTCTTCAAGGAGGCCAAGCTCAAATACCCGTCCGTCGTGCCGGCCATCGGTTGTCCGATCGGTGATGAATTGCTGAAGCCGACACGCATCTATGTCAAGCCTGTCCTCGGCGTTCTTCACCATTATCGCGTCAAACGTGTCGTACGCGGTATGGCTCATATTACCGGTGGCGGTTTGCCCGGCAACGTGGTTCGTGTGCTTCCGGAAGGCTGCGCAGCCGTCATCGATTCCAAGACGTGGCCGATCCCGCCCATCTTCAAGTACTTGCAGTCGATCGGTGTCAATCGCGACGAGATGTTCAATGTTTTCAATATGGGAATCGGTTATGTGCTGATCGTCCGTGCCGCTTTCGGCGATGCGATCATTGGCCATTTTCGGCGTCATGGTATCGATGCTCTGCGTATTGGTAAGATTCGTAAAGGCGACCGGTTTGTTGAGATCCTGTAGTGATGTGCCGTGATTGTGGCACTTCGGGATCGGGTTGCCGGTGACGCGGCTGGATGGCCACCGATGGGTTTGTTCAGCTTGCGATGCGTGTTCCGGTGGCTTCGTTTGGCTTAGGATACGTGGTTGTGGCGGGGTACTGCCGAACGGATTGTCTATGTTTTTGGGTCAGAAATGCGGACTTTTTGGGGTTTATGGTTTGCCAGCCGTGGCTTCGTTTCGTCAGGGCATGTTTTTTGAGGCCGCGTGCTTCAACGGTGTCGAGTGCTGTGTTCTAGCATGCCCGACGAGCGGGCATGGCACCCGCGCTTCAAGGGCACTGGGTGTCGTACGGAAGGTGTGATGGGATCGTTCGGCCACAAGCGCGTGGTGATGGCGGTGTGTATCTGGATGTCAAAGAGCCATTGATTGAGAACACGGGCGGTGTTCCGTTGCGATGAAAGAAAGTGGAACGGAGCACAATAGGGCATGCGTCAGCGCTAGCAGTGGTTATCGCTTATTCTACTGATCGACTGGCCGCCAAGAAAATCGAGTTCCCAAGTCCAACGAAAAGACTTGGGCCATCCAGACGCCTTTTTGTGGTCCGCAACCGAAACGTCGAACTCTCGGGAAGTTCATGTGCGCAGACGGCGCGCGTCTTTTGCCTTAAGATTCTTATCCTGGCCGCATAGCGGAGTGCTTTATATCGGGAATGACCGGTAGGAAGGAGATTCAGGACATGAATTGGGGCCGCTTTTATAACGAAGCGAAAACACAAGTAAAAGGTTTCCCTTACCGTTGCAAGAGACTTCGTTTGTTAGGACTGCTTCCGGTTCTTGCGGCAACGACTGCTATGGCTGCTACAGATTCTGGTACAAAGCCCGTTATCGAACAGCGCGGATATGTTGGCGGCAAGCCCCACCAGAGTGATGAGCCTATCCCGGACTTGTTGCCGCTGACGGATTATGTCCACAAACGCGATTATCGTTCTGAACCATTTCGTTGTGTTGCGGTGCTTGGCGAAAGCCACGTTGCCGCCGGCAAATGGCAAAAGGTTTTTGCCGAACTGTTGACAAAATTTCAGGGACAAAAGCCTAAAATGATCAAGGCCGGTATCGGGGGAAGTGTTGTTTCACGCCGAAGCCCGGGTTACCGGCGATCTGGCAAGCCCAGCGCGGTGGAGCGATTCCGCGAAGACGTCATCGCACATCAGCCCGATCTGGTCATCATTTCATACGGCCTCAATGATGTGCGAGCCGGTATGCCCGCCGAAGATTTCCGTGAGGAACTGTCGTATATCGTGGAAGAAACAAAAAAGGCACTGGATGCCGTCATCGTCCTTACGACGGTGTATAATATGTCCGCCTATAACGTGTTCCCGCCTTACGACAAGGGCAGCGTCCCGGCGACCGAAGTCTATAACTTGGTCATTCGTCAAATCGCTGAGAAATACGATGCAGTCGTGGCCGACATCTGGGCGGCTGAAGGAGGGGCACCGTGGGTCATATCCGCTGACACCGTTCACGCCAACGATCTAGGATATACCCTTATCGGCAATCGTGTTTTTGAAGCGGTTGTGACGAACTGTTCCGGTGCTGCAGCCGCGATAAGAACCCCTGAACAAGAAGTCCGCCGTCTGGTGCCGGAACTTCAAAAGCAAGCCGCGGAACGAGGCAAGAAACGAGAATAACCAACGCAATCCCCCCAATAAAAAGGGGTTTTCTACAGAGCCTGTTAGGATGAATTTTTAGCTCCTTTTTTCGTGTGTGCCCTGCAGGGACGTGATTGACTGCTGATATTGTTCCGGTTATCGTCAATAAAATAGGTACCAGGGGGGTCATGGATTACCCCTTTCTGGAAGCTGAAATACGTTTAATAAGGCGTTATCGGTTTGCTGTGCGCGGAGCAAGACGAGCCTGTTGCGGTAAGGAGATGCTCGATGGTTACAAGTTCTCGTGACAATGATCAGGTGTCGATGGGCTGTTCTCGTCGGAGTGTTTTGGCGACGGCCGGGTCAGCTATCTTGGGTTTTCAGATGCTAGGTTGTGGCGCGGGCCGAACGAACTTGTTTCGTTTGGGTGATCAAGGTGGTGTGGATGCCGACGAACGCATTGTCAAGTCAGTTGGCCCTGCTTCCAGTTATACGCCGGTGATCCAAGTCACCTTTGTTCGGCGAAAAGAAGATTATGGGATGCGTTGGCCGGGCGCGATCTATGATGGCGAGGCGGCTTTGAAGCTTTATCGTCAGAAGACCGAAGCGACGGCAAAAGAATACGGTGTGAAAGTTGTCATTCGTCCCGAGCCGGTTTACTCGGAGGCTGAAGCGGACGAATGGGTGGCCCAAGCCAAGAGCGCGAAGTCGGATGGCCTTCTCGTTGTTTTGTTGGATCGACATGAACATTCATGGCCTACCGCGACTAAGGCAGTGGATAGCGACATTCCTACGGTGGTTTTCGCGCCGGTGGGGACTGCATTCACGACGAATACGCGGAGGCTCGCGGGCCGTACCGGTCTCTTTATTTGCTCAACCGATGATTTTCAAGAGGCGGCTCTCGGTATAAAAATGCTTGCTACCGGCGCGAAACTCCGCGAGATGCGCTACATCGTATTGAAGGGCGACAAGCGATACGATACGCGTATTCCGCGTTTTGGGACGAGGATGCGTTACGTTCCGGCTGCTGCGTTTCTCGAAGAGTACAAACGAACGCCTGACACCAAGGAAATCGAAGCGATTACCCGCGATTATCTGCGGCAGGCGACTCACATTCACGGTCCGACGAAGCGCGACATCCTCAATGGTGTCAAGAGTTATGTTGTGGCCAGGACGATCATGGAACGTGAAGAGGGCGACGGCATTACCATGGATTGTCTGGGGGCGTTGGGCAAGAGTAAGGTGAGCTTGCCTTGTATTGCATGGTCGCGGATGCTCGACCGTGGTGTGCCGGCCGCTTGTGAGGCAGACTGGCGGGCTTGTGTGCCGCACGCGTTGGTTCAGTACCTTTTCGACCGACCGGGTTTCCAGCAGGACCCTGTGCCTGAAACGTCAAGGGGGTGCTTGATTGGTTCGCACTGTTCGTGTCCAACCCGCATCAAGGGTTTTTCGGAACCGGCTGAGCCCTTCTACTTGTCGCATCACCACGGCAATCGCGACGCGGTACCCCGGACGGTATGGCCCGTGGGGCAGCGAATGACCGTTGTTGGTGTGGAAGGTCTCAAGGAAGATGTTTTACCGAAGTTTATCGTATCGTCGGGTGAGGTGGTGGAAAATATTAGCGTGCCTCCATCTGGCGGCTGTGTTGTCGCGGTGACCGTCAAGTTGGATGGTGTTGAAAGCACGCTTGACTATCCTGGTTTTCATCAACTTTTCGTTTGTGGCGATTTCAAAAGAGAGTTACTGCATTATTGCACGTTGTTTGGCATCGAGCCTGTTGTGGTTTAGGGCATTTTAGATTCTTACGGCGGAAGATGCGGGTCTTTTGCGCGCATGTTTCCGACGACTGAAACGCTTGGGTTGCGGGCATAAAAAGGTGGCCCGCCTTTAGGGGTGAGGCTCGGTTATCTGATGCAAAAATTTGTGGCCGTGCGTCAGCACCGCCATCGCCGTAACCGCCATCCCGTGGCTGTGGGGTGCTGATAGCATCGTGCGGTGAGCCTCTCGATAGGCCGCGATCGCCGGTTCAGCCATCCGTCGTTCCTTCTTCCGTGCAGTAATCGATGGACATGCTGCGCCTCCTGCGTCATTGTGGTCATGAAGTTGGATTACCTCGCAGGATACATGCCAAAATGGCAGGGTGCATAGCGTCTTGCTACACCCTGCCCTTATTGAGTGTTGCCAGAATAGTTCGTCAGCGAGTACGAATTACTACGCCGCTTGTGCAAATCGAGCCTCTTCAGGCAGGCAGGTGAACCCATCGGGGGCGGTTGTTCAGCGTTGTGCGACATTGTCCGATATCTACAGGAAAGCACCATTTTGTGCGGCATTCCCGGCGTGGGCCGGCGTGATGTACGGTTATCGGACGGATTGGCGGCAACGCCAGAGAGGGAGCCCATGTTGGGGACCCCACAGCGAGAAAATCCGAGAATGGGATTCTTCGGTCGGTTCTTGTACGGATTGGCTTTTGGAGGCTTGGTGGCCACTCTTGCTGCCGTCCTCGATGCGATTGCCCTGACCGCCTGTGGCACAAATATTCCTTGGAAGCTTCCGTTCCTGGTTGTGGGATCCTATTACGTTTTGGGTGTCGTTGGCGGCGGATTTCTAGCCGTAGTGACGCCTCTACTAGCGGGCCGTGGTCCTCGGGCGACGGAGGCCGACCACGTCCGAGCCATGATTCGTCGCACGGTGCTGGCTACATGCTGTGTCGTGATCGTTGCCATCTTCGTCGAGCGAGTATCAACTCCATCGCTCAAGCAGTTGGGTGAAGGCTTCGGTCCCGCCGCACTTACTGTCGCGGGCATCGGATGGGTCGTCGCGATCTTGCTTGCGAGCCGGCTGGAGTTTAAGTGGTTCCTTGCCGGCGGCGCTGTTTGGCCGGTCATCTGGCTCATGTCGTTTTGTATTCTCTGGGAACCCGTTAACCGGCTGTACAAGGCCCCGGTGCTGAGCACAACGTCTTTGCTGGCGAACCTTGCTTATTGGGTCCTGGCTCTTACGCTGATGCTTGTCGTCCGGGCGATCGCGATCCATTTGCCGAGCCTGTTACCTGTCGAAAGGGTCGGGCCATGTTGCAGTGGGACGGCCTTGGTGGGTGCGATCGGTTTGATGGTGTCGTCGTGCGTCCTTTGGTGTGTAAAAGACAAGCCCATCGACCAGCCCTACCGCGAATGGGCCGAAGCGGCCGACATCGACACACTGGACAACCCGAACGTGATTCTCATCGTGTTGGACACGGTTCGTGCCGACCACCTCTCATGCTACGGCTACCCCCGAAACACGACGCCGAACCTCAAAGCTTTCGCGGATGAAGCTGTCCGCTATGAGCATGCGATTGCGACCTCGTCATGGACGGTGCCGACACATGGGTCCCTTTTCACCGGCCTAATGCCTTCGGAGCATGGAGCCCATCGCCGAACCGAAGCTCAAACCGAGGCCGACGGACTCTATCAGCCGCTGGCCGAGCACAACATGACACTGGCGGAAATCCTTGCCGACAACGGCTACTACACGGGTTCGGTCGTTGGCAACAGTGGCTTCCTCAAACGTGAACTCGGCTTCGCTCAGGGCTTCTTCTATTACGACGATCGCGATCGGGCTGTGATTTCGACTGCCATGCCGGGCGTCTTTTCGCCAGCCCTGTGGTGGTGCGAGCTCTATAAGAGGATCGTCCATGGCGACTGGAACTGGCGCCGTGCAGCCGACGATGTAACTGACAGTGCAATGGCATGGATGGGCCGTGACGTAGGTCGCCCATTGTTTCTCTTTGTGAACTATATGGATGCCCATACTCCCTACAGAGCGCATCCGGAATTCGATCAGCAGCTGGGAATTTCGGGATCTTCCGTTCGTAGCGAACCGGCCCAGCCACCTGCGGGTAAGTCCCCTGGCAAGCCGGATCCCGGCATGCAGCAAGACATTGATCGATACGACTCCGAAATCGCTTACATCGACGCCTACCTTGGCAAGCTTTTCGCCTGCCTCAAGGAGCGAGATCTTTACGACCATTCGCTAATCATCGTGACGTCCGATCACGGCGAATCATTTGGCGAGCACGGCATGGTTGATCACGGGAACGCACCGTACGAAGAAGAGGTGCACGTGCCGCTAATTATTCGTTACCCGGGTGGGCGGATGAACGGCAGCAAAGCGGAAGCAACCTCTCTTGCCAACATCATGCCGACCGTCTTGGACTATCTCCAGATTGAACATCCGGATCCAACCTGGCTGGCCAGAGTCCCCAAGCGCAACCGCGTGATGGCGGAGGTGCGGCCCTTCAAAGATCGTTTCGGGCGGTCGCAGGGGGGGTGGGTATCACGGGCGCTCTATGAGAATGAGGGCATGAAGGTGATTACCCAGTCGGTCGTTACGGGCCAAGCCGAACTGTATGACTTGTCCACGGATCCCTGCGAAACTCGCGACCTTGCCAGTCAAAAACGCGGCTTGGTCGAACGCGCGACCAACTGGCTCGAGGTCTGGTATGCCGAAGTCGTCAGCCGTAGGCCAGATCATGACGAGACGGCGCAGCTCAGCCAGGGACTCGTGCAAAAGCTGCGTTCGATCGGCTATGTTAACTGAGTGGATTGCGTTAACTGAGTGGATTGCGTGCCGCACCCCCGTTTCGACGTGGCCAGAAAAGGTGTCATTTAAATGGCACTTACGCGATCATCCTATCGACGGGTGAAACGCTTGGGTTGCGGGCATAAAAAGGCGACCCGCCTTAGGGATGCGATGACCTATGGCCACTGAGTTGAACCCTTCTTTGGTGCCTTATGGGGGGGTGGGTTTTTCAAAGGGGGGTTTGGGGCTGTCTACGGCCTGTTTCGTTTCCAGCTTCTTCGTCCTGCGGATCCAGACGGCGTAGCCTTGTCCGTGGGCTTCCAGTTCCCAGATCGGGGGGTCGGGATTGAAGCCAAAGCCGTAGCCTATTTTGACAATCAATGTGCTGCTGTCGGAGGGTTTGTCACCTAAGATGGCGACATAGTCCTCGCCGTGGATCTCGGTCTTGATGTAGCTGCCGCTGTGTATCCCCGCGTATTTCCTGGCTCGAATGAGCGGCTTGATCTGATCGCCCCGATTCCATTCAAAGTAATGTTTCCAGTAAACACAAGGTATGCCCGGATGCGTCAGGATAAAGGCATAGGCTTGCATGAGTTTGTCGTTGTTCTCGAAGGAATCGAACTGATGCTGAGGAAAGCCTGTGTCGTGGTTCTCAATAAAAGTGACGGATTTGTCCTTATTTATGGCGATTAGGCCATCACAAGTGCCGTCCTTCCACGTAATGGCTCGTAGGTCGATGTACCTGCTGTTGTTGATCATGTATTTCAGTTGATAATAGGTAGCAAAGTCGAAAGCGGAGCAGGCTCGTTGGGCTGGATCAGGTTGTCCTTGGAGCTTGGTTCGATCGACCCAGTGCGTCAAGGTGGTGGCGTTGCCGTCCATGTATTCGCCGACGGCAAACGTTGGGTTGGAAGCGAAGTTGTACTCGGCGACGTATTCGGGTGCGAATCCCTTGACCATGTCATAGCGCCAGCCGCGGTAGCCGAGGTACGCCAGTTTCTGTAGGTATGTTTTGATCGCTTCTCTCAGTTTGGGGTTGGTGTGGTCCAGGTCTCGGGCGCCGTTCCAGTTCCAGTCGCCGGGCGGTACATAGTCAGACGCACCTCGGACGTCACTCCGAAGGATCTCTTTGTCGCGCGGGGACAAGGAGTCGTTTGATTGGGGGTCTTCATTCCAGAATTCATCTGTGGCACAAATGTATTTGGGCGGCCAATCGGGGTTTTTGAAGGTTGCCCATCCGCCGGTGCCGTTACGATGGTTGATGACAACGTCGGCGATCGGCTCGATGCCGTTCGCGAGTAGTTCGTCGATCAACGTGGTGTGTTGCGTTTCATCGCCGTAGTTGTTGCTGAAGTTGTCATATTCTTGCGGATGGTAGCCGGCTCCCTCACCCTGCGACGGCGGCGGCAGCCAAATGAGATCGAATTTAGCGTCCGCGAGCTCGGCGACGTGACTCTTGACGTGGTCGTACCATTTGTGTTGCCAGTCGACGTTGTACTCGTGTCCGCCTTGACCCCGGTGCGTTCCTTTTTGGTGGGATTCCCACATGAATCCCTGGATCATGACACGGTTGTCGTTGTAGCCTCCTTGCGCGAGGACAATGTTGATTGCAGCGAGATGAAAAAGAGCTGCAGAGAGGCACACGATTGCAAACATCTTGCTTCGTCTCATGGGAATGCTCCTTTGTGATATGTTCGTTTGAGATGTGAGATCGGCGCCGACGTCGAATCACAGGTAACTCGGGAACGGCATGCTGTCAAGGCAGACACGGGTAATTGTAAGTCATGTTAGGAAGGTGTTTGCAAGGGTTTTCTGTGTTGTTTGAGCGATAAGGCCTTGTAGGTAAAGGGGTTGCAGCAGTCCTTCGTGGTGGGTGTCTTTTATGTGGCATTGTTTTGCATTACGGTTTATTGCGCAATGCTTATCTGAGGGCATCACAGGTTGATGAAGACAGACCCACCTTGCGATAATGCACGAATGATGTTCGTTGCACGGTTGCAGAGCGACTCACGGGTGTGATTGTCCGTGTTTGGTTTGGATGCGGATTCGGAAGAGGTGGTTGTTGGCGTCGAAGGTGATGCTTTCGATGGTGCCGTTGGTTGGGCTTGTTGTTGTGTGGCCTGAATCGGGGTCGTGGCCTAGCGGCTGTCCTTTCGTGATGTGGTCACCGGCGGCCACTGTGGTTGCGAGGGTGGCATCGACGACGACTTCGATGGAGGGTGATTGCGTCACTTGAGTTTCCTGGGGAACGGATTGATGGCCCATCGTTTCGCGATGCGCTTGGCGATTTGCGTGTTGTCATATACGCCACAGAGTTCCGTTGAGCCGGGGCCGAAGGCATAAAGAGGGACGGGCAAGGCGGTGTGACCTTTGGAAGTCCATACGATGTTGATTCTCTTTTTGCGGAAGTTAGCTCCGTTGATGGTGAGCCCGCCCGTTTCATGATCGGCGGTCACGATGACGAGCGTGTTCATGTCTTTCATGGCGAAATCGAGAGCGGCCTTGACCGCTTGATCGAATAGCAAGGTTTGTCTGACGCACTTGTGTGGATCGTTTGCATGGCACGCCCAGTCGATTTGGCTTCCCTCGACCATGAGGAAGAAACCCTTGTCGGCGTCTGAACGATGGCATCCTTCGTCGAGCAGTTGGATTGCTTTTTGGGTCATCTCCGCGAGTGTGGGTTCCGGCTCTTGCGTCGTGAGTGCGTTGATTTGAAAGAGGCCGAGGACGTAATCGCCCATGGCGGCGAACATCTTCTCTTTTGTGTCAACGAAAAGGTATCCTGCCTGTTGGGCTTCGGCGAGCAAGTTGCGATCGTCTTCTCTTCTGCTTTCCTCTTGAGATTGTGGGATCCATTCAGCTTTGCCTCCCGCTAGCATGACGTTAACTCGATTCGCTAGCTGTTGCTCGGCAATGGCTGCTCCCATTTTCCTTGCTTCGACATGGCTACTGAATGCAGCGGGTGTTGCGTGCGCGATGGCGGATGTGGCGACCAGTCCCGTTCTTCGCCCCTTTTTTGCGGCGGCCTCAAGGATGGAGATGAAGCGGTCGCCATTGGGTTTCATGCCTAGCATTCCATTGTGGGTTTTGGTGCCACAGGCCAGGGCGGTTCCCGCAGCGGCAGAGTCCGTGACGAGGGCGTTGGCGGAACACGTATTGACAAGGCCGACACAGGGCATGCGTTCCATGTGGAGTCGGCCTGCGCGTCCGGTTGCTCGTAGTCTAGTCAGCATCACTTGGGCCACACCCATACCATCACCGATCATGAAGATGACGTTTGTGGTTTCGCGTGAAGGCGAGACCATGGGGTAGGGCTTTGTGCTGTCCGGGGGAACATAGAAGCTAATGTCGTTGACACTTGAAGCGGGGTCGCCGTAGTCGAAGGCCATGGGCCGCAATGTGGGGGGTCTTTGGGGTTGGGTTGTCGGCTTTGTGCTTGCGGCTTGTACGAAACTTGTTAGCCATGTGGCAGCAAGAATGACGGATAGGACGATTCTCCCATGGGTACTCTGGTAACGCATCGTTCTTTGTTCTCCCAATTGCGGCTTCTTGACATTCGGCTCTTTGCGGTGGTGTCGTATGCTGCTCGTTTTTGGACGGCAAGCAAGAGCCGATTAGGTGGTGCTGACGAAATCCACCCGACCCTATGTTAAGGGGATGCCTTGTCGGCTGGCAAGTACGTGAGCCGGGTTACGGGGTTACGGGGTTTGGCGGCCTGACTCGACTTCAACTTTGCCGAGACAGGCCCTTGCGCGATTTTGGCCGCTGAGACCGTGAATCTCGATGCGGACGGGGATTGTCTTGCCCGCGTACTCTGAGAGGTCCACGGCCCGCTTTGTCCATTCACGTCCGGTTTTCGATTTGAGTGTCATTTCTTTTGCGAGATTGTTGTCGAGGAAAACCTTGAGTAAGCATTTGGGTGAGGCGATCTCGATATCAAGTGCTACATCATTTCGTGGCGGGATCGCCAGATTTGCGGTCAGGATAGCCGGTTTGTGTTGATCGACGGTACAAAGTTGGAGGCAATTGACTCGTTTGGCGAACGTGTCTGCGAATCCGGGGGAATTCCAGAGTCCGCACGCTACGACGTGCCAGGCAGGGTTCCACCATTCCATTTCGTACCGATGGATGGCGGTGGAGAGGATGTCCATCTGGTTGGTCCATTGTTCGAGTTTTTCCGGTGCCTTCGGTGTTTGAACGGGGATGATGTATTCGTCGTCGTGAATGGTGCCGCCATTTCGCTGAATGATTTTCTCTGTGATTTTTTGGCAGGCGGGGATCAGGGTTTTGAAGGAGTAATTGGTGTAGGAGAAGTTTTTGTCTTCGATGGCTGGAATTCCGCCTACGAATTGTTCACCGAGCGCACTGTAGCCTTTCATGCAACCGAGCACGCCGGCCGCGTTTGATGGGTTGCAGTCATTGTCTTGGCCGCAACGTGTCGCGATTTCGATTGTTTTGAGGAAATCGCCTTGGCCGTAGAGCAGTCCTATGGCGATATAGGCACCGTTGATTTTGGCATCGATGTTGAAGGGACTGGTTGGGGCGCAGTCGATGTCGTCCTGCCACTTGTCTTCAACTTTTTTCCAGGTCGCCCGCCAATCGTTGGGTTTTTCTTTGTGCCACTTGATCACGTCGGCGATACATTGATGGTAAAGTGAGCCGGCGGGGATACCGTCGAGTCCGGCTTGAAGGACTTTGTGAACGTCGTTGTCTTCGAGGTAGGCGGCAGCGTACATGCCTGCGACAAACATACCGCCGTAAACGCCATCCCCGTAATTCATGATGTGACCGAAGATGTCGCAGAGACGATTGGATTCCTGGGGCAGGCCGGGGCACAGGATGCCGATGAGGTCCGCTTCGATCTGGAAGTCGATATCGTCTGCGTGTTTGTTGTATTGGGGGTGTCCGGAGAGGGGAGGCATGATGCCCCGTCGGACGTTTTGGCGGCCAAACGCGTTGGCGTGCCAGAGGCCGTATTTTGATGCGGCAAATTCTTGCCCCGCTTGTTCGTAGGTGATGTCGAGTCCGTGCTTCTCCAACGCGCTTAGAAACGTCATCTCGACGTAACAATCGTCCTGTCCGATTGCACCGGTGATGCGGTCGGGAGTCCAGGGTTTGAGCTCGCCCGTCATGGTCTTGGCATTGTATTTGAATTCGTAAGGGGCGCCATAGCAGACGCCGATCATTTGGCCAGCCCAAGCCCCCTTGCACTTGTCGAGGTACTGCTGTTTTGAGAGTCGGACCGATTGATTTTGAGCCGAGGCGAATGTGACGCTGGTGATGCTAAGGATAATGGCGGTGGTCACGGTGAGACTAATCATGCGTAACATAGGTATTCTCCCGTTAAAACGGTGGATCATCGCGACGCGTGTAGCCTACGGTCCTGTTCGGTTACGTCAAGTTTATAGCTCTATCTTTTCGTTTTACGCACATGTTCGCGATCGGCAAAACGCTTGGGTTGCGGACCACGAAAGGCGGTTTGCCTTTGGGGAATCTTGGGGTACTAGCGTGCGATGCTGTTGAGGTATGCTTCGTTGCTGGGGTGCTTGCTGAGTTCGCTGAGGAGTGTTTCCATGGCACGTGTCACGGACATGCCTGCGATTTGTCGTCGGATACGGTAGATTTTTTCCACGCTTTCTTGGCCGAGTAGAAGTTCTTCTTTTCGGGTTCCGGATTGGTTCAAGTCCATCGTGGGCCAAATGCGCAGATTCGCCAATTCGCGCGTCAGCATGATCTCCATGTTGCCGGTACCTTTGAACTCGTTGAAGATGACTTCATCCATTCGGCTGCCGGTTTCGATGAGAGCTGAGGCGAGAATTGTCAGTGAGCCGCCGTTCTCGATGTTGCGGGCGGCACCGAAGATGGCTTTCGGTTCGTTGAGCGCTCCGATATCCAGGCCGCCGCTCATCGTTCGTCCTGAAGAACGGGTCCCTGTGTTGAAGGCCCGCCCCAGGCGGGTGAGTGAGTCGAGCAAAATCAAGACGTGTTGGCCTGACTCTACCATTCGTTTGGCTTTTTGTATCATGAGTCGGGCAATCCGAATATGGCTGGCAGCGTCCTCGTCATTGCTGGATGCAACGACCTCACCATGCACGGTACGACGCATCTCGGTCACTTCTTCGGGTCGTTCGTCGATGAGCAGGACCATCATGTAGAGGTCGGGATGATTGGCGGCGATGCCGGCAGCCATCTGCTGGAGGAGGACGGTTTTGCCGGTGCGCGGGGGTGCAGCAATGAGGCCGCGTTGCCCTTTGCCGATAGGGGTCATGAGATCGACGACGCGCATGGGCAGGGGGCCGGCGGGTGTTTCAAATTGCAATCGTTCCTTGGGATCGACGACGGTGAGTTTGTCAAAAGACCTGAGTTCCACGTAGGCGTTGGGAGGTGAGCCGTTGATGGTCTGGATTTCAGCCAGCGCGAACGAGGAGCGATCGTTACGGTTGCGTCCATTGCGGCGTTGTTTGGGGCCGACGAGTGTTTCACCCCCCCGAAGCCCGAATCGTCGGATCAGATCGTTACTGACGAATGGGTCGGTGGCGTGGGCCGCATAATTGCGTTTGGCGGACCTGAGAAAGCTCGCGCCATTCTCATGGAGTTCCAGGGTTCCTTCTTCTAGCAATTCAGACATTCATCACCCCATGCCTATACAGAACGATATTTCGCCGCGGTGACACGCGACGACGAGTAAGGACAAACCATCAAGGATGTCAGTGGATTCCCAATCGGAGGCTTCCTTCTTGTAGCCGATTTTGATTCTGGCGTCAATGCAAGGAGTCGTTGACGTTTCCGGTCAAGCAACGTCGCCTGTGACAGCGATCGCTGTCAAAAACATCTGTGGACACGTACCGAATAGGCTATATCGCGACAAGCCCTTCAGCGGGAAGGCTCGTTGAGACAGGTCGCGACTGAACGATGCTCTGCATGCTCAATGGAGCAATGTTTGGCACAATGCCCGCACGAAGTCCGGGGAGGTGCCGCAACACCCTCCGATGATGTTCGCTCCAGCTTCGACCAGCTTCTTGGCCTGGTCGGCATATTCTTGCGGCTTTAGCGGATAGACGATTTTGCCGCCGTCGATTTCCGGCAAGCCTGCGTCGGCCTTGACCCAAATGGGCTTATCCGTAACGCGGTGTATTATTTCGACGATTTTAGCATAGTCTTCAATGCCAACGCCGCATTCGCACCCCACGATATCTGCTCCGGCTTCGACCATCTTTTCGACCGCATCTTGGATCGCTACGCCCATGGCCGTGTGGGTTCGATCAGGACCGGAATCAAACGTCATTGTTCCTGCGACGAGAAGTCCGGTTGCTTTGGCGGCTTTGATGGCTGCGACGGCTTCGGCCATCTCCGTCATTTTCGTGACCAACAAAGCGTCGGCACCGCCGTCGGTTAGGGCACGCGCCTGTTGTGAGAACGCATCGGCAAGCTCGTCCTCGCCCACTTCGTTCATCAGGACGATCTTGCCACTGGTTCCTATGGTTCCAAATACGCATGCTTGGTTTGCTGCCGCTTTCTTGCTGATCTGTGCGCCTGCATGGTTCAACTCGATGGTTTTGTTGCTGAGGCCATACGGTTCCAGCATCCATTTGTTGGCGCCGCACGTGTTGGTCAGGACGATTTGTGCGCCGGCCTGAATGTAACGCTCGACAACTTGCTTGACGCAGTCAGGCTGGGTGACGTTCAATTCTTCACGGCAGATGCCGGGTGGGCATCCCCATTTGTCCAGCTCTGTTGCCCATGCGCCGTCGGCGATGGTGACTTTATCGCGGTAATCATCGATACAAATCGTCACGCCGGATCTCTATATACGCCTTTCTGTCGGGAAGATTCATCTTTGCCGGGAAGGGGTATTATCATACTTCAGGAGTTCGTTTTAGGCCTTACCGCACGACTATCGCGCGTTCTTGGACAAGATACGTCCGTCTGTCGCTCGATGTATTTGTTGTCCGAATCAAAGGTCCTTGTTCGAAAGTATACGGCACACGTACTCAAGCCGCCCCTCGAAGACCTTGCGACAGACGGACGATAACACCAGGCCTCAAAATTGGGCCTCGCGAGACAAGAACTTACTTGGTGTGCGTACCGCTTGCCCCTGATCGCAAAAACACTCCCAACCCCATTCCCGCCGGAAAGCACAGATTCTTGCGAAATAACACAGCAGATGCGAATCCGAAAAATGATAAAGGCGAGTTACTCACAACCGTTAAAAGATGTTTTTGAGTAACTTGCCCTTCATGATAACCTTTTCATCCTGTCGATTCAAGCCCTGGCTGGAGGATCCCACGATTGCACATGATGACGCTTGATTGTGGGGAACCCCTATGAGTGTGTGCGGGCGGGGGCAAAGTTTTTGACGATTGGATTGCAAAGATTTGCTGCTCGGCTAGAGTGATGCACGTGAGTTATTGCGATAACAAGGGAGCGGAATGACGACTCCTCTGATGTTTCTGGCGTGAAGAAAGGCTGAAAATAGTATCGAGCGGAGGCGATTCTGTGGGCATTATACGTGATCCGAAGGTGTATTTGGTGGGTTATCAAACGGTTGATTCTTCAGAACTTGACCGTTTCCTTGGGGAGCACGAGGTGTCGCATTGGACGACGGACACCGACGTGGCTGGTGAGAAGCTTTGCGAAGTCGGAGGTCGGCTTTGTTATATGAGCTTTGCCAAGCCTCGGCCGGGCGGGAACCGTGCTTACCTGGGTCACCTCCTTGGGGTGGGTCATGGAAGTGTTTTTGAGCATGCGGTTTATAACCTTGTCATCACCGGCGTTTCACGAAGTTTCACGCATGAATTGGTCAGACACCGGGCCGGCTTTGGTTACTCGCAGCTTTCGCAACGTTATGTGGATGAATCGACGGCGGACTGGGTGGAGCCCGATTGTATTGCGGAGGACGCTTCGCTTCATGCGACTTGGCTCAAAGCGGTCGAGACGTCTCATAAAGCGTATTGTGCGTTGGTGGAAGGACTCTCCGCGAAGTTCGCGGATGTGCCCGACAAGACGTTGCGGAGGAAGATGGCGCGAGAGGCGGCGCGTTCCGTTCTTCCGAACGCGACGGAGACGAAGATTTTCGTAACCGGGAATGCTCGCGCCCTTCGGCACTTTATTGAAATGCGATGCAGCGAACATGCTGAGGTTGAGATTCGCAAAGTAGCGACCCAGATCGTTCGTGTTCTCCAGAAGGTATCGCCCCATTTGTTTGGCGACTATGAGCTCGTTGCGTTGCCTGATGGGACGTTTGCCGCGCGGACGCCTCATCGAAAGGTTTAGAGCAAGCTTGCGTTGGTCTAAGGATGGGCGTTGCTGCGAGGTGCGGGTGGGCTGCGGGGCCCATGTGTTGGTTCACAGACCCCGCAAAAACTGCCCGCCGACAAACAGGGTGCGCTTTCCGTCGCTCGGTGGTACGCGAGTTCGGACTTCCATTTGGATCGATTTGTGCCGATCGCTACGTTGGCGGATCGCGTACGTGGCAGTACCGATGCTACGAACTTGTAGCCCGTGGTTATCATCGTTTGCTGTGTGACCGACGCAGTAACGCTATTGGTCCGAGACTTAACAGCATTAGGCTGATGGGCTCGGGGACCAGTGCAGCAGTTGCTTCACCACTCACTTCGTTGTTCAACGGATCGGTATCGCCCGGGAAGCTGTGGAACCCTCCTGTTGCGCCATCCTGCATTGTGGTCAACCAATTGCGTGCAACGGCAATTTGGCTGTCATAGTTTGTGCCTGCAGCGACGGCGGCCGCTTCCAACGCGAGGATGGCATAAGCGGTGGTTTGTGTATCTTTATCGTCTTCGCCAGGGGATGTCAGGTTTGAGTGCCAATACCAAGAGCCGTCGGTATTTTGTTGGTTGACCAGATAGCCGGCGAGGCCGGACAAGGTATTGATTCCGTTGATTCCTGCGTGCAGAGGACTGTTGATGGCGGTAAAGGTTGTTAAGCCATCGAGTGCGAGCCCGCGTACACCACCTGTCACCCCGATGAGATCACTATACACGTTGCTGGGGGCAGTATTGTCCAGCGTGTTCAGTCCGTCCAAGATGCCTTGTCGGAACAAATCAGCTTGCCCGCCGTTGCCGATGTTTCTTGCCGTTAGCGCGATGGTCGAGAACTCCCAGGGGCGAAGATTGACCCACGTTCCCGTTCGCCCAACTTGCACTGCGCTGACGAAGCCGGCGGTGTCGTAATTGTTAGGCCCATACGTTCCTGCCGTCAACTCGTCGAAGAATTGGGTTGCGGCATGATCGCTCCAGGTCGAATCGCCTGCCGACAGGGAAAGCTTCCAAGAGAAATAGGGGTCAAAGGTCGAGAAGCGATTTTCGCCGTTGGTATATGTGTGGTTTCGTATGTAGTCGCCGGCATCTTTTGCTGCGTTTAGATAGCCACTGCCTCCAATCGCATCGTAGTAACGAATCAGACCGATGCCGGTTGCCCCTGTAATGTTCTCGGCGCTGGTTCCCCCGTTTTCCCATGACCACCCACCGTCGACCAGTTGTACGTTGACCAGATAATCCGCGCCTGCCTTTGCGGCTTGGATAGACGCCTGTGCCGTTTGGCTGAAAATGAAGAAGATCGTGGCCGTGCATGTGATTGTTAGTGTTCGCATCATGACACCTCTTGTTTCGTTCAGATTTGCCTTTGTGGACCTGGAACCCATACGCGACGCGTCTCCATGAGGCGCGTTGACTTCTTGTGCCTTTACAGCTTGGCCCCCATGTGCCCAAGGGCAGGTATTGTTTTTCTTGTCGGGTGTTCTCCTTTCTGCCTTGTGGTCGTTCATGACCGGGGATGATGCGGTGTGAGGTTACGTTGAATAGGCCGGAACCCGTGATGTTCCTATCTGCTGCAACGGAGGTGTGTTGTACGACAACGAGACAACATCAGCGGCGTGTCCTGGGCTTGGTCACGTGTTTCACAGAGTATCCCCGGTTATCACATCTGCTCGTTGTTCGCGGTCATCACCGTGATGATCGCGCCGTGGACCTGCCCCATGGAAAAGTGCTCTGTCGCGAATTGGGTCTTATCAGTGACTTCGCCAAATTGTCAGTGATGACGCGACAAGATAAGCGAAATGCTAACAGAATCCCAAGGGATGTCAAGTGTTATCTGTAAAAATAAACTCCGAAAACACTTAATGCTATTTATGTAATATGTTTAAAGTAAAAATACCTCTCTTGTCTGTTGAGCAGAAATGGAAGTTAAACGAATATTCCGGTGTGATGTGGTGTTTTCATGATCGGCCAAAGCGGGGCATTTGCGAACTGCGGATCACGCGTGCGTTGCCGGAATGGCATTGCCAGTGTCGGGCGTCGGTCGGAGTATGGACCGCTTCACGATATTACGCTTGCCATCCGTGGCCGCGATAGCGTTGTGGATTTTCGAGGCGATCTTTGACCTGCGTCGAAACACGTTCCACGATGCGTGTGATGGCTTTCTCGCCGAAGTCGGCGGAGGCTTGCTGAACGGGTCTGTCCGAAATGATGCCGACGGGTTTCTGTTTGGGGTCTTTGGGTAGTTCGTTGAGATCGATGAGGTTGGGTTCGAGGGCGAGCATCAGGCTTGTTTCCCAATAATCGGCATGGCCGGCGGTATCGGGATGGGTATCCTGTATCAATTCATTGCCCACAAAGGCCCAGGTGATCATGTTGGCGCGCTTGTTGTTCCATCTTGACTGATGAAACACACAGCAGGCAGCACGCGCGTGATCGAGGAGCGGGTAATGCCCGACGGTGAAAACGAGGAGCTTGAAGCCGAGGCTTTGGATCTGATGCATGCAGTGCAGGAGTAGCCGTTGATAGTTTTCGTACTGTTGCTGGCATGAGAAGCGCATGTAGCCGGGATCGAAGTTTTCGGTTGGAAGGTTCATTTCTTGGTGGATGTTTTCGCGATCTTCTGCACCGGTTTCTATCAGCCCTTCGGATCGGCTTTCGCCGTACCATAAAGGCGGGAAGACCAATCCGCCGGTTGCCTGTGCGCAGCGTATCGCCAGCGCGTGAGATGTGATGGTGTCAAAGCCGGTTGGGCCGTGGTGCCCGTGCCATTCGATGGTGCCAAGGGGAAGGTAGGCGACGGGGCACTTCTGGCGGGTTGCCACGATTTGCCGAGGTCGCATTCGTTCGTATTGTACTTCGTTGTGCATGTGCGTTATTGATCCTGTGTAGTTGGCGGTACGTATGTGTGGTGAGTACTGCAAGAAGCATATTGGGAACGGGGTCTACGCGCCCAACAATTCTTTGATTTTTGCACCGATGTCGGGTGACTTCATGAACGTTTCGCCGATGAGTAGTGCCCGCGCGTTTGCCTTGATGAGGCGTTTTACGTCCTCTCGTGTTTGGATGCCACTTTCGCTGACAAGCAAGGTTCCTTCGCCGATCTGTGTGGCGAGGGTCTCAGTGGTCGTTAGATCGGTTTGCTGGATTTTGAGATTGCGGTTATTGATGCCGAGGAGGGATCGCTTGTTGTTCGGGAAGCCGATCGCGGTTTGTAGGTCGGCGAGCGTTTGTGGTTCGTGAACTTCGATGAGGCTAGTCATGCCGAGTTCATAAGCTAGGTCGAGCAACTCACTTAGTATGCTTGGTGGTAGGACTTCGCCGATGAGGAGAACGCAGTCAGCGCCGGCGGCACGTGATTGGTATAGTTGATAAGCGTCGATAATGAAATCTTTACGTAGGACCGGCAAGGGGACGGCTGATTTGACTTGCTCGATGTATTCGAGTTGGCCGGCAAAGTAGGGCTTGTCGGTTAAGACGCTGATGCAGCTTGCTCCTGAGGCGTGGTAGGTTTGAGCAATCGTTGTGGGATCGAAATCGGGACGGATCAAGCCTGCCGAAGGGGATTTTTTCTTGATTTCCGCGATGAGATGGATGCCGTGCTTGGGAGGCGCAGCAATGGTTCCATAGAAGTCGCGCGCGTCCGGTGTATCACGGACGGCGGCTTGTAGTTCCGCGTGTGGTCGGCGCGACTTGGCATCGGCTACCTCGGCTCGCTTGGTTTCGACGATCTTATCCAATATAGTGCTCACGCGTTCGCTCCTTGCGTTGGCGGCGCATCTTATTCGATTTGGCGGTTGGTTGCGATTGTTGCAGGTTGTTCACGAATGTCCGAATTTCCGCACATTTTAGAACGGATCGACGACGTTTTGATGGCGGTTGGCGGCGTCGTTTTGCTGGTGGCGATCCTTCGGTGGCTACGGGCAGGTCGGCGTGATCCCCTTCGAGGCTCGCCGATTCGGGTGAACACGCTTTCGCCGTTGAAGCTCTGGTTCTGCTTGCTGATTTACACGGTTGTGGGCTTTGCCGCTCAGGCGGGTGCAGGATTGGTTTCGATTGGAGGGGGCGAGCCCAAGAATCATGAAGTGTGGCGAATTCTGTTGGCCGCCAATATAGCGCAGGTGCTTTGGATCGCGGTGGCTTTGATTCTGGTACGGATGACGTTTGTTGCCGGCTTACGTGGTTTTGGGTTCGGGCGATGTGGGCTGGCTTGTGCGAGCCGATGGTCGGTTGGCGGCTTGATCGTTTCAGTTGGTGTGTGTGGCGCGATTCTTACTGCGACGCAGTGGGTGATTGAGTGGATCGGCTACGTGCCGCCGAAGCATAGCGTGTTTGAGACGCTGGAGGATCCGAGTGCGACGGGATGGATGCGCATGATCCCGATTGTCGGCGCTATCCTGCTTGCCCCCATCGGTGAAGAACTTCTTTTTCGAGGTTTCTTGCAGACGGGGGTTCAGAAGCTGGTGTTGCGACGGGGGCATTCATTGCGGCATCGATGGATTGCGATCAGTGTCGCTGCCTGTTTGTTTGGTTTGATGCACTTGGGCGTGCCACATCACATCCCGGCCCTGATCGCGTTCGGCGTGATTCTGGGGTACCTCTACGAGCGTACGGGTTCGATCACGGTGCCGATATTCGTGCACATGTTATTCAACGCCAAGACGCTACTCTGGTATCAGTTCACGGTGTTTATGATGGATGTGCCTTGAGGGGAAGTGGCGTGATTCAGTGGGTCGGGGGCGATGTTTACACGCCGAACAGCCAAAAGATCAAGCACAGATCGACGAAAGCGGCGATGAGCAATGCAAATGATAGCCGCAACGGGATCGACCATGCGTCGGGGCGCGTTACGTTTTCCAGGTTGAAATCACTTGTGAAATGGACAGGATCAATCTCGTCCGAGCGGTACTGTGCTTCTGCAATGAGAAGCGTGGCTTCGAAATCGCCGATGCCGAGTTTGTTGGCGTAGTCGATCAAGGCTTTGCGTCTCGAGTATCGTAGGAAGCCGGCTTCGAGTTCGCTTACGACCATGCCTTTGAAGAATTTGCGTTTCTCTTCGAGCGTAAACGGGCCTGGGATCCTAGTCGATAGGTCGGGTTGTGCCGTCGGTTTCGGCACGGTCAGTGATGTGTGCTCTCGCATTCTTTCCGCCTCCACCCTGATTGTATCCCATCGCACGAAGCACATCTACGTCAGTCAAGGGACGTTCACGAAAAGAGTTAGCACTTTGTGTTGTTTGACTAAAGTAAGTTGGTATGAGCTGGGATTATCGGTCGCGTGGATGGCCTGTTTGATTGTTTTGTCGTAGTTGATCGCTTATCGGACGGGGGATGTATGGTTGTTGCATCGCCGATTTTTGGTTGTCGTTCGTTTTATGTTTCGACGCGTTCGAAGTGCCGAATGCCGGCGCGCATGGCGACTGCGGCAATGGTGATGTTGGCGGTCACGATCGTGACGAGCCAAAGCGTCATTGAAAGCGTGAGTTCTTGTGCGAAGTCCGCTTTGGCGGCTTGAAAGCTCATGAGTCCCACGCCGATGAGTGACCCGACGACAAGGACAACGGAGATGAGCAGGCTGATGGTTCCGCCGAACCCCCCGGCGATGCGGGCTGGATTGTGCTCGGAGAACAGCGGCATTCTGGCTCCCATACCGATACTGACGCCGCAGAGTCCCACGCAAATTGCGCCAATGGCGACAAGATGCACAGCGGCCAATGTGGTTGGGATTCCGAGCCGATAAATAGAGACTCCCATGACGGTTAGAGCGGCCATCAAAGTAATGGTCAGGGCATATGAAAACTTGGCCCATACCATGCGGCTGCGCGGTAAGGGGAGCAGGCCTAGCATCCACAGTTGACGCCCTTCGAGCGAGACGAGGGGAAAGACAAATCGGCTTGTAAATGTTGCGAGGATGAGGCTGACGGCGGTTAGGTTGAGAAAGGCGATTAGGACTTGTAGTTGTGGGTTGGCCAAGTCTGTCCATAAGCGCTGAATGTTACTAACGTACAAGGCAAGCAGGCCGAACAGGATGGCCATCTGCGACCATTGCAGCGGATCGCGGAAGAAGTTTTTTAGATCCTTGGTGGCTAAAAGTCGCTGTTGGCGTGGCAGATAGGCGAAGCAGAGGTCGGCGATCCATGCGAGAATTCGGCCGGAGCGGGGCATGCTTCGGGTGCCGGAAACTTGGGCTTGGGCAAATGCCTTGACGTAATTTCGTGTGATGATGCTCACGGCAATCACGCTGACAAACAAAGCGTTAGCTAAGGTGACGAACAGATAGAATGCGGCCGATGCGGTTTGGCCTTGTAGGGCTAAGTTGATCCCCTTGGATACCCAGGTGTGAGGCAGCATGGCGCTTTGGATGATGGCTAGGTGATCGTATAAGTCGCCCAGCCAAATAGCTGCGGTCATTTGGAACCCGATGATCCGCCAAAGCCACCAGGTCGTACCGGCGGCAAGGAGTGCTGCGACGAGAATCATTGCCCGTCTTGGTGTTTTGGGGCAGATCATGGCGATGAGCCACGCGAGGAGCAGGCCGACGGCACCGGGTATCGGGATGAAACAGAGAAACAGTCCCAGGAACAATGGATAGAAACTCCATGTTTCCTGGAAGACGCGAGCCAGTGCCATCATTAAAGGCAGCCCCAGAAGTACCAAGGACCAACTGGCCATGAGAAGACTTTCGATGTATCGGACGATGACCAGATCACGTGGCCGGAGAGGACTGGCGAGTAGGTAGGCGGTTTCGGCTCGTCGAAAGAGGCCACCATAGGACAAGATGGCGGTGGAGAAGGCGAGCATGGCGGTGAGGGCCAAGAAGAAGAAGGTGAAGATCAGCGGTGTGGCGACGATGCCTTCGAGGACGGGTCTTCGAACGAGCCGTAGTGTTTCTACGAGCAAGACATACAAGCCCATCCAGATTAGCAGGATCGAGCTTGCGGTGCCGAGGAGCTTGACGGGCTGTTGGGTCAGGGTTTGGCGGATGTAATTGTGAAGGAGCCGAATTCGTAATTGAATCAACAACTTGACGCCGTCTTGGGGGAGATGGTCGAGCGTTTTTGGAATGGGTTCTGGATGGTTGGTGGCTGTTGTTGGCATCAGTGTTAAAGTCTTTGGGGTGTCGTTGTGTGATCGTTCACTGTTGTCGTTTTGAGGTTGCGGTCCTTTAGAAGCGTCTAAGTTGGTATCGTCTCCGCTGATGTGTCCCGCTCGTCGGCGGTAAGTGTCAGAAAAATGTCCTCAAGGGAGCTACTGCGTGTTGCCTGCTCGCGCAACTCGTCTAGCGTTCCGATGGCGACGAGTTGGCCGTGGTGAATGATCCCGATGCGATCCGCGACGGCTTCCGCGACCTCGAGTGTATGCGTGCTCATGAATACGGTTTGTCCTGCTGCTGTCATCTCCTTCATGAGATCCTTGACGGTGCGGACGGTCTTCGGATCGAGGCCCACCATGGGTTCGTCGATCACGAGGACTTTCGGTTCGTGGAGTAGGGCGGCGGCCAGCGCGGTTCGTTGTTTCATGCCGTGTGAGTAACTTTCGCACAACTGATCGAGAAACGGCGCCATTTCCAACCGGTCGACCCATGTGTCCATGTGAGTCTTTTGCGCTTTGCGATCAAGGCCATACATTTGTGCGACGAACTGAAGGAATTCGCGTCCGGTCAGCTTGTCGTAGAGGAAGGGTTCGTCCGGCACATAAGCGAGTTGGGCTTTGGCGGCTCGGCCATCACGGCCCATGCAGTGCCCGCAGACATGCACCGAGCCGCTGCTGGCGAGGAGCAGGCCGGCAATCATTTTGATGGTTGTCGTTTTCCCCGCACCGTTCGGTCCCAAGAATGCGAACAGTTCTCCTGAAGGGATCTCCAGTTGGAGGCGATCGACGGCAGTGAACGTGCCGTAGTATTTTGTGACCTGGCGTAGTTCGATTGCGTATGTCATCCGAATGTGCCCTTGTTTCGACACTGCTGTATCGAATATTGGTTACTTTGTGCGGGCTTGGCCCAGCTTTGTAATCGTGTTGTATCCGAATTCGTTGAAGGCTTATGGGTTCTTGGTCCGTTTCGATACGGTGTTGCGGGGATTCGCCGTTGGGCGTCCTCGCGTGCGTTTTTGTCGTAGATTTCTTGACGTACGATGACTTTGCCCAGTCCTGGTATCTCCACGTGTTGAACCAAGACCTGCCCGGCTGCATTGGTCCAAGCTTTGATTTGTCGTGGGGAGGTTTTAACGACAAAACACTCGACCGGTCGACCCAGATGTTGAATTGTTTCTTTGCCCGTTACTTGTGCGACGATTGCTTTGAATTGTGTTTTTCGACTCATGACGACCGAGACGGGGTCAATAAGCTGCATGCGCCAAGCTTGTCCGACTTTGAGCGTGGGTAAAACACTGAAGGGTCGGAGTGACTCGCCGATCATTCGGCTCGCGGCTAAGTCGAGATTGGCTTGTCGGTGTAACGGGCCGATTTGGAGTTCGCAGGGAAAAAAGATGCCGTGTTTCTCGCCGTGGATCCGGATCTGTGTCATGGGCACGCCATAGACGTCCAGGTAGAAGCTATCGAGTCCGCCTGCGGGCTCAAATTCGGAGGTGGTTTCGACGCGAACGGAAGGGATCAGTGGCACACCGTCCAGCAGAATGGTGCCATTGATGAGGATGGCTTTGCCTCGGGTGGTGACGTCGGTCCACGAGGTGCCGATTCGTTCGCCGTCGGCGGTGAAGATGCCGTACTGCTGCTCGGGGTGTTCGAGCGGGCCGAGTTGTTGACGGGTCATTTGTGGTACATCTTGAGCGGACCATGCGGGCCAGACGTCACGGACGAACAGCGCAGTCATTGCGCTGAACCACATGATCACGACGCCGATGACGAAAAGACGCGACATACACCACACGCTGCAGGATGACTGATTGCGGCTCGATATCCTAAGGCGGATCGCCTTTTTGTGGTCCGCAACCCGAGGGGTTCAACCGCCGGAAACATGCGCGCGAAATGCACGCATCTTTCGCGGCAAGAACCTAACGAAGCCATTGGATTCTACCCCGTCGCGACCGCACAAACAATTTCGCCTGATGCCCACGGTGTTTGTGCCGACAGCCGTAGCCGCGGCGCTGATTGCTTGTCGGGTGTGGAGGGGTGATTTATGTGGGCCAGAGCAGGAGTGCGCCTACGATCAATGACAGTCCGAGGCAGGTGGCGCCGGCACCGAGCCATATACGGGGGGGCGGATCGGAGATATACGTTCGCAGCCAGTGGGGGACGCGGCGGAGGTTCAGCATTTGGGCGCCGAGTACGATGGCGAGAACGCCGGCGATGAAGGCTGTGAGATGGACGGTGGCAACAAGAAAGTGGATTTTGGCTGCCGCCAAGCGGACCAGCCCGATGGCCAGCCAGCCCGACAGCCCGAGGATGACGCCTAGCTTGGCGTCTTGGTTAGCATATCGTAGGCGAAGTGCGAGGGTCCAGGCCTGAGTGGCTCTTTTTTGGACGTCTTTCCACTTGAAAGGCGTTCCACATTCGGGGCAGCGATTTTCGGTGAGGCCGGTGAGATTGTACGAGCACTTTCCGCATGTTGGCGGGAGGGGTGTTCGCCAGGCCCGTTTGGGCAGCATGTGATCGAGTTCGTCCCAGGTCAAGGACATGTCGTCCTTCCTACTGAAAAAGCGGTTCGTTGTTGGCGTTTTTAGGCCGAAGCGTTGTGTGCCTCGTTTACGGAGCCGATGAACCGCTTGTTGTACAACGCGATGCTGCGAGCGATCCGATGAAAGATTGTGAAGCCAGTTTCGGATTCTCAGCACCGATGACCGCAGAGCAAACACACACACACTGGGCACCCTGCTTCTTAAGTATACTGGTATTTTCCAGGTCAATTCCACCAACAGGGACGATGGGTATGTCTGTGTGCTGCAGTGCTTCTTGCAGCAAGCTAGGCCCGGCGATGTGATCTTGCGGTTTTGTGATCGAGTCGAACATGGGACCTACTGCAATGTAATCCGGTGCTTGTTGAATGGCGGTCTGCAACTGCTGGGACGTGTGCGTGCTGAGGCCGACGAGCCGGTGTGGGCCGACGATTTGCCGGGCATCGGCGAGTGACATATCGGTCTGTCCCAGGTGAACGCCATCGGCATCGCTCAGTAGGGCGATATCGGGGCGGTCGTTGAGAATGAACAGGACATTGGCGTCCCGGCACATCGCAGCCAACTTCCTAGCTCGGGCAAGAAGCTCTTTGTCATCCAGGGATTTTTCCCGAAGTTGCAGACAGGCTGCTCCGCCTTGGATGGCGGCTGACGCTGTGTCCAGCCAGTGGTGCCGACACAATGAAGCGGTGATCAGCACGTAGAGTCTGACCTGTGCAAAACAAGCCGACCGTTCGCCTCGGGCGGTTATTCGTTGTTCGAGGTCATAGGCACGGTATCGCAGTTGTTCGAAGGCGGCTGCAGCGTTGATGTCGATTGTTTTGCTGTATTCCTCAATGGTTCGCAATGCTTCCGGCAAACGTTTGGCCGCGGCGACGAATACGTGTCGCGCGTCGGTTCGCTGTCGTTCGCTGGTGGTTGAGATCGTCGTACCGACGTCGGCGGGTGTGTTGCGCGCGGCCAGCAGTTGATCGGCCGGTAATTGTTGGATGCATTCGCGGAGGTCGTGCCGATATCGCTTCAGCGTTTCTGTGGAGGCGGGGTCGTTGAGTACGAATCGCGCGTAATCTTCCATGACGCGGACCGCTTCGCGTGCCCGGTTGATATTGGCGTCGATGATGCGGGCAATTTCCCTGTTCACGTTTTGTCCAGCAGGTGGCCCAACTTGTCTTTTTTCGTTTGCAGGTAACGCCGATTGAGGTCGTGCGGTGGGATGATGATCGGTACTTGTTCGGCAATCTCGAGCCCGTAGACTTCGAGGCGGTTTACCTTCTTGGGGTTGTTGGTCAGAATGCGTAGCTTGTGTAAACCCAGATCGCGCAGGATTTGGGCGCCTATGCCGTAATCTCGTTTGTCGGCGGGGAAACCCAATTGCTCATTGGCTTCTACGGTATCAAGTCCCTGATCCTGTAGTTCATAGGCTTTGAGCTTGTTGTGCAGGCCGATCCCTCGTCCTTCCTGTCGCAAGTAAACAAGTGCGCCCTTGCCCTCTTTATGAATCATGTCCAATGCTGTGTGAAGCTGGTCGCCGCAGTCGCAGCGCAGTGAACCCAAGATGTCGCCGGTGAGGCACTCGGAGTGTACGCGGACCAGGACGGGCTCAGTGTGCTGGATCACGTGGCCGGTGCTGTCCAGATCGCCGATTCCGCCGCCGCACAGGGCCAGATGAGGCTCCGCGTCTACGCAGGATTGATATGCATGTAGCGTGAAATGGCCGTAGCACGTCGGAAGCGGAATCGAGCCCACGCGATGGATAAGCGATTCGCGTTGATGACGGTATTCGATAAGGTCCGCAATGGTGCACATTTTGATATCGTGCTGCTTGCAGAACTTGATCAAGTCAGGCACGCGGGCCATGGTGCCGTCTTTATTCATGATTTCAATCAGTGCACCCACGGGCTGCATGCCCGCCAGACGTAGAAGGTCTACGGTCCCTTCGGTTTGACCGGCACGGACGAGTGAGCCCCCCTCGCAAGCCATAAGCGGGTTGATGTGTCCAGGACGTGTAAAATCATCGGCGATGGCCTGTGAGTCGGCCAAACGTCGAATGGTGATGCAGCGGTCGCTGGCGGAGACACCTGTGGTCACGCCGAACGTGGGATCCGCATCGATGGTAACCGTGAATGCGGTTCCGAGCACGGCGGTGTTTTCCGGTGTTTGAAGTTGTAAGCCGATTTCACGACATCGTTTGCGAGGCAATGCCACGCAGAGCACGCCACGCGCGTGGGTCAGCATGAAGTTGACCATTTCGGGTGTGATGCATTCGGCGGCACAGACGAGGTCGCCTTCGTTTTCTCGGTGTTCGTCGTCGACGAGGACGATGAATCGCCCCGCCTTGAGCTCCTGAAGAGCTTGTGGAATCTTACAAAAAGGGGTACCCATCAGGTGTCGATCCTCCGAATTATCCTTTGGAAAAGGTCAATTTTAGCCTTCATGAAGCGGTAGGCGTTCCCATTTTCTTAGAGTAGCGTCACACTTCGACACAAGGTTTTAAGGTTTTATCGTGAATCTAGGAAGCCTTGTCGGCCTTCTGTATGACCCATTCTTCTGTATAACCCATTGTACAGAGGCTTGGCAAAGTGGGCTAACCGAGCAGCGCCATCGATGGTTTGGCTTGATTGTTGCGGTGGTATGGCTGGGTTACCGAGGGTAGGGAAATGGCTGATTGCGGTGGGTTGAAATAGGTTTATTGGGTGGGCGGTTAGCGGTCGGTTGTGTCTGGACCGATAAAAAGCTGTTTAACTCTTTTATTGGCGGTAGCTTATGTGCTTTTGCCTTTTGGGTTTTTGTTGTTTGACTAAGACCGCTTCGGTTTGACCGCTTTTGCGGGATATTATTCCTTGATTTCGATGGCCCAATGACTTACAAATATCAGTATATGCAGATGCGGTCGCCTCGTAGGCGAAGCAGGGGGAGGAAGCTGAGTGCACTTGGGTTGCTGGTGCCTCAGCGAGTTGGTCGTTAGGGAGGGATAGAGAGATGTCTACGTTCGGTGTTCCTGTCTTAAGACAATCGTGGTTCGGTAGGGCGGTTCTGGTGATGGCTTGTGTCGCGGGCCTTTCGGCGATGGCCGGCTGTGATGTGCTGGGATTGCTGGGTTCAGCTGCTCCTATTGTTGAAGATACGTCCGGCTTGGATACGGGGAGCACGGAGGCTGGAGATAACCAAGCGGCACTTCCCGCGGTTGAGTTGACGGAGACCGAGGTGCTCGGTCGCGTCGTGACCGCTCCTTTCCCGATCTCGTTTTTTGTGACGGTCACGCAGGGCGCGACGATCATTGTCGATCATGCGCCGGTGACGTTGCATCCGATCGCTCCTGTTCCGCCGGAGCCGGTTGTCGACCGTGCCGCAGCGGTGGTTGCGACGGATCCGCAGGATGGCCGGGTGTGGTATGATTTGCCGGCAGCGCCGTTGGCTCCGCAGTTTGGGACGAACACGCAGCTGCGAGTTGCCGTGCGGTCCGTTCCTGATCCGAATCGGTATCTTCACAGTATTTCGTTTTATGTGCGAGCTACTCGACCGGGTACCGATCAGAGTGACCTTCAGGTACGGGGCGAAGCGCCGCTGTTTAATTTTGCTGCGGGTGGCGATTTAGCGCTGACGATCCAAGGGATGCGAATTTACTACGGTCCTGGCATTCCCTGTACGTTGGTTGATGCTCAGCCGCCGGCAGAGTTTTTCCCCGCTGCGTTGCCGGTCGAGCAACAGCCGGTCGCGTTGTTTATGCGGTCTGGCGATGTCGGGTTCCTCAAGGGGAGCAAGTTCATCCACTTGGCCCATGCGATTCCGAACATCATCGATGCGACGCAGAATCGACCGGTGCAGGACGGCGGCGTTGCGACAGGTTCCGGTTTGCCAACGGTGCAAGTCAACGGGTGGCTGGCCTTCCAGAATACCGGCTTGACCTACTCGTTTATCAATCCGGGCGAATTCCCAGCGGGCCCGCTGGATTTGACCACGGCTGAATTCACGCGAATTATTCACCCGGCCGCTTATACGCTAGGTGTGGTCGATCCCGATGCTAGCCGGGTGTACTATGACGCTTCGTTGCCGATCACGGTTCCGCCAAACGCTCCCGGTGCTGGTGCAGCCAATGATGTGTTCGAGCTCGGGGTCAACACGATCGTCGTGTGTGTCGAGTAACCGGTTGTCGGGAACTATTGTCGGGCAATCTGGTTTGGTGTTTGAGCGGTTCGGCAGGTTCTGATCATTAGTGAAGTGATTTCCCGTGAGGGGCTGACTGGTTCGGCCCCTCATTTTTTTTGAAGCTGGTTTTTGTCCCGCGTGGGTGCCGGGCTTCGCGTCGTGGTTTTTGATTGCTTACAAGGTTTTTTGGCGATTGCCGCAAAGGAATGGGGGGGCGAGGTGTCGCGGGGTATCACAGCAGGGTGTTGCTGTTTGCCTTATGTCTGGCTATTCTCTTGTTTGACTGACCAGCCAGTCATTTTGGGGTTGTTCAGCTTTACAGGATGTCGCCCGTGTGTGTCGGGCGAGATGTCCGGGTGAGGGGATAGATCGTTTTGCCATCCTCGGCTGGGCGGTTTCGAGGGTGATTGTGTGCCGGGAGTTTGGCGCGTTCCGGTACGGATAAGAATCCACGCGGAGATCGACTTGGCGCATGGATGCGATTGACAAGCCAACCCACAGCTTGCGTAACAAACGTCAACAGATTCTTGATGCTGCCATGCGCGTTTTTGGGCGGGTGGGTTTCTTTCGTGCGACGGTCGAACAGATCGCGGTTGAAGCAGCGGTTGCCAAGGGGAGTATTTACAACTACTTCTCGAGCAAGGATCAAATGCTGATCGACACCTACCTGGCGATGATCGAAAGGATCAATGCCGGGATCGCAACGCGGTCGGCTGGTACGGATAACGTGTTGATGCAGATGGCGATTATGGGCCACTGTTGGATGAGTGCGTTTGAGGCCTTGGGCGATGCCACGGCGGTGCTGTTCGATTTTTATGCTTCGTGCGGCCCGTCGAGCAGTGATCCGCGGTTTCGGGAGATCAAGACCCGCGTTTACGACGAAAGTAGCGTTGCCTTGTCGAGGCTGTTTGCGCAGGGTACGGAAGAAGGCTTGTTCAAGGCGCAATTGTGTGATCCGGCATCTTCGGCTCGGGCGACGATCGCGATGACGGAAGGGTTGGTGATCCAATGGATTCTTCACAATAAGCGGTTCAATCTTATGGAGCAGACGTTGCTTCAGACTTACGTGTACCTGAATGGTTTGTTGACCGACCTTGGACGTCGAATGCAGCAAGAGGTGGATCTCGACGCGGTTTTAAATTCCACGCATCGGAATGTCTTGAACTGACGGGCAGCCGATGGCGTAGGTGTGTATGGATTGATTGAGTGTTATGCCTCCGATTGCACGACGAAACTTGTTTCATGACAGGATCAAGCTGGCATTGGCTTTGACCGGGATCGTTTTCTCGGTGGTGCTGGTAACGCTCCAGTTGGGTCTGTACATCGGCGCGATGCACAACTCGAGTGGCGTTGTCGATAACGCCGGTGTTGACGTGTGGATCATGCAGCCGGGTACGCGAAACGTGGATATGTGCGATTCGATGGACGATCGGCGGTACTATCAGGCGATTACGACACCTGGTGTCGCTTGGGCGGAGAAATTGATTGTCCAGTTCTCACTGTGGAAGCTCCCGGATGGCCGGCAGGAGAGCGTTGAAGTGGTTGGGTTGCAGCCGAACTCCCGACTGAACCTGCCATGGGGCATGGCGGTCGGCAAGCGCAAACATGTTTTTCAGGTGCCCGGCTTGATTATCGACGAGCGGGAACGTTCGCGTTTTGGACGAAACGGTCATTTGTTACCTGTTGGCGAACGTACTGAGATTTATGGTCATCGCGCGAAGGTGTTGGGTTTTTGTCGTGGTGTGGGGACCTTCACGACGGCTCCGTATGTGTTTACCAGTTTCAAGAATGCTTTGGACTATTCACTCATGAAGCAGGGGCAAACCAAGTATGTGGTGCTCAAAGCCAAGCCGGACGTGACGCCTGAGGAGCTTCAGCAGCGATTGCGGGCACGTATGAGCGGTGTCGATATCTACACGACGAAGGAGTTTTCCACCGCCACGCGGCACTACTGGTTGCATGGTACGGGTATGGGTTTGGGGGTGATTGTTGCGACGCTGCTTGGGTTGATTGTCGGCGTGGTGATCGTCGGTCAGACCATGTACTCGGCCACGATCGAACGGTTGCAGGAGTATGGCACGCTCAAGGCGTTGGGAATGGGCAACCTGACGCTGACGGGGATTATCATTCGGCAAGCCCTGATTGCAGGACTGCTGGGTTATGCGGTCGGCAGTTGTATCGCCTTTGCGGTGGGCCGAAAGCTTCCAGAATTCAATGTTCCTGTGGAGGTGCCGATTTGGCTGGTAGGCGGGATGTTCTTTATCACGGTGGGCATCTGTGTCATCGCGAGTGTGACGAGTATCATACGCGTCTTCCGGCTTGAACCGGCAATTGTCTTTCGAAGTTAGAAGGATCGCGTTTTGTAGGGAGAACAGGAAATCGCGAGAAACTGTGCTATGTCAAGCGACGACGTTAACCCGGTCGTTATGCGGGTGCAGGATGTTTGCAAGAGCTTCCGGGAAGGGGATCACTCCTTGGAGGTCTTGCGCCATGTGAGTCTGGACGTAGTCCGTGGTGAGCTGACGTTGTTGATGGGGCCCAGCGGCTCGGGGAAGACGACGTTGCTGACGATTATGGGGTTGCTCCTGAAGCCGACGTCGGGTCGTGTCGAGCTCATGGGACACGACGTGACCGATCTGAGCGAAGTGTGTTTGCCCGCATTACGTCGTCGGCATATCGGGTTTGTTTTTCAAGGTTTCAATTTGCTCAGTTCGCTGAATGCAGCGGAAAATGTTGAGGTGATGCTGGCGTTGCAGGGAATTCACGGCAAGGTTGCGCGTGACCGCACGATGGAGTTGTTGGCGATTGTGGGGATTCAGGATCGTTGGCATCACCGGCCGGAGGAGCTCAGCGGGGGCGAGAAACAGCGGGTTTCCGTGGCGCGGGCGTTGGCGAGTCCCGCGGAGCTGATCCTCGCGGATGAACCGACGGGGAATTTGGATTCCAAAACGTCGGCTCAGGTGGTGGAGACGCTCCGTCAGTTGGCGCACGAGCAGAATCGCGCGGTGTTCGTCGTGACGCACGATCCTGGTCTGCGCGAGTTGGCGGACCGTCTGGTACGGATGCGGGATGGCTTGGTGACGTGTGAGAAGGCGTCGAACGGTAGCGATCATTTGGTGTCACCGGCTGACGAACTGGTTCGTTCGTAATGATGGTGAATGGCATGATACCCGAGAAGGTGTGGTGGATATGAGCGGCTCATACTTACGCGTTTTGTTACTTCTGGGGGCGGTGACCGGCCTCGGTTGGTTGGGTTACTCCCAACTGCAGGGTACGCGTTCGCAAGCGAGTGAACCCTTACAGCCCCCTACGGTGGACGAGTGGCCTGGCGATGATCCGAACGTTGTGTTCAGTGCGCCCGGTATCACGGAGCCCGCGTCGCGGACGATCCAATTGGTGAGCGAGTTGCCGGGTACGATCCGGGATATTTGGGTCAAGAGCGGTGATCGGATGAAGAAGGGGCAAGTTCTGGTTGAGCTGGCCAACGATACGCAGCAGGCGGAGGTTCGCCAACGTGAGGCGCTGGTTCGCAAAGCCAAAGCGAATTTGGCGAAGTTGGAGAGCTGGGAACGTGCTGAGGATCGCGAGATCGCGAAAGCTCAAGCAGAAGAGGCGACAGCGATGTTGCGACTGGCTCAGTTTGAGCAGAAGCGTGTCGAGGCTCTGATTGAGCAGGGCGCGGTATCGAGTAAGGAGATCCGCAACGCCCAGGATCAGCGGATGGCTGCTCAGGCGCGATCCGAAGCTGCGAAGGCTCGCTATGAGCGTAGTATTGCCGGTCCTAGTCCGGAGGATCTCGGGGTGGCACGTGCCACGGTCGCTGAGGCGGAAACGCAATTGCAGGTGGCCAAGACGTATCTCGACAAGACGTACATTCGCAGTCCGATCGATGGGATTGTGTTGTATCGGTTTCGCGAGCCGGGTGAGACCGTGTTTCCGGATGTGCCGAGCCCGATTCTCTCGATCGGTGACCGGGATACGCTACATTTGCGGGCCGATGTCGACGAGACCGATCTGGAGCGGATGCGTGTTGGCCAGCGGGTTTTTGCAACCGCTGACGCGTTTGGTTCGCGACGATTTCCTGGGACGGTGGTGCATATTGAACAGACGATGGGTCGACAAAACTTCCGTACCGACCGCCCGACAGAGAAGGTGGATATCAAGATTCTCGAAGTGGTCATTGCACTCGATGACGGGAGTTGTTTGCCGGTCGATCTGCAGATGACCGTGTGGTTCGTGAATTCGCAAGATAAAAAGATGTCCGCGACCACGCAGCCCGTAGCAAACCATCAAAAATCAAGTCGATTGTCTTGGCACGCACAAGGTTGAGCTGCCGTGATTTGCGGTATGGCATTGCTGCTTGCCGCAGTCTTTTTATGTTCGCGATCGCGCATAGTCGTCGGCCATGGCGATGCGTTTCGACATGGCGGGGTGGTCGTCGAACATGATTTCTTCCCAACGGGGCGGGTTGGGGTCTGCTAGGTTCATTTGGGCCAATTTTTCGAACGCACTGCGGTAGGCGTCGGGATCGTCGGTGAGCCGGAGGGCATCGCTATCGCATTGGCGCTCGAAGTGGCGGCTGATGGCGTTGGTGATCGGTGAGATAAACAGGGGGAAGATGGTCAGGATGAGCATGACCGGTGCCAGTGCAGCGACAGCAGGGGCCCAGTCCGCGACGGCGCCGCCTTCGAACGGCTTGAGATTCCACCAGATGACGCTGACCAGCAGCGAACTCACCACGGCAGCGAGCCCGATCATCTTGAAGATGTGGCCTCGGATGTGGTGGCCGAGCTCGTGGGCAAACACCACGGCAATCTGATCGTCGTCAAACGCTTCGAGCAGCGTGTCGGCGAGGTAGACACGCCGTGAGGAGCCCAGGCCAGTGAGCATGGCGTTGGCCTTCTTTGTGTCTTTGCTGAGTTTGATGTCGAACACGCCGGTGATTTTCATGCCGCTTCCGGAGGCCATTTGCGTGAGCCGGTCGATGAGGGACGGACGCTCCAATGGCTCGGCCGGATAGAACAACGGCAAGATGACCAACGGAAATACCTTGGCGAGTACGACGTTGAGGACCATGACGCCGATCCAGACCCAGACACTCCAGAGTGGTCCACCATACCACAGGGCTGCGTATAGGCCTCCGAGGAGAATGCCGCCGAGGATGACGCCGATGAGCCAGGATTTGAGCTCGAATTTGACCCAGTCGCCGAAAGTTTGGTTGCTGAGGCCAAAGCGGTGCTCCAGGATGAAACTGCTGTAGTAGGTTGAGGGTAACGCGACGAGCAGATGGCCGCCGAACATCGCGCCTGCGGTGATGATGAGTCCCAGCCATCGGCAAGGTAGTAACGGGTCGAGCCATGTGACGAAAACGCTCGCCAGGCCCAGCCACACCGTCCAGTAGCCGATCGAAAGCACAATGTCGCCGATGTGCACGTTGCGTTTGGCACGGTGGT